>Ga0075421_100000822_pt1 | contig 34366 bp, 31 predicted proteins | sample SoiMetdeltSBSDD5_FD_75292 | JGI IMG/M metagenome (GOLD analysis project Ga0075421, IMG submission 75292) | Bulk soil microbial communities from a Populus tree surrounding site in Tennessee, USA - Soil MetaG P. deltoides SBSDD5 | ecosystem: Environmental > Terrestrial > Soil > Tree plantation... | reverse complement strand
GATCGGCAGCCTGCAAGGCCGCGTGTGGCTGGATGCCGACTTCAACGAACAGGTCGCCATCACCGACCGGCGGGCGCGGGCGCAGGTGGTCGACCTGGCGCCGGCGCCGTCGATCGTGTCGCGCATGACGCCCGACGCGTTCAAAGTGACCGAGAGCGGCGGCAAGGTGTCGATCGGCGTCGGGCGGATGTACGTCGATGGATTGCTCGCCGAGAACCACGGCAAGGGTGATGGGTTCGAGCCGGTGCTGGCTGAGCCCAACGGATCGGGGTCCATCGGTTACGCCGAGCAGCCCTACCGCAGGGACGTCGACGACCTGCCGCAGAGCGGGGGACAGCACCTGTTCTACCTTGCGGTGTGGCAGCGGGAGCTTGACCATCTGAACACGCCGGATCTGGTGGAGCCGGCGATCGGCGTGGAGACCACGACCCGCACGCAGACCGCTTGGCAGGTAAGGGTTCTGCCGAATGTGGGCACCGGGTTGTCATGTGACTCGGCGATCGCGAAGTGGACGGAGGAGACCGCGCCTTCGCCGGCGAGGCTGACGACGGGCACCGACGATTCGGATCCACCGTCGGGGCCGTGCGAGGTGCCGCCCAGCAAGGGATATCGCGGCGCGGAGAACCAGCTTTACCGGGTCGAGCTGCACTCCGAGACGGAGTTCAAGTGGTCGCGCGACAACGCGACGATCGTGAGCGCGGTCGACAAGAAGATCTCCGAGTCGCGGTTGCGGTTGGCGACGCTGGGGCGCGACGAGTTCCTGAGCATCAAGACGGGTGACTGGGTCGAGGTGCTCGACGATCGGCTCGAGCTGGAGCGGCAACCAGGACAGATGCGCAAGGTCACGGTGGAAGAGGGCAATGTCATCGTCCTTGACTCGGACCTGACGGACGGGCTGGCCGACTCGGCGTATCACTTGCGGGTGCGCAAGTGGGACTCGGGGCCGACGAAGATTTCGACGGCGCCGATGCTTCTCGAGGACGGTGTCACGGTCTCGTTCTCGTTTGTGGGCAAGGGAAAACCGCGGGCCGGGGACTACTGGGTCTTCGCGGCGCGGGTCGCCGACGCGTCTGTGGAGAAGCTCGTGGCGGCGCCGCCGCGGGGGATCCATGTGCACTATGCCAAGCTCGCCCTGGTGACGATCGGTGGTCCGGCCACCGACTGCCGGCCCGACTGGCCGGTCGGCGGCGAGGGCTGCGGGTGCGAGGTGTGTGTCACGCCCGGCGAGTCGCTTCAGGATGCCGTGGAGAGGCTGAAGAAGCGGGGCGGTGGGACACTTGTGCTTTGCCCGGGAGTCTATGAGCTGGAAGAGCCGCTGAAGCTTGACGGGGCGCGGTCGGTGCGGATCCGGGGCGCCGGGCCGGCGAGCCGTATCGTGGCGCGCAATGGGGGCATCCTTGTGACCCGGAGTCGCGATGTGGTGCTGGAGGGTTTCGCGGTCGAGAGCGGCGGCGACCGTCCCGCTGTCTTCTTAGCCGCCGCCAACCAGCACTGCGCGCTCCAACGGTTGTCGTTGAGCCACAAGGACGGCTCGGCGGTCTCGCTGACCGGGGTGCAGTATGCCCTGGGGATCCGGGAGTGTGTGTTCAACGGCCGCATCGGGATCGGCGCCGGCTCCTTCGATCAGGAAAGCAAGGGGCTGCTGACATTCGGGCTGTCCATAGAGGACAACCTGATGACTTGCCCGGATCGCGGTATCGACTTGGGAATCGACAGGCATGGCGTGATCCAGCACACGGGTTTGACGTCGATCAACGGTAACCATGTCACCGGCGGCGCCGACGCGGGCATCGTGGTGACCGGGCTCGTGCCGCAGGACGTGCCCGATCTCGATGGGGCGCTTGACATCTCCGGCAACATGCTGGAAGTCGCCGGGTCGGGGATCGTCACCGGCGGGCGGGCCCGGGTCAACGACAACACCATCATCTCCGCGCATAGGGTGGAAGGGCGCCACGGCATCGCGCTTGAAGCCTCGCCGCCGGACACGCCGAACGGCGTGGCGCTGGTGACGGGCAACAAAGTGTCGAGCTTCGGCGGTTACGGTGTGGCCGTGTCGTCGCCGCTGGAAAGCCTCCTGGTGAAGCAGAACATCGTGCGCGGCTGCGCGGGCGGGATCCTGATCCAGCCGGCGGCGGCCGGCGGGCGGGTCTCGGTGGACAACAACCAGATCCTCGACCTGCGTCCGGTAAGGGAGATCCTGCCGATCCTCTTCCGGCCCATAGGGTCGGTGGCGGTGCTGGCAGAGACGGGGTTGCGCGTGTCGGCGGTCACGCCGCCCGCGGCCGCCGCCGCTCGGGCTTCCGGGCTTGCTTCGGCCTCGGCCCCGTCAGAGATCCGGTCCATGGCAGCGCCGCCTGCCGCTTCCGCCCGTGTTTCATCGGTGTCCGCAGCTTCATCGGTGTCCGCAGCTTCGTCGGTGTCCGCAGCTTCGTCGGTGTCTGCAGCTTCATCGGTGTCCGATGTCTCGTCGGTGTCCGCTGGGTCGTCCGAGGAGACGTTGGTGCTCACACCGGGTCGGACCGCGGCGGTCTCCAGCTCCCTCGCGTCCTTCACATCCCGGCTGTCGGACTCCCTCAACCGGTTCGGGGTCATGATGGGCATCGGTGTCATCGGCGCAAACATGGCCCTGATCGCCGGAAACACCATCGACGGCGTGGCCGCGGGCGAGGGCGACGAGGTGCGCCATGCCTACGGAATCTTCCTTGGCTCGTGCGTGGCGGCGAGAATCCTGGGCAACCTGGTGACGCGCGTGGGGAACGCCGAGAGCGGGGGGACGGACTTCGGCATCTTCTGCACCATGTGGCAGGACGCCGTGTCGGTCACCAACAACACCGTGGGCGGCGGCGACGGATCCGAAACCAGACCGGACTAGATCCCGGTGTCCCTGCTCGGGATGGTCGCGCAGACGGTGAACCTGCTCAAGACCGCGGAGACCAGCGCCGGGACGTGGACCTTCGTCGGTGACGTGGCATACCTGCGGGCGGCGAAGCCCTCGCCCAGCGCGGAGCTGACGGGCAACACCTTGAACGGCGGCGCCGAGGAACCCACCCTGGTCGTGACGACGGTCGGCGATGTCATCCTTGGCGGCAACCGTTGCCTGCGGCCGGGCGGGGCGGAGCAGGCGGCCGCCAGGGTGACCGCGGCCACCGCCGTCGCGCAGGGCAACAGGCTCAAGGGCGGGCATCCCTCGCTCGTCATCACGGCCAAGTCCGGAGCCACCGCCGTCGGCAACATCACCAGCGGCGGCATCCGGATCAACGGCAACGACGTTGCCAACGACTCGCTCAACCCGATCGGATAGGGGAAGACGGTGGCGAAGAAGGAAAACGCCCTGCAGGCCGCGTTCTCCGGCCTCGTGGACGACTCGGCGCGCCGGCTGCGCGTCGGATCAGCGCAGCGGATCGAGGTCGGAAAGCTGCTGGCCGGCAAGGATTTGCGGAAACTTGCCGATACCGATACGGATCTGAGCGTGGCCATCGACCGCCATGCGCGGGTGCTGGCCGCCGCCGAGGACGCGGGCTCATCCTGGCAGAAGGATTTGGCGGCAGCCACCAAGCAATGGGAGGCACTGCTCGCTGAACTCGTGAAGATCCACGGAAAATAGGTACCCCTCGCCGGACACGTCCTCGTATTGGAGAAACGTCTGCACACCACCGAGGAGGTGTATAGACCTTTCCCCACCACGGAAAGTGGGCTCGCAGGCCTCGGCGATATACTATGTTGCTCAAGATATCCACAGGTCTGAATTTGGTACGGCGGACTCACCAGTCATCAGTTAGCCTCGATCCCATCGATTGGTCACTTAGTCGGGGACGGGGTCATGGCGACGACACCAAGCCAGCGGATCGACGTCGATCTGCTGCATCTGAAAGACATGCGCGATGGGATCAGTCACGACACTGACGATGCGCTGAAGCCCGGCATCTCGGATGCCAACGGCCGGATCTTTCAAGGGCTGAACATCGGGGTGACATCGCAGTCTGGCGAGGTCGACGCCTCGCGCCGAGCGTTGGCCTATGCGATGGGCCAATTCTTGAACAACGGCCAGACCCACCTTGAGCGTGCGCAGCAGGTCATCACGTTCCTGGACAAGGTGTTGGCAAACTACCGGACTGCGGACGAGTTCGCGAAGCTCGACGTGAATCGGGTGCTCGAAATGCTCGCGGAAGCCGTGCAATCAATGTCGCAGCAGCCGACCGACGCGGGGGTGTATTTCGAATGAGTGACCGGTTCGTTGGCCCTATACCTGACTTCGAGATCCCGGAGCAGCCGAGTTGGCCAGCGTCATGGTGTCCTGCGTGGGGGGCCTTTGATGTGCCGAGGTTGTGGGACATGGTTCAGCCCGAGGGAACGCGCACGGTGTGGGGGCAGGTGACGGGGTTTGGCTTCTTGGCCGATCTCCTGGAGGAGCAGTATCGATTGTGGCGGGCCAAGCGTGACCGCATCACCGAGGCATGGCAATCCCCTGCGGCCGAACAGTTCCTGCTGCGTTTGGACGTCTATGGACAGGACCTGCTGATAGACGCGGTGTGTGCTCGCCAGACGGGGTATGCGTTGGATCGCACGGTGTCAGCGCTAGAAAGGGCGCGTGATCAGATCTATCCATTAGTGTCCGAGTGGGACATGGTCACGGGTGATTGGAAGCCAGAGTGGTGGGATCACGCCGCCGACAAGCTCAACCAGCAGGCACGCCAAATCATGGCCGAAACCGATCGGGCGCTCGCCGCCTCCCGTCCGTACATCTCCGCTCCGGGCGAGATCGGGCTCGACAAGGGCATAGAACGCCGTCGGTCAATAGACGGGGAGCCGGCTCCGACTGAGGTAGGCGGACAGCCCACCCCCTCGGGTGGATCTTCTGTCAGTTCGCGCCCGAGGGTACCTCCGGTGCCTGGCTACGACCCGTTGGCACGCGACCAGGGAGCGCCAGAGTTGACAGCGCTAGGAGGTGCTCCGCAACCGGTGCCGGTATTTCCAAGCCAGCCCGTGTCGATGTTGCCGATTCCTCCGGGCAGTCCCTACGCGCCGTTCGGTGGGGCCTACATACTGCCGGGCCCCGGGGTGGGTCGGGGCGGCTATGTGGTGCCAATGCCGCAGAATCCGGGTGTTGGTGGCAGACCGCCGGGACCCCGGACGTTGATGCCGCCGGCTCCGGGTGGCGTTGGTGGAGTTGGCGGTGTGGCCCCGGGCGGGATGATGCCGGTACCGATGTCCGGGACCGCGGGTGGCGGTGGGGGCCATGGAGCGATCTATCGCCGGCCAAACGTGACATGGCAGACAGACAAGGGGGTGCCGCCTGTGATCCGGATTGAGGACGACGAGTTCGTGCCGGACCAGCCGAGCCGGAAACAGGAGGAGCAGTTCCAGGATTGGTTTACCGACATGGCGTATCCGTGGCGGGCGGAGTTCAAGAACAGTGAGGGAGCGCGGGTGACAATCCGGGAGGTGCCGCAATGAAGCCCCGCCTTGCGGCTCTTGTCACTATAGTCTTCCTGCTTGTTGTTGCCCGGCCCGCGCGTGCGGCCGACACGACTTTCGACGGGCAGTGGTTTCATCAGTTTCTGAATACGGCACAAGCGCATCAGATCACCCGTGGTGAAGGAGTCACGGTCGCCGTGATTGACACCGGAGTGGACGCTGCTCACCCCGATCTCTCAGGATCTGTGCTTCCGGGGACGGATCTTATCGACGGTCAGGGCGACGGGCACACCGACAAGGATGGCCATGGGACCGCGATGGTGAGTCTGATCGCTGCTCATGGGCGGCTTCAAGGAGTAGCTCCGGCGGCGAAGGTCCTGCCGATCCGTGCCACTCTTGTGGAGCAAGGCCGGTCGACTAAGTTCGCAGGCGGCATAAAGTGGGCGGTCACCCATGGCGCCAAGGTGATTTCGATTTCCTTTGGGTCAAACGAGGATCTGCTGGAGCGCCAGGAGTTGGAGGCCGCGATGGCGGCCGACGTTGTGGTCGTCGCTGCGGCCGGAAATCGTCCCCCCGATACATCTGTGCGGTTTCCGGCCGCGACACCGGGCGTCGTGGCGGTGGCTGCGGTCGACCAGAACGGTAACCACGCAGACTTTTCGGTGAGCGGGCCGGAGGTCGTCATCGCGGCCCCCGGCGTGGGCATTTTGGGGGCGCTTCCCGGTGGGAAGTATGGCGAAGGGTCGGGGACTTCGGATGCGACGGCGATCACGGCCGGGGCCGTGGCGCTGATCCGGGCGAAGTTCCCGCAGTTGAAGGCGCCCGAGGTGGTCCGTAGGCTGACCGCCACGGCGATTGACAAGGGCAGTCCCGGGCGTGACCCGGACTATGGGTTCGGGGTGCTCAACATCGTCGGTGCGCTGACAGCGGACATCCCGGCCGCGACAAGCCCATCGGTCAAGTCGAGCAGCGCCGATGTATCCGCGCCGCCACCGTCCAAGCCGGACCGGTTCGCATGGTGGCTTCTCCTACTTGTCGCCGTTCCCATTGCGGCGATCGTCATCGGTGCCGTCATCTGGTCACGCCGCCGTGACCGCACGAGCCAGCCGAACGCATGGAACTCCAATCCGTAGAGAGGCGGTCGTCAGCCATGTTCAAGGTAAGCCCGGAAGCGTTACGCGCGGCGGCTCACGATTACACGGTCTGCGCGGGTCACATGGCGATCACCGCCAGGTACCATCGGGAACCCAGCCGGCTCGAGTTCTTCGAGCATTCGATCCTGGCGCTCGTGGAGTCACGCCACGCTGAGTTCGTCGAACTACTTCAGCGGCGGCTTGAGGAGGCCGCCATGGTCCTGTCCGACAGCGGCGAGGGTTTGGTCGGCGCGGCGAGCATGTACGAAACCAGCGACATTGACTCGGAGCGTGAACTGGACGCGACCTATCCACCCATCGGCCGCAAGGCGGAGGCGAAGCCATGACCGGGCCGCTGGTGGACGACCCACGCGCTTGCTCACGCCACCCGCACCCGCCGAAACCGGATCGGACGGGGACTTCTTCAGCCCGCTGAAGGTCTTCGACTACCTGAGCCCATCGAAGTGGGTCTTTGACATCGTCAAGAGCCTTACCGGAGTGGACATTCTCGGCGAGTTGGTCTCACCGTTCGTCGGCCACTGGGAGAGGGTCAGCGCCTATGGCGACGCCCTCACGAAAGTCTCGCAGTGCCTGACCGGTGTCTCGACCAACGTGTCCAACGTCAATGGGGCTCTTGACACTCAGTGGGACGGCAACGCGGCCGACGCAGCGAACGTTTACTTCGGTTCGGTCGGCACCTCGCTCCGGCTCCACTCGGAGGCGCTGGCAAAGGCGGGCGAGCGTTATCAGGAGCTGGCCGCCGGAATGTACCACCATCACGTGGCGGCCGAGCATCTGCTGAAGCTTGTGTTCGACGAGGCGATCGCGATTGCCGTCTGGGCGGCCGTCGGAACAGCCACCGCCGAGACGGGGGTGGGCGCGGCGGTCGGTTATGGGATGGCGGCGTACAAGACGGTACGCCTGGTGAATCTCATCAATCACTGGAGGGAGCTTGTAGAGAAGGCCATGATAGGCGCCGAGGGCTTCATGGGCATTCTCTATGGCCTCTCCAGGCGCATCGACGACCTTGGTCCCATCGCCAACGTTACCGAGCCATACCGCCACCCCTCCGTAAGGTGCTGAGCAGATGACGATCGACGACTTCAGCCCCGATCCCGTCACCAAGGAAGCGGATCGGCGCCTGCTGGACGGTGCGCTGGCGCGGTTGGGCGCGACCGGATCCCCGTTGCTGCGAAACCTCGCCGACGACGTGCGCGCGGGCCGAATCACGCTAGCCGACCTGGCACGCCGGCCGGAGCTGGCGGAGCCGTTCACGGCCGCCGTGAATCGGTACCAGATGTGGAACCGAGGACTGACCGACGGAGAACGGGAAGTCCTCCTGGAGGAGATGGACCGGCGGGTGCGGCGCATGCACGCGCGGGTCGCGGAGGAGTGGGCCGACGACGGCGGCGAGGGAGCGATGCGCGGGAGCTAGGCTGGGTGATCCCGCCGGTGAGTGTGCACGGGACGGGCTGGATCGGCGGGAGGGCGGGTGCCTGAGGTGTTGTGGGGGCGTGAGCCGGAGATGGCGGCGCTCCGAGAGCTCCTCGACCGCCTGCCGGAGACAGGCGGCGCCCTGGTGCTCTACGGGCAGCCGGGCGTCGGCAAGTCCTCCATCCTCGCCGCGGCGGCCGCGGAAGCGGAGCGACGGCACCTGACGGTGCTGAGCGCGGTGGGGGTGCAGACCGAGTTTCACCTACCGTTCGCCGGTCTGCGGGCGCTGGTACCACCACTCGACACCGATAGGCAGCCGGCGGCGATCGCTTGAGGCGCTGCGGCTGCTGTCGGCCGCAGCGGCCGACAGGCCGACATTGCTGATTGTCGATGACGCTCAGTGGCTGGACCCATCGAGCTGGGAGGCGCTGGCGTTCATCGGGCGCAGGCTCGAGTCCGAACCGTTGCTGCTGCTGGCCGGCGTGCGCGAGGGCGAGCTGGCGCGCACCAGGCTGACCCGAGCCGGCCTGCCCGAGCTGCGGATCGAACCACTGTCGCATGAGGACGCCGCGGCGATGCTGCAGCACCTCGCCCCGGATCTGCGCCCTGACCTTCGCAGCAGGGTCCTCGCCGAGTCCGCGGGCAACCCGCTGGGCCTGGTCGAGCTGGCGTCGGTGGCGGTGCGGCAGGGCGAACGGGGCTTGCCGCCGGGGTCCCTGCCGCTGCCGACCCGCCTCGAGCGGGCGTACCGAGCCATGCTCGACGACCTTCCGGCCCCGACACGCAACCTGCTGACGCTCGCGGCCTTCAACGATGGCGACAGCCTCGACGAGGTGTTGCGAGCGGGGCAGGGAGCGCTCGCCGACATCCAACCGGCGGTCGAGACCGGGCTGATCGAGGTGGATGAGGCCTTCCGCGTCAGGTTCCGCCATCCTCTCCTGCGTTCGGCGGTGCGCCAGGCGGCGGAGGTGGCGCAGCGGGCGCAGGCGCACGAAGCGCTGGCGGGCGCGGTACGCGAACCGGACCGGAAGGTGTGGCACAGGGCATCGGCGACACTCGCCGTGGACAGTGCCCTCGCCGCCGAGCTTGACCGGGTCGCCGCAAGGGCGCGGCAGCGCGGTGCCTTGGCGATCGCCGCCGCGGCGTGGGAGCGCGCCGCGCAGCTGGCCGAGCCCGGTCCGCACCGGGCGGGCTGGCTTGTCGCGGCCGCCGCGGCCGCGGCGGAGCAGGGCGATCCCGTGACGTTGCAACGGCTTTTGCACAGTGTCAACGAGCAGGAGATGCGGGCGATCGACCGCACGCAGCTTGCCTGGCTGCGCGAGACGTACTTGAGCAGCGGCTGGACGGGCGCGAGCCGGCTTGGAGCCTCGATCGAGATCGCGGAGCGGATGCGCCGTGACGGCGACACCGGCATGGCGCTGGACATGCTCTCCGCGATCAGCATGCGCAGCACCTGGTCCAATCCGGACGCGGGGATCCGGCGGGAGTTCATCGCCACGGCGGAGCGGATGGAGGTTTCGCCGCTCGATCCCCGCCTCGTGTCCATCCTGGCCATGGTGGATCCGGTGGAGCGCGGCGCCGTCGCGCTCGAGCGCATGGGGCAGCTGGTGACCCGCCTGGGCATCAACCCGGCGCACCTGTTCCTGCTGGGCACGGGCGCTGCCAACGTTGGTGCGATGAACCTTTCCGCCTCATTCCTCGCCGACGCCGTGATCGGGCTGTGCGGCAGGGCCGCCTGGGCGAGCTGACCCAAGCGCTTGTCGCCCAAGCATGGACGGCCGCCGCGATGGGTGACACCACGCTTGGGCTGACTGCGGCGACCGAGGCGCAGTGCCTGACCATCGAGACCAGCCAGCCGCTGTGGGCGTTGAGCGCCGACATCATCCGGGGCAACGTCGCGGCCCTGCGGGGCGACGGCGAAATCGCCCAGTCGCTTGCCGACCGGTGCGAGCGGGTGCTGCTGTCGCTGGGGGTGCACCCGATGCTGGCCCAGGTGCAGCAGACCCGTGGCGTGGAAGCGTTGGTGGGCGGGCGGTTCGAGGAAGCGTACGACCATCTGAGCCGGATTTACGACCCGGCGGACATCGCGCACCACCCGTACACCGGATTCAACCTCGTGGAGCATCTGGCCGACTCGGCGTTGCGCGGCGGGCGCGACGAGCAGCTCGCCGCGCTGACCCGGCAACTGGGCCCCATCGCCGAGCGCTCGGGGTCGCCGTCGCTGCGCGCCGGGCTCGCCTACGCCGAGGCGGTAACCGCGGCCGATGACGAGGCGGAGGGGGTGTTCCTCGCTGAGCTGGAGAAGCGCACCGCGCCATGGCCTTTCCCCCGCGCCCGGCTGCAACTCGCTTACGGGGCTTGGCTTCGCCGGCAGCGCCGCGCCGCGGACTCGCGCCCGCACCTGCGCGCGGCGATCAGCGCCTTCGATGCGCTGGGGGTCACGCCGTGGGCCGAGCGGGCACGCCAGGAACTCCGCGCCTCCGGCGAGACGCTGCGCCGCCCGGACGACGCCCGGCACCGGCTCACCCCGCAGGAGATCCAGATCGCCGGGATGGCCGCCGAGGGACTGTCCAACCGGGAGATCGCCGCCCGTCTCTTCCTTTCCCCGCGCACGGTCGGCACCCACCTGTACCGCATCTATCCCAAGGTGGGCGTCAAGACCCGCGCCGAGCTGGCCCGCGTGCTGACCGCAGCCGCAGCGACAAGCTAAGTCATTCGACGCATGCGCCCAGCCGCCGTGGCGGCATACCTTCGATGACATGACGCCGCCGGACACCGTCGTTTTCTCCGTGCTCGGCCCGGTCACCGCGTGGCGGGGCGGCACGGAGGTGGACCTGGGCCCGCCGCAGCAGCGTGCGTTCTTGGCGGTTTTGTTGGTACAGGCGAACCGTCCCGTGAGCCTGACGGAGATGGTCGACACGCTGTGGGGCGATGCCCCGCCGCCCAGCGCGGTCAACATCATTCAGCGCTATGCGGGCCGGCTGCGGCGGCTGCTGTCACCCGGCCTCGACCTTGAAAGGGCCGGCGGCGGCTACCGGCTGCACGCGGACCCCTCGACCCTTGACCTCCTGCGCTTCCGGCAGCTCCTTGAAAGTGCGGGCCTCCCGCAACTCATCGAGGCGTTGGGGTTGTGGCGCGGCCCGGCGTGCGCGGGCATCGAGCCCGAGGTACGGGCGTGGCCCTTGTTCGCGGCGCTCGACGGCGAGCACCTGTCGGCGGTGCGGCGTGCCGCCGATGCGGCCCTCGAAGCCGGCCGGCCGGAGGGGGTGCTGCCGATCGTCCAGACGGCGGCGGAGACCCACCCGCTCGACGAATCCGTGCAGGCGCGCCTCATTCTGCTGCTGTCCATGGCGGGGCGGCAGGCCGAGGCGCTGCAGAAGTATCAGCGCGTGCGCGAGCGTCTCACCGACGAACTGGGCGTCGATCCCGGCCCGGAGCTGGCCACAGCCCACACCACAGTCCTGCGGCAGGAAGCCCCTCTGAACACGACGGTCGCACCGGCGCAGCTTCCGGCGAACCTGCCCACCTTCACCGGCCGCCGGGACCAGATCGCCGAGCTTGTGGAGCTGTTGTCCACCAACAGCACGATCGCGGCGATCAGCGGCATGGCCGGAGTCGGCAAGACCGCGCTTGCCGTGCATTACGCGCACCAGATCGCGAGCCGGTTCCCGGACGGCCAGCTGTATGTGAACCTGCGCGGCTTCGACCCGGCCGCGCAGGCGCTGAGCCCCATGGAGGTGCTGCGCCTTTTCCTTGACGCCCTTGGCGTTGCGGCCCAACGCATCCCGGCCGAACCGGACGCCGCCACCGCGCTTTACCGCAGCCACCTTTCCGGCCGCCGGGTGCTGATCCTGCTCGACAACGCCCGCGACTCGGCTCAGGTCGTGCCGCTCCTGCCGGGCTCGGCGGGCTGCCTGGTGATCGTCACGAGCCGCCATCAGATGGCCGATCTCGTCGCTACGCATGGGGCCCATCCGCTCGCGCTCGATCTGCTCTCGATGGACGAGGCGCGTGACATGCTGGCCCGCCGGGTCGGGGCGGACCGCGTGGCCGCCGAACCCGCCGCCGTCGAGGAGATCATGGCGGCGTGCGACCGGCTCCCGCTTGCCCTCGCGACCGTGGCCGCGCAGGCTGCGCTCAACCGCGGCTTCCCGCTGTCGACGGTCGCCGATGAACTGCGGCGTGCCCGCGGGAGCCTGCAAGCCTTCGCCGGGCCCGAAGCCGCCATCGATGCCAGAGCCGTATTCTCCTGGTCCTATCGCGCATTGAGCGGGGACGCGGCGCGCCTTCTGCGCCTGCTGGCACTGCATCCGCCGGGGGCCGAGGCGGGGGTGGAGGCGGTCGCCAGCCTCGCCGGGGTCGGCCTCGCGCGGGCGCGTGCCGGGCTCACCGAGCTGTCGCGCGCCAACCTCGTCATGCAACCCTCGCCGGGCAGGTACACCTTCCACGACCTCTTGCGCGCCTACGCCGTCGAGCTGGTCGAGGCGACCGAGACCGATGATGAGCGCATACTCGCCCAGCGCCGCCTGTTCGACCACTACCTGTATACCGCCCACGCTGTTTTCAACGTGATCGGTCCCTCACGGACGGCGCTGTTCGAGCTGTCACCGCTCACGGCCGGGGCGTGCTGGGTACCCCCGGAAAAAGAAACCGAAGCAAACGACTGGCTGGCACGGGAGCACCCGGCGATGATCGCCGCGGTGGGAGCGGCGGCATCGGCCGGACTCGATGGACACTCGTGGCGTCTCGCCTTGTCGCTCAACGATTTTCTGGAGCTGCGAGGGCGCTGGCACGAGTGGTCAGCCGTGCTTTCCCTGGGGCTGGCGGCCGCGGAACGCGCCGGAGACCTTCTGGGGCAAGGGTTGTGCCGCCAGTTCCGGGGAATCGCCGTGGGCCGGCTCGGCGACCTCGAGCGGGCGGAGGGCGACCTCGGGCGCGCCGTCGCCGACTACGCCGCGGTGGGCGACCGCCATCGGGAGGCGGGGGCGCTGCGCAGCCTGGGTTGGCTGCTGCGGCAGCAGGGCAGGCTCCCCGAGGCGCTGGCGCTCGCCGAGCGGGCGCTGGCCGCCTATGACGCGATCGGCAACCGGATCGGGCAGGGCAACGCCCTCAACGAGATCGGTTGGTACCTTTGCCTGCTCGGCCGGCCCGAAGACGGCCTGGAGCAGGCGCTGCGCGGCCTGGAACTGTTGCGGGAGACCGAAAGCCGCCGTGGCGAGTCCGCCACCTGGGACACCCTGGGCTACGCCTACGATCACCTGGGCCGCCGCGATGAGGCGATCGACGCCTATCGCGCGGCCGTCCGGATGCGTAACGAGCTGGGCGACCGCTACTCGGAGGCGTCAAGCCTGACGCGCCTCGCCGAGATCCACGACCGTGCGGGCGAGCCCGATGCCGCCTGGCAGGCTTGGGCGAGTGCCCTGGCGATCCTCGCCGAGATCCACGACCGTGCGGGCGAGCCCGATGCCGCCTGGCAGGCTTGGGCGAGTGCCCTGGCGATCCTCGCCGACCTGGGGCACCCTCAGGCGAGCGAGGTCCGGGAGCTGCTATCCAAACGCCGTTCAGTCTTTGGTCACGGATCGCGCACGGCGCCTCCCTAGCGTCGGTGGCATGGAAATCACCGCGATGCTGGTGCACGGCTGGTTCACCGACGCGTCGTCATGGGCGCCGGTCGCCGCTCAGCTGCAGCGCGCGGGGGTGCGTGTGGTGCTTCCGGCCAACCCGCTGCGGGGCCTGTCCGCCGACGCGGCCTATCTCAAGGACCGCATGGAGGAAGGGCCGGTGCTGCTGGTCGGGCACTCTTACGGCGCGGCCGTCATCACCGAGGCGGCCGCACAGGCCAGCAACGTCAGGGGTCTGGTCTATGTCGCCGGGTTCGCGCTCGACGCCGGCGAGAGCATCGAGTCGTTCAGCGCCGGCTTCCCCGACCCACCTATGAGGGAAGCCTTGCGGCGGCGTGATTTTGACGGCCACACGGAGCTGACCATCGACCCGGCCCGGTTTGGGCCGGTGTTCGCCCAGGATCTGCCCGCGGGCACGACCTCGTTGATGGGCGCGGCGCAGCGGCCGGTCGCCACATCGTGCCTCGCGGAGCGAGCCACGGCGGCGGCGTGGCACCGCCTGCCGTCGTGGTATCTGGTCGCCTCCGACGACCGCTGCGTGCACCCGGAGGCGCAGCGCTTCATGGCCGGGCGGGCGGGCTCGCACATCGCCTGCACGGCCGGCTCACACGCCGTCACCCTCTCGCAGCCGACGGCAGTCACGGATCTCATCCTCACTGCCGCACAGGTTATCCAACTATCCAATTAGGAGGGCAAGATGTCAGAGCCGGAGCTGCCACGGGGGACCGTGGAGCAAATAGACAGGGCCAACGCTTCCGGACGGACCCCGGTGGTGTTCATCCACGGCCTGTGGCTGCTGCCCAGCAGCTGGGACAGGTGGGCCCGGCTGTTCGAGCAGTTCGATTACGTCGCGGTGACGCCGGGCTGGCCCGACGACCCACAGACGGTCGAGGAGGCATACGAGCATCCGGAGGTCTTCGCCGGCAAGACGGTGGGCCAGGTCGCCGACCACTACGCCAAGGTCATCGGGGACCTCACGCACAAGCCGGCCGTCATCGGCCACTCCTTCGGCGGGCTGATCGCCCAGATCATTGCCGGGCGCGGGCTTTCGGCCGCCACCGTGGCGATCGACGCCGCGCCGTTCCGGGGCGTGCTGCCGCTGCCCGTCTCGTCGCTGCGCACCGCCTCCGTGGTGCTGCACAACCCGGCCAACTGGCACCGGGCCGTGCCGCTCACCTTCGACCAGTTCCGTTACGGCTTCGCCAACGCGGTCTCCGAGGAGGAGGCGAAGTACCTCTACGAGACCTTCGCCGTGCCCGCGCCCGGCGCGCCGCTGTTCCAGGCGGCGACCGCCAACCTCAACCCGTGGACCGAGGCGAAGGTGGACACCGAAAACCCCAACCGCGGCCCGATGCTGATCGTGTCTGGCGAGAAGGACCACACCGTGCCGCGCGCTATCTCCGAGGCGGCTTTCCACAGGCAGGAGCGCAACGGCGGGGTCACGGAGTTCGTTGAGATTCCGGACCGTGGTCACTCCCTGACCATCGACAGCGGATGGCAGACGGTGGCCGAGACATCGATGGCCTTCATCGGCCGCTTCACCGCCTGACACCACCGCCGAAGGAGTTTCAAATGGCTTTCGTGACAACGAAAGACGGCGTCCAGATCTTCTACAAGGACTGGGGCACCCACGATGCCCGCCCGGTCGTGTTCAGCCACGGCTGGCCGCTGCACAGCGACAGCTGGGAGGCGCAGATGATGCATCTGGGCCTCAACGGGTACCGGGTCCTGGCCCACGACCGCAGAGGGTTCGGGCGTTCCACGCAGACGTGGGACGGCAACGACATGGACCATTACGCCGACGATCTGGCCGCGTTCATCGACTCCCTCGACCTGCACGACATCACCCTGATCGGGTTCTCCACCGGTGGGGGTGAGGTGGCACGGTACATCGGGCGGCACGGCACGGACCGGATCGCCCAGGCGGCGCTCGTCTCGGCCGTGCCGCCGCTGATGCTCAAGACGCCGGACAACCCCAACGGCACCCCGATCGAGATCTTCGACGGCCTGCGCGCCGGTTCGCTGGCCGACCGGTCGCAGCTGTACAAGGATCAGGCGGACGGGCCGTTCTACGGCGCCAACCGCCCCGGCGCCAAGGTCTCGCAGGGCATGCAGGACTCGTTCTGGCTTCAGAGCATGGCGGGCGGGCACAAGGCCGCCTACGACTGCATCAAGGCGTTCTCCGAGACCGACTTCACCGACGATCTCAGGGGTTTCGATGTTCCGACGCTGGTCATCCACGGAGACGACGACCAGGTGGTGCCGATCGACGCGGCCGGCCGGGCCTCGGCCGCCGTCGTCAAGGACGCCGAGCTGAAGGTGTATCCCGGTGCACCGCACGGCGTGACGGAGACGCATAAGCAACAGCTCAACAACGATCTGCTCGAATTCGTGAAGGGATGGAAACGATGACCGCACGGCGCACACTCCTCGCCGGTGGCCTGGGCACCGCCGCATTGCTCACCGCCGGGGCGTCGCTGCCCGCGGCCGCAACCTCCGCCGCTTACGGAAGCCTGCCAACGGTTGTGTTCGTGCACGGCGCTTTCGCCGACTCGTCGGGCTGGACGGGGGTGGTACGGCGGCTGCGGGAGCGGGGCTATCCCATGCTCGCCGTGGCCAACCCGCTGCGTGGCCTGCCGCCGGACAGCGCCTATCTGGCAAGCGTCCTGGCGTCGGTCGCCGGCCCGATCGTCCTGGTTGGACACTCCTACGGCGGGTTCGTCATGACCAACGTGGCGGCCGGCAACCCCAACGTCAAGGCACTGGTCTACGTCGCGGCGTTCGCGCCCGACGAGGGGGAGTCGATCGCTTCGATCGGTGCCCGGTTCCCCGGCGGCCTGCTCGGGCCGGACACGCTCGACTTGCACTTCTACCCGCTGCCTGACGGCACCTTCAGCGCCGACGCGTACATCAAGCAGGCGGCTTTCCGCCAGGTGTTCTGTGCCGACCTGAGCCCGGCGACGGCGGCGGCGATGGCCGTGACCCAGCGGCCGGTCGACGCTCACGCTCTCGAGCAGCAGCTGTCGTCTGCCCCGGCGTGGAAGACCATCCCGTCGTGGTATCTCGTGGCGAGCGAGGACAAGGCCATCTCGCCTGCCGCCGAGCGGTTCATGGCCCAGCGAGCGGGCGCCTACACGGTCGAGGTCCACGCCTCGCACGTCCCGATGATCAGCCGCCCGAGGCGGTCACCGACCTGATCCTCCGGGCCGCCCGAGCCTGAGCTTGTGGGAAGAACTCTCAACACCGCAAGTCAGGTGTTGAGAGTTCTTCCGAGCTCAGACGTTGAGCCACAAGCGAATCAGATCCCGCCGCAGATGCCGGCCACCTCCAGGCCGCGCCACTCGGCCGGCCCCTTCACCTCACTGATCACCGTCATGTGATTGCTCACCTCCTTGCCGGCCATCGTGCTGGGCCCAAGGGCCACTCCGGCCCGGATAAGCCGCCTGCGTAACTTTTTAGGTCAACGGCGCGGTCGTCGCCGCGATCATCTGGCTGTTCGGGCGCAGGCGCGCCCTGAACGGCCTGGAGCCATGGCCCGCGACCTAGCGGCTCACCGGACAGGGCGAGCCACACCAGCACGCCCAGCGCGACACCGTACCCGGCCACCGCGAGCTGGATCGGATCGGTGGGGCCGAAACCGTTTGGCAGCACAAGCAACGCGAGGGCGGTACTGCCGATGGCGCAGTATCGCCGCATCGCCGGGGAGGTGACGGCCGCGGCGATGGGCACCAGGCCCCACAACGCATACCACGGCCGGGTCACCGGACCCAGCACCGCCAGGGCCGCCAGGCTCAGTCCCAGGGCGTAGACCGCGCCGATCCGCCGCTGGTTGCGCCACGCCCACAGCGCGATAAGCGCGGCGGCGATCAGGCCGCACCACGCCCAGAAACGCATGCCGGCCTCGCCCATGAAGGGGCGGGTCAGGCGGCCCAGCGCACTCGACACCGACCAGCTGTGCTTGTAGATCGGGGCGCTCAGGGATGTTATCCAGCCGAAGCCGGTACCCGTCAAAATGGTGACCAACAAGGTGGTCGCGGCGGCGACGGCGGCGGTGCGCCAGGCCGACCGCCACCGGAAGGCGACCACCAGCAGGCCGGCCGCGGCAGGGGCCTTGATGAGCGCGGCCAGGGTCACCAGGACGGCGGCGAAGGCGAACTCGCGCCACCCCGGTGCCCGTCCAAACGCGACATAAATCCCGGCGGCGAGCAGCCCGAGCATCAGCGCGTCGTTGTGCGCCCCGGCGACAAGGTGCAACGGCACCAACGGGTTGAGCACGCCCAGCCAGAAGGCGGCGCGGGGATCGGCCCCGCAGCGGGCGGCGAGCCTGGGCACGAAGAAGGCCAGCAGCGCCACCCCGGCCAATGCGGTGAGCCGCATGCCGAGGACGCCGACGGTCAGCTTGGTGCCGGCCACCGTGGCGATCAGCCCGCAGATCCCGACAAAGACCGGGCCGTAGGGTGTTGGTGTGTCCTGCCACATCGGCGCCACCTGCGCGGCGAGGCGGCCACCCAGTGTCGAAACCCCGTTGGTGTAGACGTCAAGGCTTGCCGACACCATGGCGCCCTGCGCGATGTAGCTGTACACGTCGCGGCTGAACATCGGCGGCGCGGCCACCAGCGGCAGGCACCACAATCCGAGAGTGATCAGATCCGAGCGCGCGTCGCCCTCCCCGCGCCCCGCCCACCACCACGCCACCAGCATCAGCGCCAGGCCGAAGTAGCCGAACAGCAGGGCGGGCAGCGAGTACGGCCGCCAGTCACCCCACCACGCCGGTGGATCGATCGGTAGCGCGCCTGCCGCGAAGCCCGATCCTGCCAGCAGCATCGATCCGGCCGCGCCCAGCAGCCGCGCCCGCCCGATGGACATCCGGGCAGCAGGCATCGCGGCAACTGACATCCGGGCAGCGTGTCATCGAAGCGTGAAATCCGGATGGACGGGGGGTTTCAAGATGGAACACTAACGGGTGTCGCTACTGTCTGGTCCTGCGTGATGACCTCCTGTCGCGGGCCGTGCGCCTCCTCCTAAGGCGGTCCGGCGCAGAACGTCGCAACCTCGACATAGGCGAGCTTTCCGGCGGTGAGGTCCCGAAGCTAGTCCTTGCTCAGCTTCATCGTCGATGCCTCGAAGCCCGGGCGCAAGGTGCTGACCACCACGCGGCATCGATGCTTATCGTTGCTGGCGTAGCCCTCCGCCACCCGCTTGTAGGCGCCGGTGTCCGGCAGGCTGGAGTCCGGGGGCTCGGGTGACCAGCCTTTGGCGGACACCGCCTGTTTCAGGTCGACCCCGGCCGGGCCGACGAAATAGGTCAGGGTCGTCTCCGCCTGGTGTTCCGTGTACAGCTCCCGGTAACCCTGGATCTTCACCGTGTCCGCCAGATCCCGTCCGGCCCCGGTCTCCGACGAGCCCGCACAGCCAGTCACCAGCAGGAGGAGGGCGCAGGCGTTTCAGGCTTCTCATACCGTGCATGTCACCGCGCATTGGCTCTGGTAGTAATAGTTGATTCATCGTCCCGCACGAGCGTACTGCTTGAGGAACATCTGGTTGTTCTCGACGCTCTCCTCGCCCATCGGCAGCCTCCCGGTCGCGACGTCCTGCATGTTTCCCACGCCGGTGCGATAGCCGAAGCGGATCAGCTCGTTGCGCGAGAACGTGGTCTTGAGCTCGGCCGGTAGCGCGTTCTGGAGGTCTTGCATGTGGTACGCCATCGCCGCGATGTTCAGCTTCGGGTCGTCGAGCAGCTCCTCCCACTCTCGGCCCTCCAGCTCCGGGCGTGCCCCGTTCGCGGTGTTGTCCCTGGTCTGCTCGAAGATCTTCTTCTCGAAGTTGGCCGTCCCGATCGATGCCTCGTCACCCTGGCCCCCCAGCCATCCGGCGAGGGGGATCGACCATGACAGCAGGCACCACCAGGGGTTGGTCATGTTCTTCTGGAAGGATTGCATGGTGCGGCAATTCGAGTTCCCGGCTATCTCGGTGCACCGATGGCTCTCGATGATGTAGTTGGCCAGCAGCAGCTGCGGGTCGACGCCGGTCTTGGCCGCCATCTCCAGGATGTAGGGGATGTGCTGCTCGAAGTCGCCGCCGCCGAAGTCTGGCGGATCCCACGTCGGCCCTTCCCGCCTGCCCAGGAATCGCTCACATTCCACGGGGCTCCCGCAGTCCCAGGTCTTCACATCCTCGCCGCCCTCCTCCTCCAGCAGCCGGTGCCCGTCGAGCTCGATGCCGGTGATGGGGTTGCCGCCGGCGAAGGCGTAACGGTTGCCGGTGAACGGATCCATGCCCAGGTGCATGTCGGACAGGGCGCCGTTGTAGCTGTCGCGGCTGAGGAACCGGTTCAGCCCGGGCTGTAGTCGCGGAAGCCCATGTCGTAGTTGCCGCTGTGCTGGTCCCAGCGCTTGGAGTTGAACCTGTAAGCGTTGAAGGGCTCCTTCGTCGGGTCGGCGGTGTCGGGCTTGTCGGCGCCGGTGAACCGGGCCTCATCGTTCTTGCCGTAGGCGGTGTAACCGTAGGTGGTCTTGGTGTTTCCGGTATCGTCGGTCAGCTGCTCCACGTCGGTGTGCGGGTTGTACCCGTAGAAGGCGTCCTCCTTGCTGCCGTCCGTGTTGTGCGTGACCTGCGAGATACGCATGCCCCAGGGCGAGAGCGGAGTAGATCTGCACATCCTGCCCGTCGATCGGCACCGGCTGGATCCGGACCGGCTGTCCGGCCGCGACGGCGCCTGCGAACCGGGCACCAGGGCCACCATGACCAGGACGGCCGCGACGGCAGCGAGAATGGAGAAAAGTCGACGATTGGGGTGAGATCCGGAGTCCATGGCAACCTCCACATCGGACGTTCGGATGACTAGCGAGCGCCCGTTCGTGTAGGCCCCCGTACCAGTGGGGACAGACACTGCCCATCGATGCCTGGAGCGTCAACTTGAGTCAAGGAGACTCCACCCGCGGCTTTTATGGCATCGAGGCTGATGGAAGGCAGGCACAAACCTAGGAAGATAGAACTTCGTAAGTTATCAAATCGTTACCGGACGTGCACACCGTTTCATCGGGACGCCACATGCAGCGGCGAAACCGTGTCAACGCCCGTCCCGGGACCCTCGTTCGGGCGGTAGCGCGTAAGAATCGCCCTCTCCGAAGCGCCCTCGATCACACCGGGGCGCCAGGCCCCGTGGCGGTGCACCCACACCGGATCGCCGACGCGGTAGGTGTCGGGGGGTGCCACCCCGGATGGGTCCCTTTCGGACGGTTCGCACGCGGGCGGTTGGCCGTCGCGCTTGACCTTGACGATCGTCAGCTCCAGGATGACCGGCTGGCTGGCGATCGCCTTGAACTCCCGCTCGAGTGACGGGGTGTAGACGCAGGCCGTGCCGGAGATGCCGGTGTTCTTGGTGTGCTGCTTGGCCCGGTACATCGCGATGTCGGCGTGGTGTAGCAGCTCGGCCACGGTAGGCGCGCCCCAGCACGGTGCGATGCCGATGGAGGCGGTGACCGCGACCGCCTGCCAGGCAAGCTGGATCGGCTGCGCGATCAGCGCCGCCAGGGTCAGCACCGCGGAACGCCAGGAGTTTTTCCGCGTCTTGGGGCAGGAGGTGAGCAGCACCGCGAACTCGTCGCCACCGAGCCGGGCCACGAGGTTGTCCCCGGCCCAGGCGGCCAGGCGGGACGCGATGATCCGCAGGACGTGATCGCCGGTGGCGTGGCCGAAACGGTCATTGATCGGTTTGAAGCCGTCAAGATCGAGCACCATCACGGCGGTCGAGTCGGCCGCGGTGTCGATGACCCGGGTGGCGAGGGTCTTGAACAACCTCCGGTTGGGAAGCCCTGTCAGCTCGTCGTGCCCCGCGGCCCACTGCAGCGCCTCGCGCTCCGCCTCGAGGCGGGCGATCTGGGCACGCAGGCTCGACAGCTCCGGATCCTCGGGCAGGCTGGGTGCCGCTTCGATGCCGGCGACCGCCGATCTGAGCACCTCCATGGCGATTCCCTCGTGGCTGCGTAGCTGCAACGGACAGAGCAACGGACAGAGGTTGTGCGATTTGCTTGATTAAAGGATGCCAGTGACCCCTTCCGCGATGCAATATTTCATTGTGATGGATTTGCTCCGGGACAGTTCTGCACGGGGACAATTTCCGTTACGCTCCGTCCTTAGGGTTTCGTCGTGAAAGACGGAAGCAACGGGAGGGGCATGGAAAGGTGCCGGTCACAGCGAAATAGGTGGCCTGCCGGGGCCCTCGCACCGACCCGCGCCGTTCACTCATTGCAACTCAATCATCACAGCGAAGGATCGCCCATGAACAGGGACACCGACTGGATGATGTCCAGCAGATCGACCGGAAACGGCGGCAGTTGCGTAGAGGCTCGCCGGTACAGCGGCGCCATCGAGGTGCGCAACAGCAAGAGCCCCGAAGCGGGCACGGTCCGCTTCACCCTCGAGGAGTGGGACTCATTCCTCGACGGGGCGAAGAAAGGCGAGTTCGACCGGCTGCTCGGCTAGGCCGCTTGCCTGCGGCGGCGCCCGCTCCTAACCCGCGGCTCGCAGGCTCGCCACCAGACGATAGCCGGATCGCGAGAATCGTCCACTGTGGAGTGTGGTGCGGGGGCCCAATCCCCGCACCACACTCATTTCGAGGTCAGCTTGCCGATGCCGCCCAGGGAGCCGTAGCGGATCGTGTCGTCCGCGGCGAGCGGCGGGTCGTCGGGCGCAGGCCTCCAGTCCGGAAGCCAGACGATGCCCGGCTCGACGATCTCCAGCCCTTCGAAGAACCCCTCGATCTGGGCGCGTGTGCGCAGCCGCAGCGAGGTCGCGGTCTGTCGCTTGTAGATTTCGTGGAGCCGCTCGACGTCCTCGGAGGGGAGATCGGGCACGATTTCATCGGCGCCGTGCGAGAGCACCAGGTAGCTCCCCGGCGCCATGACCTCCACAAGTCGCCGCAGAATGCTTCGCGCCTCATCGTCATCGTTGACGAAGTGCAGGAGCGCCACGAGCAACACCGCGACGGGCTGCTCGAAGTCAATCACCTTGCCCACCAGCGGGTGCTCCACAATGGACTTGGGGTCGCGGGCGTCTCCCTGGATCGCCACGGCGAACTCGTTGCCCTCCAGCAACTCCTGGCTCTCGGACACGGCCACCGGGTCGATGTCCACATAGACCACGCGCACCTGGGGGTCGGCCTCCTGCGCGATCTCATGCACGTTGCCCTCGGTCGGGATGCCCGAGCCGATGTCGAGGAACTGGGTCACGCCCGCATCGCAAAGGTAGCGCACGGCACGGCGCATGAAAGCGCGATTGATCTGCGCCCCCAACCGGGTCTGCGGGAACATCGCCAGAATGCCCTTGGCCGCCTCGCGATCGGCCGGGAAGTTATGGGTCCCCCCCAGAAAATAGTCGTAAATGCGGGCGGCCGTCGCCGGTTTCGAGGGGCGTGTCATAGGTATTCCTTAAGCGGGATGGCACTCTGGCTGACCATGTCGAAGATGCGGCGGTACTCGTCGACCTCTTCCTGCTCCTCAAGGTAGAGCGCGCCGACGTGGGACTCGAGGTAGACGACATCGGGGTCGTCGGGATCGTCGAAGTCGAGGACCCTGAACGCGCCCGCCATCGCCGCGTGCGCACCGGCCGCGAACGGCAGCACCCGGATGTCGGCGGTGCCGCGGTCGGCGAGCTTGTGCAGCTGGTCGATCTGGGCCTCCTGCACGGTCGGACCGCCGACCTGGCGTTTGAACACGCCCTCGCCGAGAACGGTGATCAGCGTCGTCGGTGGCTTGCGGGCGAACAAGGTCTTCTGCCGCTGCATGCGCAACTTGACGTGCCGCCCCGCGCCCTCGGCGTCGTCGGGCTGCTCGGCCTCGAAAAGCGCTCGGGCGTAATCGACGGTCTGAAGCTCCCCGGGCACCACCTCGCCATCGTAGGTGCAGATGCGCGAGGCGCTCGCCTCGAGGCCGACATAAAGCTTGAACCAGTCGGGGATGACCGGGTTGGCGTCCCACCACTCCTCGTGCGACGTGCCCAACGCCAACTCCGCCAAGGCATTGGTGATGCTTTCGTCGACCTTGTACAACCAGCAGAGCGCTCGCACGTTGGCGACGGTGACGGGTACCTTGCCGGTCTCGATGCGGTGCAGGGTCGGCTCGGAGACCCCCAATCGCGCCTCGGCAACCTCCCGCCGGCTCATGCCCACGGCGGAACGCAACCGGGTCAGCCTCCGTCCCAGCGTCCGGCGAACCACACGCTGACCTGTGACCGGCACGTTCCACCTCCTCCGCCTTGACCGGTGCGCAACGGGCGACCCAAAGACGGTATCCTACCGGCCACGCGGCGTAATGCGACACAATCATGGAGCTACATTTCCGGTGCTGTTCAGGCGGGTTGCGCCTCCGATCGGACGGCGGGCAAAACCGTGGCGGACCTGCTGCAACAGCCGCCGGCGCACGGCCCGCGTCATCGGGTGAGTGAATCCGTCAGTCCGTGTCTTGCCCGATCGGCAACGCGCGCATGGACCGTAACGGTGACAGGAACACCGGAAGGAAGGCGAGGCATCCGGCGATCGCTCCTATCCAGATGGTCGTCCGGGCACCCACGGTATCGCCCAGGACGCCACCGATGAGACTACCGATCGGCATGGTGCCCCAGACGAAGAAGCGCATCGTCGCGTTCATCCGCCCCAGCAGGTGGTCGGGGGTCAGGCCCTGCCTGAAGCTGAGCTGGTTCACGTTGTACACGACGATGCCAGCCGAGAAGACGATCTGCCCGGCGGCGACGGCCCACAACCGCCAGCCCGGTTGCGCCAGCGGGACAAGCAGGGCGAAGGGCGCCGAGAACGCCACCGACATCCAGATCGCCGGCCCCTGTCCCACCCACGCGGCGAACCGCCGCGCGGTCAACGCCCCGAGCAGGCCGCCCGAGCCGGCAACGGTGCCGAGCAACCCGATGACGCCGGCGCCGATGCCCAGATCCCGCGCCAGGAACACCAGGATCATGCCCGCGGTGGCGGAGGAGCACAGGTTGAACAATCCCGTGCTCATCGCGATACGGCGCAGCAACGGTTGCGCCACAACGAAACGCAGCCCTTCGGAGATCTCGCGCAGCAGGTGCGCATCGGGCCGGCGCACCGATTTCGGCTCGCGTTTGCGGATGCCGAGCACGAACAGCGCGGAGAGCATCATCGCCACCGCGTCGGCCACCAGCGCCACGGGCGCCGTGAGCACCTGGACAAGCTGCCCGCCCAGCGCCGGCCCGGCGATCGCCGAGACGGCGCGCACCGACTCGAGCTTGGCGTTGCCCTCCACCAGTTGCTCGCGGCCCACCAGGTGCGGCAGGTAGCTCTGGTACGCCACATCGAAGAACACGCTGAACACGCCCAGCAGAAGGGCCACGGCGTACAGCTGCCAGATGGTGAGCACGCCCATCCACCACGCCGCGGGGATCGACAGCAGCAGCACGGCGCGGACGATGTCGGCCATGATCAGGACGCCACGGCGGCGGACCCGGTCGACCCAGGCCCCGGCGGGTAGCCCGATCACGAGGAACGCCACGGTCATCATGGTGAACAGCAGGCCGACCTGAAACTCGGTGGCCTGCACCGCAAGCACGGCCACCAGCGGCAGCGCCAGCTGCGAGACCTGCTGGCCCAGCTGCCCGACGGTGGTGCCGGCGAACAGGGCACGATAGTCGTGATCTGTCAGGAGCCCTAGCCGCCGCCGCAACACTCCGGAAGGATCCCACCATTGATTGGGAAAAGTCAATCACTGGGTACCCTGTGATAGTGACCGGATCCAGACGGCTCGCCACCGATGCTGAAGCCAAGGCCCTCGCCTCCGCCCTGAGGCTGCGCATCCTGCGGCTGTGCCTGGACGAAGCCTTGACGAACAAGGAGATCGCCGCCAAGCTCGGCGCCAACCCGGCCACGATCCTGCACCACGTCCGCACCCTCGTCGCCACCGGATTCCTTTCGGCACAAGGAGAGCGGCGCGGCACGCGGGGAGCGCGCGAGATACCTTACCGCGCAACGGGAAAGTCTTGGTACGTGTCCGTTGTGGATGGCGACGCCGTGGTGGCCAGGAACAGAGCGATGATCGACGCGTTCCTGCAGGAGATCGAGTTGGTGGAGGAGCCGGCCGCCATCCACCTGACCCGGATGGCGCTGCGCGTCAACCCCGAGGACCTGGCGGAGTTCCTCGAGCGGATCGGCGGCCTGCTGGAGGAGTACAAGCAGCGCCGGCCGGACCCCGCAGGCCAGCCCGTGTCGGTCTTCTTCGCCGTCCACCCGGACACTGGGCGGGGCATGCGTGACAATCGGTGATCGGGGTGACATCGTGCCAGCATGCGCAAGTATGTGATCATGGGTGTGCAGGGGAGCGGCAAGGGTACCCAGGCGACGCTGCTGGCCCGCGATCTAGACCTGGTCCACATCAACGTCGGTGACATCTTCCGCTGGCACGTCCAGAACCACACCAAGCTCGGCGCTCAGGTGCGCCGCACCATGCGCGCCGGCGAGCTGGTCGACGACGAGCTGGCCGGATCCGTGGTCCGCCGCCGGCTCGACGAGCACGACTGGAACTTCGGGTTCGTCATCGACGGCTTCCCGCGCAACGCGACGCAGGCAGAATTCTTCCTGGAAAGCTTCGACATCGACGGCGTGATCCATCTCGACCTGCCCGACGACGAGGTGCGCCGGCGAGTCCTGGCACGCCGCCTGTGCTCGCAGTGCGGGATGGACTACAACCTCATCGCCCACCGGCCCCGTAATGAAGGGCGCTGCGACGTCTGCGGCGGGCAGCTGGTCAGCCGCGAGGACGACACCGAGCACGCGCTTGCCGCCCGGCTGCGCGACTACCATGCGAAGACCAACCCGGTGCTGGACCTGTTCCGGCGCAAGGAGTTCGTCTTCACCGTCGACGCCCGGCCGGACAAGCACACCGTCCAAAAAGCCATCCGGCAACGCCTGGACCTGCCGCCATATCAGGAGCCTGCCGAAAGCGGATAGCCAGCCCTGCACAGCGCGGCGTATCCTCCACGGTCAGGTTGTTCCGGTCTGCCTTGGGGAGATCCATGTCGCGACGCGCTTCGGGCCTTGTGTTGCTAGTCATAAGCTTTCCGCTGCTGCTGCTCGGGATAGCCGCCTGGAACGAAGCCAAGGACGAGGCCGGTGTCCGCGCATGGCAGCTTGAGCGGGCGGCTACCGAATCCGACCCTGACAGACGCGGGGACTTCGAGAGGTACGCCCGAGCCACATTGGACCGCCAGATAAGCGCGGAGGGGAACCGTAACTGGCTCCTGGCCGTCGCCGTCATGGGTTCGGGCGCCGGTATCGCGCTTCTTCTCCCCGCGCGCCGCCGGGCCGTAGCCCGCCCGTCCCAGGCCGCCACCGCCAACGCCGCGCAAGCACCGCCGCGGTTTGGCCCGTGCCGGGCGTGCCAATGGCAGATCTCGGTCGAGGTAACCGCCTGCCCCCGCTGCGGTTGTCCGCACGTGCCCGAAGTCCCGCCCGCCGCAGCCGAACCGCCACTGCCGGTCAACAAGATCCAGCGCGCCTTCTACATCGCATTGCTGATCCTTGGGCTCGGGTCCGCTGCCGTGATCTACACGGTCATGTTCGATGACCTTTCGGAGACCATGCTCGTGCAGATCTCGCCGTACTGGCTCTTTCCGAGCGTGTTCGGCTACTACGGCCTAGTCGCGCAGCGCATGGAAGCACGGCTGCAAACCACCCACCTCGACAACGTCTCCGACCAGCTGCTGAACGTCATCAAAGAGCTCGGCGGAGGTCTGGGCCAGGCATTCGCGTTCCTGGTCCACGCCCCGTTCCTGATCGTCAAGAACCGGCGTCCCTGGGTGGTCGCCTTCGTCGGTTCGCTGATCTGGGCGATGGCGATGGTCGTCTTCTTCAACGTGATATTTCCTGAGCTGTAGATCGCCTTCGCGGTGCCGAACTTTGCCTGGAGCTGGCCGCCTATAGCTCAACGGATGAGCGGCGTCCTAAGCGTGGTATGCGTGTTCGAATCCCGCCGCCGAGTCACACATGCACCTGGACGCGTTCGGCCAGTTCAGAGGTTGGTTGGCTCGGTGTTTTGGAGGCGTGGTTCGGCGCTTGAGGGTAGGGCACCAACCAGCGCCCGTCTCCTTGGTTGACCCGGGACGCAGCCGGCGGCGGGCAGAAGCGCGCGCGTCTTTCGATGAGTTCATGGTCGGTCGCTGGAAGGCGCTGACCAGGACCGCGTACCTGTTGACGGGCAACCGGCACGATGCCAGGGATCTGTTGCAATCGGCGCGATGGCGCTCGGTTGTTCTGTTGGCACCGTCAAATGACACGCTAGAAGACAGGGCAAATTGGATATACGGTGTCTGTTGCGCTAAGCCAGCCACCATCCGCTCATGGCGATGAGCGCCTCTTCGCGCGGCCATGCCGATGGCAGCTGATTCGGTTTGGTACGAGAACTGGATCGCTGTTTTGTCAGTCTCGGGACTCGCGCAGGACCTGCCACTGCCGCCAGGCGAGCTCGGGCTCGACGTCGGCGTAGCCGCGGCTGCGCTCGAGGTTCTTCGCATCAGCGTGGGTCATCATCATGCAGATACCTTCGCTGGTGAGGCGCTCCACCTCTTCGCGGTGCAGGCGCCGGCCGGCTTTTTCCTCGGCGGCGGTAAGAAGGATCACCAGCGCGGGAATGAATACGGGTCGAAGGTCGCTCCGCGGATCTGCCTTGCCTCCCTCAGCGCCCATTCGCCAGCTACCAAAGGGGTTGTGGCAAGGGTGGCCCGGCGGATACCCGTCATCGGGCCGGCGCTCCAGGCGGCGGCGAGGGATGCAGGCTAGAAGCCTCGCGAATCAGACACCCGGGTGATCAAAGCGGGTCGTGTCCACAACGGACTCACCCACTTGCCGTAAGTCGAGTGATCGGGGCCGCTGACGGATTCGCCGGCGGTCAGCGGCCCCGATCACTCGATGTGTCAGCGCACGTCGTAAGCGCGCGTGATTGTCTGGGAGACCTTTGCTCCCTTGGCGTCGGTGAACTCGACCCGCAGGCTCACCTGCTTTCCGGAGTCACCGGCGTGGTCCACGACAAGCTCCGCACCTGCGGAGGTGAGGTTCGTCGTGCCCTCGACCCATGTGGTGCCGCCGTCCGTCGAGGTCCACACCTTGGCGGACGCGATGGTGCCCGCCGGGTAGCCCGGGTTCGCCTGGATGCGGGCCGGGATCGTCACCGATCCGGCGGCAATTGTCTTGAGCCCGTCGGTGGGCAGGTCGAGACGCGGAAGGAGCATCGGCAGCGGCCGGCTGTAGACGTCGGGCTCCTTGTGCGAGGTGAACGTCCACGATGTCTGGATCATCGTTGAGCGCTTCCAGAACTTCGCCGGCGTCCCGACCTTCTCCGTGTTCAACGTCAGCTCGTAGGTCGCTTCCTCGGCTGGGACCGTGAAGACGCCATAGGGGTCGATGCGGGTGCCCACGGTCACGCCGTCGCGCTTGAGCACGAGGTTGCCGAGGTCGCCGAAGCCACCCTGGTCGGCCCAGTGACCGGTGCTGTCGGCCCAGATCGTCGGGGCGACACCGATGAGATCACCCTGACGCTCACCGATCATCTGCGGCACACCGTCGTTGTTGTTCCTGACTCCCGGTGCGAGAGCCCCGCTGTACCACGAGTCGGTGTCCTCCTGGCCGGGCGTGAAGGTCCGGAAGCGGTCGCTCATGACCTCGCCAAACGGGACGCTCGAGATGACGGACTTGAACCACTGGGTCCCGTCAGCGGTGAGGTATTCCGTCCGGGTGTTCGGCACGGCGAGGGGGTCGATTCCAGCGATGTTGAAGGCGACGGTGCTCGGACGCCTGGCCGCCGTCATGTCTCCGAAGTCCGTCGTGGCCCCCATGCTCGAGTAGGTCGCCTTGATCCGGCCGAGCGAGGAGTCGGCCACGTCGTGCTTCTGGGCGGTGACGAGCTGGCCGTCGGAGAAGAAGCCGAGCGTGTACGCGTACGGGCTCTTCGCCTGCGCCGACCAGGAGAGAGTCACCGGACCGGCGGCGAGCTCGGCGCCCAGCGCGGCACCCTCGGTGGCGGACAGGCTGTAGACGGGCAGCGGCGCCACGTTGACAGTGGCTGCCGGGAGCCACGTCGCGGGGTCGTCGCGATAGAGCAGCAGTGCCTTGGCTCCGGCGGCCGCGGCCCTCGACTGGATCGAGAAGTCGCTGCCGCCCGGAATGTGGGCCACCGCGACCTTGCCCGCGACGTTCACGGCCGCGAAGTCGGCAGCGGTACCGGCTCCGACCGAGACTGCCGCCGCTGTGCCCTGCCCGTCGAGGTTGCCGACCCCGGGGCGAGCCGTCATCGGGTGCAGCGCGAGCCCTCCAGAAGTCGTCATCGACGAGACGAGCGGGGTGATCCGCCGGCTCCAGTGCCCGAACTCGAACGCTCCATCGCCTTTGGCGACCTTGCCAGTGATCTGGGCGTAGATATCGCGCGTCCCAGGACCGGTTGTCAGCGTCCCCGCGTGCAGCCACGAGGTCGGCCACGTCCGCTCGAAGCTGAGCATCGTCGAGCGGAGTTCGCTGGGCTGCTCGGTCGAGACCGTGAGCGGGTTCGCCTGGCGGGCGTCGAGGACGATCGAGGTGTCCTTGTCGATCGTCACCTCCGGACGGGCGAGGTACGACACCGACACCGGAACCGACGGGCTCGCCGCTCCAAGAGTGGGCGTCAACGCAAACGACGTGAGGAAGTAACGACCCGGGCGGACGGTGTACGTCTGCACCTTGCCACTGATGAAGCGTCGCTCCCCCTTGGAAATGTCGGTGTTGACGAGGTCGACCGACGACGCGCCGGTGGCAAGGTTCCCGTTACGGTCGATTACGAACACCTTGACCGTCACCAACGGAGGGGTGGCGTAAAGGTTGAACGCGGTCGAGACCCGCTGGCTGCCGTCGGTCGCCACGATGCGGGCGGTGATGTCGCCGAGCGAGCTGTCGGGAATGTTCGCGCCGAGCTGGACCGTCACCGGGACCACGACGCTCGCCTGCGCCGGGACGACGACGTGCTGCGGCAGCTTGAGCAGAGGCGTGTTGACCGGGCGGCCGTCGTTGCCGGTGACCTTCTCGATGGAGAGGCGCAGGTCGACGGGAGCGACGCCACGGTTGGTGTACGTCAGGCTCTTCGCCTCGTACGCCTTGGTCTGCGGGTAGGCGAAGGCCCCTCCATAGACGCTGGACTCTCCGGTGACCTTCTGGTCGAGCATCCGCGCGATGTCGAGACGACCCGTGCCGACCTCCTGTGCGGCTCCGGCGACGGTGGGGTCCGCCGAGGAAGTGAGAAGGTCCTTCAGCTGCGCACCGGTGAGGGTGGGGTTCGCCTGCTTGGCGACGGCGGCCGCGCCGGCGACGTGCGGGGTGGCCATCGACGTGCCGGACATCGTCCGGTAGGCGTACACGCCGCGACCCCCGGCGGCGGCCGCGAGGATCCGCACGCCCGGCGCGGCGATCTCCGGCTTCAGGGCGTGGGTGCCGCCGACCGGTCCGCGGCTGGAGAACTGCGCGGCCACGTCCGTGGAGTCCACGGCGCCGACGGTGAGTGCGGATGTGGCGCAGCCCGGGCTCGAGACCGTGTTCTGGGAAGCGCCGATGTTGCCGGCCGCAACGACGAACAGGCTGCGGCTGGAGCTGGAGAGCTCGTTGACGGCCTGGGCGATCGGGTCGTCACAGGTCGTGGTCGGCGCCGAACTGCCGAGGCTCATGGAGACGACGTCGGCGTTATTCGCCACGGCCCACTGCATGCCAGCGATGATCTGGGACTCGAAGCCGGTGCCGCCGTCGTTGAGGACCTTGCCGATGAGCAGATCCGCCCCCGAGGCGACACCACGCTCCTTGCCACCGCTGGCAGCTCCGGTGCCGGCAACCGTGGACGCGACATGTGTGCCGTGCCCGACACGGTCGTCGGTGCCGCTCGCGGAGCCGGTGAAGTCCTTGCTCCCCTTGATGCGGCCGATAAGGTCGGGGTGACCCGCGTCGACCCCGGTGTCGAGGACGGCCACGGTGCTACCCGCGCCATCGAGGCCGGCCTGCCAGGCGACGGGCGCGCCGACCTGTGTGGTCGAGTCGGCGAGTGTCGCGCGCAGTGCACGGTCGAGCCAGAGCTTGGCCAGGCCGTCGCCCGCGCGTGAGCTCGCGTCGGTGAGCTCCGACCAGGCCGCCCGGACGTCCGACTTGGCGACGGCGTACGACAGCGAGTTGACCGAGCTCAGGGTGCCGGTGCCGCTGGCCCCGGTCGGCGTGGGCGTCGTGTCGTTGACCGTCCGGCTGCCGCCGTCGTACTGCGCGATGACCCGGATCGAATCGGCGTGGGCGTCGTCGAAGCCCTGATCGACAAGGCCGGTCACGTTGAAGAGTTCGCGGTCGACGAGGTCGGCTGCGAGGGCCTGCGCGGCGGTGGCGGGGAAGACGTACAGGCTGTCACCGTCACGAAGGGTCTCGTGGTCGGGGACCGTGCCGTCGACGCCGGGCAGCATCTGGGCGACGGGCTGACCGTCCGCCATCCGTGCGAGCCGGACCCGGTCGCCCGAGATGAGCGTCACCGTCGCTGACTGCTGGGCCTGAGCGTCGTAGGCCGACCCGACGATTGGCCTAGGCTCGCCTGCGGCCGACACTCCGGGGAATGATGGGGAGAGCGCGGCCGCCGCGATGGCCAGAACGCCAGCGGACGCGAGGGTACGACGATGCCAAGTGCGGCGCATGGGACCTCCGTGGGGACGAGGCGGGCACGTAACCCTGGATGGGGGGCGACGCAGCACCGGTAGGGCGTTTTGCGCTGCTGCCGCGCACCTGGAAGCAGCGTGACAACTGAGGGCCGCCTCGGGGAACCCGGACGGGCGGGCGGAGAATCGACATGTCGTGTTCTCGCCAGCTCGGCATGCGAGACGGTCGCAGCCGAGCGGAGGTCGGAAAGGAGTGATAGGTGACCCTGGAGGTCGATCTCAGCGCCCTTGGCCTGACAGCGGCGCAGGAGCGCGAGTACCGCTCCCTCGTGGTCGATGGGTCCGGCACCGAGGATGTGCTCGCGGCACGGTGGGATCGCCCCGTTGAAGAGGTGCGCGGGGTCCTCGGTTCGCTGCGCGACCTCGGGCTCGTCGAGATGGTGACGTTCGAGGGCGGCGTGCCCAGATGGTTCCCGATGGCCCCGGATATCGCGCTGCAGGGGTTGCTGAACTCCCGTCGGTACGCGTTGTCGGTGGCGGAGATGTCGGTGGCGGCGTTGACCGAGGTGTTCCGCCGCGATCTCAACCATGCAGAGGTTGGTGACCTGGTCGAGGTCGTGCTGGGAGCTGAGGCGGTCCGCGGGCGGTTCCTCCAGCTCGAACTCAGCGCCCGCGAGGAGGTCTGCGCCTTCGTCGACGCCCGCCCCGTCGCGGTGAGTGCCGAGGAGAACAGGGCCGAAGAGCAGGCGCTCGACCGCGGCGTGACGTTTCGCGTCATCATCGAACGCGCGGCCTTCGAGGATGACGCTACGGTCGCTGAGGCACGGGCGGCACTGGGTGCGAACGCCCTGGTCCGCGCCGTCCCCAAGGTGCCCACCAAGCTGCTCGTGACCGACGGGGCCGTGGCCATGGCCCCGCTCTCGGTCCGGGGCTACGAAGCGGCCGCCGTCGTCATCAGGGCCCCGAGCCTCGTCCACTCGCTGGTCACACTGTTCGAGTCCGTCTGGGCAGCGGCCATCCCTATCGTCCTCGACCCGGAGAAAGGTCTCCTAGACGGTCCCGCCGCTGGGCCGGACACGGACGATCTCGCGCTCCTCGCGCTCATGCTCAGTGGTCTCACCGACGAGGTGGTCGGCAAGCAGTTGGGGATGAGTGGCCGGTCCGTCCAGCGCCGCCTCAGGTCGCTCATGGACTTCACCGGGTCGACCTCGCGCATGCAGCTCGGCTGGGAGGCGTCCGAACGCGGCTGGGTCACTCGTCGCTCCGTCGGCTCCTGATCGTTTCGCACAGCGCCGCGAGTCAGTTCGTATGCGGCTAGTCCGATTCATCGACCGACAGCGGAAAACGCGCGCGCCCGCCGGTCTCGCCGTGTCGGATCGCGAGTTCGTGCATTGACTGAGGACATGGCGGCGGCGATGCAGGCAGCAGGATTACGGTGGCACAGGCCAGAACCCTACGTTGTTTCAATGACAACAGGATCGCGAAGGTCGGTAAGGACCTATGTGCTGATTGCTGGTCTGATATGGCTTTTCTTCTTCAGCAGTATCGGTGTCTCCAGTTGCCTCGATGCCGATGCGCTCGACGCGAATGGGGTCGCTGCCAATGCGCGGGTGGTTGGTGCGGAGCCGTCGCGCCATTCGAAGTCAGTCCTTGTCGCGTTCGCTGTGCCTGGACGGGGTGAGGTGACAGCGAGCTGCGACAGCTGCAGCGACGACCTGGTCGAGGGTGATCGGGTCGACATTCGCTACAACCCTGACGATCTCGACAGTCGTGTCGAGCAGCTGGGCAGATCGAGCCACCGAGACGTGGCGAATTTTCCTTGTTGGTCATGGTGCCGCTGTCGGTGGGGTTGCTGATGATATGGGCGTGGCGAGTCTGGCGAGCCAGGGCCCGTGCAATCCTGTAGCCACGTTTGCCTCGTCGCCGCCCGCCGCCAATCGGCCTGTCAGGCTATGCAGGTGTTTCTGCCTGTTAGCGATTCGTGACTACCGTTGAAGGACACGCTAGGAGGCAGGGCAAATCGGACGCGCCAGGTGGGCGAGAGGCAGGGTGACGATCGCATGTGAAACGCAGCAGCCTCCGCATGCTCGTGAGGTAATGGAA
>Ga0075421_100000821_pt1 | contig 34369 bp, 35 predicted proteins | sample SoiMetdeltSBSDD5_FD_75292 | JGI IMG/M metagenome (GOLD analysis project Ga0075421, IMG submission 75292) | Bulk soil microbial communities from a Populus tree surrounding site in Tennessee, USA - Soil MetaG P. deltoides SBSDD5 | ecosystem: Environmental > Terrestrial > Soil > Tree plantation... | reverse complement strand
GCAGGTCCATCCAGCCGCCGATGTTGATCGGCAGGTCGTACTGGCTGATCTGGTAGTCCTTCGGCATGTCCGGATAGAAGTAGTTCTTCCGGGCGAAGACCGAGCGGGCGACGGTGCAGTGGAGGGCCCGGCCGAGGCGGATGGCGAGCTCGACGGCCTGCTCGTTGAGGACCGGCAGCGAGCCGGGGAGCCCGAGGCACACCGGGCACACGTTGGTGTTGGGCTCGTCGCCGAACCGGTTGCGGCATCCGCAGAACAACTTGGTGGCCGTGGCCAGCTCGCAATGCACCTCGAGCCCGATCACCATCTCCCAGGAGGACATCACCCCACGTTAGGTGCTCACCCCTCCACCCCCGAACCACGATTCGGCGAGGAGCCGAGCAGCCGAGCAGCCGCCGAGGGCAGTCAAGGGTCTGCCGAAGGCCGAGCGCAGCGAGCCCTTGACGGCCCGACATGCGAGGAACCGCGCCTGACAGTGACACCAGCCCCCGGCTCCGCCGGAGGCCTGGCCGCCTCGTGTTCTGACGACTCACCTCGAACTTGCCTCCGAACCGGGGAGCCTGCTCCCCGGTTCGGTGCCCAACTCGTCGACCTCGGCGGCCGGGACCCCTTGGCGGCGGCGTCGCCGTCGCCCTCGCAACAACGACCGAGCGGAGCGAGGGCCATTGCTGGCCCTCGCTGTCCGGGCGGGGTGCTTACGACTCCTCGGCAGCGGGGGCCGGGGTGGGACTGTCGCCGTTGGTCACCACGACCTCGTCGGGGTCGGCGCCCAGCTGGCCGGAACCCAACAAACCGCGGGCCAGCTTCAGGCCGGCGGCGCCTTGGCTCAGGGCTTGGGCGAGGACCTCGCTCAGGCCCTGGGCGCCGTTGAGGACGATCAGCTGGTCGACGGCGCCGAACGGCTTGGCCGCCGCCTCGACGATGGCCGGCCACTGGTGGGCCAGCTCCTGACCGATGACCGCATCCTGGTTCTCTGCCATGGCGTCGGCCCGAGCCTTGATGGAGTCGGCTTCGGCCATGCCGGCCGCCCGCACCGCCTCGGCGGAAGCGAGGCCTCGGGCCTTGGTCGCATCGGCCTCGGCCTGGCCCACCGCCCGGGTGGCCTCGGCCTCGGCTTCGGCCTTCACCTTCACGTGCTGGGCGTCGGCCGCCGCGGCGATCTTCACCTCTTCGGCGTGGGCCTCGGCCGACAGCTTCACCTTGTGGGCGTTGGCCGCGGCGTCGAGCTCGACCTCCTGGCGACGGGCCTCGGCCGACGCCACTCGGGCGTCGCGCTGGGCACGGGCCAGCGTGACCTGCTCGTACGCCGACGCATCGGCCGGCTTGCGCACGGTCGCCTGCAGCCGCTGCTCCTCCCGCTGCGCCTCCAGCTCGGCCACCTTGGTCTCCTCGACCACGACCTGCTGGTGGGCGACGGCAGACGACAGCGGGCCGGCCTGCTGGGCCTCGGCCGAGGCCTGGTCGATCTCCGCCTGGTAGCCGGCCTGCTTGATCAGGCTCTCCCGGCGGGCCGCGGCCTTCTCGGCCTCGGCGGCCTGCTCGGCGGTGGTGGCGTCCCGGTCGGCCGCCGCCTGGGCGATGCGGGCCTCCCGCTGCACCTGGGCGGCGTGCGGGGCCGCCAGGTTCTTGATGTAGCCCGACGGGTCCTCGATCTCCTGGATCTGCAGCGAGTCGACGATCAGGCCCAGCTTCTCCATCTCGACGCCGGACGACGCCCGGGTCAGCTGGGTGAGCTTGTCGCGGTCGCGGATCATGTCCTCGACGGTCATCGAGCCGACGATGGCCCGCAGATGACCGGCGAACACGTTGTGGACCCGCTGGTCGACCTCGGCCTGCTGGTCGAGGAAGCGGCGGGCGGCGTTGGCGATCGACGAGAAGTCGTCACCGACCTTGTAGATGACCACGCCCCGCACGCCGAGGGGGATGCCCTGGTGGGTGACGCACTCGATGGCCAGGCCCGCCTGGCGCAGGTCGAGCGACAGGCGGCGCACCGTCTGCACGCCCGGGATGACCAACGTGCCCTTTCCGGTCACGATCTTGAACCCGAGGTTGGACTCGGTGTCCGTCCGCTTGCCCTGGCGCAGGCCCGAGATGATCAGGGCCTCGTTGGGCTCGGCAACCCGCCACATCAGCTTGAACAGCACGATGAGGAACACCAGCCCCAAGGCGATGCCGCCCGCGAGGAAGTAGATGCCGGTATTCGAATCCATAGCCGCCTTGTTCCCTGCCTTTCAGATGCGCGCCGTCACATGGGCGTGACGACGACAGTGCGAGGCGGGAAGTAGTCGACGACCACGACGCGCGTGCCGGTGGTGATGGTCTGGTCGCCGTCGGGATAGGCGTGGAAATGCTCCGTCCCGCCGCGCACCGGCACCATCACTTCCCCGAGCTCACCGGGTGCGATCCGGCCGGTGACCCGGCCGATCTTCCCGATCATCTGATGGTCGGCCAACGCCGCCTCCTTCAGTTGCGCACGCTACTGCTCAGCTGGGAGAACGCGTCGTCGCGACCCCGAGAACTTGTTTCAGCCTGCCGCAGCTTCGAGGGCGGCCGCCACCCGGAACATGACCTCCTCGCCCAGGGCGGGTGCGAGCACCTGGACCCCGACCGGAAGGTCGGCGGCGCCGGTGCCGAACGGCACCGAGATCGCCGGGTGACCGGCCAGGTTCGACGGGATCGTGCACACGTCGTTGAGGTACATGGTCAGCGGGTCGGCCGACTTCGCGCCGATCGGGAACGCGACGCATGGCGACGTCGGCGACAGCAGCACGTCGAAGTTCTGGTAGGCGGCCTCGAAGTCCCGCAGGATCAGCGTCCGGACGCGCTGGGCCTTGCCGTAGAAGGCGTCGTAGTAGCCGGCCGACAGGGCGTAGGTGCCGAGCATGATCCGCCGCTTGACCTCGGCGCCGAGGCCGGCGGTGCGGGTGCGGTCGTACATGTCGCCGGTGGTGTCGGCGTCGACCCGCAGGCCGTAGCGGACGCCGTCGTAACGGGCAAGGTTGCTCGACGCCTCGGCCGGGGCGATGAGGTAGTAGGCGGACAGCCCGTACATGGTCGACGGCACCGACACCTCGTCGACCACCGCGCCTGCCTTCTCGAGGGCGGCCGCGGCCTCCCGGACCCGGTCGGACACCTCGACCTCGATGCCCTCGGCCTCGGTCAGCTCGCTCACGAGCCCGATCCGCAGCCCCTCGACGCCCCGGTCGAGCGACGACGACAGCGACGGGAAGTCCTCGGGGATGGACGTGGCGTCGCACGGGTCGTGGCCGGCGACGGTCTCCAGCAGCAGCGCGGCGTCGGCGACGTTGGCCGCGAACGGCCCGATCTGGTCGAGCGACGACGCGAACGCCACCAGCCCGTACCGCGACACGGCGCCGTAGGTGGGCTTGGCCCCGACCACGCCGCACAGCGCGGCCGGCTGGCGGATCGAGCCGCCGGTGTCGGAGCCCAGTGCGAGCGGGGCGAAGCCCGCGGCCACGGCCGCGGCGGACCCGCCCGACGAACCACCGGCCACCCGGGCCAGGTAGTGGGGGTTGTGGGTGGGCCCGAACGCCGAGTTCTCGGTCGAGCTGCCCATGGCGAACTCGTCGAGGTTGGTCTTGCCGACGACGATGGCCCCGGCATCGGCCAGCTTCTGCACGACGGTGGCGTCGTAGGGCGGGCGCCAGCCCTCCAGCACCTTGGACGAGCAGGTGGTGGGGACTCCCCGGGTGCACAGGTTGTCCTTCAGCGCCACGAGCACGCCCGACAGGGGCCCGGTGTCCTCGCCCGCGGCGACGCGCCGGTCGATGGCGAGCGCGGCCGACCGCGCCTCGTCCGCCAGCACCAGGTTGAAGGCGTGGACGTGCTCGTCGAGGCGGTCGATGCGCTCGAGGTACTCCTCGACGACCTCGACGGCCTGCCGCTCGCCGCTCCGCACCCCGGCCGCGATCTCCGCCGCGGTCAGCGACGGCGTGATCGCGAGGTTCTCGCCGGCGGCGCTCACGGGGCCTCCCCCAGCACCGGCGGGACCCGGAACTGGCCGGCCTCCGCCGCAGGCGCCGCCGCCAGGACCTCCTCGCGGTCGAGCGAGGGACGCACTTCGTCGGGCCGCAGCACGTTCTGGAGGGGGTAGGGGTGGGCGGTGGGCGGGACGTCGCTCACGTCGAGCGCCTCGACGTCGCGGGCATGCTGCAGCACCTTGGCGAGCTGACCGGTGAACGTGTCGAGCTCTTCGTCGCTGAGCTCGATGCGGGCCAGCCGAGCCACATGCGCGACGTCGTCGCGGGAGATATCGGCCATCGGGCGCCATGGTAGGACCCCGGCCGGAGGCCGCTTGCACCCCTTTCAGCGATGTCGCGGAACGTTCCGGGCCGCGCGATCGTCATTCTCACTGTGAACGCCGTGCCGGTCGGCAGCGCGCCCGGGGTCAGATGGGACGACGAGCTCGTCCTCGTCTACCGCGACCGCTACCACGACCTGGTCCGGCTGGCCTACCTCCTGACCCGCCAGCGGGTCATCGCCGAGGAGATCGTGCAGGACGCCTTCATCGCATCGCGGGGCAAGGTCGACTCGCTGCGCGACCCCTTCGCCTACGTGCGCACCGCGGTGGTCAACCGGTGCTATTCGTGGGGTCGGCGGGCGAAGCTCGAACGCGAGCGCCAGCCCCGCCCGCCCGACCCCACCGAGCTCGTCGTCGACGAGCTGTGGGACGCCATCTGCACCCTCAACGACCGCCAACGGGCCGCCATCGTGCTGCGCTACTACGAGGACCTGCCGGACAAGGACATCGCCGACCTGCTCGGTTGCCGGGTCCCGACGGTCAGGACTGCCATCCACCGAGGCCTCCGGGCCCTGCGCAAGGTGGTGGAGCGATGATCCGGCAGCTGCGGTGGTCGCCGGCCAACGAGGAGCTCGAGGCGCGCATCCGGGCGACCCTGCGCCGCCAGGCCGAGGAGATCCAGCCGAGCCAGCCCCGCTGGGACGACCTGGTCCAGGGCTCCGGCGCCGTGGTGGTCTCCCTCCCCGGCACCGGCCCCGAGCCGAGCCATCTCCGCCCGGCCAAGCCCCGCCGTGACCGCGCCTGGCTCCGCCCGACGCTCGCCGCCGCGGCCGCCCTGGCGATCGTCCTCGGCGCCGCCACGGCGGTCCAGCTCCGCGGCGGGGACGACGGCGGCGGCCGTTCGACCCCACCCGCCGACGACGGCGAGATCCTCAGCAAGGTCCCCACCAGCCCGCTCATCGTCTCGCCCGGCAGCATGGACTTCGTCTGGGAAGAGGCCACGCCGTTGCCCACCGACGGCTCGCCGGACGCCGCGTTGGCCGCCCGCGATCCGGGCGAGCTGGCCCGATGGTTCCTCACCAGCGAGTGGGGCATGGAGACCACGCCCGACCTGGAGCTGAGGATCGATCCCCCGCGCACGGCTGTCCCCACCAAGCCGGGGATCGAGCCGGCCAACGGGGTGACCGTCTGGTGGTCGGTCCATGCGACAGACAGCAGGGTCGCGGGCGGTGCCGTGTTCCTCCGTGACCTCGCCGACTCCCCGCAGGCGCCGGTATGGGCCGTCGTCGGCGCCTACACCAACAAGCAGGACATCTTCCTCTCGGGGGTGCGGCGCGACGGCGGGACGATCAGCTTCACGGCGGTCGACAACCTGCCGGCCGATCCCGTCATCCAGGTCCGGCTGGACGGGAAGGTCCTCGAGGAGTTGCGACTCGACCCCATGGACCCGACCAAGACGTGGCACGAACCCGACCCGGCGCCCGGCAAGGTGCTGACGCTGGAGCTGCAACACCTGGTCGAGGGGCACCCCGCGTCGATCAGTGCGATGGCGTTGCCGCCTACGAAGCCGTGACCTGGGCTACGAAGGAGAGGGTGCGGCCGGCGATGAGGGGGGCGTCGTAGTCGATGGTGGCGACGTGGTAGCTGCGCTCGAGGGACACCCGCTCGACGGGACCTGAGACCGCACCGGCCAGGAGGTCGCTGCTGGCCGGGGGCACCAGGTGGTCCTGGGGGCTGTTGAGCAGCAGCAGGGGGCTCGTGACGTTGGCAAGGTCGTCCCGCAGTGCGGCGACGCCTTCGGCCAGCGACAGCAGCGGGCCGAGCGGGGTGGCGGAGTAGGCCTGCTCCTCGCTCTCGGGGTCGGCGATGTCGCCGCCGACGGCGTCGATGCGGTCGGTCCCGGCGTCCAGCATCTGGGCGGCCAGGTCGACGAGGTCCTGGCCGACGTCGACGATGGGGTTGATGCAGACCAGTCCGGCGATCTCCTGGTGCCGGGTGCCGAGCCAGGCGGTGAGCGCCCCGCCCATCGACAGGCCAGCCACGACGACCTTGTCGCAGCGAGCCGCCAGCGAGGCGTAGGCCGCCTCGGCGGCGCCGGTCCAGTCGCCCCACCCCGTGGTGATCATGTCGTCCACCGTCGTCCCGTGGCCGGGCAGCAGCGGCATCTCGACGGTGTAGCCGGCACCCGACAGCTCCAGCGCCAGGGGCCGCATCGATTGGGGGCAGCCGGTGAAACCGTGCAACACCAGGGCGCCGATGGCGGCGGCATCGCCCGTACCCTCAGCGGACAACGGCTCACATCCCACGAGCTCGCTCATGGAACCGGACCCTAGCGAGGGCTCAGCGGTAGGGGTCGTCTTCGGCCGGGAGGTCCCACCAGTCCGCAGGGGCGGCGCCCCACGAAGGGTCGTCGTAGATGCAGTCGACGGGGCAGGGGTCGAGGCACTTGCCGCAGCCCGAGCACAGCTCGGGGATGATCACGACGTCCATGCCGTGGTTGAAGATCGCACCGAACTGCGGTGGACAGTGCCGGATGCACGTGTCGCAGTTGATGCAGATGTCCATGTCGATGCGCAGCGGCGCGTTCTGCCACTTCGGGTTGCGCTCACGACTCGCCAATCGTTCGGCCCGAGTACCAGCCGCCATATGCGCTGCAGGGTAGCGTGGAATATTGACCCACGGGTCAAGCCGCGGAACACTTGGCCCCAGATTCGTCATGAACAGCACCCGACAGCTCACCGCCCAAGGCCTGGAGCGCAAGCAGCAGCTCTTCGACGCCGCCGCCCAGCTCTTCGCCGAGCAGGGCTACGCCTCGACCAGGGTGGTCGACATCGTCGACGCGGCCGGCGTGGCCAAAGGCCTCTTCTACTGGTACTTCGAGAACAAAGAGGCGCTGTTCCGGGAGCTGGCCGCCGACATCCGCCACCAGCTGCGCCGCGCCCAGCGGGCCGGCATGGACCGCAACGCCCCCGCGCTGGTGCGGCTGGCGCAGGGCACGGTGGCCAGCGTGCACTTCATGGCCGAGCACTCGTCGTTCTTCTCGCTGCTCGAGGTCGAGGGCCGCAGCGTGGCCGACGCCCTCCGCCAAGGCACCGAGCAGCACATCGGCGACGTCAAGCGCCTGATCGAGATCGGCCAGGCCGACGGCACGGTGACCAAGGACGACGACGCGGACCTGCTGGCGCTGGCGGTGATCGGCGCGGTCGGCCAGTTCAGCCACTTCCACCGCACCGGCCGGGTCGACATGACCCTCGACGACCTCGCCAACTACGTGGCCCGACTGGTGGTCCGGATCCTGACCGCGGACGAGCAGGTGGCCCGCCAGTCGGTCAAGCAGGCGCTCGGCTTCGCAGCGCACCCCTGAGCCCGCTTCGCTACACACCCCTGACCTCGATGTAGCCTCGCTCTCCATGTCTCGGCCCATCATCGCCGCCACAGTGCTCGCGGCTGCTGCCCTCCTCGGTGCCTGCGCCAGCAAGGACGCCAAGGAGGCCGACATCCAGAACGTGATCGAGGACGCCGGCGCCACCAAGCAGCAGGCCGACTGCGCCGCCAGCAAGATCTTCGACAAGCTGACCCAGAAAGAGGTCAACGACCTCGCGTCGGCCGACCACGAGGACGACATCCCGGAGGCGATCTCGAAGAAGATCACGCCGATCCTCGACGAGTGCCTGAAGGACTCGGAGGACCCGAGCGGCTCGACCACGTCGACCACCGCCGGCGAGGGCTCGACGACCACCGCGTCGACCGAGTCGACGACCTCCACGACCGCCGGCTGAGCCTGGTTACCGGTCGTCACCGGTCGTTGCACCCGCGCTGCAAGAACGGGATACGATGCCCGCTGCTCTGACGTACCAGGGAGGAAATCCTGTGGCATACCAGTTCTTGTCCGATGAGTGGGTGGCGGCAGCCAAACAGCTGCGCGAAGAGGCTGGGGGCCAAGGCTCCGCCGGTGCACCCGTCAAGATGAACCTGGTCATCACCGACGTCCCGTTCGGGGAGGGCACCGTCGAGGCCCACATGGACTCCACCAGCGGTGAGGTCGACATGGACTTCGGCCACCTCGAGGGCCCCGACGTGACCGTCACCCTCGACTACACCACCGCCAAGGCGATGATGGTCGACGCCGACCCGCAGGCCGCCATGCAGGCGTTCATGGCCGGCAAGATCAAGCTCCAGGGCGACATGACCAAGGCGCTCGCCCTGCAGTCGGGCACCCCCGACCCCGAGCTGACCAAGAAGATCCAGGAGATCACCGCTCCCTGAGCAACTCGTTCGAAGAACGACGAGAGGCCGCCCTTCGGGGCGGCCTCTGCGCGTGACGGGCGCTGTCAGTGGTGGTGGCCAGGAGCGCCTCGGTCCGGGTCCCGAGCCAGGCTCAGACGCGAAAGTGCCGAGCTGGCTGGGGCGGCAGCCTCATCGCGGCGGCTGGGGAACACCGCGTCCGGCATACCGCCCCAGCGAGCCCGGCACGCTCAGTAGTGTAACCGATGCACAGAGCTATGTGTGTCATAGCCGGGGCGACTTTGAAGTTCTTACTTCGGTAGCCAGCGTAGAGGTTCTTCAAACCTCACAAACGCAGGCAGAGCTTGGTTTTTTCGCTCAACTTGCGCTCGCAACCACCAGCAGGGTGCTCCAAGCTGACCCCCGGGTCAAGTCGGCTGCGCAAAGTGGCCGAGAAAAACGGGTGTTTCGCCTGGTCGAGACCGACCGATCGGTCCAAAAATCCTCGGGCCGAGGTCAGAACGTCCAGATGTAGACGGTAGTCCCCGGCGGGACCTGGCTGCCCGGCCCAGGCGATGCACCGAGCACGATCCCGTCCTCCGAGCCCTGGATGCTGACCACCAGGCCACGGGACTCGAGCGCCCGCCGGGCTCGCCGGGCGGGCCGACCGATCATCGGCGGTACCTCGACCGCGTTGCCGTTGGTGGCCACCACCAGCGTGATCGTCGATCCGGGGGCGGCGCTCTGGCCGATCGGCGGGTCGGTGCGGATGACCTGCCCGGCCTGGAACTGGTCGCTGGCCTCGGTGGTGGTGGACACCACGAAGCCGAGGCCCTCCAGCTGGTCGGCGGCGTCCTCGGCCCATTGGCCGGTCACGTCGGGGATCGTCGGTCCGGGCGGGCCCGACGACACCAGCACCTGCACGGTCGAGCCCTTGGGGAGCTTGGCCGGCGTGCCCTCCGCCAGGCCTACGACGTGGTCCTTCTCGATGGTGGCGTCGGGGACGTCGACGAACTCGGCCTTCAGCTCGATGCCCTGGGCGCCCAGCACGTCCTCGGCCTGGTCCTTGGTGAGCGTCCGCAGCGCCTCGGTGGTCGGCACCGTGACCTGCGGTGGGCCGGACGACACGATCACGGTCAGGCGGCTGCCCTCCCGGAGCTTGTGGCCCGGGGCCGGCTTGGTGGCCAGGACCGTGCCGGCCTCCTTGTCGCTCTGCCGGTTCTGGTACTTGATCTTCCAGCCGAAGTCGCCGACGTGGTCGGTGACCTCGGCCTTGGGGATGCCGATCAGCGCCTGGGGCACGGTGTGCGACGGCTTCTGCAGCTGGGTGAAGGCCAGGGCGGCCGCCACCCCGACGGCCAGCGCGGCAACCACCGCCACCGAGCCGATGACGATGCGGCGCCAGCGGTCGGCGCGGGCGGTCGGCGCAAGCCGCAGCGGCGGGGGAGGCGACAGCTGCCCCGACGGATGGTCCGCCGGCAGCACGGGCATGCCGGGGATCGCCGGCAGCGCGGTCGTGGTGGACGCGCCTCCGGGGAGCTGCGGGAGGGGCTGGGGCTCGGTGCCGTCGGCCGGGTCGATGGCGCCGTGGAGGATGGTGCGGTCGCGGTCGTCGTCGCCCGGCCCGCCGGCGCCGTTGGCCGCCGCCCCGCTACCGGGGCCGACCAGGATCAGGGGCGTGGGGCGGTCGAGTTGGGTGGCCGCGGCGATCAGCTCCTGGGCGAGCTCGGCGGCGTCGGGGCGGTCGTCGGGGTCGAGCTGGCCGGCCCGCTCGACGACCGGGCCGAGGGGGCCCAGCGCCTCGGGCGCCTCGACGGACCGGTCGAGGCGGGCCATGAGCGTCCCGATGGTGGTGTCGAGCGTGAACGGCACCACGCCGGTGACGGCCTCGACCAGCACCAGCGCCAGCGAGTACACGTCGCTGCGGCCGTCGAGCGGCTCGCCCCGGGCCTGCTCGGGCGACGAGTAGCGGGCCGTGCCGAGCACCGCGCCGGTCGGCTCGGTCCAGCCGGCCTCGGCGATGGCGCGGGCGAGGCCGAAGTCGGCGATCCGAAGCCGCTGGTCGGCGCCGAACAGCATGTTCGCCGGCTTGATGTCGCGATGGACGAAGCCCTGGCGGTGCGCCCGGTCGAGCGCCTGGGCGGCACCGAGGCCGACCAGCAGCGCCTGGGAAGGGCTGAGGCGGTGGCCGCCGTCGAGCATCGAGCGCAGGCTGCCGCCAGCGAGGTACTCGGTGACGATGTAGGGCGGGACCTCGTCACCGTTCCAGTCGAAGATGGCGAGGATGTTCGGGTGGCTCAGCGCCGCGGCCGCCCGGGCCTCGGCCCGGAACCGGCGCAGGAACGAGTCGTCCTCGGCCAGCGCGGCGTGGAGGATCTTCACGGCGACGCGACGGCGCAAGCGCACGTCGTCGGCGAGATACACCTCTGCCGAAGCGCCCGAACCCAGCGGAGCGAGAAGCCGATAGCGACCGCCCACCACTCGACCGACATGCTCGGTCATGTGGGACATGACCACGGTCGTTCAGAGTACTTGGCCCACGGTGCCCCTGAGCTAGCGGGGCTCGATGTTCGTGACGTAGACAGGGGCCACCGTGTCCGGTTCCCCGCAGTCCAACGGCGCCGCCCCGGCGCCCCTCTACCCCACCCGGTTCAAGCTCGCCGTCGCCGCCGTCCTGGTCGTGCTGGCGGTCGTGGCCGTGATCGCCTACCAGGAGATCGACACGTCGAACGGGTCGAACACGACCGGCGGCAACCCGTCGTTCGTCGAACGGGTCATCCCCGACCGCGACAGCCAGCTGCTGCAGCAGGGGACGGTCGGCATCGACCTCAAGACCGGGTGGGACGGCACGCTGACCATCAACGGCGTCGCCATCCCCGAGGACCAGCTGGACGTCACCGAGTCCTTCAACCTCGTCCAGTTCACGCCCGGCGAGGGCAAGGCGCTGCGAGCGCTGCCGATCGGCAAGATCTGCGCCACGGCCACCGTGTGGCAGGAGGCGGCCGGGAAGCGGTCGTCCCGCCCGGTGACCTGGTGCTTCGAGGTGATCTAGCGGCTACCCCGGCAGGTCACCGCTGTCGAGGAGGTGCTGGAAGCCCGCCTCGTCGAGCACCGGGACGCCCAGCTGCTCGGCCTTGGTGACCTTCGAGGCGCCCGGGCTCTCCCCCACCACGAGGGCGGTGGTCTTGGCCGACACGCTGCCCGGTGACTTGCCGCCGCGGGCCTTGATCTCGGCCATCGCCTCGTCGCGGCTGTAGGCCTCGAGGGTCCCGGAGACGACCACGCTCATGCCGGCCATGGTCTTCAGCTGGCCGTCGCCCTTGGTGCCCTCGAAGTTGAGGCCGGCCGCCCGCAGCCGCTCGATCAGCTCGCGGTTGGCCTCGACGGCGAACCACTCGTGGATCGACAGGGCGATGACCGACCCCAGGCCGTCGACGGACGCGAACGCCTCCGGCGAGGCGGCGAGGATCGTGTCCATGTCGCCGAACGCGGAGGTCAGCGCCTCGGCGCCGGCCGGGCCGAGGTGGCGGATGTTGAGGCCGACGAGCAGGCGCTCCAGCGGCTTGGCCTTGGAGTCCTCGATGGCCTGGCGGAGGTTGCCGACCGAGATGTCGCCCATGCCCTCGAACTCGCCGACCTTCGCCCAGTCGAGCTCGTAGAGGTCGGCGACGCTGCGGACGAGGCCGGCCTCGACGAGCTGGTGCACCCGCTGCGAGCCGAGGCCCTCGATGTCGAGCGCGCCCCGGCTGGCGAAGTGCTCGATGGCGCCCTGGCGCTGGTAGGGGCACTCGGGGTCGATGCAGCGGTGCTCGGCCTCGCCCTCCGGCCGCACCAGCTCGGACTGGATCGGGCACGGGCAGGTGGTCGGGAACTGCCACTCGGGAAGGCCCTTGGGGCGATCGGCGAGGACCGGGCCGAGGACCTCGGGGATGACGTCGCCGGCCCGGCGGACGATCACGCGGTCGCCGGGGCGGACGTCCTTGGCCTTGACCTGGTCCTCGTTGTGGAGGGTCGCTTGGCCGACGGTGACGCCGCCGACGAATACCGGCTCCAGGACCGCGTAGGGCGTAGCCCGCCCGGTGCGGCCGATCGAGACGAGGATGTCGTTGAGCAGGGTCGTGCGCTCCTCGGGCGGGAACTTCACCGCGATCGCCCAGCGGGGCGCCTTCGACGTCGACCCGACCGCCTCCCGGATGGCCAGGTCGTCGACCTTCACCACCGCGCCGTCGATCTCGTAGTCGAGGTCGTGGCGGTGCTCCTGCCAGTGGTGGCAGTAGGCGGCAACGGCGCCGAAGCCCTCCATCGGGCGGATCTCCGGGTTCACCGGGAACCCCAGGTCCTTGAGGAAGTCGAGGGTCTCGACGTGGGTCCGGAACTCCGGGCCGCCCTCGATCTCGCCCAGCTGGTAGGACCACAGCGCCAGCTCCCGGTGGGCGGTGACGGCGGCGTCCTTCTGGCGGAGGGCGCCGGCGGCGGCGTTGCGGGGGTTGACGAAGAGGCGCTCGCCCTTCTCGACCTGGCCCTGGTTGAGCCGCTCGAACGCCGACAGGGCCATGTAGATCTCGCCCCGGACCTCCAGGATCCGCGGGGCGCCTTTGGGGAGGCGCTGGGGGATCTGGCTGATGGTGGCCACGTTGGCGGTGACGTCCTCGCCGGTGCGGCCGTCGCCCCGGGTGGCGGCCTGGACGTAGCGGCCGTCCTCGTAGCGGATGGAGATGGCGAGGCCGTCGATCTTGAGCTCGCAGACGAAGGCCAGCTCGGACTCGACGGTCTCTGCAGCGGCGTCCTCGGTGCCGGTCTTCTCGGCGACCTCGGCGGCCTCCGGCGTGACGGGCGCCGGCCGGACGGCGGCGATCCGGCGGACGAGGCGGTCGCGCCAGGCGGTCAGCTCCTCGTCGGCGAAGGCGTTGTCGAGGCTCATCATCGGCACCCGGTGGACCACCGGGGCGAACGTCGTCGAGGCCCGGCTGCCCACGAGCTGGGTGGGCGAGTCGGGGGTGATGAGCTCGGGGTACTGCTCCTCGAGCGTCTTCAGCTCCCGGACGAGCTGGTCGTACTCGAAGTCCGAGATCGTGGGCGCGTCCAGCTCGTGGTAGCGGCGGTTGTGCTCGGCGATCTCGCCCCTGAGGGCCTCGACTCGCTGCTCGATCTCCAGGTCAGCCATGGCCCTCGCACCTTACCGACCGACCTGACCTCGCTCGCTGTCGCTCAGGCGCGTTGGGAGCCGGGTTCGAGGGCGTAGGCCTCGACGCGTTGGGCCAGGTGGTTGGCGAGGGTGGCTACTTGGGCGGCCTGGAAGGGATCGAAGCCGACGAGACCGCAGGCGGGGGTGATGATCGCCTGCTCGCGGAGCAGGGCCGGGTCGCAGCCCGCCACAGCGAGGGCGTCCCACTCGGCCCCGAGGCGGCGCCACAGGACGTCGGACGACTCTATGAGCGGGCCGTCGGTCGGGACCGCTCCCCAGGCGATCCAGCCGCCCCGCTCCAGGAAGCCGGCCACGGCACCGGCGTGCTCGACCGCACCCGTGCCCACCGGCAGCGAGAGGATCTGGGGGCCGGACTGGAGGACGGCCTGCCAGTCGGCCCGGCCGCAGCAGTGGAGGCCGGCGATGGCGTGCTCCTCGATGACCGCCATGGCCGACGACACGAGGTCCAGGGCGTCGTCGAGGTCGAGCGGGAACCCGGGGTCGAGGGCGGCGCGGAGGCCGGGCTCGTCGAGGAACATGACCGGCGTGGCGCCGGGCGCGGTCTGGCGGGCGAGCTGCAACGCCGCCCGGATCCGGGCCGTCACCGCCAGGCGGGCGACGCCGAACGCCCGGTCGACGCTGACGCCGACCGCGTGCAGCGCCAGGCCAAGGGTCACCGGGCCGGTGAGCTGCAGCTTGAACGGAGCGACCCGGCCCTCGATCGCGGTCAGGAACGCACGGAGGCCGGCGAACGGCTCGCCCTCGACGGTCGAGTCGCCGAGCGGGGTCTCCGGGTCGACCGCGGCCTCGTCGACCAGCAGCGAGCCGTCCTCGAGCACCGACACCCCGGTGATGCCCCACGCCGCCTGGGCGATCATGCCCTCGGTGGCCGACCGGCGGGGCAGCGACGGCGCCGCCGGCAGCCGGGGATGGGCGTCGATCGCGAAGCGGGCGGCCTCCTGCGCGTCGTCGTGGGGCAAGCTTCCGATGGAGGTCGATAGGCCCGCGGGGAAGAGGACGTCCCTCATGCACCGCCCGGAATAGCCATCGGCGCGTGCGATCGGCAAATCTCCCGCAGTGATTCGTCTAGGTCTCTGGCCCTTGCGGGCCGCTTGGCTCCTGCTTCCCCTGCTCGCCGGCCCGGCGCTCGCCGGGGCGTTCTCCGACGCCAGCCGGCCGATGCAGTTGACGACCGCGGTCGGGCTGTGGAGCGGGTGGCTGGCCGGACTGGTGGCCACGCTGGTGCCCCGGACGGTGACGCTGACCGTGGTGCGGACCCTGGCGCCGGCAGCGGTGGTCGCGGTCGCCGTGGCCGCCGTGCGGGCTGACGACGTGGCGGTCGGCTGGGTGGTGGTCGGGTTGGTCGCCGTGCTCGTCGCGGCCGGGTTGGCGTTCTTCCCGGTGACCGGGCAGCTGTTCGTCGACGGGTCGTCCTACGGCGACGAGGCCCGCTACCCGCTGCGGGTGCCGGCGCCGCTGCTGATGGGGCCGGTGCCGCTGGCGTGGGTCGCGGTGGTGGGCGGCGGCGTCGCCGGGCCACTGCTGCTGGCGGCGAAGGAGTGGGTGTTCGGGGGTTTGGTGCTGGTCGTCGGGGTCGCCGCCGCGTACTGGGGGGCGCGGGCGCTGCACGTCTTGTCGCGGCGGTGGGTGGTGCTCGTGCCGGCAGGCCTGGTGCTCCACGACCAGCTGGCGCTGGCCGAGCCGATCCTGCTGCGCCGGCAAGACGTCCGATCCCTGGAACCGGCTCCCGTCGACACCGGCGCCCTCGACCTGACCCGCGGCGCCCTCGGCCTCGCCCTGGAGCTGGCCCTGGTGTCGCCCGTCGACCTCTCCACGGTCGCCGAACGCCCCGGCGCCCCCACCGAGACGACCGAAGCCACCGCCCTCCTCTTCACCCCCACCCAACCCGGCGCGTTGCTGACCGCCTACCGCACCCGCGCCACCGCCAAGCCCCGCCGCTAGCCCCGTGGTCGGGAAGCTGAGAGGGGGCTGAGAAGGGTCCCCGGGGCGACCGGGACAGGTTGGGCACAGCTCTTAACCTCGGGCGATGGGTTGGTTGTGGGTCGGGCTCGGGGCGGCGGGGGTCGCTGTCGGGCTCGGGCTCGCTCGGCGGCGGGAGGCGGCCTGGGCCTTGCTCGTCGCCGTGCTGGCGACGGCGGGGGCGACCAATCAGCTCGTGCGGGGGCTCGTCGACGACGACTTCTCGCTCAGGTATGTCGCCGACTTCAGCCGGCGACATGCCAGCACCTCGTACCGGGTCGCCGCCCTCTGGGGCGGCATGGCGGGGTCGTTGCTGTTCTTCGCCACCGTTGCGGGGATCGTCGGCGTCGTCGCGACGTGGGCGATGCGGCGGCAAGAGCGGGCGCAGCACGTCGTCGTCGTGGTCGTCGGCGGGCTGCTGGCGGCGCTGCTCGGGCTGGTGCTCGGGCTCGCCAACCCGTTCGAGCGGCTCGACCTCGCGCCCGTCGACGGCAACGGGATGCCGCCGATCCTCGAGCACCCGGCGATGCTCTACCACCCGCCCCTCCTCTACCTCGGCCTCGCCACCCTCACCGGCCCGTTCGCCCTCACGGTCGCCGGCCTCCTCGGCTGGATCCAGGACGACGCCTGGCCCCGGCTCGTCCGCCGCTGGCTGCTCGTCCCCTGGGCGCTGCTCGGCGTCGGCATGGTCGCCGGCGCCCACTGGGCCTACGTCGAGCTGGGCTGGGGCGGCTACTGGGCCTGGGACCCCGTCGAGAACACGGCGCTCCTCCCCTGGCTCGCCGTCACCCTCGCCCTCCACGCCGGGATCCGCGACCCGAAGGGCCGCACCCAGGCCGCCTTTACCTCGGGCGCCTTCCTCCTGGCGCTCACCGGCACGATGTTGACCCGCTCAGGAGCCGTGCCGTCGGTCCACGCCTTCGCCGAGGACACCGGCATCGGCAGAGCCCTCGCCGCATTGGTCGCCGTGGCCGCGGTCGGCGTGGTGGCGCTGTTCGTCGCCACCCGCGGCCCCCGCCGCCCGCCCGCCGACGGTCGGGTGCGCCGGCTGCTGCTCGGCCAGCTGACGATCGGCGGCGCGATCCTGGCCATCGTCTTCATCGGCACGATCGCACCGCTGTGGGCCGACCTGACCGGCGCCGAGGACCGGGCCATCGAGGGCCACTACTTCGCCTCGTTCGTCGGGCCGCTGGCCGTCGTGGGCCTTGCCCTACTGGCCCTGGTTCCGGTGGCCCTGAAGCTGAGCGACAACTACATACCGGCCGCCGTCGGGGCGATCGGAGGCGCCGGCATCGTCACCGCCGCCGGCGGGCACGCCCGCCTCCCCCAGCTGATCCTCGCCGCCGCGGCTGGAGCCGCCCTCGCCAGCGCGGCTGTCGGGGCCGCGAGAGCCAGGGGACGCATCGGCCCGCAGCTCGCCCACGCCGGGCTCGGGCTGCTGGTGCTCGGCATCGCCGGCACCGCTACCGGCGAGACCCAGGAGCTGTCGATGCACTCCGGCGACGAGGTCGTCGTCCTGGGTCAGACCGTCCGCTACCGCGGCGTCCAGGTCGAGGGAACCGACGCCGTCGTCGCCGACGTCGAGGTCAGCGGCACCGATCGGAAGCCCTCGCTGGTGGCCTATCCGGAGCTGCGCCAGGTCCTGGCGGAGACGACCTTGGTGTCGACGCCGTGGCGGGACGTGCAGGTCGGGCTCGTCGATGCCGCCGACAGCGGAACCGCCGTGATGCGGGTCAGCGTCCACCCCCTGCAGATCTGGGTCTGGTGGGGCGGGCTGCTGATCGTGATCGGCGGGGCGGTCAGCGCGGTCAGAGCCCGGCGAGGAACGACAGCAGCGCCTCGTTCACTGCCCGAGGCTTCTCCTGCTGCACCCAGTGACCGGCATCCGGCACCAGTGTGATGCCCCGCAGGTCGTCGACCAGCTCCTTCATCGATTCCGGCGGGGTCATCATGAGCACCGGGTCCTTCTGCCCCCCGATGAAGCACCCCGGGACCGTGACGTGGGCATCGACGAACGTCGGGGTCAGCGACCAGTTCCGGTCGAGGTTCCGGTACCAGTTGAGCCCGCCGGTGAACCCGGTTCGGCTGAACACCTCGACGTAGTGGTCGAGGTCGGCCTGGCTCAGCCACGCCGGCAGCCCGTCGACCTCCGGCAGGCGGTCGACCATCCCCCGGCCGTCACGGGCGCTGGCCAGCGCCGTCATCTGCTCGGCCGTGGCGTCGCCGCTGATGGCGCACAGGAACCGGCGCATGGTGGTGGCCGGGTCCTTGCCGAGATCCGCATCGGCGACGCCCGGCTCCTGGAAGTAGAGCATGTAGAACCAGATGTCGACGAAGAGCTGCTTGAAGATCTCGGTCGGCGGGGCGTGGGGGCGACGGACGAAGGGCACGCTCATCCAGCACGCTCCCCGCACCCGCTCCGGCGCTCGTAGCACCAGGCCCGACAGCACAATCGAGCCCCAGTCGTGGCCGACGACCACCGCCTGCTCCTCGCCGAGCGCGTCGAGCAGCCCGAGGAGGTCGTCGGTGAGGTGGAGGATGTCGTAGTCCTCGATGGCCTCGGGCTTGGTGGTGTCGCCGTAGCCCCGCTGGTCGGGGGCGACGACGTGGTAGCCGGCCTCGGCCAGCGCCGGCAGCTGGTGGCGCCACGAGTAGCCCAGCTCGGGGAAGCCGTGGCACAGGACGACCAGCGGCTGCCCGGGCGAGCCGGCCTCGTGCACGTGCATGTCGATCCCGTTGGTCGGGATCATGCGCTCGCTGCTCACTTGACGACCTCCGCGTCGTGTCGCACCAGGACCTTGCCCATGTCGCCCGGGTTAGCCAGGCGATCGAACGCCCCTGGCGTCCCGCCGAGGTCGACCACGTCGGTGACCAGCGCATCGGCGCCGGGCATCCCCTTCGCCAGCCGGTCGAGCGTGGCCGCGAACTCGCCGGCCGAGTAGGCGAAGGCGAACCGCAGCTCCAGCTCCTTGACCACCCCGAAGAACGGCTCGATGCGGTCCTCCTGCATGCACACGCCGACCACCACGATCCGGGCCTTCGGTGGCGCCCCGTCGATGATCGAGTGCAGCACGCCGGGGCTGCCGACCGCCTCGAAGATGACGGCGTTGGCGAAGCTGCCGCCGAACATCTCCTGCGCCGCCCGGTCGAGCGGCGAGGCCGGCACGCCGAGGTCGGCCCACCTGGTGTGGGGCGACGTGACGGCCGGGTCGACGACCTCGTCGGCCCCGAACAGCTCGGCCAGGTGACGGCGTCGGGGCGAGAAGTCGGCCGCGATGACCGGCCCGTGGCCTCGGGCCTTCAGCGCCCCGATGACGGCCAGGCCCACCGGCCCACACCCCACCACGAGGCACACCTCGTTGCCCTCGAGCCCCGCGATGGCGACCGCGTGCTCGCCGACGGCCAGCGGTTCGGTGAGGGCCGCCACCTCGGTCGAGAGGCCGTCGGGCACGGGGAGCAGCAGCATCTCCTGCAGCACCATCAGCTCGCTGAGCGCGCCCGGGTAGTCGTTCGAGTAGCCGATGGCCTGCACGCCGGTGGGGGTCAGCAGGGTCGGCACGCTGCAGACCCGGGTGCCGACCGGCAGCGCCTTGGTGGTGTCGGGCCCGTGCTCGACGATCTCGGCGCAGAACTCGTGGCCGAAGACGACGCCGCGGTCGGGGTCGAGGCTGCCAGGCACGCCGACCCGCTCGTTCAGCTCGACGAAGTGCCCCATGTCCTGCGCGGCGTGGAGGTCGGAGCCACAGATGCCGCACGCCAGCGGCTTCACCAGCACGTGCCCGGACCCCGGGGTCGGCGCCTCGACCTCGGTGACGTCGAGCCCGCCGCGACGCGTCACCACTGCCCGCATCTGCATCTGATCCCCCGTTTCCGGTCCGACTGAGGAGCCGTGCGTATCATATGAGACTGCGGTCTCAACGAACACTTCGAGGCGCAGCCTCGGCCCAATCAGGGGCGGGGGTCGGGGTGGTTGGCACGGGGGGGAGTGGGTGGACGACGAACGATTGGTCATCGCCGGAGGGAGCGTGGCGGGGCTCGCCATGGCCCTCGCCGCGGGGCGGCAGGGGATCCGCAGCATCGTCGTCGAGCGCGACGCCGCTCCTCTGGCCGACTCCCCCGAGGCCGCGTTCCAGGCGACCCGCCGGGGTGCGCCGCAGGTCCACCAGAGCCACGGCTTCCTGGCCCGCTTCACGGTGGTGCTGCGGGAGCGCTTCCCCGACCTGCTCGACGCGCTGCTCGCCGCCGGCGCCCACTCGTTGCCGCTGACCCGTGACCTCGGCGAGCCCATGCCGGGTGACGAGGACCTCGCCATCCTGGCGCTGCGCCGCACCACCCTCGAGTGGGTGCTGCGCCGAGCCGCGCTCGCCGATCGCCACGTCGAGCTGCGCAATGACGCCGCGGTGGTCGGGCTCGTCGGCGAGGGAGCCGCGGGCCCGGTGCCTCACGTGACGGGTGCCCGCCTCGACACCGGCGAGGTGCTCGACGCGTCGGCCGTCGTCGCCAGCACTGGGCGGCGGGGCGACGTGCCCGCGTGGCTCGCCGAGCTGGGCGTCGAGGTCCCCGAGACCGAGGTCGACACCCGGCTCGTCTACCTGACCCGCTGGTACCAGCGCCCCGACGACCACGTCGAGCAGCTCCCGCCCCGCCTCGGTGGCGACCTCCAGTGGCTCAAGTACCTGGCGGTCCCGTGCGACGGCGGCACGTTCTCGATCACCCTCGCGGTCCCCCGCGACGACAGCGAGCTGCGCCGGACGCTGTCCGACCCCGAGCGCTTCGACCAGACGTGCCGGATGCTCACCGGCCCGAAGGAGCTGTTCGACGACGCCCCGATGAGGCCGATCACCGACGTGCTGCCGATGGGCGGGCTGGTCAACCGCATCCGCCGCTTCGTCGACCGCGACGGCGCCCCGCTGGTGACCGGCTTCCACGCCGTCGGCGACGCCCACACCTGCACCAATCCGCTCTACGGCCGGGGCTGCTCGCTGGCGTTCGTCCAGGCCACCCTGCTGGCCGACGCCCTCGTCGAGCACGCCGGCGACCAGGCCGCCCAGGTCGTCGCCTACGAGCAGGGCTCCGCCCGCGAGGTCGAACCCTGGTACCACGCCGCGGTGCAGATGGACGCCTACCGGGCCCCGGAGCCGGGCGCGGCGAGCGCCGGCGCCAGCGGCGGCGAGAGCCCGTCGGACCTGTTCACCCGGGTCGTCATCGAAGGGGGTACCGACCCCATCATCGGGCGAGCCATCATCCGGGTGTTCAATCTCCTCGTGCAGCCGCAGGACCTCATGACCGACACCGAGCTGATGGCCCGGGTGGCGCCGATCCTCGCCAAGCCCGCGCCGCCGACCCCGCGGCCCGCCATCGAAGGCCCCACCCGCGAGGAGGTCCTCGCATGACAGAGTCATCGCTGCGCGCCCGCCAGAAGAAGCGCACCCGAGACCGCATCTACGAGGCCGCCGTCGACCTCTTCGCCGCCCGGCCCTACGCCGAGGTCACCGTCGACGAGATCTGCGAGCGGGCCGAGATCGGCCGGGCCACGTTCTTCCGCTTCTACGGCTCCAAGGCCGGGCTCATCGGCGAGTTCGGGCGACGGCTGGCCGACCGCATCGCCACCCGGCTGGAGGAGAGCGATCTCCCCCGGGCGACCGACCAGCTGTGGGCGGTGCAGGACGAGATCACCACCGCCTGGGGGCTCAGCGCCACGTCCACCCGGGAGATGGCCCGGGAGTGGATCCGCAACGCCACCGCGGCCGACCTGCAGGAGGCCCACCCGCCCGAGCTGTTCGCCCTCGTGGCCGACATCGTGCGGGACGGCCAGGCGTCCGGCGAGTTCACCACCACGTACGAGCCGGACTTCGTGGCGTGGGTCATCCTCGCCGCGCTGTCATCGATCACTGCCGGCTGGCTGGGCTCCGGCGACGACGAGTCGCTGGTGCGAGGCACCCGGGACACCGTCGCTTTCCTGCTCGACGGACTCGCCCGCTAACCTTCTCCGGTTCATTTCGTTCACAACTGACTGCGCTCCGGCGCGATCTCATGAAGTAGGAGCTTCCGATGGCTGAGATCACCCTGCAGGCCGACACCGGCCGCGTCCTCGGTTCCGCCGCCTCCCGCCGCCTCCGGGCCACGGGCAGGATCCCCGCCGTGGTGTACGGCGTCGGCGTCGAGCCCACCCCCATCACCGTCGAGTGGCGGGAGCTGCGCCAGGCCCTGACCACCGACAAGGGCCTCAACGCCGTCATCGAGCTGAAGGTCGGCGGCGACCAGCACACGACCATCGTCAAGGACATGCAGCGCCACCCGGTGCGCCGCGACGTCCTCCACATCGACTTCCTCGTCGTCGAGGCCAACAAGCCGGTCCAGGCCGACGTGCCGATCGTGCTGGAAGGCGAGCCGACCAAGGTGCTGCAGGAGCGGGGCGTCGTCGACCAGACGCTGCACGCGCTCACGATCCTCGCCAAGCCGGCCGACATCCCCGGCCACCTCACACTCGACATCTCCGAGCTGGAGATCGGCGACACCATCACCCTCGAGGCCATCACGCTGCCCGCGGGCGTCACCACCGACGCCGACCTGGAGCAGGCCGTGGTCAGCGCCCAGGTCACCCGGGCCGTCGAGGCCGAAGCGGCCGAAGGCGAAGAGGGCGAAGAGGGCGAGGAAGGCGCCGAGGGCGAAGAGGGTGCCGAAGGCGAAGGCGGCGAGTCCGGCGAAGGCTCGGGCGAGGGCGGCGGAGGCGGCGGCGCCGGTGGCAACGAGGGTGCCGCCAGCGACGCCTGAGGCCGCTCGGGCCGCTGAGTCTGATGTCGCTCTTCGGTCGTAGGGGTGCCGCCGCCGAACGGCGCGGCACCCCCGCCGACCTGCTCGTGGTCGGGCTGGCCAACCCCGGCAAGGACTTCGCCGGGACCCGGCACAACCTGGGCGCCGACGCCGTGCGGCTGGTCGCGTCCCGTCACGGCGGCACGTTCCGGCGGGGCAAGGAGCGGGCCGAGGTCGCCGAGGTGCGCATCGACGACCTGCGGGTGGCCCTCGCGATCCCCCACACCTACATGAACCTCTCGGGCGAGTCGGTCGCGCCGCTGGTGAAGCGGCACGGCATCGACGACCCGGAGAAGCTGCTGATCGTCCACGACGAGCTCGACCTGCCGGCCGGACGGCTGAAGGTCAAGCGGGGTGGCGGGTTGGCCGGGCACAACGGGCTGCGGTCGATCAAGGCGCACCTGCACACCGACGGGTTCCTGCGGATCCGGATCGGCATCGGCAAGCCGCCGGGCGGCAAGGAGCAGGGCGCCAACCACGTCCTGCGCCGGCCGGGCAAGCGGGAGCAGACCGAGCTCGACATCGTGGTCGAGGAGGCCGCCGACGCCATCGAAGCGATCGCCACCGACGGCATCGAGGCGACGATGACGAAGTTCAACGCCCGGGCATAGGCCGCGGCCTCGGGCCCACGTACCTCGCCCTTGCCCGGTACCAGGTGCCGGCGGCGTACTCCTCGAGGGCGTGGGCGATCCACCCGGCGGTGCGGGCGACGGAGAAGAGCAGCTCGCCGGCCCCCCGCTGCATCCCGGTGGCCCGAGCGAAGGCGGCGAGGGCGAAGTCGATGTTGCGCTGCGGCCGGCCGGCGTCCTCCATGACGCTGATGACGTCCCGGGCGTGCCGGAGCGCTTCCTCGCCGACGGCCGCCTCGGTCAGCTCCAGGAGCAGGCCGGCCCGGGGGTCGCCGTCGGGGTAGAGGGGCTGGCCGAAGCCGGGGATGCGCTCGCCCCGGCGCAACCGCTCACTGACGACGGCCTGGGCACCGCCGTCCTTGACGGCGACCTCGGCCAGGAGGGCCTCGGCGGCGAGCGACGCGCCACCGTGCTTGGGGCCGTCGATGACCCCGAGCCCGGCGCTGACGACGGCATAGAGGTGGGCGCCGGTCGATGCGGCGAGTCGGACCGCGACCGTCGAGGCCGGGAGCTCGTGGTCGGCGAGCAGCACGAGGGCGGCGTTCAGGGCATGGAGCTTGCTGGGGTCGGGCGGCTCGCTGGTGAGCCGGGGCCACAGGCGCTCGGCGATCGACATCTCGATGCCGCGCTGTTGACCCCGCCGGGGGAGGGCCTCGACCATCGTGGCGATGAGGCGACGGGCCCGATCGACGACAGCCTCGGGGCCGAGGTCGTAGCGCAGCGGGTCGAGGGCGCTGGCGATGGCGACGATCAGCCGGATGCGGTCGACCGGGAGCACGGTCTCGGCGCGGCCGAACCCCTCCTGGGCCTCGATCGCCGGTACGACGACGGCGGACGGGGAGGTCCAGGGCAGACCGACCTCGAAGGATCCTGACCAGAGCCAGGTCGCCACCTCCTCGAACGACCGCTCCTGAGCCAGGTGGAGCGCGTCTTCGCCCCGGTACCAGAAGCGGCCGTCCTCGATCAGGGTCAAGGCGGAGGCGATGGCCAGCGGCCGGGCGCCGGCCTGGGACGACGTCGCCGCCCTCCCCCGGGCGGCCAGCTGCTCGACCTCGGTCGGGTCGAAGGTGCTGCTCCGGTCGTCGGCCCCGCGCTTGGGATGCAGCAGGCCACGGCTGACGTAGGCGTAGACGGTCGCGGGCTTGACGCCCAGTCGCCGGGCTGTCTCGTTGGTGCTGAGTCGATTCATAGGTTGATTTCTGATCAATATTGACGAGGTTGACGGGCGAGATCAATGATCGACACGATGACACAGACCGACTGGCTCCGGTGGGGGCCCAGCGACTCGGGCGATCCCGACGGCCCGAGCTACTTCCGCACGACGTTCCCGTACCGTCTCCCGCCGCTGACCGAGCTGACCGCCGAGGCGGTCCCGCTCGACCCCGCACCGGAGATCTGGATCACCGACACCACGTTCCGGGACGGGCAGCAGAGTCGGGCGCCGTACTCGGTCGACCAGGTGGTGCGACTGTACGACCTGCTGCACCGGCTCGGGGGCCCGAACGGCCTGGTTCGGCAGACCGAGCTGTTCCTCTACTCCCGGCGGGACCGGGCCGCGCTGGAGGGTTGCCAGGCGCTGGGGCACCGCTACCCGGAGATCACCGGGTGGATCCGGGCGACCCTCGACGACTACCGGCTGGTGCGGGCGGCCGAGCTGCGGGAGACGGGGATCCTGACGTCGATCTCCGACTACCACATCTTCCGCAAGCTGGGCTCGGACCGGGCGACGGTGCTGGATGGGTACCTGCGGGTGGTCGACGCCGCGCTGGCCGACGGGGTCGTGCCGCGGTGCCACTTCGAGGACGTGACCCGTTCTGACGTGCGCCATGTCGTCGTGCCGTTCGCCCGTCAGCTGATGGCGCGTAGCGAAGAGGCCGGGATCCCGGTGAAGATCCGGCTGCCCGACACGCTGGGCGTCGGGGTGCCGCACCCGAACGCCACGCTGCCGCGGGGCATTCCCCGCCTGGTCTCCGTGCTCCGCCACGAGGCGGGGGTGCCGGCCGCTGCTCTCGAGTACCACGGGCAGAACGACCTGGCGGCGATCGTGCCGAACGCCGTGTCCGCCTGGCTGTACGGCGCGGCGGCCAACAACGGGACGCTGCTGGGCATCGGCGAGCGGTCGGGGAACACCCCGATCGAGGCGCTGGTGTTCTGGTTGATCTCGCTGACCGGGTCGACATGGGACATGGACACGACCGCGATCACCGAGATCGCCGACTACTACCGGTCCATCGGCGAGCCCGTCGACCGCCGCCTGCCGTTCGTAGGCGACGACTTCAACGTGACCCGCGCCGGCATCCACGCCGACGGCCTGGTGAAGGACGAGGAGATCTACAACCCGTTCGACACGACATCAATGTTGAACCGTCCTCCAGGTGTGGCGATCAGCGACAAGTCCGGCGCCGCGGGCCTGCTGCTCTGGCTCCGCCGCCACCGCCCGGCTCTGGCTGCGGGTATGTCCAAGCGCGACCCCCGCCTGGCGTCGATCCTGTCTGCCATCGCGGCGTCGTACGACGACGGCCGCATCACCACCCTCTCCGACGACGAGGTGGCCGCCCTCGTCGACTCGACGTTCGCCCTCGACGCCGCGAGCTGACCGGCGAGGGCCGACCCGCACGAGCGAGAATCGCTCGTGTGAAGGTGCTGCAGCTGTCGTGGGAGGAGGCTCGGCGGATCGCGATCCGGGCGCAGCTGCTCGACGGCGATCGGCCGAAGGACCTGTTGGAGGTCGCCGACCGGCTGACGTTCCTGCAGCTCGACCCGACGGCGGTCGTGGCGCCCGCCGCCGACCTCGTCGCCTGGACCCGGTTGGGCCCCACGTACTCCCCTGCGCACCTGGAGCAGGCGCTCGAACAGGATCGGACGATGTTCGAGCACCGCGACCAGCCGTCGAAGGTCGAGCCGGCGCTCGCCCTGCTGCGGCCGATCGCTGACATCGGGCTCCACCTGCCGGGGATGATCGCCCTGCGGTCGACCGACGGTCAGGTCCGCACCTGGCTGGAGGCGAACGCCGGGTTCCGCCAGCGGGTGCTCGACCAGCTGGCCGACTCCGGGCCGCTGTCGTCGCGCGAGATCCCCGACACCTGTGAGGTGCCGTGGGCGTCGACTGGTTGGACCAACGATCGCAACGTCACCCAGATGCTGCAGTTCCTCGGCTCCCGCGGCTTCGTCGCGGTCGCCGGTCGGCGGGGGCGGCAGCGCTTGTGGGACCTGGCCGAGCGGATCTATCCGACCGACATCGAGGCGATCCCGGCCGACGAGGCCCGTCGCATCCTCGACGAACGGCGGCTGCGGTCGCTCGGTGTGTGCCGGCCGAAGTTGGTGGGTTCGGCGGGCGTGCCGGCCGAGATCGAGGGCACGGCCGGTGAGTGGCGGCTCGATCCGGAGGCGACGGCCGACGGCTTCGAGGGCCGTACGGCCCTGCTGTCGCCGTTCGACCGGCTGTCCCACGACCGGGCCCGGGCCGTCGAGCTCTTCGGCTTCGAGTACACGCTCGAGATGTACAAGCCGAAGGACAAGCGCCGCTGGGGCTACTTCGCCCTCCCGATCCTCCACGGCGAGGAGCTCGTCGGCAAGATCGACGCCACCGCCGACCGCAAGACCGGTTGCCTCCAGGTCCACGCCGTCCACGAGGACGTGCCCTTCACCCCACCGATCAAGGACGCCGTCCAAGCCGAGCTCACCACCCTCGCGAAGTGGCTCCGCCTCGACACCGTCCACCTCCCCTGAGGAAACTGCCGCCGTCCCATACCCTCACGCTGGGACAGGACGTCACCTGGGCCGTCGCCCCTGACCCGCACGTAATCGATCGTTGATCCCGAAGCCGCTCTGCAACGATCGTCGGGTGGCCGACTACGTCGAGGTCAATCGAGCGAACTGGGACAGCCGGGTGCCCCACCATGTGGCCGGCTACGGGCTCCAGCGGTTCCGGGACGACGCATCGCAGCTGTCGGATGTCGTGCGCTTCGACATGCCTCGGCTCGGAAGCATCGAGGGCCTCGACGTGGTGCACCTCCAATGCCACATCGGAACGGACACGCTCTCGCTGGCCCGTCTCGGCGCCCGGTCGGTGACCGGCCTCGACTTCTCGGCGCCCGCGCTCGCGGCAGCGGCCTCGCTCGCCACCGACTGCGGCGCTGCGATCGACTTCGTCGAGAGCGATCTCTACGGTGCGGTCGAAGCACTCGGCGCCGGACGGTTCGACCTCGTCTACACGGGGATCGGCGCACTGTGCTGGCTCCCGGATGTCGAGCGGTGGGCACAGGTGGTCGCGGCGCTGCTACGACCGGGCGGGCGGCTGTTCATCCGCGAGGGCCATCCGGTGCTGTGGGCACTCGATGACCCCCGCCCCGACGGTCTCCTGGTCCTCGCCTACCCCTACTTCGAGACCGAGGGCATCCCGTTCAGCGAGCCCGTCACCTACGTCGAGCACGACGGTGCGCTCGAGTCGCCGGACATCATCTCCTTCAACCACGGCCTCGCCGCGATCATCACCGCGGTGATGGCTGCTGGGCTTCACCTCATCGCGATCGAGGAGCACGACTCCGTTCCGTGGAACCCCCTTGGCGACGCCATGGAAGAGGTCCCCGGCGAAGGCTTCCGCCTCCGCGTCGCCCCGGAACGCCTGCCCGCGACCTACACGCTCCAGGCCCTCAAGCCCGTCGACTAGTCGACTACTCGGCTACTCGAGCCACTCACGGGTCGAGCGGATCAAGGCTCCGGCAGCGGTGGCAACGAGGCCGGCAAGCATCAGATGCGCCCAGCCGGGGCCGGTGAGGCCGTAGGGGTGGTCCACCGCCGGTTGCGGGTTGCCGACATCGTCCGCGCCGCCGAGGACCGGGAGCAGCAACATCGTGGTGAGCGCAAGGGTCACGCCGGTTGCGATCAGCACCAGCGGCAGCCACGGGTACGGGCCGGCCAAGCTATATCGGGTGGTGACCACCACCGCGACGGCCGCGACCAACTCGACCACGAGCGCGCCGATCAGGATGACGACCAGGGGCGCAACGCCGAGCGCGCTGTCGAGCCCGTCGAACTGGCCCACCATGCCGAACAGGGTCAGGTCGCGCGCAGCGTCGAACGAGCTCAGCTCCTGACGGATCACCGACGCCGACAACGCCAGCACCGCCGTGATCGCCGGCGCCAGCGCCAAACCCCCCGCAACCAGCCCAACCCCCGCCGCGACTGCCTCGTTCGAAGGCCCCACCCGTCGATCCGCCACGCCCCGAACCGTACCCCCCACGTCTAGGTGGTCGTCGACGGCCCCCACCAGGTCACCGGGGGTCAACGATCATCTGTCAGTCGGTGGCGCAGTGCTGCGCGCAACTTCTCGGCCAAGGCCTCCAGCTCGGTGGGCTCGAAGCGCAGCCATCCCCTGCTCTCGGCGAGGAACGCCATCTGCTGCTCCTCGAAGGGAACACCGGGTGGCAGAGGCACGAGATGCCAGTGCACGTGCCGGTTGCCCTGCTGGCTCCCGAGGCTCGACACGTAGAGCCGCTCGGTTGGCACGGTCGCTACGAGAGCGTTGCCGACGGCGTGGACGACACGCTGCAACCTGGCGTAGTCGGTCCACGAGAAGTCGTTGACCACGTGCTCCCGATGCTCGATCGGCGCGACCAACACGTGGCCCAGGGCCACCGGGTACTTCGCGAGGAAGGCCACGGCCACGTCGTCCCGGTGGACGACGTAGTGCTCGCAGCCCGGCGACCCGGCGACCCGGCGACCCGGCGAGCATCTCGCACACGAAGCACCCGGCACGCACCCGCTCGAGATACTGGGCGCCGCACGTGGCTGCGGAGCGTGGCTGCCAACCGCAGTGGGTAGGGGCACTTCGGAGCAGGCCCGAGAGGAAGGCATGGCTATGGCGTTGTTCATGGATGTGCACAACAAGGTCGACGGCCTCACTGCCCAGGCAGTCGCGAATGCCCACCAGCAAGACCTGGAGATCGAGTCCAGGTACGGCGTCCACTACCGGCAGTACTGGTTCGACGAGGACTCGGGCAAGGTCTTCTGCCTGGTGGACGCCCCCGACGCCGAATCCGCCGAAGCCGTCCACCGTGAAGCCCACGGCCTCGTCGCCGACGAGATCATCCCTGTCCAAGAAGGTCAGTAGGGGCGCGGCCACGGCGGCCTCCGCCCGCCGCCAAGTTGGAACGAGCCGGCCGCGAGGCCGACACCCTCTCGGCCACATCTCTCGACCACCGCGTCGGCCGAAGGCCGACACCCATCAGCACGAGTCGGCCGGAGGCCGACGCCATTCCGACCGACAGGTTGCCGCTGCGTCGGCCGGAGGCCGACACGATCAGAAGCGAGTCGGCCGAAGGCCGACACCATTTCTTGCCTGGTTCGCCGCTGTCGGTGGCCGCTGGCTGGGGGCCGCCACCTCAAGAGCAACGAGTCGGCCAGGCCGATCCGCCACGCCGGCTGGCCGCCGCGTCGGCCGAAGGCCGACACCTATCAGGAGCGGGTCGGCCGCTAGGCCGACGCCGTTTCCTCAGTTTTGGTTGTGGCCGCCGAAGATCTCGCTGACCGAGGTGTTTTGGTAGACGGCTTCGATGGCGTCACCGATGATCTTGGCGACCGAGAGGACCTCGATCTTGTCGATCTGCTTCTCGGACGGGAGGGGCAGCGTGTCGGTGACGACCATCTTGGTGATGACCGAGTTCTTCAGGCGGTCGATGGCCGGGCCGGACAGCACCCCGTGGGTCGCGGCGGCGTAGACCGTGCGGGCGCCCCGCTCGACCAGCTGCTCGGCCGCGGCGACGATGGTGCCGGCGGTGTCGACCATGTCGTCGATCAGCACGCACGTGCGGCCCTCGACGTTGCCGACGACCTCCTTCGCCTCCACCGTGTTCTTCGCCCCCCGCACCCGCCGCTTGTGCACGATCGCCAGGTCGGCGTGCAGGGCGTTGGCGTAGCGCTCGGCCACCTTCACCCGGCCGGCGTCGGGGGACACCACCACCAGCGTCTCACCGATGGTCGACTCGATCGACTCCAGGTAGTCGACCAGCACCGGCATCGCGACCAGGTGGTCGAACGGCGGGTCGAAGAAGCCCTGGATCTGGCCCGAGTGCAGGTCGACCGACATCAGCCGGTTCGCCCCCGCCGACTCGAACATGTTCGCCACCAGCTTGGCCGTGATCGGCTCCCGGCCCTCGGCCTTCCGGTCCTGCCGGCCGTACCCGTAGAACGGCATGACCGCGGTGATGCGGTCGGCCGACGCCCGCCGGGCGGCGTCCACCATGATCAGGTGCTCCATCAGCGCGTCGTTGATGGACCGTCCACCCTCGGCGAAGTGGCTCTCGCCGTGGCTCTGGATGATGAACACGTCCATGCCCCGCACCGACTCGCCGAACCGGCAGTGGATCTCGCCGTTGGCGAAGTTCCCGAGGTGCGTCTCCCCCAGCTCGATGCCGAGGTGCTGGGCGATGTCCTGGGCCAGCGCCGGGTTGGCGCGACCCGTCACCACGTGCAGCTTCGAGTCAGTTGCCGCGTCCATCGCTCGTTGGCTCCTACAAGGCGTCTTTACACGTCGCTTGCAGCATAGAACGGCCCGGTTCGGGTGCCCGGCGCGATCGTGGCACCAGGCGAGAGCGATGCGTACGGTCCGACGATGGCGTCCTCTCCGATGGCCGCCTGCACCGCCACCGTCTGGAACACCTGGGCGTTCTCCCCCACCCGGGTGTCGACCAGATCGGCGTTCGGGCCGACCTCGGCGCCGTGTTCGACGTACGTCTGGCCCCGCAGCACCGTCCCCGGCCACAGGGTGACGTCGGTGGCGAGCACTACGTCGGCGTCGACATAGGTCGCCGCCGGGTCGACGATGGTGACGCCCAGGTGCATCCACCGCTCGTTGATCCGCCGCCGCAGCTCGGCCTCGGCCTCGGCCAGCTGCGCCCGGTCGTTGACGCCGCGGGTCTCCTCGGCGTCGGCCGCGAGGGTGGCGACCACCTGGTGACCGGCGTCGGCCAGCACCTCGACCACGTCGGTGATGTACAGCTCGCCCTGGCTGTTGTCGGGCGTGAGCCGGCGCAGCGCCGGCGCCAGCAACCCGCGGCGGAACACGAAGATGCCGGTGTTGACCTCGTCGATGGCCCGCTCGTCGTCGTCGGCGTCGCGGTGCTCGACGATCCGCCGCACCCGGTCGTCCTTGTCCCGCACGATGCGCCCGTAGCCGGTGGGGTCGTCCAGCACGGCGGTGAGCACGGTGCACGCGGCGCCCGAGATGCGGTGCTCCGCGACCAGCGCAGCGATGGTTGCCGGCCGCAGCAGCGGCGTGTCGCCCGGCAGGACCAGGACGTCACCGTCGTCGGCATCGTCGATGTCGAGGTCGTCGTCGGGCAGGCCGGTCAGGCCGACCGCCACGGCGTCGCCGGTACCCCGCTGGTAGTGCTGCTCGACGAACTCGAGCGGGAAGCGGCTGACGTCTTCCTGCAGCTTCTTGGTGACCACCTCGGCGCCGTGCCCGACCACCACGACGGCCCGGTCGACCTCGCAGTCCTCGAGGGCGTCGAGCACGTGGCGCACCAACGGCCGTCCCACCAGCAGGTGGAGGGGTTTCGGACGGGTCGAGCGCATGCGGGTGCCGTGGCCCGCAGCGAGGACGAGAGCGGAGAGGGACCGCACGGTCATGCCAACGGTCTAGCGCACCGGCCGGCGGGTGCGATCTCACCGGCCCACGGGAACCGGTGACCATGGTCATAGCGTCCGATCATCGTGCGCAGACTCATCCCCCTCCTCGTCGCTGCGGCGCTGGTCGTCACTGCCTGTGGCGGAGACGACTCCGACGCCGCCGGCGGCTCCGACCAGCCCGGCGGCGGCAACCAAGGCAACCAGGGCGCAGGCCCCCTCGCCGGACGAAGCTTCGTCTCGACCAAGGCGACCGTCGACGGCAAGCCCAAGCCGCTCGTCGAGGGGACCGAGTTGAGCATCGCCTTCGAACGGGGCGACGAGCTGGGCGCGAACGCCGGCTGCAACAGCTTGTTCGGGACCGCCAAGGTCGCCGACGGGCGCATCACGGTCAGCGACATCGGCGGCACCGACATGGCCTGCGACCAGCCCCGCATGGACCAGGAGGTCTGGTACGGCGAGCTCCTCGGGAACGACCCCGCCTACAGCCTCGACGGTGACGAGCTGACCCTGACCGTCGGCACCACCGTCATCACCTTCACCGACGAGTCCAAGGCGCACCCCGACCTCCCGCTCGAGACGACGGTGTGGGTGCTGGACGGCTTCGTCGACGGCGAGACCGCCATCTCGGCGCCGGCGGGATCGGCGGCCCGCGTCCAGATCGACGAGGGCGAGCTGACCTTCGCCAACGAGGGCTGCAACTCGGGCCGCACCCAGGTGGAGGTCGGCGACGGCTCGATCGAGGTCGCGCCCATGGTGATGACGAAGATGGCCTGCGCGCGCGGCCCGATGGAGGTCGAGAACAAGGTCACCGCGGTGCTCGACGGCACCGTGGACTACGCCATCGACAGCGACTCCCTCACCCTCACCAAGGGCGACCACGGCCTGACCTTCAAGGCCGCCGCCGAAGCCACCGCCGAGGCCGAGGCCAGGGCGAACAGCGGCGGCTAGAGGCTGAGGCTCAGCCAGGCGACCGGTTGGTTGGGCCGGACCCGCTCGCCGGGGAGGACGAGGAGGCCGCGGAACACGCCGTCGAAGGGCGTCTTCACCATGGTCTTCTCGCCTGACCGGATCAGGACCCCGATGACCTCGCCGGCCTCGAGCCGGCCGTCGTCGGTGACCGGCAGCTCGCTCAGGAAGGGGTGGAACACCCCGGCGTGCGGCGCGGTGATCAACCGATCCTCGACGTGCGGGCTCTCCGCGTGCAGTTCCCCGTCGTCACCGGCCTCGGCGACGTCGACATCGGTGGCGCTCATGCCGGGACGCTCCGAGGCACGGGCGTGCGGGGGTGGGTCAGCGTGGCCGCCGACAACGCTTCCATCCGTTCCGCCGCAACACGGTGCCCGCCGGCACGCACACCAGCGTCGCGCACCCGGGCGGCGCCCGCTCGCAAAGTGGGGTCGAACATCGCAGCCTCGATGGCGGCCTGCAGGTCGTCGACCCGGAGGTGGCCCAACTTGACCCGTACGCCCGCGCCGGCGCTTACCACCTGGGATGCGACGATCGGCTGCTCACCCCCCAAGGGTGCCAGCACCAGCGGCACTCCGTGGGCCAGGGCTTCGTCGACGGTCGCCTGCCCGCCGTGGGTCACGACGGCCGAGGCCCGGTCGAGCAGGTTGGCCCGGGGCGACTCGGCGGTCAGGAGGGCGGTCTGCGCGCCGATCCTGGCCAGAGCCTGGGACGCCAGGGCCAGCAGGCGCACAGTGGCGAGCGTGGGCAACGGCCCCGGGTCGAGCAGCACGAGCGGCTTGTCCCCGAGCTCCGAGGCTGCGACCGAGCTGTGGTGGCGGTCGTCGGGCCGATCCCCCAGCGACGGCCCGACGAACACCACCCCCCGAGGACACCCGCGGGCAGGCGCCAGCGCCTCGGCCATGAACGCAACGACGAGGTAGGGCGAGAACCGCGGGTCGACGTCGGCGGCCACCCCAGCGGGCACGCCGACGTCGACCAACAGATCGCCCAGGAGTCCCCTGATCCAGCGGGCGACCAGCGGCAACGACGCGACCGGGTCGCCCACCTCGGCGACCGACGCCATGGTGGTGACCCACGGCAGCCGGCGCTCGATGGCGACCGCGGCGCCGGCCAGCGCCTGCTGGTCGGCGACGACCACGTCGGGTCGGAAGGTGTCCACCGCCGCGGCCACGCCCGGCACCATGTCCTGGGCGAGGGGCAGGTGGACGTCCTCCCACAGTGCCCGCACCACCGCCGGGCCGCGGCGGCCCTGGGACTGGAGGCGGGGCACCGCGCTCTGGATGGGGAGGAAGGCGGCGCCGGTCGGGAGCAGGTCCCGGACGACCTCGGGATGCCCACTCCAGGCGACGCAGTGCCCGCGCGTCGCCAGCTCCACACCGACCGGCACCGTCGGGGTGACGTGCCGCGCCCACGGCGGCACGACGAAGAGGAACCTGCTCATCGCCCCGGCTCCACGTCCCGCGGCGACGCCACGGCCACCACCGACGCAGGTCCCCGGGCGGCGAGCGGCACCGGCCGCCGGCGCACCGATACGACCACAGCCGCGCCGGCGAACACCGTGGGACGAGTCATCTCCCTCACCTCCCCAGCTCCCGGTGCCGGCGGGCCACCAGGCGTGACCGGCGCAGGGCGAGGGTCGAGCGATGGGTGGTCGCCGCCCGCACGTGGTGGGGGCAG
>Ga0075421_100000818_pt1 | contig 34410 bp, 27 predicted proteins | sample SoiMetdeltSBSDD5_FD_75292 | JGI IMG/M metagenome (GOLD analysis project Ga0075421, IMG submission 75292) | Bulk soil microbial communities from a Populus tree surrounding site in Tennessee, USA - Soil MetaG P. deltoides SBSDD5 | ecosystem: Environmental > Terrestrial > Soil > Tree plantation... | reverse complement strand
CGTTGGCGGCGGCGGCGCTCACGCGTCACCTCCGTCGCGCTGCGTGGCCGGAGTGGGCCCCAGACGCGCGGGGGCAGGCCCCGCCCCTACATCGGGAAGGGACCCGGCTTGAACGGCACCCGGAACTTGGGCGGCACTTGGAACCTGAACCAGATCGGGAAGCAGCGTCGTCTGGTCCGGTTTAGGGGCGGGGCCTGACCCCGCCCTTCCGGCACCGCGCCGCTCGTAGAGCCGGTTCAACGCGCGCAGGAGCTGCGGCCGCCGCTCCGCCATCGGCACGCCGCCGCGCCGCTGGAGGCGCTTGAGCAGCCGCGCCGCCCTCCGCCAACGACTCACGTCGTCGGGCACGAGGGTCTCGAGCCCCTCCCGCAAGAGGCCCGCGAGCGCCGGCGCCTCCCCCGCCGTCGAGAGCGCCACGGTGACGCCGCCGCGACGGAAGACGCCGCCGGTGTAGCAAGTCGCGTGGCGCGGGTCGTCGACGGCGTTGACGAAGAGGCGAAGCGGCGCCGCCGCCGCGGCCACCTCGCGGTTGACCTCGGGCGGCGCCGCCGCCACGACCAGCCAGACGTCCTCGAGGTCGGAGAGCGCGAAGGCACGGCGCTCGACGCGCACGCCGGCGGCGGCGATCTCGGCGCGGACCTCCGGCGCCACCACGGTCACCTCGGCGCCGGCGTCGAGGAGCGCGCCGAGCTTGCCGGCCGCCACCGCCCCGCCGCCGACGAGCAGCACCCGGCGGCCGCGGAGGTCGAGGAAGACGGGCAGGAGGGGCACGCTCACGACGGCGGCCTCTCGTCCGGGACCGGCTCCGCAAGCCCTCGCGCGGCAAGGGCGTCGAGGACCTTGCCGAGGCTCTCCACCACCGTCTCCACGTCGCTGTGCACCGCGACGTCGGGATACTCCGGCGCCTCGTAGGGATCCGACACGCCGGTGAAGTGCGCGATCTCGCCGCGCAGCGCCCGCGCATAGAGACCCTTCACGTCGCGCGACACGAGCGTCTCGAGCGGCGCGGTCGCGAAGACCTCGAGGAAGGGGATCCCCTCGTCCTCGGCGAGGCGGCGCACCTCGGCCCGCGTCTCGGCGTAGGGCGAGATCGCCGCGGTCACCACCGCCACGCCGTGGCGCGCCAGGAGCCGCGCCACGTAGCCGATGCGCCGGATGTTGGTGTCGCGATCCTCGCGCGAGAAGCCGAGCCCGCGCGAGAGTTGCTCGCGGAACTCGTCGCCGTCGAGCACCTCGACCGGCGCGCCACCGGCGGTGAGCGCGCCGCGCACCGCCTGCGCCAGCGTGCTCTTGCCGGCGCCCGAGAGCCCCGTGAGCCAGAGGATGAAGCCGCGCCGCTCCGGTTGCGCCGACGGCACCGCGACGCTCGGCGCTGCCGCCACCGTCACCTCCGCCGCGTGCGGGATCGCCGCCGCCGCATGCTGGGCCGGCGCCGGCGCGCCGGACGCCCCGACGTAGTGGGCGCGCAGGATCTCGGCCACCTCGGGCCGCGTGAACTCCGGCGGCAGGTCGCCGCCCTCGCGCAGGATCTCGCGCACGCGCGTCCCCGAGAGCTCGAGCCGCTCGGAGGCGTCGTGCGGGCACGAGCGCGCCGAGGTCAACGTGCCGCAGGCGCGGCAGTAGAACGTCGGCTCGAGGCGCAGCGGCGTCACTCCCAGCTCGTCGGCCTCGAAGCGGTCGAAGATCTGCTGCGCCTCGTAGGGGCCGTAGAAGCTGCCGACGCCCGCGTGGTCGCGGCCGACGATGAGCCGGTCGATGCCGTAGTTCTTGCGCACGATGGCGTGGAAGAGCGCCTCGCGCGGGCCCGCGTAGCGCATGGCGGCAGGGAACGCGGCGAGGATCGTCCGCTCGCGCGGGTAGTAGGCGGCGACGAGCGCCTCGTAGGCGCGGAAGCGCACCGCGGCCGGCACATCGTCGCCCTTGGTCTCGCCGACGAGCGGGTGGATGACGAGGCCGTCCGCCTGCTCGAGGGCGAGCTTGGTGAGGTGCTCGTGCGCGCGGTGGATCGGGTTGCGGGTCTGGAACCCCGCCACCGTGCGCCAGCCGCGGCGGCGGATCTCCTGCCGCAGCTCGCGCGGCGTGTAGCGGTGCTCGGCGAAGGGGATCGTCTCCGGCAACGGCAGCACCAGCACCGGGCCGGCGACGAGCGTCCGCGGCCGCGCGATGAGGTACGCGACGCCAGGGTGCGACGGGTCCTCGGTGCCGTAGACCGCCGCCGATTCGGCCAGCGGGTCGCGCTCGAAGAGCTCCTCGACCTGCAGCGTGCCGAGGAGCCGTCCCTCGGCGTCGCGCAGCGCCACCTCGCCGCCCACGGCGACCGTCGCTGCGACCTCGGGCGTCACGGCCAGCGTGAAGGGAAGCGGCCAGACCGTGCCATCGGCGAGTCGCAGCCGGTCGAGGACACTCGCGTAGTCGGCGGAACCGAGGAACCCGGTGAGCGGGCTCGCGGCGCCGGTGGCGATCAGCTCGAGGTCGGCCCCCTCGCGGGCGTCGAGGGCGATGGATGGAAGCCGCTGCGCCCGCTCGAGGAGCAGCAGCACCTCGGCCGCGGGGACGAAGCGGTCGACGAGGTGGCCGCCGTGCGGCAGCAGCTCGGTCGGCGCCTCGGCGGCGCGGAGGATGGTGGTCGGCGCGGCCGAATGGGCAGGCGTCCCGGGGTGGGCAGGCGTCCCGGGATGGGCAGGCGTCCCGGGATGGGCAGGCGTCCCGAGGGCGGCCGACGCCTCGACGGGCAACAGCGCGCGGGCGGCGCTGGAAGACTGGGCGCTCATGTCGGGCTCTCTCCGTGCAGGATCGTCGTTGAGGTCGGTGTCGTGATGGAAGGCACGCTCGTCGTCGCCACGGGCAGCGTCGAGCCGGTCGTCGATGCGTTGCGGCTCCGCAGGTGAAGGCCGCACTCCGTCTTCGCCCTGCCGCGCCAGCGGCCGGCGCGGGCTTCCTCGCCAGGGGCTATCGGGGTCGTGCACGGCCAGCAGCCTATGCTGGGAAACCCCAGCGGATGCAGCGTGTTAGTGGGCACGTCGTGGGCCCTCAGGTAGGCCCAGACCTGGTCCGACGACCAGGCGGCCAGCGGGCTCACCTTGACGAGGCCGGTCGCCGCGTCGCGCTCCACCACCGAGGCGGTTGCGCGGTCCGCCGTCTGGTCGCGGCGGATCGCCGCCACCCAAGCTTCGTGGCCGGCGAGAGCGAGGCGCAGCGGCAACACCTTGCGCAGCTCGCAGCAGCGGTCCGGCGCGCGCTCCCAGAGACGCTCGCCGTGGAGCGCCGCCTGCTCGTCGAGGCTGAGCTGGGGGCGCACGGCGCGGATGGTGATGCCGTAGCGCCCCTCGAGACGGCGCCAGAGGTCGCGCGTCTCGGCGAAGAGCAGGCCGGTGTCGAGGGTGAAGACGTCGATCGGCAGCTCGTGGCGGCCGATCAGGTCGATGAGGACGCACCCTTCGGGGCCGAAACCGGTCGCGAAGGCGAGGCGGGGCGCGAAGCGCTCGGCGGCCCAGCGCAGGATCTCGAGCGGCTCACCGCCCTCGAGATGGCGCGCCGCCAGCGCGAGCTCGTGGTCGCCGGCCGACCGCGCCACGGCTGCACTGGGTGCCGTCGTGTTGGGCGACGTCTCGCGGTCGAGGAGAACGGCTGCAGATACCTGGGACAACTCCGATACCCCCTTGCAGGATCGACGGATTCGAGGACCGCCGCCACGCCGGCGGCGGAAACGAAAAAGGCCCGGGAAACTCTCCCGAGCCTTCCGTCATCCATGTTCAGGGTACTGGGGTTGCTAGAGAGCCAGGCCGGTGAACGTGGGCGCGGAGGCTCCGGGAATCTCCCGGGCCTCGCTACAACACATGCAGGTCGTCGCCGCCGCGTTCACGAGCAAAGTTCTACGCGGTATGCGCACGGTTGTCAAGAGGTGGTTGCGCGGTCATCACGATTCTTCATCGCTCGATGCGGGTGCCCGAGCCGTTCACTCCCGTACGAAGTAACGCGTAGACCCGGGCTCGGGCGGCGCACCGACGACCCACTTGTAGGTCGTCAGCTCGCGCAGCGCCATCGGCCCGCGGGCGTGGATCTTCTGCGTCGAGACCGCCACCTCGGCGCCCAGCCCGAGCTGGCCGCCGTCGTTGAAACGCGTCGAGGCGTTGACCATCACCGCGGCGGCGTCGACCTCGTCGACGAAGCGGGCGCTGGCGGCGGCGTCTTCGGTGAGGATCGCCTCGGAGTGGCCACTGCCGTGACGGTGGATGTGCTCGAGCGCCTCGTCGAGGCCGTCGACGACGCGCAGCGACAGCACGAGGGCGAGGAACTCGGTGCCGAAGTCGCCGTCGCCGGCGGGGATTGCGGGGACGCCGGCCGCGTGCAGGATGGCGAGCCCCTCGCCGTCGGCGCGCAGCTCGACGCCGCTCGCCGCGAGGTCGGCGCCGACGGACGGCAGGAGGCGCTCCGCCATCCGGCGCTCGACGAGCAGCGTGTCGAGGGCGTTGCACACGGAGGGCCGCTGCACTTTCGCGTTGTGGACGATCGCCCGCGCGCGCTCGAGGTCGGCGGTGGCGTCGACGTAGAGGTGGCAGACGCCGATGCCGCCCGAGATCACGGGGATCGTCGCGTTCTCGCGACAGAAGCGATGGAGCGCCTCGCCGCCGCGCGGGATGACGACGTCGACGAAGCGCTCGAGGCGGAGCAGCCTGCGGACGAGCTCCCGGCCCGGGTCGGCGAGGACCTGCACCGCCTCCCGCGGTAGCCCGCTGCCTTCGAGCGCGCCACAGACCACCTCGCCGAGCGTCGCGTTCGAGCGCATGGTCTCCTTGCCGCCGCGCAGGATCGTCGCGTTCCCGGTCTTCAGGCAGAGCGCCGCCACGTCGACGGTGACGTTCGGGCGCGCCTCGTAGATCGCCGCCACCACGCCGAGCGGCACGCGGCGCCGGTGCACGGGGAGGCCGTTCGGCAGCACGCCCTCGTCGAAGCGCTCGCCCACCGGGTCGGGGAGCGTCGCCACACGCTCGACGTCGCTCGCCAGGGCCTCGAGCCGGGCCGGCGTGAGCAGCAGGCGGTCGACGAGCGCCGGCGCAAGATCCGAGCGGCGCGCCTCGTCGACGTCGGCGGCGTTGGCGGCGAGGATCTGCCCTTCGGCCTGACGCAACGCGCGAGAGATGGCGCGCAACGCCTCGTCCTTGACGGCCGTGGGCGTCGTCGCCAGCTTGCGCGAGGCGGACCTCGCCGCGGCGCCCATCGCCTCGAGGTCCACGGTCGATTCGTCGCTGCCGGCGCTCATACCAGCATCACCATGTCGTCGCGGTGGACCGCCTCGGCACCGTAGTCGTAGCCGAGCACCTCGGCGATGCGCGCCGACTTCTGCCCGGCGATCTGGCGCAGCTCGGCCGCGCCGTAGCGCACCATGCCGCAGGCGAGCTCCTGGCCGCCGCGGCCGCAGATGCGCACCGTCTGCCCGCGCTCGAAGGCGCCCTCGACGGCGACGATTCCCGCCGGCAGCAGACTCCGTCCGTCGCGCCGCAGCGCCTGCTCGGCGCCGCCGTCGACCTCGATGCGGGCCGCGCGCACCGTCTCGGCGAGGATCCACCGCTTGCGCGCCTCGAGCCGCGTGCCGGCGCGGCTCCGGAAGAGCGTGCCGCACTCCTCGCCGCGGGCGGCGCGCAGCACGACGTCCGGGAGGTCCCCGGCGGCGATCACGGTGTCGACCCCGGCGCGGGTCGCCAGGTCGGCCGCGTGGAGCTTGGTGCGCATCCCGCCGGTGCCGCGGTGGCTCCCCGCCTCGCCGGCGAGGGCCCAGACCGAGTCGTCGATTGCTTCGACGACCTCTACGAGCCGGGCGCCAGGGTCGGTCGCCGGGTCGGCACTCATCAGCCCCGGGCGGTCGGTGGCGAGCAGCAGCAGGTCGGCCTCGACCAGCGCGGCGACCCGGGCCGACAGCGTGTCGTTGTCGCCCACCTTGATCTCCTCGGTGGCGACGACGTCGTTCTCGTTGACGATGGGGAGGATGCCGCGCTCGAGGCAGGCGAGCAGCGTGGTGCGGGCGTTGAGGTAGCGGCGCCGATCGCGCAGGTCGTCGCGGGTGAGCAGGGTCTGCGCCACGCCGACGCCGTAGAGGTCGGCCACCTGCGCGTAGAGGTGCATCAACCGCCCCTGACCGATGGCGGCGAAGAGCTGCTTCTCGGGCAGCGTGCGCCTGCGCGCCGGGAACCCGAGCTGCTCCCAGCCGGCGAGCACGGCGCCGGAGGTGACGAGCAGCGGCTCGCCGCCCGCCGCGCGCAGGGCCGCGAGCTGCCGCACGAGGTCGACGATGCGCGGCCGGTGGAGCCGGTCGGTCGAGGCGGTGAGGACGCTCGTCCCCACCTTGACGACGACGCGCCGGTAGCGCAGCGGCTGAGGAGCGGACGCCGTCATGGGCCGTGCAGTATACGGGCGCATGGGGAGCGGCTACGGATGACCGCGGTTGCCGCGGGCGGGGACAAGCCCCGCCCCTACACCCGGAGCCGCAATGGACGCGAGAGAGATGGTGGCGGTCTGCCGGTCAGCTCGCTCCTCCGGATGTAGGGGCGGGGCTTGTCCCCGCCCGCGGTCTCGCGACTGGCCTGCCAGGCGGTCGTCGAGTGCGCTGCCGTCCGCGGCCCCCGTCGAGATTCGATGCGCCGGGATCCCGCCTTCACGACACCACCACCACCAGGCGTAGGATGCGCGCTTCTTCGCACGGCTCCGGAAGGACGCGCCATGACCAACGACAGCCCCCTCAACCGCCGCAGCCAGGCGATCACCGCCGGCATGGAGCGCGCCCCCAACCGCGCCATGCTCCGCGCCGTCGGCTTCGACGACAGCGACTTCGAGAAGCCGATCGTCGGCGTCGCCAGCGCGCACTCCAACCTGACGCCGTGCAACGTGGGGATCGGCGGCCTCGTCGAGCGCGCCGAGGCTTCCCTGCGCACGGGCGGTGCCATGCCCCAGCGCTTCGGCACCATCACCGTCTCCGACGGCATCTCGATGGGCACCGACGGCATGCGCTATTCGCTCGTGTCGCGCGAGGTGATCGCCGACTCGATCGAGACGGTCTGCCGCGCGCAGGCGATGGACGGGCTCCTGGCCGTCGGCGGCTGCGACAAGAACATGCCGGGTGCGATGATCGCCATCGCCCGCCTCGACGTGCCGGCGGTCTTCGTCTACGGCGGCACCATCCGCCCCGGCCACCTCGCCGGCCGCGACCTCACCGTCGTCTCGGTCTTCGAGGCGGTGGGCCAGCGCAGCGCCGGCCGCATCTCCGCCGACGAGCTCGGTGCCATCGAGCGTCACGCCTGCCCGGGAGCGGGCTCCTGCGGCGGCATGTTCACCGCCAACACGATGTCGGCGGCGTTCGAGGCCATGGGAATGAGCCTTCCCTACTCGTCGACGATGGCGGCCGAGGACGAGGAGAAGGCGGTGAGCGCCGAGGAGTCGGCCCGCGTGCTCTGCGCCGCCATCGCCGCCGACCTCCGCCCGAGCCGCATCCTCACCCGCGCCGCCTTCGACAACGCCATCGCCGTGGTGATGGCGCTCGGCGGCTCCACCAACGCCGTCCTCCACCTCCTCGCCATCGCCGACGCCGCCTCGGTTCCGCTCGCGCTCGACGACTTCGAGACCGTGCGCGCGCGCGTGCCGGTGCTTTGCGACCTCAAGCCCTCGGGGCGCTACGTGACCACCGACCTCCACCGCGCCGGCGGCGTGCCGCAGGTGATGAAGGTGCTCCTCGAGAACGGCCGCCTCGACGGCGATGCGCTCTCGGTCACCGGCAAGACGCTGCGCGAGCTGCTCGCCGACGTGCCCGCCCGGCCACGCGAGGACCAGGACGTCATCCGCCCGTTCGAGCGACCGCTCTACTCCACCGGCCACCTCGCCGTGCTGCGCGGCAACCTCGCGCCCGAGGGATCGGTGGCCAAGCTCAGCGGCGTCGCCATGCGTCGCATCACCGGCCCGGCGCGCGTCTTCGACGGCGAGGAGGAGTGCCTGCAAGCCATCCTCGCCGGCCGCATCCGCCCCGGCGACGTGGTGGTGATCCGCTACGAAGGGCCGCGCGGCGGGCCCGGGATGCGCGAGATGCTCGCGCCCACGTCCGCCCTCATCGGCGCCGGCCTCGGCGATTCGGTGGGCCTGCTCACCGACGGCAGGTTCTCGGGCGGCACCTACGGCCTGGTGGTGGGCCACGTCGCTCCGGAGGCGGCGGTCGGCGGCCCGCTCGCGCTCGTCGAGGAGGGAGACCCGATCACCATCGACGGTGATGCCCGGCGGGTGGACCTCGGCGTCGACGACGGGGAACTGGAGCGGCGCCGTGGCCGTTGGGTCGCGCCGCCGCCGCACGCCGGTCGCGGCGTGCTCGCCAAATACGCGCGGCAGGTCGGCAGCGCGAGCTTCGGCGCGGTCACCGACCGGTAGGCCGGCTCCGCTGGCCCGCCTTGCCGCCTCCCGTCGCATGGGGAGGGGATGCCCACTCCGCGCGGCGACGCGTGTCCTGGAACCGCTTACGGTCGATGCTCGCCACCCCGCGGCGAGCCCGGTCGAGCTAACTGGTGCTACCATAAGTACTTGCCCGATCACGATCCGCTTCCCGAGGCCGACTGGCAGCGGTTCCGGACGGTGCTCTCGACGGTCCGCGTCCCGCCCGAGATGGAGCCCGCGTTCCTCCGGGCGCAGGAGTACGTGGCGCGCTACTTCGAGGAGCGCGTCTACCGCCCCGACGAGGGGACCATCTCGATCGCCGGCGAGCGCTACGTGCTGCTGCGGGCCGCCTCGATGTCGGTCGAGTTCGTCGAGCTCGTCACCTCGCTCTACCAGGACAAGGGGCCGACCGAGGCGAGGAGCGTCGCCAACAACCTCCTCTTCGACCTCGCGCACGCCATCGGCAAGGCCGACGCGCGCAGCTTCCACGAGAAGATGGGCGTCACCGACCCGCTGGAGAAGCTCTCGGCCGGGCCGATCCACTTCGCCTTCTCCGGCTGGGCGTTCGTCGACATCTTCCCGCAGTCGCGCCCCTCGCCCGACGAAGATTACTGCACGGTATTCGACCACCCCTTCTCGTTCGAGTCGCACGCGTGGCTCGCCAAGGGGAAGCGCAGCGACACCCCGGTCTGCATCATGAACGCCGGCTACTCCTCGGGCTGGTGCGAGGAGAGCTTCGGCATGCCGCTGGTGTCGGCGGAGATCGAGTGCATCGCGGCGGGCGGCCGTCACTGCCGCTTCATCATGGCGCCCCCGTCGCGCATCGAGCAGCACCTCGCCGCGCACGCACGCGGCGCGAGCTCGACGGGGCACGGGCATCAGGCGCCGTCGGTGGCCGTCCCCGAGTTCTTCCAGCGCCGCCGCATGGAAGAGGAGCTGCGCAAGGCGAACGAAATGCTCGAGCAGCGCGTGCGCGAGCGCACCGCCGAGCTCGTCGCCGCCAACGAGCGCCTGCAGCTCGAGATCGCCGAGCGCCGCCTCGCCGAGGAGCAGCTCCGGCTGCTCGGCTCGGCGGTCGAGAGCGCGAGCGAGGGGATCTTCATCGTCGCCCTCTCCCCCACCGGCGAGCCGCGCATCACCTTCGTCAACCAGGGACTCTGCCGGCTCACGGGCCGGCGTCCCGAGCTGCTCGTCGGAGAGACCCTCGCCGTGCTCGGCATCGCCGGCGAGGACTCGGCTGTCGCCGAGGCGATGGGCAAGAGCCTCGCCGAGGGGCGCGCGTTCCAGGCCGAGGCGACCGCGGCGCGCGCCGACGGCTCGCACTACGCGCTCGAGGTCCACCTCATGCCGGCCGGCAACCACGGCCCGCGCATCGTGCACTGGATCGGCATCCTGCGCGACGTGTCGGAGCGCAAGAGCCAGGTGGCGGCGCTGCGGCGCCAGGCGCTCCACGACTCGCTCACCGACCTGCCCAACCGCATCCTCCTCTACGACCGTCTAGAGCAGGAGATCCTGAAGACGGGCCGCGCCGGCAAGGCGCTCGCGCTGCTCTTCGTCGACCTCAACGGCTTCAAGGAGATCAACGACACCTTCGGCCACCACTGCGGCGACCTGCTGCGGCAGGTGGGGCCACGTTTCCGCGCCGAGCTCCGCAGCACCGACACGGTGGCGCGGCTCGGCGGCGACGAGTTCGCCGTCCTGCTGCCGGAGATCGTCACCGCGCCCTCGGCGACGCGCGTCGCGCAGTCGCTGCTCGAGGCGCTCGCCAGGCCCTTCACCGTCGAGCGCCAGCAGCTCACGATCGGCGCCAGCATCGGTATCGTGCTCTGCCCCGACCACGGCTCCGACGCCACCTCGCTGATGCGTTGCGCGGACGTCGCCATGTACGCGGCCAAGGCCGGGAACCGCGGCTGGGAGGTCTACTGCACGGAGACCGACGCGCGCAGCCCGGCGCGGCTCACCCTCCTCGGCGACCTGCGCGGCGACGCCGGCCGCGACCAGTTCCTCCTCCACTACCAGCCGGAGGTGGAGATCGCCACCGGGCGGCTCCGCCGGGTCGAGGCGCTCGTGCGCTGGCAGCACCCGGAGCTCGGCCTGCTGCGCCCGGCCGACTTCATCCCGCTCGCCGAGACCGGCAACCTCGTCCACGTCGTCACCGAGTGGGTCCTCGGCGAGGCCATCCGCGAGTGCCGGCGCTGGCACGACAAGGGGTTCCACGTCGGCGTCGCCGTCAACCTCTCTCCGCGCAGCCTGCGCGACGCCGCGCTGCCCGGGCTCATCGCCTCGCTGCTCTCGGCGGCGGACCTCGCGCCGTCGGCCCTCACGCTCGAGATCACCGAAGGGAGCCTGCTCGCCGATCCCGAGCACGCGGTGGCCGTCCTGTCGCGGATCCTCGCCCTCGGCGTCGGGCTCTCGATCGACGACTTCGGCACCGGTTTCTCCTCGCTGACGCACCTCAAGCACCTGCCGGTCACCGAGATCAAGATCGACCGCTCGTTCGTCGGCGGAATGAACCGCAACGAGCGCGACGCCGCCATCGTGCGCTCGATCATCCACCTCGGCCACGACCTCGGCCGCGTCATCGTCGCCGAGGGGATCGAGGACCGCGACACCTGGCTGGCCCTCGCCGGGCTCGGCTGCGACTTCGGCCAGGGCTTCCTCGTCAGCCCTCCCCTCGACGAGCGCGCCGTGCTCGGCTGGATGCGTCGCGGGACGTGGCAGCTGCCGCCGCCCGCGGGGCCCTAGGGCCCGCCGGCGGTCAGCTTCGCCGCCAGGTCGCGCACGTGCTCGAGCTCCACGAGGCGCACGCCGCGCGGCCGCTGGGCGCCCTCGAGGCGCGGCGTGAAGCAGGCGTGGAAGCCGAGGGCGCCCGCCTCGCGCAGGCGCACCTCGGCGCGCCCCACCGGCCGCACCTCGCCGAGCAGGCCGACCTCGCCGAAGAAGGCCGCCTGCGCCGGCACCGGCCGCCCGGCGAGCGCCGAGAGCAGCGCCGCCGCGATGGCGATGTCGACGGCCGGCTCCTCGATCTTCAGGCCGCCCACGACGTTGAGGTAGACGTCGCGGCCGGCGAAGGAGGCGCCGGCGAAGCGCTCGAGCACGGCGAGCAGCAATGCGACCCGGGGCGAGTCGAGGCCGAGCGCCACGCGCCGGGGGGTGGCGAGCTCGCTCGCGTGCACGAGCGCCTGCACCTCGACGAGCAGCGGCCGCGAGCCCTGCATGGTGGCGGCGACGGCGGAGCCCGGCGCTTCGGGCCGCCGCTGCGCGAGCAGCACCCGCGACGGGTCGGCCACCTCGACGAGGCCGCTGTCGTGCATCTCGAAGAGCGCCACCTCGCCGGCGGGGCCGAAGCGGTTCTTCGCCGCGCGCAGCAGCCGGTAGTCGGCCCCTCCCTCGGCCTCGAAGGCGAGCACGGTGTCGACGAGGTGCTCGAGCGACTTGGGGCCGGCGATGCTCCCCTCCTTGGTGACGTGGCCGACGAGGAAGAGCGCGCAGTCCGAGCGCTTGGCGTGCTCGACGAGCCGCTCGGCACAGGCGCGCACCTGCCCCACCGACCCCGGCAGCCCCGACAGCTCCTCGCTGTGCAATGCCTGGATCGAGTCGACGAAGAGGACCTCGGCCCTCGCCAGCTCGGCGGCGCCGAGCACCGCCTCGACGGCGGTCTCGCCGGCGACGAGCAGCCCCGGGTGGCCGCACGAGAGGCGCTCGGCGCGGAGCCGCAGCTGGCGGGTCGACTCCTCGGCACTGGCGTAGAGCACGCGCCGCCCGGCGCGGGCGAGCGCCTCGGCGAGCTGCAGCAGGAGGGTCGACTTGCCGATCCCGGGCTCGCCGGCGAGCAGCACGGCACCGCCGGCGACGACGCCGCCGCCGAGCACGCGGTCGAGCAGCGCCATGCCGCTGCCGAAGCGCACCGCCGCCTCCTCGCCGACGGCGGCGAGCGGCAAAGGCGCCGCCACCGTCGCTGCGGCGCTCCCGCCGCCGAGACCACCGCGCCCGGCCGGCCGCGACGCTGGCGCAGTCTCCTCCACGAAGCTGTCCCACGCCTCGCACTCGGTGCAGCGGCCGAGCCAGCGCGGGCTCGCGTAGCCGCAGGACTGGCAGACGAAGCGGGTGCGGGGCTTGGCCACGATCAGCTCAGACGGATTTCCCGCACTGCCCCTTGCAGCACGCCCGCACCCGTTCTGAACTCCGCTCCCCTTGCCTGCCTCAAAACTTCGGGACCGAGCTCAGCAGGTATTTGAGGTCGTCGTCGCGCCAGCGGACGCCGACGCCGACGAAGAGCGAGTCACGCTCGCGCACGAGCGGGTCGTCGTAGCCGCCGAGGACGTAGAAGTGGTCGGTCGGTCGCCACGCCGCGGAGAGGCGCAGGTGCGCGTTCAGGTCGTCGGGGCGGCCGAAGTCGAACGCCTGGAACGACAGGTCCCACTTCGGCGTTGGCTTGTATTCGGCCTGCACGCCGAAGCTCGACTCGACGAGGCCCGCCCAGAGCCGGTAGCGCTCCCCCACCGGGAATCCGAACATCGCCGACAGCGAGGTGCGGTCCTCGACCGTCTCGGTGCGCACCACTTCCTCGTCGAGGGTGCCGTCGGGCCGCGTCGTCGTGATCGTCTGCGTCTTGGTGCGCCGCCTCCCGTTCGGGTCGTCCACCACGGCAACGCGGTAGAGGCGGCCGCTCTGGGGATCGATGTCCACCCGCAGCTCGCCGTGGCTGTCCTCGGCGTCCTGGAGGTAGTACCCCTGCATCGCCAGGTCGAGCTGGAGCTTGTTCACCTTGCCGAGCGACTGCGTGAGCCCCTGCACGCCGCTCTGCACCGATTCGAGGGCGCCGACGAGCTGCTGGTGGGCCTCGTCGCTGTTGAGCAGCTTGCCCATCGTGCCCTCGCCGCGCGCCAGCTTGCCGGTGATCGTCTTGAGGTCGTCCACGGAGTCTTGCAGGCCCAGCGTCAGCGCTTCGACGTTGCTGAGGCCGTCGTGCAGCGCGCCGCGGTTCTCGGCGATCACACCTCGCACTTCGACGAGCACCCCCGAGAGCTGCTCGGAGAGGCGGGGCAGCTCGCGGGCGAGAGCGGCAGAGACCTCCCGGAAGTTGCCGACGGTGGCGTCGAGGTTGTCGCGGTTGGCGGTGACGAGGTCGCGGATTTGCGCGCTCGTCACCTCGAGGTTGACGACGAGACGCCCGAGGGGCCCGTTCGGCGTCGCCTTGCCGGAGAGCTCCGCCGCCACCTCCTGCAGCGACTGCCCGAGCCCGCCCACCGACGAGAGCACCTGGTCGATGCCTACCGATGGGTTGCCCGGGATCACCGCTCCTTCGGCCAGCACCGGGGCGTCGCCGGGGCCGGGCACGAGCTCGACGTATTTGTCGCCCAGGAGGCCGAGGTTCATGATCTGCGCGTAGGTGCCCTCGGTGAGCGGCACCTTGCCCTCGACGACGACGGTGACCCGCGCCTTGCGCCCCTCGAGGGCGATGCCGTCGACCCGACCCACGCGGACGCCGGCGATGCGCACCGCGGACTGGTCGTCGAGCCCGGCGACACTGTCGAAGACGGCCACCACCTTCCGCCCCCGCGGCTCGAAGAGGCGCACCTGCTCGGCGCGCAGGATGAGGTAGCCGAGCACGCCGAGCGCGAGGGTCATGAAGATGCCGACCTTGACGGTGTTCGCCATGGGAGCTCCTGGCTTCTGAGGGAAGGACTAGCCCTCGGTGAGAGGGCCCTTGGCCTCGCGGCGCAGGAACTGCTGCACGCGAGGGTCGGGGAGGTTGCGGAACTCCTCCGGCGGCGCGAGGGCGATCACCTTCCCCTTGTGCAGCATACCGATGCGGTCCGCGATGCGGAAGGCGGCGTCCATGTCGTGGGTGATGGTGACGATGGTGAGGTTGAGGCGCTCCTCGAGCTCGAGGATGAGCTCTTCGACGACGGCGGAGATCACCGGGTCGAGGCCGGTCGTCGGCTCGTCGAGCAGCAGGATCTGCGGCTCGAGCGCGATGGCGCGCGCGAGGCCGACGCGGCGCCGCATGCCGCCCGAGAGCTCCGAAGGCAACTTCCGCTCGGCCCCCTCGAGGTGCACGAGGTCGAGGCACTCGGCGACGCGAGCTCGCGCTCGGCCGCGCTCCCACCCGGCGCGTTTCAACGGAAAGCCGACGTTCCCCTCGACCGTCATCGAGTCGAAGAGCGCGCCCTCCTGGAAGGCCATGCCGAAGCGCCGCCGGAACTCGGGTAGCTCGCGGTTGCCGAGCGTCGCGAGGTCGACGCCGTCGACCGTCACCGTGCCCGCGTCGGGCCGGATGAGGCCGATCATGTGCTTGAGCATCACGCTCTTGCCGGTGCCCGAGCCGCCGACGACGACGAGCGACTCCCCCGCCTCGACGTCGAGGTCGATGCCATCGAGCACCACCTTGCCGCCGAAGGACTTGCTGACGCCGCGCAGCGAGATGCGCGGCTCGCCGGCGGGCGCGGCCATGGGTGCACTGCGGAGAGGGAGGTCGGCCGTCACCTGTGCACCACCCGATGGTGCGCACGGCGCACCCTACGAAGACGGCGGCGCGCTCCGGGGTAGGGTGCGCCGTGCGCACCATCCGATCGTCGGGCCTGGATCCGGTGCATTCTCAAAACAGCAGCTTGGTCAGGAAGAAATCCGAGATGAGCACGGCCATGCTGGCGAGGACGACCGCGCGCGTCGTCGCCCGGCCGACGCCCTCGGCGCCGCCGCTCGCGTAGAAGCCCTGCTGGCAGCCGATGAGGGCGATGAGGAGCCCGAAGACCGCAGACTTGATCAGCCCCGACGTGAGGTCCGAGAGGTCCATGAAGCGGAAGGTGTTGTCGACGTAAGACACCGGGTTGGAGCCGAGCAGCACCACCGACACCATGTAGCCGCCGACGATGCCGATGGCGTCGCCAAGCGCCACGAGCAGCGGCAGCATGATGGTCGTCGCCCACACCCGCGGCACGACGAGGTAGTGCACGGGGTCGGTCGCCAGCACCTCGAGGGCGTCGATCTGCTCGGTGACTCTCATGGTGCCGAGCTCGGCGCCCATCGCCGAGCCCGAGCGCCCGGCGAGCACCAGCGCCCCGAGCACGGCGCCCAGCTCGCGCACCATCGACAGCGCGACGAGCGTGCCGACGTACCCCTCGGCGTGCACGCGCGCCAGCGTGCTGTAGGTCTGCAGCGCCAGCACCATGCCGGTGAAGAGCGCGGTGAGCAGGATCACCGGCGTCGAGTCGACGCCCACCTTCACCATCTGCCGCATCCACTCGGCGATGTCGAAGGGCCGGCGGAACGTCCAGGCGAAGAATCGCGCCAGCAGGGTGAAGAACCGGCCGATCTCGAGGAAGAAGCCCTCGGCGGTGTCGCGAACGGCGCCCATCAGGCGCCGCTCCCCGTGGTCGCGTCGCCCGTCGAGCCAGTCTCACCCATCAGTCCGATCTCACCCTTCAAGCCGATCTTCCCTCTTCAAGCCGATCTCACGGTTCAAGCCGACTCATCCTCAAGCCAGGTGCCTCGACGTCGTCTCCACCACCTCGCCGCCTTGCACGTAGTGGCGCGCCATGCGCAGGCCGAAGCGGGTGAGGATCTCGTACGGGATCGTCTCGGCGCGCTCGGCCACCTCCCAGGCGGTGATCTCCTCCTCGCCCTGGCGGCCGAGCAGCACCGCCTCGGCGCCGAGGCCGGCCCCGGTGTCGGTCAGGTCGACGGCGATCATGTCCATCGACACGGCACCGACGACGGGCACCCGCTGCCCCTCGACGAGCGCCTCGGCGCGGTTCGAGAGCTTCCAGGGGTAGCCGTCGGCGTAGCCGAGCTGGAGGATGCCGATGCGGCTCGGGCGCAGGGCAGTCCAGCGGCCGCTGTAGCCGACGCGGCCGCCGGTGGGCACCTGCCGCGTCATCACCACCCGCGCGTGCACCGAGAGCACCGGTCGCAGCCCCTGCTCCTGCGCCGCCGGGTCGAGCCCGTAGAGCGCGAGACCGCAGCGCACGAGCGTGTGGCGCGTCGGCGGCCAGTGGAGGGCGCCGGCACTGTTGGCGAGGTGCAGCCAGACTCTGCCGCGCTCCTCTTCGGTGAGCTGCGCCAGGACGCCCTCGAAGCGCTCCTCCTGGTCCTCGTTGCGCAGGCTCTCGAGGTCGTCTGCGTCGGCGAGGTGGGAGAGCACGCCGCTGAGGCGCAGCAGCGGCTGCGCGCGGATCGTCGCCAGCGCGCGGGGGACGGCCTCGAGCTCGATGCCCAGCCGCCGCATCCCGGTGTCGACCTTCAAGTGGAGCTCCTGCTGGTGGCCGCTCGACGCGCACCACTCGAGCCACCCCTCGAGCTGGTCGAGGCTCGACACGGCGGGGGTCAGGCGGTAGCGACGCACGAGCGCGAGCTGCTCGCGCCGGATCGGCCCCAGCATGAGGATCGGTGCGGCGACACCGGCGCGCCGCACCTCGGCGCCCTCCTCCACCATCGCCACGCCGAGCCAGTCGATGCCCGCCGCCTCGAGCGCCCGCGCCACCACCGGCGCGCCGTGCCCGTAGGCGTCGGCCTTGACCACGCCCAGCACGCGAGCGCCGCCCACCCGCTCGCGCACGCGCGTGAGGTTGCCGACGAGCGCGTCGAGGTCGATCTCGCCCCAGGACGGGCGCAGGGCCCCGACCCCCTCACGGTCGCCGAGCAGGCGCATGTCAGGCTGCGGGAGACTGCCGGCACGTCATCAGAAGTGCGGCGCTCCACTCGAATAGGAGTCCGGTGCGCGGTTCTTGAACGTGGTGGTCTCGCCGAGGAACACCAGCTCGACCGTCCCCGTCTCCCCGTTCCTGTGCTTGGCGAGGATCAGCTCGGCGAGGCCGCGGTTGCTCGGGTCGTCGGGGTTGTACATCTCGTCGCGGTAGACGAAGGCGACGAGGTCCGCGTCCTGCTCGATCGATCCGCTCTCGCGAAGGTCCGCGAGCTGCGGCCGGTGGTCCCCGCTGCGCCGCTCGGGCTGGCGCGAGAGCTGCGACAGCGCGATCACCGGCATGTCGAGCTCCTTGGCGAGCTGCTTGAGGCCGCGACTGATGGCGGCGATCTCGAGGTTGCGGTTCTCGTAACGCCCGCCGGCCTGCATGAGCTGGAGGTAGTCGAGGATGATCAGCTCGAGCCCGATCTCGGCGCGCAGCCGGCGCGTCTTCGACGCGATCTCGAGCAGGCTCGGGTTCGGCGAGTCGTCGATGTAGAGCGGTGCCGGCGACAGGCGGCGGACCGTCTGCACGATCGTCTGCCACTGCTTTTGCGAGAGGTGCCCCGCGCGCAGCCGCGAGAACGACACGTCCGCCTCCGAGCAGAGGATGCGCAGCGCCAGCTCCTGCTCGCTCATCTCCAGCGAGAAGACGCCCACCGGTTTGTTCTGGTGGATGGCGATGTACTGCGCGATGTTCAAGGCCAGTGATGTCTTGCCCATGCCCGGTCGTCCCGCGATGATGATCAGGTTGCCGCGGTTCAAGCCGTGGGTCATGCGGTCGAGGTCCGTGAAACCGGTGGGGACGCCGATGAGCGTGCTGCCGGGGCGCTCCTCGATGTCCTCCATCGTCTTGTCGAGGACGCGGCCGAGGGCGACGAAGCCCCGGACCACCGCCTCGTCGCCGAGACTGAGGATCGCCTGCTCGGCGCGGCCGAGCGCCTCGGCCGCCTCGAGGCCGCCGTCGAGGGCGGAGCGGGTGACGTCGGTGCACGCCTGGATGAGGCGCCGCCGGAGCGAACGTTCCTTGACGATCTCGACGTAGGAGTCGATGCGCCCGAGGTCCGGGAGGTCGACGTCGAGGCCGGCGAGGTAGGCGAGGCCGCCCACGGCGTCGAGGTGGCCCTGCTGCTCGAGGCGCGCCTGCAGCGTGCGCAGGTCGACCGTCGTGGTGGTCGCCTGCAAGTCGAGCATGGCGCGGTAGATGCGCTGGTGGCGCTCGAAGTAGAAGTCGGTTTCGACGAGCCGCGCCGACACCGTCGGCAGCACCTCGGGCTCGAGCAGGATGCCGGCCAGGACCGCACGCTCCGACTCCTCGCTCTGCGGCAGGGTGCGAGGGGCCTGGAGGGCGTCGAGAACGGCCATGGACGGCGCGCAGCATAACACGCGGCCGGCGCCGAACGGCTGCGCATGATTCACCGCAAACTATTGCAATAGCTGATATTACGCGAGAGCCGACGGCCGCAATCGGTTAGAATCTGCAAGCTGCCGGAGTGGCGTAATTGGCAAACGCAGCGGACTTAAAATCCGCCGCCGCAAGGCATGTGGGTTCGATCCCCACCTCCGGCACCAGCGAGCTGACTCTTCAGCGCGTCAGCTGCCGGGCGGCGGTGCCGTCCGACCGCATCGCCCAGACCTCCATGCGCCCACTGCGGTCGCTCTGGAAGGCCAGCCACTTGCCGTCAGGGAACCCCCTACGCGAGGCGCGAGCGCGTGCCTACGACGCGGGCTTCACGCGGAGCCGGTCCCGCGCTCCGGCGACCCGCGGTACGACCGCCCCCGGCGTGTCCAGGCGCTGCTCCCGGAGCCAGTCGGCGAGGTACCGTGCGACCCACTCGTTCCCCTCCGGCGGGTAGTGGATGAACTTGCGGCGCATCACCGTGCGCTGGGGGTCGTAGCGGTCGAAGGCGGCCATCAGGTCGACGGTGAGCAGGCCGCGCTCGCGGAACGCGTCGAGGAGCGGGCCATAGAGCAGCGGCCGCCCGTCGCGATGGTCTGCGATGTCGCCGCGCTGCGGGAAGAGGACCACGACCGGCAGCGAGCCCTGCGCGAGCACCTCGCGGTAGAAGCGGTCGACGACCTCCACCGAGACCCGAAACGCCTCCGAGCGGGTGTTGTAGACGCCGCCGCGGACGATCGGCTGGTCGAGGAAGTGCTCGCGCAGCACCCAGGCCATGCGCACGGAGGGCAGGAAGTCGAGCCGGCTGCGGCGCGAGCGGCGCTGGTAGAAGTAGTCGTGCTCGCCCACGCGCGGCAGCTCACGCTCGGGATCGGCGAGGAGCCGGCGGTACGCCGCGGCGTCGGGCAGCGGGTTCGGCCAGAGCACGAGCTCGCCGCCGCGGAGACCGAAGCGCGGCTTCGAGAAGGCCATGCCGCTGTTGGGGAAGTAGAACGGGCGGAAGGTGTTCACCATCCGCGACACGTTCTCGGACATGAAGCCGAGGAGCACCACGTGCGGGTGGTAGCCGATCCCTTCGCGGCGGTATCGGAGGAGCGCCTGGTCGGGCGCCGAGCCCGGGATGCCGAAGTTGAGCACCTCGAGCCCCGGCGTGCGACGCTCGAGCTGCGCCGCCCAGCTCACCGGGTTGGCGACGCCGCTGGCGTGCGTAAACGAGTCGCCGAAGGCGGCCAGCCGGAGCACCCCCGGCGGCGGCGACGGCGAGTACTCACGGGTGGCGCGGAACCCCGCCGCATTGGTGCGGTAGCCACGCTTCGAGCGCTTCGTCCCCAGCGTCCACCCGAGCTCGGGATCGAGCACCACGTAAGAGTCGCGGCCCGCGAGGTGCCCCTCGATGCCGAAGCGGTGCTTGTGGATGAGCGTCGCCAGCTGAGCCGGGACGTATTCGATCCCCTTGAGACGCGACAGCGCGACGAGGCCCGCCCAGGAGCCGAGCTCCAGGAGGACCCACAGGTAGAGGACATAGGCGAGGGCGACCAGGGCGCGCGGACGCCGTCGCGTCGCAGGCGGAGCGACCTCGGCTGCCGCGCCCGCCGCGGGCGGCGCGTGCAGGGTCAGGACGCGGCGGCGACGACGCCGTGCATCGGCACGTCACCCCTCGCCCCGGCTTCCGACTGCTCGCTCACGCGCCGACGGTAGCCCAAGGCGGCGAGCGAGAACAAGGCCATGGCCCGTCTCGCCGGGGCCCGACGCACGTAGGTGCGGGGGGACTCCATGGGCCAGCGCAACCCGATCATCGCCTTGGGAGCCGCGATCGCGGCGATCTGCGTCGCGACCGTCGAACCGGCACTCGCCGCGCCCGTCACCTGGGCGGACCCCGCCGGGGTCTGTGCCGGCCACGCGCCGTGTTTCACCACGCTCGGCGCGGCGGTCGCCAACGCGGGACCCGCGCCCGCCACCGTCTTCGCGTTTCCAGGGACGTTCGCGGAGAGCCTCGACCCGACGCAGATGGGCTCGGCCATCGGCGGCAGCCCAGGCGCGCTCGCCATGGTGAGCGTCGACGGCACCGGCACGCCGGCGCCCGGGGCGGTGATCGATCCCGGAGCGCTCGGAGGACCGGGCACCGGGTCCGCGATCCGCGCCGTCGCCTTCCCGGCGTCGCTCACCATCGACGGCTTCGTGCTGCGCTCGCCGGACGACTCCGCGCTCGGCCTGTTTTTCAGCACCGGTCCCGTGGTCCTCCGCCACCTCGTCGCGAGCGGCAATCCCGGCGGCAGCGGGATCCGCGCCATCCAGGACCCGTCCGCAGGGGCCGCCCTCACCGCCTCCGACCTGCGGACCGACGGGAACCTGGACGACGGGATCCATCTCGTCGCCGTCCATCTCGTCGCCACCGACCTGTCGGCGAGGAACAATGGCGAACGAGGCGTGCGGCTCGGCGGGCAACACGTCACCGCCGAACGACTCGTCGCCGAGGGCAACGCCACGGTCGGCGTCGAGGTGGCGGTCGGCGACGGCGTCGCGACGTTCGCGGTCCGCGACGTCACGGTGCGAGGCAATCAGACGGGGCTGGTGGTGACGGCCGCCACAGCGACGACGTCGGCCACTGGGACTGTCGACGACGTCGATGCCGCCAGCAATGCCAACCTCGGCGTCGTGGTCCAGTGCGACGCCGTGACCGCGTCCGCCCTGACCGCGACGCAGAACGGCCTCGGCATCGCGATCCTCGGCAAGAACTTGATCTCGGCCACCGGGCTCATCGCGACCGCCAACGCCGAGGGTGGCATCGCGGTGGTGGCGCCGGAAGTCCGGCTCGCGAGCTCGGTCGCCGACGGCAACCTCAGGGGCATCGGCGTCGGCGGCGACCGCGTGGTCCTCGAAGGCTGCACCGCCACGAACAACGGCCCGCCGGGCCCCGACCCATTCGACGGCGCCGGCTTCGTGGTCGCCGCGCGACTGCTGGACGCGCACGGCAACACCGCGAGCGGCAACCAGGTCGGATGGATCTTCGACGACGAGGATCCGCTCGCGACGACCGTGTCGCGGCAGTCCATCGAGGGAGGCGCTCCGCCGCCGCAGCGGCTGGCGATGCTCCGCACCCTGACCGAGGGCAACCTCGCCGCCTCGATGCGGGTCCGGCTGCGCGAAGCGGGACGACTGACGGTCGGCTGCTCGAGCTTCGTCGCCAATGCGCCCCCTGGGCTCGAGCTGCTCACCGACCACACGGTCGACGCTCGCTCCAACTTCTGGGGCGCTCCGTCGGGCCCCTCGCATCCGGGCAACCCCGGGGGCACCGGCGACGGCATCCGTGACGCCGCGAACGGCGGCGCGGGCAGCGTCCTCTATGCCGGCTTCCTGGCCGCCCCGCCCACCGACTCGGACTGCCCAGCGCTGCCCATCCTCGACGTGCCGGCGCTCGGACCAGCGGGCCTCTACCTCATGGCCGCGCTGCTCGCGCTCGCCGGCGTCAGGCGGCTGGTGCGCTGAGCGGAACGATCGCTCGGGTCGCGATCGGAAGGTCAGGTGGAGGCGACGCCCGGATTCGAACCGGGGAATGAGGGTTTTGCAGACCCTTGCCTTACCACTTGGCTACGTCGCCGGAATGCCAAAGATGCGAACCGTGAGGAAGGATGACTGGAGCGGGAAACGGGATTTGAACCCGCGACCCCGACCTTGGCAAGGTCGTGCTCTACCCCTGAGCTATTCCCGCTCGGCCGCAAAGGATAGTTGCGGCCCCAGGGACTGTCAAGGCGACGCCCTCGGCCTAACTCACACGAGGCAAATCGAATGTGCCCTCGGCACGGCCCGCGGCGCCGGGCTAGGGTCGGCGCCGGAACGCCTCGTCGAGCTTCTCCAGGACGTCGTCGATCGACTTCTGCAGCGACGGGTCGTCGACCTCGGCGCGCAGCGCCCGGAGGTCCTTGCGCGCCTGCGTCAGCTTGCCGGCGTTGGCGACGGCGATCGCCGCGTTGAAGCGGTCGATCTGCGCGTTCTTGGCCTGGAGCACCCGCGCCGAGCGCAGGTGCTCCTCGAGCTCGGCGCGCAGCGTGGGATCGGTGGCCACCGCGAGGGCCGACTCGAGGGCGGCGGTGGCGCGCGCCGGGTCGCCGGACGCCAGCGCGTCGTTGACCGTCGCGGTGACCTTGGACCGCTCGACGGCAGCGCGAGCGTGCGACGCAAGACCGGGGTCGCCGAGCGGCACCACCACAGTGCGCACGAGCTCCTCCGCGCGCGCCGTGCGGCCGGCGCGCAGCTCGAGCATGGCGATGTCGTAGGCGATGTCGGCCCGCCCGGGCAGCCGGGCGTAGGCATTGTTGAGGTGGGCCAGGCCGGGTGACGGGTCGCCCTCCGTCAGGAGCCACGTCTTCCCCAGCACTGCGCGCGCCTCGGCGTAGTCGGGCTCGGCGACGACCGCGCGCTCGAGCAGCTGGCGCGCGAGAAGCGCCGCCTCGGCGCGGGCCCCGGGCGCTTCGAGGAGCCCGCGGGCGATGACGAGCTGGCTGACCGGCCGGCTCGCACCGGCGGCCGCGGCCTTGCGGAAGAGGCCCTGCGCCGCGTCGGCGCGGCCGGCGCGCTCGTCGAGGAAGCCGAGCATGGCCCAGGCATCCCCGACGCCCGCCGCGGCGGCCGCGTCGAGGTGAGCCCTGGCTCCCGCGTCGGCCTCGCTCCGCAGCGCGAGGGCGCTGCCCAGCTCGTAGAGCACGTCACCCCTGGGGAGCGGCCGCACCGAGACCTCGGGCTCCGGTCCGACCTGCGCCTGCGGCACGCGGAGGAACGGGAACGTGCGGGCGTTCACGTAGCCCCGGAGGTCCTTCTCGAGCCGGTCGAAGCCGTGGCCGAAGGCGGCGCGAAACGCCTCCTCCGGCGGCCGGCCCTCCGCCACCCCGGCCAGGAAGCCACGCGTCTGCTGCAGGCGGTCGGGACCGCCCAGCATGAGGTAGCTCACCACCAGCCACGACTCGGCGTAGAAGGTGCCGATCCTCTCCGCCTCCTGATATTCGGGCGAGTCGCGGTCGACGGCGAAGAGTCTCTCGAGCGGCACGAACGAGGTCTCGCGCAGTGTGCGCACGTGATGGGCCACCGGCTTGCCGACCAGGAGCTCGCCACGCTCCACCTCGAACGTCGAGTAGAACTCCGCGAGCCCCTCGTCGAGCCAGAGCGGCAGCCTGCCGCCGAACGAGGCGTGCGCCACCGAGTGCGCGTATTCGTGGTAGACGATCGGCATCGCGCTGTCGCGCGCCGGGTAGCCGTTGACGAGGATGTAGTTGGCGAGCGAGCTCGCCTGGAAGAGGCCGAGCAGGAGCGCGCGGCGCTCCTCGCTGCCGGGCTTGTAGGGCTCGAAGCTGCGATCGTCGCGGAAGACGAGGATCCGCGTCGGGACCGGCGACGGCGCGACGCCGCTCGGTCGCATCATCTGCAGCGCGGCGCGGAAGCGCTCGAAGCCGAGGGCCACCTCACGCCCCTTCCGCTCGCCGGCGTTGGTCAGCGTGACGAACGACGGTGTCCGGACCTCGATCCAGGCGTCGCCGGTCGCCGCCGGCAGCGGCGGTGCGGCGGCGCCGCGGGTCGCTCCCGCGACGAGGGCAAGGCAAGCGGCGGCGATGGATCGGTGGCGTCGAGAGTGCACGGCGAGACCGGCAACGGGTCAGGTGGCGAGGAAGGCGTCCTTGACGAGTGTGAACCTCCACCCGCCGGCCTCGGATTCCATCGCCAGCACGTCGAAGCGGCAAGGGGGCGTGCTGCCGCCACGGAGCGCGAGGTAGAGCGCCGCGGCGCGCGCCACCCGGCGCCGCTTGCGGGGTCCCACCGCCGCGAGGGCCGGTCCGAAGAGCGTCTCGCTGCGCGCCTTGACCTCGAGAAAACAGAGCGTATCGCCGTCCTCGGCGACGAGGTCGAGCTCGCCGGCGTCGTTGCGGTGGTTGCGCTCGACGATGCGGTAGCCGTGCGCCTCGAGCCACTCCGCCGCTGCGTCTTCGGCCACCCGGCCGCGCCCGACCGTGTGGGCCTGATCGCCGAAACCTGCCGCGGAGCTCACGCGCCGCCCGCGCGGATCCGCTTCCAGCGCGTACCACCGGGCGTGTCCTCGAGGACCACGCCGTCCGCGGCGAGCTGGTCGCGGATCTCGTCGGCGCGGCGGAAGTCCCGCCCGCGCCGCGCCGCCTGGCGCTCCTCGATGAGGCGCTCGACCTCGGCGTCGGCGGGGCCCGACGTGACGCCACCCTGCCAGGCGGCACCGTCGAGCACGCCGAGCACCCGGTCGGCGTCGGCGAGCGCCGCGACGATGCGCTCGCGGTCGCCACGGCCGAGCCTGCCTCCGTCGACGGCCACGTTGACGCCCTTGACGAACTTGAAGAGCGCGCCGAGCGCGCCCGAGGTGTTGAGGTCGTCGGCCAGCGCGGCGGCGAACTCGTCCGCCAGCGCGGCGGCGAGCGCCGCCACGTCGCCGCGCTCCTCCCCCGCCTCGGTTGCGGTCTCGAGCCGCAGCTTCAGGTCGTCGACGCGGGCAAGCGCGGCCGCAGCCGCGTCGAGCGCCTCGAAGGTGAAGTTGAGCTTCTGGCGGTAGTGCACCGAGAGCAGCAGGTAGCGGATGGCGCGCGGGTCCCGGCCCTGCGCCACGAGCTCCTTGAGCGTGTAGAAGTTCCCCAGCGACTTGGCCATCTTCTGGCCGTCGACGATGAGGTGCTCCGAGTGCAGCCAGAGCTTCGCGAACGCCTTGCCGGTGGCCGACTCGCTCTGCGCGATCTCGTTCTCGTGGTGCGGGAACATGTTGTCGACGCCGCCGCAGTGGATGTCGAAGGTTTCCCCCAGGTATTTCATCGCCATCGCCGAACACTCGATGTGCCAGCCGGGGCGCCCGGGCCCCCAGGGCGACTCCCACGAGGGCTCGCCCGGCTTCGCCCCCTTCCACAAGACGAAATCGCGGACGTCTTCCTTACCGTATTCGTCGCTCGCCACGCGAGCGCCCTGCTTCACCTCCTCGAGGTCGACGCCCGAGAGCTTGCCGTAGTCGGAGTCGGCGGCGATGCGGAACCAGACCGACCCTTCGTTGACGTAGGCGATGCCGGCGTCGAGGAGGCGCTGCGTGAGCTCCACCATCTCGGCCACGTGGCGCGTGGCCCGCGGGTACAGCTCGGCGCGCTCGACGTGGAGGGTGTCGAGGTCGGCGAAGAACGACTCGATGAAAGGCGCGGTGAAGTCGTCGAGCGAGACGCCCGCTTCCTGGGCGCCACGGATCGTCTTGTCGTCGACGTCGGTCAGGTTCATCACCTGCGTCACGTCGTAGCCGAGGTAGCGGAGACTCCGGCGCAGCACGTCCTCGAAGAGGAAGGTGCGCAGGTTGCCGATGTGGACGTGGTTGTAGACCGTCGGGCCGCAGGTGTAGATGCGCACCGCGGGAGGCGCGAGCGGCGCGAGCGGCTCGAGCCGCCGGCCCAGCGTGTTGTAGAACCGGGTGCCGAACGACCGGCCATCGGCGATCCGCGCCGGGCGGGCTCCGCTCGCCGTCGAGGGGTCGCTCATCGTGCCACCGTCACCGTGCCGGCGCCCCACGGGACGCTGAGCACCGAGCCGTCGTTCTTGTATGCGGCGTTGCGCGAGAAGGTGAAGGCGCCGGTGCCGTTGGCCACCGGTGCAAAGGTGAGCGTGAGCAACACCCCGCTGCCGTCGACGCCCGGCACCGAGCCGAGGCGCGTGACGCCGACGACGAGGTGCCCGGTGGCGCTCTCCACCACCTGCAGCGAGAGCTGTCCGGAGCTGCCGAGGAACGGCCCCGCCGTTACCGACTGATAGCGGAGCGCGGCCGACGGATAGTCGAGGTCGAAGGCCACTCCGTAGAGGCCGGTGACCTGCGCCGCCCGCACCTCGAGCGCGAGCGAGGTGGAGCTGGTGCCCGCTCCCTGCCCGAGCACGACGCCGGGACCGGCCGACGCGGCGGTGAAGGTGATGCCCGCGCCGGGGCTCGGCGCCGGCGTCGGGGTCGGTCCCGGAGTCGGCGTCGGCGTCGGCGGCTCGCTCGGGCTGCCGCCGCCTCCTCCGCCGCCACCGCAGCCGGTGACCACCGTCAGGAGGGCAACGGCAAGGACGCCGCTCAGGGCGAGGAGGCGGGCGCCTCGTCCCACTGCTGCTCCTCCTGCTCCTTCGCCAGCTTCTTGAGCGCCCGCTTGGCGCGCTCGCGCCTCAGACCGTGCAGGTGGTCGACGAAGAGGATGCCGTCGAGGTGGTCCACCTCGTGGCAGATCGCCCGCGCCAGCCAACCTTCGGCGACGAAGCGTTGCGGCGCACCCGAGGCGTCCCGTGCCATCACCTCGACCTTGAGCGGGCGGTCCACCTTCTCGGTGAACTCGGGGATCGAGAGGCAACCCTCGTTCTCCACCTCGGAGCCATCGTCGTCGATGATCACCGGGTTGACGAGCACCAGGAGCTGCTCCGGGTCCTCCCCCACCGAGAGGTCGACGACGGCCACCCGGCGCTCCACCCCCACCTGGGACGCCGCGAGCCCGACGCCGGGCGCCGCGTGCATCGTCTCCACCATGTCGGCGACCAGCTTGGCCAGCTCCCCGTCGAACGCCTCGACCTCCGCGCAGCGCACGCGCAGCACGGGGTCGGGGTAGACGCGGATGGGGAGCACGGCCATCGGGAAAGCGTAGCCGATCGAACGGTGGGATCTCGGGCTCGGGGGACCGACGGGTCCGACCTAGGAGCGCCCTGACTCCAGGCGCGCCACCATCTGCGTCACCTCGCGGTCGAGCTGCTCGCGGCGGAGGACCTCGAGGAATCCTCGCGGGTCGGGGTTGCCCTTGAGGCACATCTCGAGCCCCGCGCTCGTCATCTTCAGGAGGGTGGCCTTCGCCCGCGTCCGGTAGCTCGCGGGCCAGGCGCGGTGCTCGAACAGCGAGCCCTCGCCGATGATGTGGCCGGGGCCGAAGCTGCGGATCTCGACGTTGTTTCCCGACGCGTCGAGGATCGAGGCCACGATCTCGCCGGCGACGACGATGAAGAGCGCCTCCTCGCGGCTGCCGCGGTCCATCACCGTCTGGCCGCCTTCGAGATAGGTGCCGACGACGCCCTGGAAGAGCAGCTTGAGCTGATCGCTCGTCAGGTCGCGGAGGATCTTGCTCTTGGTGAGCTGCCGCCAGATCGCCTGGAACTCCATCACCGCCGTGCCACCACCCTCCTTGGCATGGAGGCCGCCGAGGAATCCCTCGAGCGCCCCGGAGCGGCTGTGCTCGAGCTTGCGCGCATTCTCCAGTCGCTCGATGCGCTGCGGCAGCGTGTCGTCCATCGGGTTGAGGCGGCGTGCCTTGAGGAGCACGGCGATGGCGCGGTCGTGGAAGCCGTCTGCGGCGTATTTGTCGGCCACCCAGCCGTATTCGTCGATCGCCTTGCCGACGTTGCGCAGCCCGACGTAGACGTCGGCGAGCTTGAGGTGGAGGTTCAGGTCGTTGGGACGGAGCTTGAGGTCCTCGACGATGCGCTGCTCCGCCTCGCCGTACCGCTCGAGGACGATCAGGTCGTCCACCGTGTACTGCTGCGCGGCGGCGCCGTCCTTCTTGCCGAAGAACTTCATGATCAAGAGCCCCTCTTCCCGAGACTACGCGGCCAACCTCCGAGCCAGCTTCTGAGCCGATCCGCCGATCCGGCACCGACGGGGGACAAGGGCGCCCTCGAGAGGTGACGGCCAGATGCTCCAGACGCGAGATTATATCTAAGCCAGGCGCGGCTTCGAGGGCGGCGCCAGTCGTGGCGTAACGCTTGCACTTTCGCCGCAGCGATACTCCATAGCACAACAACCAGGGAGCCCACACCATGCCCACCGTCTCCGCGCTGCGACGCTTCGGGTCGGCGATCCGTACGCCATCCGCCGTCCGCGGTGCAGCGGCTTTCGTCCTCCTGCTCTGCAGCGTCCTGCCAGCGGCTGCCCGGACCGGCGACCGCTACGGCTACTACCGCATCGTCGAGGGCAACGCGACCCTCGTTCAGGAGGGAGAGTCGCTCGGCGCCCAGGAGAACCAACCAGTGGTCTCCGGCGACCGGATCTGGACGGGACGCGGCTCGCGTGTCGAGGCGGTGCTCGCCGACGGCACGCTGCTGCGCATCGCCGGCGACAGCGAGCTGGTCTTCGAGGAGCTGGCGCAGTCGGACGACGGCAACGCCGACGCCAACTACCTGACCCTCCGCCGCGGCGAGGTCCAGCTCGTGGCCACCGGTGTGGGCGACACGCGGCTGGACACCGACAACGCCACCGTCTACGTGCGCGACGCCGGCAACTACCGCCTGGAGACGCGCGACGAGACGACCCTCCTGGTCGTGCGCAACGGACGCGCCGAGGTGCGGACGCGCCGCGGCGCCGTCTCCGTCGACGGCGGCGAGGAGGCCTGGATCGAGGGGGACGGCTCGCCGCAGGTCGAGTCGGCGGGGAGCTGGGACACCCTGGAGCGGTGGGCCTCGACGCTCGACGACGAGTACCGCCGCGCACGCTACGACGACGACGACATCGACGCCTCGCTCGGCTATTCGGCCTCGCGGATGGGTAGCTACGGCAGCTGGGTCACCGTGAGCAACCGCCGCGCCTGGCGGCCACGCGTCGGCGCCGACTGGAGCCCCTACCGCAACGGGCGCTGGTCCTACACCCCGAGCGGGCTCACCTGGGTCTCCTACGAGCCCTGGGGCTGGGTGCCCTACCACTACGGGACCTGGGACTACACGCCCGGCTGGGGTTGGGCGTGGTACCCGGGCCGGGTCTACGCCCCGGCGTGGGTCTACTGGTACTGGGGCCCGAGCCAGGTCGGCTGGTGCCCGATCGGCTACTACTCGCACTACTACGGCCCCCGCTTCTACACCGGCTGGGGCTCCGGGATCGACTTCACGTGGGGGTTCGGCCGGCGCGTCCATGGCTGGGCCGGCGGCTCGCCACGGCACTTCAACCACTGGAACTTCGTCGACTGCCACAACCTCTACAACCGCCGGCTCGCGTACCACACGCGGAGCTCGGCGCAGCTCGGCGGGCAGCTCGCGCGCGGCGTCATCTCGACCGAGACGCGGGGCCTCAAGCCGGCGCTCGCGACGCGACCGTCGGAAGCGATGCGCGTCCTCGCCAACGGGGGCGCCGGCTTCGAGAAGCCGATCCGGCCGCTGCAGGACATCAGCGGGTTCGTGGCCCGCGACCCGAACGTGGGCGCCGACGTCGGTCGCGTCGCCCTGCCCGTCGACCGCGACCGCGCCGGGCGCGGCGTGGGCGGCGGCAACTGGACGCGGCCCGGCGAGAAGCCCGTCGCGATCGGCGACGATGAAGGCGGCCGCGGTCGTGGAGCGACCGAGAAGCCCGCCGACTGGCGTGGTGGCATCGCCGGCGGCCGGGTCGACGGCGGCCAGACGGGCAACGGTCGCTCGCGCACCGGCGTCGGCGTCGGCAGCGATGGCGGCCGGACCGGCAACGGCAGGCGATCCGCCCCGCCCGACTCGGGCTGGCGCAGCGACCCGGGTACCGGGGCGGTCGGCGCCAGGCCCTCCGGGGACAAACCCACGGGCGAGCAGCGGCCGACCACGCGCACGCGTCCCAGCGAGGGCACCGGTACGGCACCGGGCTGGCGCGCGAGGCCGAACGACGTCGACGGGCGCGACGCCGGCAAGCCGGACGGTTCCGGGGCCGCAGGGGCCCGGCCCGGCGAGAACTGGCGCGGCGACTCCGGCCAGCAGCGCGTCCCGCGGAGCGGCGTGCGCAGCACGCGCCCCGACGAGAAGCCGAGCACCCGGGAGAATCCCAGCGGCGACGCCGTCGATCGCCAGCGCAACGACGACGAAGGGTGGCGCGGCGGGCGCGAGAGCGCGGCTGGGTCGAGGCCGCCGGTTCGCCGCATCGTCGAGGGCGTGCGCTCGAACCGTCAGGAGCCGGCGGAACCTTCTGGACAGTCCGGTCGCCAGGGCGTCGACAAGCCCTCGAGCCGCGACATGAGGCGCCCCGAGCCGTCGGACGCCAGCAGCCAGCCCGCGTGGCGGTCCTCCCGTCCGGAGCCCGCCTCCCGCCCCGAGCCCAACCGCGCCCCGGCGAGCGTGCGCGAGCCGCAGCGGCCGAGCCGCGAGGCCGTGCGCGAGCGCCCCGATTCCGGCCCGTCCCGCGGCGCGGTCGAGCGCGGTGGTCAGGACCGCGGCAGCAGCGGCGGCCGCGACCGCGGCAACAGCGGGAGTCGCGGTGACAGCGGCGGCAGCAATAGCGGGCGGGGCGCCCAGACGCGTTCGAGCCACGAGAGTGACGGCGGCGATCCCAATCGCTGAACTCCCCTTCGCGAGATCCGAGCAGCTCGGTCGGGCGGCCCCCGGCCGAGCTCTCGTCCCCCGAACGACACCAGCGACGCGGCGACCGGCCCTCTCGGCCCTCCGGAGGCAACGAGGCGGGATCACGTAGAATCCGCGCCGCAGATGCGGCCCTCCCCTTCGCCCGTCCTCTCCCTCCTGTTCGTCCTCTACTGCCTGGAGATGGGCGTGTTCCTGCTCCTCTGGCCGTGGCTCGCGGCGTGGGACCGCACCTGGTCCCAGCTTCCCTGGTACACCATCCGGCACGTCGGCCTGGCGCCGCTGTCGCGCGCCATCGTCTCGGGCTTCGGCGCCGTGCACCTGGTGTGGGGCGCGCACGATTTCGACCTCTGGCTGCGCCGCTTCCGGCGCTGAGAGCGGGGTCGCCCTGACCTTTCCGCTGCTCGCCATCAGCGACCGCACGAGCCTCGGCGTGAGCCTGCCGGCGTGGGCCGCGGCGCTCGCCGCCGCCGGCGTGCCGGCCGTGCAGCTCCGCGAGAAGGACCTCGGCGATCGCGCCTGCTTCGAGATGCTGCGCCTCCTGCGCGCCGCGCTGCCGGCGAGCCGCCTGTTCGCCAACGGGCGCGCCGACATCGCCGTCGCCGCCGGCGCCGACGGCGTGCACCTGCCGGCCGACGGGGTGCCCACGGCAGCCCTGCGCGCGCGTTTTGGCCGGGAGCTCCTCCTGGGCCGCTCCACGCACACCGTCGACGAGGTCGAACGTGAGGCGGCGAGCGGCGCCGACTACGTCACCTTCGGCCCCGTCTTCGCGACTCCCGGCAAGGGCGCGCCGGTGGGGCTCGGGGCCCTCGCCGACGCGGCCAGCCACGGCGTGCCGGTGCTCGCCCTCGGCGGCGTCGGCCTCGCCGAGCTGCCGCGAGTGGCGGCGGCCGGCGCCGCGGGCGCGGCGGGGATCCGGCTCTTCCAGGACCTCGAGCGGTTGTCCGATGTCGTCGCTGCCGCGCGGGTAGCGTTCACCTGATGTTGAACACAAGCGAACGAGGGCGGGCGGTGGCGCCCCCTGCCCCTGGAGGGGCAGGGGGTCGGGGGGATAGGGGTGAAGTCAAACCCAGGGGAGGGGGTCGGGCGGGGGGCGGCAGCGCGCTTGGCGCGCGGGGTGGGGCATGAGCGTATTGGGAATCGGCATCGACCTCGTCGAGGTCGCCCGCATCGCACGGCTGCTCGAGCGGCACGGCGAGCGCGCCGTGGCGCGCATCTGCAACCCGGGAGAGTGCGACATGAGGAGGGCGGTCCTCGACCAGCACCTCGCCGGCCTCTTCGCCGCCAAGGAGGCGGTGCTCAAGGCGCTCGGCACGGGCTGGGCTCAGGGCACCGCGTTCCGCCAGGTCGAGGTCGTCCGCGCTCCGGGCGGCGCGCCCGGAGTACAGCTCCACGACGTCGCGGAGGCACGGGCTGCGGCGATGGGGGTCCGCCGCATCCACCTCTCGATCACGCACGAGCGCGGCTACGCCGCGGCGGTGGCGGTTCTCGAGGGCGGCGGCGACCAGAGATAGGTTGGCAGCGGGCGGCGGGAGCTTCCGTCCCGGCCAGGAGCCGACTGCTAAGATCCCGCCGCAATGAACGAGGTCGACGCGCAGCTCACGGCCGCCGGCGATGAGGCCGCCGCCGCGCCGCGGTGGCAACAGAAGGCGGGCTTCCTGCTGGTCGCGCTGGCGGTGCTGGCGCTCGACCAGTGGAGCAAGTGGCTCGTCGAGATCCACCTGCCCCACCTGGCGAGCGTCGAGGTGATCCCCGGGTTTCTCAACTTCACCCACGTGCGCAACACGGGCGTTGCCTTCGGCCTCTTCGCCTCGCAGGGCGGCAACGTCCACGCGCTGGCGCTCTCCCTCGTCGGTGCGCTCGCGCTCGCGGTGGTGCTCGTCTACTTCTGGCGCACCCCGGCCCATGACCAGATGCTGCTGGTGGCGCTCGCGCTCGTGCTGGGCGGCGCGATCGGCAACCTCGCCGACCGCGTCTCCGGCGGCGCCGTCACCGACTTCATCGACGTCTACGTCGGCACCTACCACTGGCACACGTTCAACGTCGCCGACAGCGCGATCACGATCGGGCTGGTGCTGATGGCCTGGGACGCCCTCCGTCCCCGCGGCGCGCGCCGCCCGCAACCGGTCGCCGAAGCCGGCTGAGGCCGGCCCCCGTGGCAGACCGCCTGCTGGTGCCGCTCGACGCCGCAGGCCAGCGGCTCGACCGCTTCCTGGCACGGCACCTCGCGCTGCCGCGGAACCAGGTCCAGCGGTGGATCGACGACGGCCGCGTGCGGATCGCCGGCACGGCAGCGAAAGCGTCGAGCCGGCTCGAGGCGGGTGACGAGCTCGAGTGGGAGGCGCCGCCACCGGCGCTCGACGAGCGCATCGAGCCCGAGGCGGGCGAGCTGGCGGTCCTCTACGAGGACGCCAGCCTCGTGGCGATCGACAAGCCGGCGGGCATCGTCGTCCATCCCGGTGCCGGGCGGAAGACGGGCACGCTCGTCCACCGGCTCCTCGCCCGCTACCCGGAGCTCGCGGGCGTGGGCGGGCCCGGGCGCCCCGGGATCGTGCACCGCCTGGACCAGGGCACGAGCGGCGTCATGGTGATCGCCCGCACCGCCGCCGCGTACCAGGCGCTGGCGCGCGCCTTCGCGGCGCGCAAGGTGAGCAAGCGATACCTCGCCATTTGCCACGGAGCCGTGCGCGAGCCGCGCCAGGTGGACGCGCCGATCGGCCGCCACCCCACCCACCGCCAGCAGATGGCGATCCGCGCCGGCGGCCGCCCGGCCGTCTCTCGCGTGCGCCCCCTCGCCGTGGCCGCCGCCGCATCTCTCGTCGAAGTGGAGCTCCTGACCGGGCGGACCCACCAGGTGCGCGTGCACATGAAGAGCCTCGGCCACCCGCTGGTCGGCGATGTGCTCTACGGCGAAGAGCGCTGGAAGGCCGTCATCGGTGCCGCGCGCGCGGCATTGCGCGACTTCCCGCGGCCGGCGCTCCACGCCTGGCGCCTCGGCTTCGCCCACCCGGAGGACGCGCGCCCGGTGGCGCTCGAGGCGCACCCTCCAGCGGACCTCGGCGAGCTCTGGTTGCGGATCTCCGGCCAGCCCATCGACGCCGCGCTGTCCTGACGGCGCCGGCGACGGCGGCCCCGATCGGCGAGTCAGCGCTCAGGCGCTGATCAGCTGGCGCAGGTCCGTGTATTCGCGCGCCTGCGACTCCGCCACCGGCTGGCAGGTGATCCTGCCCTTGTAGGTGTTCACGCCGTTGGCGAGCTCGGCGTCCTCGCGCACGGCGCGCTCGACACCTTTGTCGGCGAGCTCGAGCGTGTAGCGCATGGTGGCGTTGTTGAGCGCGAAGGTGGACGTCCGCGGCACCGCGCCGGGCATGTTGGCGACGCAGTAGTGCACGACGCCGTCGACCTCGTAGACCGGGTCGGAATGGGTCGTCGCGTGCGTCGTCTCGAAGCATCCGCCCTGGTCGACGGCGACGTCCACCGCCACCGAGCCAGTCTTCATCTGCCGGATCATGTCGCGCGACAAGAGCTTGGGCGCGGAGCGCCCGGGGATGAGCACGGCGCCGATGACGATGTCCGCGCGCGAGCAGGCGGCGGCGAGGTTGTAGGCGTTGCTGGCGAGGGTCGTGACGCT
>Ga0075421_100000817_pt1 | contig 34415 bp, 27 predicted proteins | sample SoiMetdeltSBSDD5_FD_75292 | JGI IMG/M metagenome (GOLD analysis project Ga0075421, IMG submission 75292) | Bulk soil microbial communities from a Populus tree surrounding site in Tennessee, USA - Soil MetaG P. deltoides SBSDD5 | ecosystem: Environmental > Terrestrial > Soil > Tree plantation... | reverse complement strand
AAGTCGTTCCCAAGCATTCCGAAGGCGAAGGGAAAGTTGCTTGCGCCGAAGACGGCGACAGGTCCGAGCGGCTGGTTGACCCGTGCTAGGCCGGGTGTTGTGCTAGTTGGGTGATCGATCGTGGCAGCGAGATACGAACCCTCCGCAGCCACGTCGCCGTAAAAGCGCAGCTGCCCGGCTGCACGCGATACTTCAGCGGTGAGGCGCGTGTAACCCAGCGCGGTCTCTAGTTCGGCGAGCTTGACCATTCCCGGAGTGTTCGCTACCAGGGCAGCAGCGACCGCGTGCAACCAACCGCGCCGCTGCCGTGGACTCGCTGCCGCCACGGCCGAACTAGCACCCGACGCGCGCTCGACGACATCCCGAACATCGTGGGCGGACATCTCCTGCACCGTGCCGTTCGCCTGGCCGGTCCGCGGGTTGTATGAGGTGATAGTCACGATGCCGCCTTGATGGCGCGTTCGAGCACGTCCAGGCCGTCAGACAGCAGTTCCTGGCTGATGACCAGTGGTGGCAGAAGCCGTACGACGTTGTTATACGTGCCACAAACCAGCACAAGGACACCCTCGCTGTGGCATTGTGACGCCACTTGGCGGGCGATAGCAGGAGCAGGCGCCCGAGTCCCGGGCTTGACGAACTCAACAGCCAGCATGGCACCGCGCCCGCGGATCTCGCCGATGACGGAGTTGGCTCCCGTCAGGGCGCCAAGCCGTCGCAGCACATCAGCCTCGATCTCTTGCGCCTTCCGGACCAGCTGCTCGCGCTCGATGGTTTCCAAAGCACCGAGCGCCGCGGCGCAGGCGACCGGGTTGCCGGCATAGGTGCCGCCGAGGCCCCCCGCAGGAACTGCATCCATGAGCTCAGCACGTCCCGTGACAGCCGAAAGCGGCATACCGCCTCCCAGTGCCTTGGCCGTCGTAATCAGGTCAGGCACAACCCCCTCGTGCTCACAGGCGAATAGGGCCCCCGTACGTCCAAGTCCGGTCTGGATCTCGTCAGCGATGAACACGATGCCATGCTCGTGCGCGAACTCCTGGACGGCCTTCAAATAGCCCGGCGGCGGCACGATGAAGCCGCCCTCACCCTGGATCGGCTCCGCGATAATCGCGGCAACGTTGTTCGCGCCGACCTCAGTGATCACCGTGTCGCGCAGCGCCGCCAGCGCCTCTTCCGCGCAGTTCTCAGGCCCGCTCGGCCATCGGTACGGGTACGGCGAGGGAACCCGGTAGACCTCTGGAGCGAATGGACCGAAACCCTCCTTGTACGGCACGTTCTTCGCCGTCATGGTCATTGTGAGCAGGGTGCGTCCGTGGTATGCGTGCCCGAGCACGATCACAGCCGGGCGACCGGTCGCCGTACGAGCAATCTTGATCGCGTTCTCGACCGCTTCCGCACCGGTTGTGAACAACGCCGTCCGCTTGGGATGGTCGCCCGGGGTAAGCCGGTTGAGGTTGGCTGCTACGTCGACTGCGACCTCGTACTCCGTGACAAGGAAGCAGGTGTGGGTGAAGCGCTCAGCCTGCTCCGCAATACGTCTGACGACGGCCGGGTCGGACGCTCCGACGGATGTCACCGCGATCCCCGACGCCAAGTCGATGATGTGATTGCCGTCGACATCGACGAGGATGCCGCCACCGGCTCGCTCGATGAAGACAGGCATGGCGACGCCCAGACCGCTGGAAAGTTCAGCAGCGCGCTGCACATGCAACTTCTGGGATATGGGACCTGGGATGGTGGTGGCCAGGATGCGGCGCTGCTCTGGCTGCGACATGTATTCCTCCGTCTGGTGGGCTATCGCCACGCTAGGAAGAATCGATGCCCGAATCTTGGTGCGATCTGCCCATTGGCCAGTTGCGCCTGTGCATTCTGACCAATGAGCCATTCCGTCGAATGAGCAATCCACGAGGCGGTGCTAAGCCACACCTCGTTCACGCAGCAGAAGCCAGAGCCGGGCGGCGAGGTCTGGATCGTCGATGTCGACACCGAGCGCCTCATGGGCTCGCGATACTCGGTAACGCAAGGTGTTGCGGTGCACGCCCAGGTCACGCGAAGCCTGTGCCCATTGCCCATGGTGGCGGAGATACGCGGCCAATGCCGCAATGACGTCCTTGCTTTGAACTTCTAAGAAGTCATCAAGCGTGGCAGCGATCAGCCGGGCATCTCCGAGTGGGAACTCCTCAAGCGACAGCTCTCCCCCAGACAGTCTGCGCAGCCGGCCCCCCAACCGGGACCGAGTCGTACCGATGTCCTCGAGGCGAACGAGCTCGGAGACGACTGCCGAGGCCGTAGGATCCGCCTTCGACAGCCATCGACTCAGGTCTGCCAGTCGCGGGTGCCGGGAGGGCAGCAGGTACCACGACTCGGCACGCGTTATCGCAACGGCCAGCACGTCCGCGGACCAGGACTCGACCACCCGGATGACCTTCTCGCTGTCCCGGGCGTGCACAAGGAGAACGCGACCCTCACGCTGAAGCATGGGCAGGCCTTCCAGCGCGGCGAGCTGGCGGGCCGCCTCGATGTGCCCGAGATCCACCAGGCTCGCCACGCAGCGGGCCGTCGCCTCACGCGCCGGCGCCGCGCGTTGCCAATGGATCGAGTCGATGCTCAGCAAAGCCACCGCAGTGAGCACAACTTGGCGGCGCATCGCGGACAACTGCTCCGTCGTGCCGACGGCCAAGTAGCCCACCACGGTGGCCTCCACCGACAAAGGCAAGACCGCCACATACCGACCACGCGCGACGAACGACGCAGCCGAGTGGACACCAGCCACCTCTAGTCGCTCGACCTCTGACTGCAGTGCCTCCGCCTCCTCGACCAGTCCAGCCGGATGAATCTGATCGAGCTTGCCGGTAGGCGTCAACGTGGCCGCCCACCCGTCCACCGCCCGCGCCAACCGTCGAAGCACCTCTGCCGCCGGATCCGCCGAGGCAGCCGCGTCGATGAGCGCCCGGTGCGCCGCGACCGCATCCTGAAGGTGCTGCTCAGAAGAGCGCGCCCGCGCCGTCCAGTAGGCCTTGGAGATCGTCAGGAATGGTGTTGCGGCCGGGACAATGAGCAGGGTGAGCTCGCCAATTTTGCACGCCTCAACGAGCGCCTCTGGAGGCTCGGAGTAGCGCGGCCCCAGGCCTATACCAAGCGCGGCGATCCCGACGCTCCTGAGCCTGGAAACGTATCCCTCCCACTCGATCCTGCTGGTCGGAAGGACCAAACCAGTGGTCAACAACAGTTCCCCGCCTGACACGTACGACGTCGGGTCGACGAGCTCGGAAACATGCACGGCCGTGACCGGGGTCTCGGGGACCACGAATCCATCTGCCGAGTGCAGGTCCTTCCCCAATGCCCGGCACAAACTCGCCACGGTGGGCAGCGCCACACCACACTCCTGGGTTGCTTCGTACACAGTCTGCCGCGAGCAATGCCGAGCGCAGCACAACTCAAGGTCCGCTCGCAGTATGGATGGCTCGCAGCCTTCAGGCTTTCCATGTGTGGCACCGAAGTAGTTTGAACCGACCTGCATCATTTCCTCACTCGAAAACCAGGTCAGAGGTAGTGTCCGGGGCATGGCGCCCGAGCCACTGATGTCCGGTTTCCCACCCCCCGCGGAGTCGCGGGTCACACTTGCCAACTGGCAGGACCCACCGTTCAACCGGTGGTCTTTTCAACATCTGCGCGAGCTGATCCCGACGCAGCGGATCTCTCGTCGGCATAGTCCCCGGCGTGCTCTCCCGCCGTACGGTGCTGCGGGGTTGCTAGACGACATCACGGTGTACCGGCTGACTGGGTACACGTCGACCTTCGCCGAGGTGATTGCGGAGACATGGACCGATGCCGTTGTGGTGCTCCACGAGGGCCAGATCGTGCTGGAGCGGTACTTCAAAGGGATGACCGAGGAGACCCCCCACCTGCTCATGTCAGTGACGAAGTCTGTGGTCGGCTGCATCGCTGGAATTCTGGTCGAGCAAGGCCTGCTCAACCCCGATGAACCGGCCAGCAGCTACGTCCCCGAGATCGCCGGATCCGGATATCAGGGCGCAACCGTCCGTCACCTGCTGAATATGCGCACAGGGGTCAGATTCCGCGAGGAGTACACCAACCTGGACGCCGAGGTCCGGGTGATGGAGCGTTTTATGGGCTGGCGGCCAGGTGAGGACCATGACGACACACGTGGGATGTATTTCTATCTCACCCAGCTAGGCACTGACACCGATCACGGCGGACCGTTCGTGTACCGATCAGCCGATACCGACATGCTCGGGTGGGTGTGTGAACGCGCGGCGGATGCACGAATGGCCGACCTTATCTCATTGCTGATCTGGCAGCCGATGGGCGCTGAGTTCGACGCCGAGATTACATGCGACTGCATTGGCTCGGCCATCCACGACGGCGGTATGTCGGCCCGAGCACGCGACATAGCCAGATTCGGTCAAATGATCTTGGAAGACGGCTACGTGCGCGATGCATCGATTGTGCCAGAGCCGTGGCTGCGCGAGGCTCGCGCGCTTGATCCTGAGATCCGAGGCGCCTTCGCCGCATCTGACTCGGAATCGATCCTCACCGGCGGCTGGTATCGCAACCAGTTCTGGTTCGTGCCGGGGCCGCTGGGAGATCTCCAGCTGTGCCTGGGGATCCACGGCCAGATGGTGCTGATCGACCGGGCGACCCGCACTGTCTCAGTGAAGATGTCCTCGTGGCCCAATGCACAAGACTCCACGGCGTTGATCGACACCATCCGAGCGTTCGTCGCAGCGGGACGTCACTTGGCCGGATTAGAGGGCGATGTCAGGAGCGTGCATGGTCCCGTCGGAATCGTCGAGGGCCGCGGGCGCGGGCACAGTTGATCTTCAGCAGATCTGCGCGAGGAAGGCACTTGCGTTGGCGTTGAATCAGGCTCTGGCGCTCACTTGACGTAACCGATGGGAGCGATGGTCGTTGGCTCCGGGATCGCTTCGCTCGTATATATGGAGCGGATGCCGGCGATGTAGCTGCGGCAACGTCGGGTGAGGCCCTCCGACGTCTGCATTCGTCCCTTGGTGACGAGGATCCCCAGGTCAGCGCCTTTGAACCGATAGTCACCGGGTCCGTAGACGCGCATGAAGAAGCATTCGTCTTCGTGGGTGACTTCATGCCAGTCATTGCTGACACGTACGAAGCTCAGATTGTCGTCCTCGTCCAGCCGATAGGTACCGGTTCGGGGTGCAGTCAGTATCCGCTCCACCGAGTCGTTCGGCTCCTTCATGATCAGTTGCGCCCAGACGTCGACTGCCGCAAGCTCCCGCCATCGCTCGTTGATCTCGTCGACATCCACTGCGTAATCCACCCCCATGAACTCAAGCAGGTGGAAGAGGAACAGCGGGATGTCGGCATACGCGCCTGCGGTGACATTCGTCATGGAGGACGCTCCCGAGATACGCGGATTCAACTCGCCTAGGTAGACCTCTCCAGAATCAAGATCAATAAGTACGTCGACCTCGAAGAAGCCCTTGTAGCCCTCCTGTCGGAGTCGGTCGCCAAGCCTTCGCACGTGACTGATCGCCGTCGCGCGATGATCTTCCGAAAGAGCCTCGGGGAACAGATCGTTGCCGCACCAACCGCCGCGATATGGGGTCAGCTCGGGATAGCCCGTCAGGTCGGTCATGAAGGGACCTACGACAGTGCCGTGCTTAGTGTTCACCGCCTCTACGGCAGCTGCATGGTTGTTGATCCGCTTCATGATCTTCAGCTCTTCGCCGATGATGTTCTCGCTGTCACGTCCCCAGTCGGACTCGGAAGCGATGAAGAACGTTGTCTTGCCAGAATCGCCGTACGGCGTCTGGACAACCAGGTCCAAACCGAGCCCCGCTCCGCCGGCGAGCTCACTCAGCTTGCTGTAGCTGTCCGCACGCCCCAGCACATTGGGCACAGACGGCGCGCCAGCCTCCTCTCCGAGCCTCGTCGTGACGATCTTGGAATCGAGGCGTCGCCGCAACTCGTCCGAGGGCAAGATCAAGTTGTAGTCGAACTCCTTGCAAATCTCTTCGGTTTCTTCGTCGAAAAAGACCATCGCGACCATCGGACGGAGGCCCGATGGTGACCGGGACTCCATGAACTCCTGCACCTCGCGATCTCGCAGCAGGTAGTTGTTGATCTCCTCGCTGCTTCCAAATTCGACGTACGGCTTGTTAGCAGGTGTGAACACCCGAGGGTGGTCAGAGTCCCAGGAGTCGTAGTACACGATGTACCCGAAGTTGCGCACCCATCGGTCGATGCCGAGCAGGTTAAAGGCAGTTGGGCCGATGAAGAAGATCGGCTGCTCGTTGGTCCTGAAGAACGTTCGGATGTCGGAGATTCCCTTGAGCTTCCGGGATCCGAACAGCTTCGCGATAGGGCTTTTTCCGTCGCTCACGTGTACCTCCCTGGCTATCGTCACATGACTGGTCGTACAGTGTCCACGCATCCGAGCAGGCAGGGTGAGACATGGGATTCAGGGCGATCGCGGAGCCAGCTCAGCGTTGATCGCGTCGAACGCGGCCAGCGTTGAGAAGAGCCTCCAGGGATCTTGTGGCGTCGGCCAGCTCGAGACCTTCACCGCGACCAGACCCGTTGTCCGGTCGACGAAGATCATCTGTCCGTGGATGCCCAGACACAGCAGGACCTCGCGGTCCGGCCAAGGAAACCAGAACTGATTGCGGTACATGCCGCCGGGCATCCGAGTGTCACTCGGGCTGGACGCGAAGGCCTCACGAGAGTCCGGCCCGCCGGCGAAAGTGTCGGCGATCCAGGCTTCCGGAACGACCTGGTCGTTGCGCAATGACGTTCCCTCGTGAGCGATCATGATCCCGAAGCGAGCAAGATCACATAGGGCCGCGGAGATGCTGCCGTCGAACATTCCCGTGCCCTCAGAATCGACTCCGATGTTGGCGTCGAAGTCTGCACCGAGACGCGACCAGATGAGCTCGCTCGCCAGCTTGTGGAAGCGTTGCCCGGCGGCAGCCTCGCATACCCAGCCCAAGACGTCGGTCTCGCAGCTGCGGTAGTTGAACGGACCGCCGTGTGGGCTGTCCTGGCGAAGTGTCAGCAGAAACCCACGAAGCGTCTTCGGCACATCAGGTGAGCGACGGGGTGCCCAACCGACTGCCTGCTCGAGCACGCGGACCTCGGCATCGGGGTTCAGGTAGTCCTCGGAAAAAGCAATGCCAGAACGCATGTCGAGCAACTGGCGCACCGTCGCCCCGCGGTAGCCGCTGTGCTCTAACTCCGACACGTATGTCGTGACTTGCTCGTCAACATTGAGTACGCCCTGCCCGGCCAGTGCACCGACGAGAATGCCGACGACCGACTTGCTCACTGACATGAGCAGGTGCAGCGTGTCGGCCTCCATCGCTCCCGCGTACTGCTCGGCGACGAGCTTGCCGTCGTGCACGACCATCCAACCGTCGGTCTCGGTGGCCTTCATGATGGCGCCGACTGTTGTGGACTCTTCGTCCGCATCTCGGCAACTCAGGTCGGCAAACGGTGTGATGTGCCGAGAAAGGGGTACCGCCCGCTGGGAACCCCGCGAGATCATCGCTGTCGGGAAGATCTCCGCAATATGGCAGAACGTCCACCCGACCTGCTCCGCGGTTTGCCAGTTGTCCAGCGTGACAGGGAAGGGCGGACGGCTCGCCGTTGAGCCGATCACGCCGCGTCACTCACTTTGCCATTGAGACTGCCCTCGCCACTGGCGCTGCGCTTGCCTCGGCACCGGCCAAGGGCTGCCCGTTGTACTGCTCACGGATCGAATCAATGAGATGTTGCGCACGGATGGTCAGCGTATCCGTCCCATCACCTGCTCTGCGCTGCAAGCGTCCCTTGGTGACCACGACCCCTAGGTCTGCACCCTTCCAGCGGTAGTCCCCAGCCCCGTAGATTCGCAGGAAGAACGCCTCGGACTCGTTTTGGAGCTGATGCCAGTCCAGTGCAGCCCGCCGATAGACCAGCGCCCCTGAAGCGTTGTATGAGTACTGTCCGGTGGGCGCGGCAGAGGTGATCAACTGCACAATGGGCGAGGTCTCCTTGATGACCATCTGGCTCCACAGATCCGCCGCCGCCAGCTCCCGCCACCGCGCGTTGATCTCTTCGATATCGAGCTCGAAGTCGACGTCGAAGTACTCCAGAAGGTGAAATGCGAAGAGCGGGATGTCGGCGTACGCGCCCGCGGTGACGTTCGTGATGGAGGAGGCTCCGCTGATCCGGGGATTGAGCTCACCGAGATAGACCTCGTCGGTGTCGGTATCAATCAGCACGTCGACTTCGAAGAACCCTCGGTAACCCTCCGCACCAAGACGATCACCAAGCCGTCCGACAAGGTCCCCAGCCTTCCGCCGAAGGTCCTCATCGAGGACTTCTGGGAACATCTCGTTGCCGCACCAGCCACCACGGTAGGGGGTGAGCTGCGGGTGTCCAGTCAACTCCGACATGAACGGGCCGACGACCGTGCCGTTGCGAGTCAGGACCGCCTCGACCGCGACCGGGCGGTTGTTGATCCGCTTCATCACCTTCACCTCGTTGCCGATGATGTCGCGGCGGTGCCGCTTCCAGCCGGTTTCATCGTCAATGAAGAAGGTCGTCTTCCCGGAGTCGCCGTACGCGGTTTGGACGACAAGATCGGTGCCAAGGCCGGCATCCGTCGCGGCACCGACCAATTCGTCGTACTCATCTACGGTCACCATGACATTCGGCACGCTTGCCGCGCCGACGTCGTTGCCCAGGCGGGTCGTTACGAGCTTGGAGTCCAAGTGCTCGCGGAGTTCAGCTGAGGGGAGGATCAGGTCGTAACCGAGCTCGTCGCAGATCCGCTCGGTCTCGGCGTCGAAAAAGACCATGGCGACCTTTGGTCGCTGGCCTCGAGGCGCTGGGCGGGACATATGGGCCCGCACCTCGGGGTTGACGAGTAGCCAGTTGTTGATCTCCTCGCCCGACTCGAATTCGATGTATGGCTTGTGTTTGGGGGTGAACACTCGCGGGTGCGCGCCATCCCAGCCGTCGTAGTAGGTGACGTAGGAGAAGTTCCGCACCCAGCGGTCCAGGCCCAAGAGGTTGAACGGGGTTGCGCCGATGAAATAGATCGGCACCTCGTTGGTGCGGAAGAAGTGCCGGACTTCCGAAATGTTCCGCAACGGCCGACCCAGGCCATGCGCGGCTGGCGGTGCATATGCAGCGTCGGTGCCGACCGTGGCCTCCGGAGCCCGGGACGTCCCGGGCGACGCGAGATCTGGATCAACCTCTGCTTGCGGCGTCTCGGTCATGGTCGTCTCAGCTCTCCCTGATCATGGCTGAGATGTGTGGAGTGATGCGGAGGAATTGTGCCCTCGGGAATCGGCGCCGCCCGGTCACTGAGCAGCGGAAGCAGCGGATCCCATCGCGTCCCGTCGCGCGCATCTTGGCGTTTGCGGGCAATCGCGCACAGTGCCTCCAAGACCACTCGATTGGCCAGCGCAGCCGTAATGTCGGCGTGGTCATACGGCGGGCTGACTTCAACAACATCGACGCCGCAAACCGGCAGCTCGAGGCAGATCCGTCGCACCGCGTCGAGCAGCTCCCGCGCGGACAACCCTCCGGGCTCAGGAGTTCCTGTGCCCGGCGCGTGACCCGGGTCGCACACATCTATGTCAACGGAGACGAATACCCCGTCGCAATCGTCGGTCGCGATCGTGAATGCCTCAGTCAGGCATTCGGTTAGACCCCGGTGAACGACTTCGGTCATTTCGTACGAGCGCATGTGCTGCTCGGCCATCCAGTCCAGGGTTTCTGGTGGTGGCCAATAGCCGCGAAGCCCGATTTGCAAAAACCGGTCGCCGCGTACGGCACCCGACTCGATCAACCTACGCATCGGCTGCCCGTGACCCCAGAGTGAGCCGAACTCGATGTCGCCGGTATCGGCGTGAGCGTCGAAGTGGATCATCGATACTCGGCCGGCGCCGATGACATTGGCACAGCCCTTGGCGTCCGGATAGGCGATCGAATGGTCCCCGCCGAGCGACAGCGGTATCGCGCCGGCCCGAGCCACCTTCTCCACCGCCGCTTCCAGCGCCGGGAGAGCAACCTCGATATCGCCGGAGTACATCTCCACATCGCCTGCGTCGTAGACCTTCAGGTCAGCAAGACCATCGGTCCGCAATGCCAGCGAGGGCCGAGATCCGTCGTGTGGTAGGTAATCGGTCATTCGGATGGCCTGCGGACCGAAGCGCGTACCGGCGCGATAGGAGGTGCCACCGTCGAATGGGGCACCCAAGATCACGACATCCGCGTCGGCATAGCTGCTTTCATCCTCCAAGTCGCATTCCGGCACCCCGAGAAAGGTGAAGTCGGGACCGAATTGAGCGCCGTAACGGCTCATGACGCTGCTCGCTTCCTTAGCTGGTAGTCAGTCGACCTGCTTCACAACATTGATCACGCCAGGAGATGCTCGTGCTTGGCCATGTGCTCGTGCGCCGACTCGTGGATGATTGTCTCGCCACGGAAGAACTCCGGCTGCCGGGCGCGCATGATCAACATGAGCACAACCCCGAGCAAGATCAACCCAAGACCGAGGATCAGCACGAGTCCCACACCTCCGATGCTCGCGCCGCTGCCATAATCCGGGCTCGCACTGTCTTTCAATGTGACGCCGAAGACCAACAGCAATCCGAGTCCGCCGAGCAGCGGGAACAAGAACTTGAAGATGACGTTGTAGAAGTTTGTGAACAGCTGATGGCGGAAGAACCACACGCAGGCGAAGGCCGTCAGGCCGTAGTAGAAACAGATCATGATGCCGAGCGAGTAAATGGTGTCGGTCAGCACGCTCTCGCTAAGGAACGTCAGTATGGCGTAGAAGGCCCCCGCTCCGATCCCCGCTACCACCGTGGCGAACGACGGTGTCTTGTGAACGGGATGCAGCCTGGCAAAAGCTGCGGGAATCGCCTTGTACGCGCCCATAGCGAGCAAGGTTCGCGTGGTCGGCAGGATAGTTGTGATCAAACTTGCGGCCGAGGACGCAAGCACCGCAAGGAATAGGGCGAGGTCGAGGGGGTGGCCAAGGACCGGTATGGCAAGGGCGCCGAAAACGTTGTCGGAGGTCTCTGGATTGGTCAGGCCCAAACCAGTGTCGCCGAGCCCGGCATACATCTGGGTGGCGACGGAGACCAGCAGATAGGTGAGCAAGATCGACAGCACGCACAGCAATGCCGCCCGACCTGGAGTTGTGTCGCTGTTCTTGGACTCCTCGTTCACCGTGAGGGCGGTGTCCCAACCCCAAAAGGCGAAAATCGAGCCAGAAAGCCCGGCGATGAACGCCGACAAGGTGAGGCCAGCGGGGCTGAACCAGGACCAGCTGAACGCCTCGCCGAACTCGGAGCTGCCCGACTTGGCGATTGCGAGGATGGAGAAGAGCAGCAGCATAACCAGCTGGAAGATCACGAGCACCAACTGCACGTGCTCGGTGGTGTCAATACCCCGATAGGCGACGTACGTCGCTATCGCAATAAATACGAGAACCGTCGCTACGTTGATCAGCTTGTTCTCCCACAGGCCGCTGATCATCTCCGAGTTTGCCGCACTGCCAATGAACTGGTAGAAGAACTGGGCGGCCACTCCCGCGAGGTTGGAGAGCACGACGACGCACGCGACCACCGCCGCCCATCCACCCAGCCAGCCAACGTAAGGACCGAACCCCTTCGACGTCCAGGTGAACGACGTGCCTGCGTCGGGCATGATCGTGTTGAACTCGCGATAGGCGTATGCCGCAAAGAACATCGGCAAGAAGCCGGCAATGAACACGAACGGTGTCTTGGCGGCGACGGCGGCCGCCAGCAGGCCGAGAGTGGCCGTCAGGGTATATGCCGGCGCCACCGAAGAAATTCCGAGCATCGTGCCACCGAACAGTCCGACGACATTACTCTTCAGACCCTTGTCTGCCATCTCGACGACCCTTCTCGAGTTGGGATTCTTGAATTGTGGGTTAGGACAAAGGATTCAGCCCTCGAATCCGTGGTACTGCATCACGTGCTTGATCCGGGTGTATTCCTCCAGCGCGTAGGCAGAGAGGTCCTTGCCATAGCCCGAGTGCTTGTAGCCGCCGTGTGGCATCTCCCCTACCAGCGGAATGTGAGTGTTCACCCAAACACAGCCGAAATCCAGCCGGGCAGACATCCGAGCGGCGGTGCCTGCGTTTGACGTCCAGACGGAGGAAGCTAGCGCGTACTCGCTGTCGTTGGACAGCCTCACTGCCTCGTCCTCGTCGCCGAACGTCTGCACCGTGATCACAGGTCCGAAGATCTCAGTCCTGATCAACTCGTCGCTCTGCTGGACGTCGGCGACCACTGTCGCCTCGTAGAAGTATCCGCGATCGCCGATCTGCTTCCCCCCGGTCACAACCCGGGCATGATCCGCAGCTCGGTCCACAAGCCCCGAGACGTGGCGCAACTGGTTGATGTTGTTGATGGGCCCGTAGAACAAGTCCTCGTCATCCGGGTCATAACCGGTTCGAGTCGCGGCTGCAGCCTTTCCTAGCTCTGCCACGAATTCGTCGTAGATCCCGGACTGGCACAGTACGCGGGTAGCCGCAGTGCAGTCCTGGCCGCCGTTGAAGTAACCCGCCACCCTGATGCCCTCCACAGCGGAGGGGAGGTCGGCATCGTTGAACACGACGACCGGGGCCTTACCGCCCAGCTCGAGGTGGGCGATCTTGACGTCGGCCGCCGCGGCGGTCGCCACGGCAATCCCAGCCCGCGTGGAGCCAGTGATCGACACCATTGCCGGGATCGGGTGCGAAACCAGCGCAGCTCCGGTATCCCGGTCACCGCAGACAAGATTTGCGACACCCTCGGGATAGATCTCCTGCATCTTCTTGACCATCCACACCGACGAGGCCGGGGTGCCATCCGATGGCTTGAGCACCACCGTGTTGCCTGCGGCCAGTGCCGGGGCGAACTTCCAGACCGCCATCATCATGGGGTAGTTCCAGGGCGCTACTTGACCGACCGGACCGCGGGGCTCCCTGCGAATGGAGGACGTGAAGCCTCTCATGTACTCTGCGGTCGCCCTCCCCTCCAGCACGCGTGCGGCGCCAGCGAAGAAACGGATCTGGTCGACCATGGGTACGATTTCGTCCGACAAGGTCAGCGAATACGGCTTGCCGGTGTTCTCCGACTCGATCGCGACCAGTTCCTCGGCGTTCGCCTCGATGAGGTCGGCCAGCTTCAACAAGAAGCTCTGGCGCTCGCTCGGCGTGGTCCATCGATATTTCTCGAACGCAGCGGCCGCAGCCTGAAACGCAGCGTCGATGTCTTCCGGGCCCGAGTTAGGCGATGTTGCGTACACCTCGCCAGTGGAAGGGTTGATGATGTCTAACGTGTCACCCGACGCCGCGGGGCGCTCCTCACCGTTGATGATGTTGGTGAAGACCTTCTTGTCCGCCATAGCCGTACCTTTCAGCCGTTACTGGTTCGAAAATCCCGTCAACTCGCCGAGTGTTCAGCGTGGCTGTGGCCGTTGCTGGACAATGTGCTCGGTGCGTCGAGGGTGGGGTTCTGGTCGAAGAAGCCGAATGGCTTGAGCCAGAACGAGATGATGTCGACCGGCATGACCGGCCAGTCTTCAATCCGCGTGATGTGATGAATGCCGAAGACGTACCAGAGCACCACGTCGGTATCGGCCAGCGGCGCATCATCGGCAACCCAGCGAGTCATGCCGGTGTCTTCGCTCGACTGTGTCGGATAGTCACCGGCCGGCCAGCGCTCGTCATCGTCGTACGCCGTAACCCAAAGGGTGTGGTCTATAACCGGCGCTCGCTGGTAGACCGGGGACGAAGCGTCCAAGATCGATGGGATCGCTGCCCCTGGTACCAGCTTGTATGCGGTGTTGCTGCCGTGCCGGTTCATCTTATTGGGGTTGATCACCTTCCAGACTCGCTGAGTCTCCCAGTTGTAATCTCTGGCCGACTGGCTCTCGGTCTCGATGGTGGTCGCCTCTGCAGACATCGCCAACCCGTACGGGTTGTCGTCGCTGATCGGCGCGGCGACTGAGTCCACCTCGACCACCGTGTTGTCGGCGCCGTCGATGTCCAGGTCGAGTTTGGCGACGATGAAGTGCTGGTGGAACGGGGCGTAAGTTCGCTTGTCAACCGTCGTGCCATATGGAGAGCTGTCCCCATCGTTCTCCATTGGCGTGGTCACCATTAAGCCGCTGGCGCGCACCTCGCACTCGATGTTTCCGTCTTGATAGAAGCGCCAATACACCAGGTATTCGTAGTTGGCCACCGTGATATGCGTTGAGACGACCATCCGGCGCATCCGACGGACCTGAGCCCCGAGGTCAGCGTCAACATGCTTCCACAGCACAGCGTTGTCTTCCTCGTGGAGGCAGACCGCTCGCGGGATCTCCATCGGCTGACCCCGCGTATCGGGCATGACCGCGTCGACGTAGACGATCTCCCCGAGGCAGTCGCAACCCAACTCCAGCGACGTGACCATATAGCCGAGTCCCCACTCACCAATATCGAATGCGGTACGCCGGTAGTGGTCGAAGCCCGGATCCCGATACGGCACCACCATTTCGGCGAACGACATGCGATATGCAATGTCTCGCTTGGTTCCCTGATCGTCAAAGGCGACCTGATAGATCACCGGACCTTCGCGATAGTTGAAACCCAGTCGCATCGACCAGTTCTGCCACCGCAGTTCATAACCATCGACAGTGAAAGAGACGCCGTCGGGCTGGCTGATCTCGAGCGGCTTGAGGTCTGTGCGCTCCTGCGTGCCGCGCACCTGCGGATCGTATTCGCCATCGACCTCTGGCAGACCGTAGTCATGATGATCTTCGATCTCGAGCACCTCGAGGGTGTTCACGTCGACGATGATCTTGAGACCGGAAATCAGGTGCGCATATGGATTACCCTTCGGTGTTTCCCGCATCCACAGGTCGCACCAGCCAAGCCGGCGGTCGCGCCACTGCTCAGGCATCACTGCCGCGCCGTAGGTCCAGACGTCGAAGAGCACAAGTGAAGGATCGGTTATGCCTCGCGCCGCGAGCCGGGCAAGCACTTCTGGATGCTCGTGCAGGGCGTGATCGACGTCGTGGTACTCGTCGAGAGTGAAGTTGGGACATGCTCCCGGCTTGTGCGTCCACGAATCAACCCGATCGCCGACAAGATCAACAACCGCCTCGTACGTCTGGTTGGTTTCTCGATCCAATAAGACGGAAAGCGAGCGCCTCGGTACTGCGTCGCCCGGTCTCCAGGCCTTGACGTCGGCCTTGGCAGGCTCTTTGAGCTCGATCGACGTGAAACGCCAGGAGTCGGTGACGCCCTGGTCGCGCCGCAAGATCACCGCTGTGTTTTGGAACTCTGTCGCGGAAAGCGGGTCAAGCGGATGAGCAACCATGGGCAGTGAATCCTCTCTTCGGAAAGCCCAGGGCAAACAAAATTTGCGCAGCACCGTTGGGCTAAGAGCGGGGAAGACTTAGTTGCATGATCGCATGTCCGGCAGTCGTCAGGGAATAGGGGGACATTGCGACATTGATTACGGATGTTGCAGGAGGCTAAAAACCCAGCCGGTTCAGGTGCTTGGGGTCGCGTTGCCACTCCTTGAGCACCTTCACTCGGAGATCGAGATAGACCGGGGTGCCCAGCAAGGCCTCGATCTGGTGCCGCGCTGCGGCGCCGATCTCGCGTAGCCGGCTGCCACGATGGCCGATCATGATGCCCTTCTGGGAATCACGCTCGACGATCATGGAGGCATAGATGTCGAGCAGCGGCTTGTTCGCCGGCCGGCCCTCGCGAAGTCCCATTTCATCTACGGTGACCATGATCGAGTGCGGCAGCTCATCTTGCACACCCTCCAGAGCGGCCTCGCGGATCAACTCGCCGACCAGCGTTTCCTCTGGTTCATCAGTGATCTCACCACCGGGATACAGCGGCGGACCGTCTGGCAGCAGATCAACAAGGGTGTCGATCAAGACATCCAGCTGAAAACGCTGGGGCACCGACACCGGAATGATGTCGGCCCAGTTGATGTCCAGGGAGGTCTCCAGCTCAGCAATGCTCAGCAGATGCTCGGCCATCCGTTCCGGTTTGGCGAGGTCGGACTTCGTTGCAATCGCGACCAGGCTCGGCCGCTTCGGTAGTGCCGCAAGCTCACCAACCAGGTATCGATCGCCAGGACCGATTCGCTCGTTGGATGGCAGGCACACACCGACCACATCGACCTCCGACCACGTTGTTCGAACGACATCATTGAGCCGCTCACCGAGCAGCGTCCGCGGCTTGTGCAGACCAGGCGTGTCGATGAGCACGAGCTGAGCATCCGGCCGGTGCACGATGCCGCGGACCGCGTGCCGTGTCGTCTGCGGCTTCGAGGACTCGATAGCGATCTTCTGACCGACTAGTGCATTCGTCAGCGTCGACTTCCCAGTATTCGGCCTGCCGACCAGGGACGCGAAACCAGAACGAAAACCGCCGGCAGCAGATGTGTCGGCTACCACGGTGGCGCGATCGACCAGACTGTGCCGCCAGTATCGGCCCACCAGATGGCAGCGCCGGCAACGGCAAGATCGCTAACGATCTCGAGGTCAGCCGCGCTCGGCTCCTCCCCTCCAACCACCGCAACGGCCTCGAGGCCGTTCGCGCCCGATGAGACCGCCATCGCCACTGCAACCGCGACCGCCGACAGCTTCAGGTGCTCCAGGTGCACGGCCGCACCCGCGTACGCGCGTCCTTCGGCGTCTCGAACGCACGCCCCCTGAGCGGCTGCCGTACGCCCCAGCGCGGCCCGCGCGAGTGTGATCAGCTTCAGGTCCTCCGGATCGGCAGGAAGGGTGGGTTGCTCGGCAGAAGCGCCGCTCACGAGGCGTGCGCTTGCTCTGAGACGATTCGGGTGGCGGCGTCGGCGCGGGCGTCCGCCTCGGACTCCGCCGAGGAGATTTTGGTGACGATCACGGTCCCGATCCTGTTCCGGCGGCCGGCCGATCGTTCGGCGACTAGCTCCAAACCGTCGTACTTGACCACGGAGCCGGCGATCGGCACCTTGTTCAGCTGCTTGGCCATCAGTCCACCAACAGTCTCCACGTCCTCGTCATCGAGCTTGAGACCAAACAGATCGCCGAGTTCGTCGACCGGCAAGCGCGATGAGACTCGGTAGCGGCCCTCGGCCAGCCGGGTGATATCGGTGTTTTCCTCGTCGTACTCGTCGGTGATCTCACCGACGATCTCCTCCAAGATGTCTTCGATGGTGACCATTCCTGCGGTGCCGCCGAACTCGTCAACCACGATCACCAGATGCACCCGCTTGGCCTGCATCTCCTGCAGCAGCTCATCCACCGGCTTCGAGTCGGGGCACCAGACCGGTGCGCGCATCATCGAGCCGACACGCTCCGTGGACTGCGCGTCCGGTGCATCGTAGATCCGCCTGATGACGTCCTTCAGATACAGCACCCCGACAACGTCGTCGATCCCTTCGTGGATGACCGGGATACGGCTGAAGCCGGATCGCAGAGCCAGTGAGACGGCCTGACGCAGGGTTTTGTACTCCTCGATGAACACCATGTCGGTGCGGGGCACCATCACCTCTCGGGCAATCGTGTCGCCCAGGTCGAAGACCGAGTGAATCATCTTGCGTTCGCCGGATTCGATCTCATCCCTGGCCTCGGCCAGGTCGACCAACTCCCGCAGCTCCGCCTCGGTAGCGAACGGCCCGTCGATGAAACCCTTTCCTGGCGTCAGCGCATTGCCAATCAAGATCAGCAATCGCGGGAAGGGCCCAAGCACCGTGGTGATCGCCACGATCGGTCCGGCGGCAGCGCACGCGACCCGGTCCGCATGCTGCCGGCCAAGTGTGCGCGGCGCTACTCCCCATGCGATGTAGGAGACGATGATCATAATGCCGGACGTGACCGCGCCGGCCTGCCACGTCTTCGGTATCAGACCGAAGATCACATTCGCGACCAGAACGATCGCGGAGATCTCGATCATGCTGCGAACAAAGAGGGCGGTGTTCAGGTAGCGCGGTGGATCTTCGACGATCTTGCGGACCCGTTGGGCACCAGGCCTGCCCTCATCGACCAACCGGTCGGCGCGGGCTTTGGAGAACGACGAGAGGGCCGCCTCTGCTGCCGCCGACAGTCCGGCGAGGATCATCAGCACGAAGGCGATGCCGAGCTGGAGCCAGTAGGCCGGTGTCATCGTGGACCTCGCGCCGGATCACGCCGCTGCGTGGCCCACGCCGAGATGATCTTGTCGGTGAGGCCGAACATCTCCGCGTGCTCTTCGGGGCTGGCGTGATCGTATCCGAGAAGATGGAGCAACCCGTGCACCAGCAAGTACTCGGCCTCCTCGCTTGCGGTGCGATGGTGCTCCGGTGCCTGCCGCTCGGTCACCGCAGGGCACAGCACAATGTCACCCAGCAGACCCATCGGAGGCTCCTCGCCATCGGTGGGCGGGCGCAATTCATCCATGGGAAAGCTCAGTACGTCGGTTGGGCCAGGCTCGCCGAGGTATTTCTCGTGATAGGCGCTCATGGTGTCTTCATCCACCAGCAAGATCGACACTTCGGCAAGTGGATGGATTCTGAGCTGATCGAGGGCGAAGGTAGCGAGCCTTACCAGAGACGCATCATCGGCCTCAACGCCAGACTCGTTGCTGATGTCGATGCTCACGTCCGAGCTCCCAACAGCGCCCGGATCATCACGGTCATCGCCTACCGACCTGGACGGTGTGGCGGTGTGGACAGTGCCACGCCTTGCTCCTCGCGCGCGGTATCCGCGTGATCCGCCTCGAACTTGTCATACGCCGCGACGATCCGGCCCACCAGCTTGTGCCGCACCACATCGTGATTGGTGAGGTTGCAGAACGCGATGTCGTCGACCTTGTCGAGAATGCCGCGGACCACCCTCAAGCCGCTGCGCGTACCGCCGGGCAGATCGACCTGTGTGATATCGCCCGTGACAACCATCTTGGAGCCGAAGCCCAATCTGGTCAGGAACATCTTCATCTGTTCCATGGAGGTGTTCTGTGCCTCGTCCAAGATGATGAAGGCGTCGTTCAAGGTCCGACCGCGCATGTAGGCCAGCGGGGCGACCTCGATGGTTCCGGCCGTCAGTAGACGCGGGATCGAGTCCGGATCCAGCATGTCGTGCAAGGCGTCGTAGAGCGGGCGGAGGTACGGATCGATCTTGTCGCTCAGAGTGCCGGGCAGAAAGCCCAGATGCTCGCCCGCCTCAACGGCAGGTCTAGTCAGGATGATCCGGTTGACCTGCTTGTTCTGCAGGGCCTGGACGGCTTTTGCGATGGCCAGATAGGTCTTCCCAGTTCCGGCAGGGCCGATGCTGAAGACGACGGTGTGCTTGTCGATGGCATCCACATACCGCTTCTGATTCAGCGTCTTCGGCCGGATGGTCTTGCCTCGGGCGGACAGGATGTTGTGAGTGAGCACGTCCGCCGGTCGCGTTTCCTCCCGTCCAGCGAGCATCGAGCAGATCCGCTCCACGGCGTCTGCAGTAAGGCCCTGCCCCGTTCGGAGCACGGTGACCAGCTCGGTGATCACATCGATTGCGAGGTCAACAGCGGCCGGTGATCCGGTGAGCGTGATCTCGTTGCCCCGAACGTGAATTCCGGCCTCCAGCTCCCGTTCGAGGATGTGCAAGAACTCATCGCGAGGCCCCAGGATGTTCACCATCTCGACAGAGGCCGGAACCGTCACTCGGCGTAGCTCCTCTAGACCACCGTCGCCGGCTCGCTGGCCCGATGCCTTTCTCAGTGAACTGGAGGCAGACGATTCTCGCGTGCGGGCGCTGGACGCGTCAGGGGCGCTTGCCGTGAACTCTGACCTACTCAGTTGGTTCCTCGCAGTCGAAAGAAAATGTCAACACCTCATCCTAGGTCAGGCAAGCGGCGTTATCACCCATGTCGCCGATGCTCGCTGGCACGCGGCTGAGCGTGAATTTCACCTACTCCACGGCCGTCTGTGCAGTGGCTCTGCTATCAACGACCTGAGCCGCATGTCGGTCATACCCGCTGTTGGCGCGGCTGGACCGGGCGATCCGACGAGCGCTAAGCGGTGTTCTCAGAAGGGGCCATTTGCGGCCGCGCATTGGCTGCTCGTTCGATATTCCGCTTGAGTACAGCCAACATCCGTGCCTGCATTACCCAGACAACCGGGAAAAAGGAGTACACGCGTCCAAGCCATCGAGGGCGGATAGTCTCATAGCCACCGATAACCAGACGTGTGCGCCCGCCAGGCAACTCGTTCAACAGGAAGCCCCATAGCCCTTCGGTGTACGCCGGCGGCCGTGGCGGCTCCGGGTCGAGGTTGCGGAGTCGCAGATCGCTCAATCCATGCAGTCCCAAGAATCGATTCGGTTCCAGCGCTGCAACCTCCCAAGCATCCACGGGGCCATGGCGCCGGGTCCAGTACCTCAGGTAGTCGCCGCGGGCGAGGTCTTGCCACTCCGGGTGGACTCTCTGGGCACTTGGGTGACCGGCGTTGTCCAGGTGGTCCCAGGAGTACCAGCCCCCACGATCCCCTCCCATCTGGACCAGCCACGGCCACACCTGCTCCGGCGGTGCGTCGATTGTGACGGCCATCGTCGGCCCTCTTTCGCCGTCGGGGATCAGCTCGGCACCGGGATACGGCCCGGTGACTTCCTCATCGGTCGCACCCCAGCGCATCAGCCGAGGGCGCACCCACCAGCCGTAGACGACCACTGCCGTGGCAGCCACGGCTGCAATCCGGCCTCCGAATTTCATACAACAAGCGTTCGCGGCCGTTCCGCGACCTCGCAAGGGACCAACGTCACGACGCGTGCGAAAAAGTTCACTCACCCGGCCCGGTAGGCCGTTTGCCGATTGTTCCGCCGTAGATGTCGTTCGACGAGCCACCTCGCATCGAATACCGCCGGTGAGCGCCGGGTGGTCACCGGCTGGCGGAGACGCTTTCGGCACGCTCCGCAAATATGCTGGCCGGTGCGGCCAGGGCTCTAAGAGATGAGCGATACCCCAGCGGAACGGGGCGTGGTTCAACCGGCGGGTGACTGCTCGCGGAGGCTCCGCAGTTGGGCCGCGACCTCGATCGTGTCGCCCTCGGGGACGCCCTCTGAGTGGTCGTACGGCTTGGCGATGAACATGTACGCCAGCCCGGTGCCAAGAACGAGGATCGCGCCGATCACCACGATCCACCGGTCGAGGAAGGTGTCGGCCTCGCCTGGCCGGGCCAGCAGGAACATCGCGAAGATTCCGTAGGCGAGCGCGGCCACATTGACGACCATCCCGGCCGATCCGAGATTCCACAGCCCCGCCGGGCGCCAACCGCGGAGCCGCTGCCGCAGGGCCGCGAGCACCACTGCTTGGAAGGCGATGTAGATACCGAGCACCGCGAACGCGGTGACCCTGGCCAACAAGTCCGGCTGCCAAAAGACGAACAGGCAGAGCAAAATCGGCACCACGCAGGCTACGAGCAAGGCATTGGTCGGCACCGCGTGCCTTTCAGACATGCGCGACAGCCAACGGCTGAACGGCAACATCCGGTCCCGCGCCGAGCCGTACAGCAGCCGGCTGCCTGCAGCCTGCAAGGACAGCACACAAGAGATGAACGCCGTGATTGCGACCAGCAGGAACAACTTCGATCCGACCGTGCCAAGTGCGTCCTCAAGGATCGCCGGAATCGGGTCGGGCTCGTTGCCGTCCACAATCGCCTGCAAGTCAGGCGCAGCGAGCACATACCCGGCGTACGACATGAGCCCTGACACCCCACCGATCAGGATCGTCATGATCATGGCCTTGGGGATGCGGCGCGTCGGATCGTTGACCTCCTCGGCAACGCTGCCGCATGCCTCGAACCCGTAGAAGAGGAACAGCCCGGACAGCGACGCCCCCAGGAACGTGACGATGTACGCCTGATCACCACCCGCACCGAAAGTATCGAAGAACACCGAGAACGGCTGCTTACGGTCGAAAATCAGCAGGTACAGGCCCAGCGCAATAACACCGGCAAGCTCGGCACCCAGCCCGATCTTCGCCACCCGCGCCAACATTTGGGTGCCGGAGAAGTTGAATGCTAACGCCAGCAACAGCAGCGCGACAGCGGTGATCAAGCCGATCAGCGGCGTTGCCTCCAGCCCGAACAACGACGCGACGAACCCGCCACCGAACTCAGCAACCGCAGTCACCGTGACGATGACCGCCCACAGATACACCCACGAGACGATCCAGGCGTATCGACGGCCCCACAACCGCCTGCACCACTGGTAGATGCCGCCCGCCAACGGGTACTGCGACACAACCTCACCGAATACCAGAGCGACCAGCATCTGGCCGCAACCCACAATCACAATCCACCAGATCGCCGGCGGCCCACCCAGCGACAGGCTGTACGCGAACAGCGAATACACCCCAACCAGCGGCGAGAGGTAGGTAAACCCGAGAGCGAGGTTGGACCACAGGCTCATCGAACGGTGAAAGTCGCCGCCGTAACCCAGGGCGGCCAGGTGTGCCTCGTCGGCGGCTTGTGGGGCGCTGGGAGGATCCGATGTGGTCATGACGGAGTCCTCTCGCGGGCACGCGATGGTGTCGAACGCAGGATCTGGTCTGCCACACACTACCGCTCGTGACGTCAAGCCCGCGGTATGAGCTGACCGGGCTGCGGCGTGGCGAGATCTGCGGCCCCCACTGGGCCGATGTGGCTATGGCAGCCCGCACCATCGTCGAAAATCACAGGCGAGGCTGCCGGGTTGTGGACTCCTCGACCCTTGTTCCCAGGTCAATTGCCGTCTGGAGCCCCAACACTTACGAACCAGCGTTTACGTGCGACTCGACCGCGAACCGATCCGTGGCGGCAACCAGTGCCTCGAGGATGCCGGGCTCGGAGAACGCATGACCGGCTACCGGCGCGATCTTGAATTCGGCCTGTGGCCAGGCTTGATGCAACTCGTACGCGGTAACAGCCGGAGTGGCCACGTCATAGCGACCCTGGATGATGACCCCCTGAATGTCAGCCAGTCGGCCGGCGTTGGCGATCAGCTGACCGTCGGTGAACCATCCACGATGGAAGAAATAGTGGTTTTCGATGCGAGCAAAAGCGAGCGCGAATGTCGGGTCGCTGAAGTCGGCAATGAGGCCGTCATCGTGTTCCAGGGTGATGGTGGCAGCCTCCCAGGTACTCCACGCAACCCCGGCCGGCCCATGGACGGCCGGGTCAGGATCGAAGAGCAGATCGTGGTAGGCCGCGATCGCGTCGCCGGCAAAGGATCGGCCGCCAAGCGGAGCCAGGAACATTTCATACCGCTCCGGAAACAGCTGCCCCGCCCCACCGTTGTAGTAGAAGTCGAGCTCGCTCCGCCGGAGCGTGAAGATTCCGCGCAGCACCAGCTCAGTGACGCGGTCGGGGTGATTTTCCGCGTACGCCAGCGCGAGCGAGCTGCCCCAGGACCCACCGAACACCTGCCATTGCTCGATGTCGCGGTATTCACGGAGCCGCTCGATGTCGGCGACCAGATGCCAGGTCGTATTGGCGCTCAAATCGGCTCCGGGCTCGCCGGCGTGTGGCCGACTTCGGCCGCAGCCGCGCTGATCGAAGAGAACGACGCGATAGCGTTTCGGGTCGAACAGCCGCCGCACGGTCGGCTGGATGCCTCCGCCAGGCCCGCCGTGCAAGAAGACAACAGGCTTGCCCGCCGGGCTACCGCATTCCTCCCAATAGATCCGCTGCCCGTCGCCGACATCCAGCATCCCAGTGGCGTATGGCTCGATCGGCGGATAGAAGGGGTCAATACCTCGATGCTCGGACATCGGCCGCGTCAGTTGGCTTCCGTGTCGTCGGGAACGACATGGACCGCGGCCTCCTCCGCACTTGCGGCGCCGCCGTCGATCCCCACATCGATACCGACCAGGTCAGACTCCTCGTCCGGCCCGATGCCCTCGTTGAGTTCCATCAAACGACCGGCCCGCTCGTCCCCGACCTCTCCGTCGTCAAGGATCTCTTCGTCCTGCGGCGCGTACGGATCGGGCTCGGGAATCTCATCCTCGAGCCGCTCATCCAGCGTCTCGTGCTCCCCCTCGCGAATCAGCTGGGAGTAGCGCTCTGGCGGTGAATACCCCTCATCGAGCGGGTCATCCACTCCGCGGTCTATGAGGGATTGTTGCGGATCAAGTACGTCCAGCTGCTCGGACTCGTCGGGAACCTCGTTGGGATACTCGCTCATATGCCCCAGCCTGCCATGGCCACCGCCGCAGTTTGCCCGGATGTGCCTATGCACGTAGGAGGCCACAATCGTAGGATCGCTCCGCGTGACGACCCTCTACGCAACCCAGCCGCGCGAGGCACCCTCCGCTGCAGCCTTTGCCACCGCACCGAGCGGCACGTACGCGGTGATCGTGGCGGTGTTCTGCGGCCTGCTGCTGATCTCCAACATCGCCGCGACAAAGACGATCACTGTCGTTGACGGGTTGCCGGCTTTCGTCGGCGGCGGAATCTTCACCGACGGTGGCGCCTTTCTTTTCCCGCTGACCTACATCGTCGGGGACGTGCTGGCTGAGGTGTACGGACTTCGTCAGGCGAAGCGAGCCATCTGGGTGGGATTCGCACTGGGTGCCCTTGCTTCCCTCACCTTCCTGGCCGTCGGCGCGGCACCACCCGGGCCTGGATATGAGAACCAGGAAGCGTTCGTCGCGGTGCTGGGGTTTGTGCCGCGGATCGTGCTGGCCAGCCTGTCCGGCTACCTCGCCGGCCAGTTCCTCAACGCTTACGTGGTGGTCAAGATCAAGGAGCGGACGAAGGAACGCCATCTTTGGGCGCGGCTCATCGGTTCGACCGTCGTCGGTGAGTTCGCCGACACCGCCTTGTTCTGCTTCATAGCCTTCGTCGGGGTCTTTCCGACCTGGGGCGGATTGATCAGCTACGCCGTTGCGGGCTACGTCTACAAGGTCATGGTGGAGGTGATCATGCTTCCGGTGACTTACGCGGTGATCAAGGCGATCAAGAAGCGAGAGCCGGGTTACACGGCAGCCACGTCTGACCGCGGAGCTCCGGTGCGGCAGATGCGCTTGGTTGTGGCGGTTGAGGACTATCACAGCGCAGTGCGCTTCTACCGCGATGAGTTGGGCCTGGTCGCCGAGGAAACCTACGACGGTGAGAACGGCGCGCAGGTGATGATCTTGGGCGCCGGTCGAGCGACGCTCGAGCTTTCCAATAGACCGCAGATCGACTTGATCGACACTGTGGAGGTGGGTCGAACCGGAGTGAGCGGGAAATATCGGATTGCCTTTGAAGTCGACGACTCGGCAGGGGTCGCGAAGAGGCTGACCGACGCCGGTGCAGAGGTGATCGCGCCTCCGACAGTGACGCCATGGCGCTCGCTCAATGCACGCCTGCAGGGTCCGGCCGACCTACAGCTGACAATCTTCACCGAACTCGAGACACGTGATTGACCAAGTGATCATCGCGACACGAACACTCCTGACCGCCTCGCCTTGGCGGCCACGCGGACGTTCTTCCGCACAAGGCCATGAATGTGAACGAAAGGGCGGCCCCGGCCTTCCATTCGTGGCCTTGTGCGGAGATACGCAGCCCTAGGTAGTCACACGCGATCAATGGCCGACTCTGGTGCCGTACGCCAGGACTTGCGATCGAAGATCAACAGGGCAACTACGAGCAGAGCCCATGAGATCAACCAGATCCAGGTCGTCCGGTCGACGTCAGGTCCTGCAGGCCACAGGACTTGGAAGTTGACACTGCCCTCGGTGGCGTGCGCGATAAGCGTGAGCAACACACTGCCGCCGGTCCGGTTGAACAGCCATGCGTACCAGAAGGTGACCGCCACAGTCGTCGCGATATCCGGCAGGCTGAGGTCGAACTGCGGCATGAAGACCAGTGGCAGGTGCCAGCCCGCGATCAGCAGTCCGAGCACAGCGGTCGACGCCAGGGGTGACCACTTCGATTGCAGCCGCGGCTGAGCGAAGCCGCGCCATCCCGGCTCCTCACCCAATGGCCCCTCGAGGGGATTTACCATCGCGAGGCCGAACACCAGGAGCACTGCATACCAAGGCTGGAACTGGTTCATTGAGGGTGCAGGTGCGCCGGCCGCCATGTTCAGACCGATCGCCACTGCATGGACCAGCAGCGGCAGGCCGATGGCAGCCGCGTACCAAATCCAGTTCACCCGCCAACGGATGACACGGCGGCCCAGACGAGCCAACCCCGGCAAGCCCTCCGCGATCGAGACGACGACGATCGCCGACACAAGTGGTGAAAAGGCAAGGAAGCTCCCGAACGGCACCGTCGACCAGGCGATCAGGTACGAGAGAACGAAGAAGATCACCAGCTCACGACGGCGTACGAAAGCTCGAAAACCGTTCGTAGAAGTAGTCGCTGAGCTTCCGGTTACGTCGGCGGTCTGGCCTCTCAGCCTTCCTGCCGCCTCTCCTGAAACCGGATCGTTCGGCTCGTTTTGCACAATGCGGGTCTTCATGCCAGCTCCTCAGGGGTCGTTACGCTCCACAAAGTTCCATGTGTCACGACGGAGCGACATGCAGCCGACCGGTGATCCGAGAGGCGGTTTTCTGGTGAATTGGGTGGCGGCCCTGTAATTCTGCTGCTGGCCAGCACTATCGTGAATTGCCAAGGAGAGGTTCGGATGGCTGCAGTTCTCCCGCTGTCCCAGGAACGGCACAGAGCGGCACCAAAGCCAGCCCTGCTCTGGATCCTAGGCTTTGCAGCGGTCGCCTCCTGTGCCGTCACCGTTGGGCTGGCCTCAGTCAACGAGGAGCTCTATCAGCCAGCTCTCCGAGTTCTGCTGGTCAGTTGGATCACACTTCCCTTCATCTTCGGCGGAATCGTGGCGTGGCGACGGCGACCCGACAGCGCATTCGGACCGTTGATGATCCTCGCGGGGTTCGCCACACAGCTCTCCATCCTGCAGTGGTCAGATCAGCCTTTCCTCAACACGATCGGGCAGCTTTGCGATCTTTTAGTCGCCGCCCTTTGGTTGCATGTGTTCCTCGCCTACCCCTCCGGCCGACTCGCTGGGCGGCCCGAGCAAGTAGTCGTGATCATTGGCTACGTCGCCGCCGTAGGACTCCAGGTCGTGATCTTGCTGCTTGGCGGTTTCAATGACCGCCACCTGCTGACGGTGGTCAGCAAGCAAACCGCCGCTGAAGCCGTGCAGAACGTGCAACTGCTCACACTCACTGCACTCGCGCTCATTGGCGTCGTGCTGCTCTGGCGGCGCTGGTGGTCGCTGCCGCGGTGGCAGCGGCGGCGACCTGCCCAGATCGTGATCAACTGCTTCAGCCTGTCGCTTGTCATGCTGGCCGCATTGCTGATTGCGGGCGCCTTCCAGCTTCCTGGCTTCGAGATCATCCGGTTGGCAACCTTCGCGGTGGCTGGACTGGCGCCAATCGCTTTCCTTGCAGGACTCCTCGATGCTCGCCTCGCCAAGGGGGGTGTTGGTCAGCTCATGGTCCAGCTGCGCGCTGATCCAGCACCGGACCTGCGGGAGCTGCTGGCGCAGGCACTTCGCGATCCCACCCTGTCCTTGATCTACTGGCTCCCGCAGTACGGGAGCTGGGCCGATCAGGACGGCAATTCAGCGACGCTTCCAGAGCCGAATAGCGGTCGCCGGGTCACTCTCGTCAGGCAGAACGGGGAGCAGATCGCCGCACTGGTGTATGACGCAACGCTCGGCGAAGAGCCGGAACTCGTCGAGGCGGTGAGTGCAGCCGCTGGCATCGCCTTGGAAAATGGCCGACTCGAAGCCGAGCTGCGGGCTCGGCTGCAGGAGTTGCACGGCTCGCGCACCCGGGTAGTGGAGGCTCAGCAGAACGAGCGCCGCCGCCTGGAACGTGACCTGCACGACGGCGCACAGCAGCGCCTGGTGGCCCTTGCTCTCGAACTCGGCTTGCTTGCCGAGCAAGCAAACGCTGACCCCGCTACCCAAACCAGACTCAAGCGCGCTCGCGGCGAAATCGCGGAATCGCTCAGTGAGCTGCGAGACCTGGCCCGCGGGCTGCATCCCGCAGTCGTCAGCGGACATGGACTCGCCGTGGCTCTGGAGTCGCTCGTGGCCGCCGCGCCTCTCGAGGTCGAGCTCAAAGCCGACGAATTGCCCAGGCTCCCAGAGCAGTTCGAGGTCGCCGCGTACTACGTGGTCTCCGAGAGCCTGACCAACGCGGCAAAACACGCGCAAGCGAGCCGCGTATCGGTGGAAGTCAGAGTTGCCGACGACACGCTGATCGTGGAGATCGTCGATGACGGGATCGGTGGTGCGGACTCTGAACGCGGAACCGGACTGCGAGGGCTGGCTGACCGCGTCGAAGCGCTGAACGGTCGGCTGCGAATCTGGAGCGCTCCTGGCAGCGGCACGCGCGTACGAGCGGAGATTCCATGCGGGTAGCCATTGCCGAGGACAGCGTGCTGCTACGCGAGGGCGTCGCGCAGCTCTTGACCGACGCGGACATCGAGGTCACTGCCCGCTGTGGTACCGCCGACGAGTTGCTGACACGCGTAGGCATAGATCCGCCCGACGCCGTAATCGTGGACATCCGGCTACCACCTACCCACACCGACGAGGGGATGCGGGCGGCCCTGACGATTCGGCGGCAGTATCCGGATGTCGGCGTACTGGTTCTCTCCCAATACGTCGAAGTCGGACTGGCGATGCAGCTGCTGGCCGACTCGGCTGAAGGGGTGGGCTATCTGCTGAAGGACCGGGTGAGCGAGGTCAAGGAGTTCGTTGCTGCACTCCACCGCGTCGCCAATGGAGGATCCGCGCTTGACCCCACGATCGTCTCGACGATGCTGAAGCGGCATCGTAGCTCGGACCCCCTGGATTCCTTGACACCTCGTGAACGTGAGGTGTTGGAGCTGATGGCCACCGGAGCCTCCAACGCGGGCATCGCGGAGTCGATGGTGATCACGCAACGCGCGGCCGAAAAGTACGTGTCGACAATTTTTACGAAGCTCGGAATTCCTGCCACCGGAAGTGAGTCTCGGCGGGTGTTGGCGGTACTCCTGTTCCTCCGGGCCTGATTCTCGGTGCTAGACCGGTCTGCCGCATGGGCTCCGTGTGTCGGCGAGCAAGCTGATTTCACTCCCCGATTTTGGGTATGTCGAGTTCTTGTAACGATTTGACCGCGCCCTGACAGGAGAGGGTTCTGGTCCAAGTAGGACCCTGCAATGGAGGTTTCTCATGGCTGACCGCAGCACCCCAGTCTATGAATCGGGAGAAGCCGACCGACTTCCCGCTCATAACCACGAGGTTTACAACGCGATCGCTCAGGAAAGCGACTTTGTGGAGCTGCGCCGCAGATATCGCAGCTTCACCCTCCCGGCGACGATCGTGTTCATGGCCTGGTACCTCCTGTACGTCATCTGCGCCAACTGGGCCCGCGACTTCATGGACACCAAGGTCGTCGGGAACATCAATATCGCGTTGGTGTGGGGGTTGCTGCAGTTCGTCTCGACCTTCACCATCGCCTACCTCTACGCCCGACATGCCAAGAAGTCGCTAGACCCGCTGGCTTCCGAGCTGCGGGATGAGTTCGACAAGGAGACCCGCCAATGAGCACCGCAATGCTGGTACCGCTCGTCGCCGGCAACCGCGCCTTGACTATCGGCCTGTTTCTCGCTGTTGTCGCAGTCACCCTCTACATCACCTTCTGGGCGTCGCGGCAGAGCAAGACCGCCGCAGACTACTACGCCGGTGGCCGCTCCTTCAGCGGCTTCCAAAACGGTCTGGCGGTGAGCGGCGACTACATGTCAGCCGCGTCATTCCTCGGCATCTCCGGTGCCATCGCGTTGTACGGCTACGACGGCTTTCTCTACTCCATCGGATTTCTGGTGGCTTGGCTGGTAGCCCTGCTGCTGATCGCGGAGCTGCTGCGCAACTCCGGTCGGTACACAATGGCCGACCAGCTGGCGTACCGGATGCGCCAGACGCCGGTCCGTGGCGCGGCGGCCATATCGACGATCGTCGTGTCGATCTTCTACCTGCTGGCCCAGATGGTCGGCGCCGGAGCCCTCGTGGGCCTGCTCCTCGGAGTCACCAGCCCGGCTGTGAAGAACCTGGTCATCGTTTCGGTCGGCGTGTTGATGATCATTTACGTGACCTTTGGTGGGATGAAGGGAACCACCTGGGTGCAGATCGTCAAGGCCGTGCTGCTGATGGTCGGCACAATCTTGATCACATTCTTGGTGCTGGTCCAGTTCGGCTTCAACTTGTCCGACCTGCTTGGCGCGGCAGCCGAGAAGTCGGGCAAGGGAGAGGCCTTCCTGCAACCTGGACTGCTCTACGGCAAGGATCTCGTCGGGAAAATCGACTTCTTGTCGCTTGCTTTGGCTTTGGTCCTCGGCACCGCTGGCCTACCGCACATCCTCATTCGCTTCTACACCACGCCCACCGCGCATGCGGCACGCAAGTCGGTGCTCTGGGCGATCGGGCTGATCGGTTCGTTCTACTTGATGACGCTGGTGCTCGGCTTCGGTGCTGCAGCACTTGTCGACACGGGCAAGGGCAGCCAGATCCAGACCTCCGCCGGTAACGCAGCGTCACCCCTGCTGGCACAGGCGGTCGGCGGCGGCGAGGGTACCGTCGGCGGATCGGTCCTGCTGGCTCTCATTTCAGCGGTCGCCTTCGCCACGATCCTCGCAGTGGTTGCGGGACTGACCCTGACCTCGGCATCCTCGGTTGCGCATGACCTCTACGCCAACGTGTACAAGAAGGGGCAGGTGTCGGAGAGGAGCGAGTTGATCGTGGCCCGGATCGCGGCCTTCGCCATTGGGGCGGTCGCGATCTTGCTCGCGATTCCCGCGCAGCGGCTGAACATCGCTTTCCTGGTGGCGCTGGCCTTTGCAGTCGCCGCATCGGCCAACTTGCCGGCGTTGCTGTACAACCTGTTCTGGAAGCGCTTCAACACCATGGGTGCGGTCTTCAGCATCTACGGCGGCTTGATCATGGCAGTGCTGCTGGTGACCTTCTCACCAGTCGTCTCCGGCACGCCCACGTCGCTCTTCCCGAGTGCCAACTTCGACTGGTTCCCGCTGCGCAACCCCGGGCTGATCTCGATCCCATTCGGGTTCCTGTGCGGCATCGTAGGGACCTTGATCAGCAAGGAGACCCACTCTGCGGAGCGCTACGACGAGCTGTCCGTCCGTGCACTGACCGGGGCGGGAGCCGAGAAGGCGGTAGTTCGCTGAGGCGGGGGCCTGTCGTCACAGAATTCACCAGAAACCCGCCTGCCAGGCCGCCAGTCCGCCACCTGTACGGCCTACCCGCACCGATGTCACGGTGAAGGTGCTCATCTCGAAGGGGCCCACCATGACCGATCGCGTGACTTCACGACTCCGCCCGCGCCTCCTGAGCGCTGCATCGCTCGCTGCGGTCCTTCTGATCATCGGTGGCACCCAGGCCTCCGCTGATCCCGGTCCGCAGCAAACTCGTTTCAAGATCGACTGGTCGACATGTGAGAAGTCGCCGCAGACCCAATGCGGCACCTTGCGCGTACCGATCGATTGGTCGAAGCCCTCCGGAGCCACAGTTTCGCTCGCAGTTGCACGCAGGCCGGCCACGGACCAACAGCAACGCGTGGGCACACTCTTCTTTAATCCGGGAGGACCTGGCGATGGTGCGGCGAAGTACGTCGTTGAGGTAGCCGAAAAGGTCTTCTCACCCACTCTCATCAAGCGATTCGATCTTGTGGGCATGGATCCACGGGGCATCGAGAACAGCTCGCAGGTTCGCTGCTCAGTGCCGGTGATCACTCCAGACAGCACGTTGTTTCCGAAGACCGAGCAGCAATTCAACCAGCTGCGGCAACACAATCGCGCGGTCGGGCTCGATTGCCTCGACAAAGCCGGCGAGCTGGTCCGGCACATGGACACGGTCAGCGTCGCCCGCGATCACGAAGCCCTGCGACTGGCGCTGGGCGAGGACAAGATCAACTGGCTCGGCGTATCGTACGGCACTCAGCTGGGTGCGAACTACGCTCAGTTGTACCCGACCCATACTCGGGCGATGGTGCTCGATGCCGCACTGGAGCACAGCCTGCCCGAGGTGTACCAGCTCACCGGGGAGATCATGGCGACAGAGGAGTCGTTCAACAGGTTCGCCGACTGGTGTCCCACTGCGGACACATGCGCATTGCGCGGACAGGACGTACGGGCGGTCTTCGATCGTCTGGTAGTGCAGGCAGATCAGAATCCGATTCCCGTCGATGGCGCGTTGCGGCCGGTCACCGGCGAGGACATTCGGATGGGCACCAAGGGTCTGCTGCGATTCAAGGAGCCTTCGATCTTCGGACCTGACCTCTCATGGGCTGGGCTGTCTCGGGCGCTGCAGAAGGCGATCGATGGTGACGGGGCCGCATTCGCCGTCGCTCCTGCCGGCGTCCCGCAGGACTCGATACAGGGCCTGCTCGCCGTTGCCTGCCTGGATTACGTGCCGCAGGTGCACACCTACCAAGAAATGCAGCAGCGGCTGGAACTCGGCCGTCAGCTCGCACCGCATCTGCAGGGTGCCTCAGAAACCTGGCAGGTCAACCTCTGCATCGACTGGCCCGTCAAGCCTGTCAACCCGCCAAGAACGCTGCACGTCCGGGGAGTGCCGACATTGCTCATCCACGCTGTCCACGACCCCTCGGATCCCTACTCGTGGGCCCACGGCCTGGCAGCACAGATCGATGGCAGCGCGCTGCTGACTCGTACCGGTGACGGTCACACCTCGATCTTCACCTCGGACTGCGCCCGGTCTGCCGCAGACGCCTTCCTGGTCGAGCGTCGAAGCGAAGCAAACCGCATCTGCGAAGGCTGAAGGAACTAGCGCTGAACTGCTACGACGATGCGTAATAGCGACCCAGAAAGTCCATCTTGAAATCGAAGAAACTACCGGCCTGGATGCTGGCGCGGATGTCATCAACCAGCCGTACCACGAAGCGTTCGTTGTGGATGGTGCACAGGGTCGACGCGACCATCTCGCGAGCCTTGAACAAATGATGCAGGTACGCCTGCGTGTAATGCGCGCAGGTGTAGCAGTCGCAATTCTCATCAATCGGGGCGAAGTTGCGCCGGCTTGGTGCCGCGTTCACATTGAACCGTCCACGAGCGGAGTAGACGGCCGCATTTCGGGCGACGCGTGATGGCGAGACACAGTCAAAGGTGTCGACGCCATTCTCGATCGCGATGAATACATCGTCGGGCTCTGAGATGCCCAGCAGGTGACGAGCTTTGTTCTCGGGCAGCTCCTCACAGACCCAGCGCACGATCGTTCCGAGATTGCCCTTCTCCAGTGCGCCGCCGATGCCGTAGCCGTCAAAACCAGAGCCCTCGGTACGCAGCGACACAAGATCACGCGCTGCCTGCCGTCGCAGATCCTCGAACTGCGCTCCCTGGACGACGGCGAACACCGCCTGGTAGGGCTGCGCGTGTTCCCTGGTCAGACGCCGGTGTTCAGCAAGACATCTGGCGGCCCATCGCTGCGTCCTGGCGACTGACCGCTCCTGATAGCTGCGCGTATTCATCAGCGTCGTGCACTCGTCGAACGCGAAAAGGATGTCGGCACCCAGCCGATGCTGAATCTGCATCGAGATCTCAGGAGTGAAGCGATGCTGCGATCCATCTAGGTGCGAGGTGAACGTCACGCCATCCTCGTCGACCTGCGCCAGTCGGGTCTTGCCCGTCGCGATCACATCGTCGTCCTCCAGGCCGTCGGTATTCATCGCGAGAATCTTCTTGAAGCCCACGCCGAGCGACATCACCTGGAAACCGCCGCTATCTGTGAAGGTGGGACCTGGCCAGTTCATGAACCGGCCAAGGCCACCAGCAGCCTCGATGATGTCGGCGCCTGGCTGCAGGTAGAGGTGAAAGGCGTTCGCGAGCACGGCCTGGGCACCGAGGGCTGCAATGCTCTCGGGCAGCACCGCCTTCACAGACGCCTTCGTGCCGACCGCGACAAATGCAGGCGTCTTGATTGTGCCGTGCGGTGTCGTGATCACCCCTGAGCGCCCCAGCCTCCCTGGCAAAGACGCATGGGGAACGAAGCCGAATTGCAGTGGACGCGGGCTGAGCTCGTCGAAGCCTGCAATCCGGCCGTCAACAAGCTCCTGGCGCGTGGCCGACTGATCAGGGTGCATATGTCTCCCGTCGCAGCCTCAGCCCTGCAAGCGCGACAACACCGGCAGTGGACGTACGCAGCACTCCGTCGCTGATCGACACCGGCCGTGCCCCCGCAGCGGTCAGCTCGCTGAACTCCTCGGCTGAGATGCCGCCCTCAGGACCGATGATGATCAACACCGTGCCGGATGCTGGAAGATCAACGTCAGCCAAGGATTCTTTGGCGTCCTCGTGCAGCAGCAAAGCAAGATCAGCGCTCGTCACTCGTTGAGCGAGCTGCCGAGTGTCGACCGGCTCTGACACCAGAGGCACGTGGAGCCGCCGAGACTGCTTTGC
>Ga0075421_100000816_pt1 | contig 34443 bp, 35 predicted proteins | sample SoiMetdeltSBSDD5_FD_75292 | JGI IMG/M metagenome (GOLD analysis project Ga0075421, IMG submission 75292) | Bulk soil microbial communities from a Populus tree surrounding site in Tennessee, USA - Soil MetaG P. deltoides SBSDD5 | ecosystem: Environmental > Terrestrial > Soil > Tree plantation... | reverse complement strand
GAGTATGGTCCGGCCGCCGCTACGCACCACGACCGCGTTCAGCGCCCACTCGAGCACGTCCGGCGGCAGGAACATGTCCTCCAGCCAGGCCGCCCGGACGGCCGGGTCGACGTTGTGGCCCAACATCGCGCCTGGCAGCGATAGCACCCCATCGCTGACCACCAGCACGTCAATCTCGCCGACCGGGTGCGCGTAGCGCGACGGAACCAACTCGGGCCCCGGTCTAGCGTGGCTGTACTTTGCGTTCACCTTGTCGGCGCAGTACTTGACCGGAGGATGTGGGGTGTTGTCCGAGCTCATGTTCGTCTCCTGCTGACCGCCTTACCCACTGCCAGGCCACCTCCGCCGCCGCCCCCGCGGGTTGGCACGCGCGGCCGAACTCGGAATTAGCTTCCGCCGTGCACAACCTATCACGGCAGACCGCCGGGCGGTTTAGCATAGCAGACCGCCGGGCGCTCACCACATCGGCTTTGCCTTCGTCGCCAGACAAAGCCAGACAGTTAACTGAGGACCGAGATGGTCCATAAGCCGACATGCACAGTGGAGGCTGCTACAAGGTGTTCTTGAAAATCTTCCCGTCCTTCATGATAACGACGAAGTTCTTCGCCGGATCTTCAATCAGCTTGATGTTGGCAATCGGATCGCCATCGACGAGCAGGACGTCAGCGAGCGCGCCGCGCTCGATGACGCCAAGCTTGCCGGGATACGGATTGCGCTTACCGGACAGCGCCAACAGCTCGGCATTGGTCCCGGTCGCCATGGCGAGCGTTTCGGCGGGCGTGTACCAGCGGATCAGCTTGGCCAGCAGTTCACCCTGGCGCGGCGCCAGTCGGGGGGAGAACAGGATGTCGGTGCCGAACGCTGTCTTGATCTTGTACTTCTTCGCCAGCGTGAAGGTTCTGTCCGTGCCGGCGAACACCACGAGTGCCTTGTTCCTCTCCAGTGAGCCGCGGGGAAACGCGTCGGCCATCTCGTCGGGGAACGCTTGAGTGCTCAACCAGATATCTTTCTCGGCCATCAGCTTGGCGGTCTGTTCGTCCATCAGATGGCCGTGCTCGATGCACTTCGCACCCGCGGCGATCGCCCGCTGGATCGAAACGGGGGTGTAGGCGTGCACGGTGACGTAGGTGCCCCAGTTCTCGGCGGCTTCGACGGCGGCGCGCAGCTCGGCCTCGGTGAAGGTGGACGCGTCGAGCGGGCTGTGCGGTGACGCCACTCCACCCCCGGCCGTCAGCTTGATCTGTGTCGCTCCCTGCAGGAGTTGCTCGCGCACGCGCACGCGGACTTCATCCGGACTGTCCGCGATCATGGCAGCACCGATCTGTTCTCCGCGGGACTGCGGGGCACCGAGTACGCGCGGCACCTCGAACGGATGGCGGAAGTCGCCATGGCCGCTGGTGACGGTGATGATGGCGCCGGAGGGGTAGATGCGCGGACCGGGAATAGTGCCCTCATCGATGGCGCGCTTGAGCCCGAACGCCGGCCCGCCCATGTCGCGAACGGTGGTGAATCCGCGCATGAGCGTGTCCGTCGCCTCGGCACCTGCCATCAGATTGAGGTGGCCGATGTCCCCGGCCAGCAGGGCCGCAACAGTCGGCCGCACCAGCATCGTGTGCCAGTGCATGTCGATCAGCCCAGGCATCAACGTGCGCCCACCCCCGGCGATAATCTTGGTGTTGGCGCTATGATCGGTTGGAATGGGGTCTCTTGAGATTCTATCGATCGTGTTTCCGCGGACGAGAACGTTCATGCTGCCGCTCAACGTGTTGCTTTTGCCGTCGAAGATGCGGACGTTCTCGAAGAGGATGGCCGTGGAGGGCTCATCGGATTGCGTTTGAGCAAAGGCGGTGGTGCCGACGAGACAAAGAACAGCAACCGCAAAACAGCATGTACGGGCGAGCATGGTTACTCCGATGACTATTGCTCATCAACCTGGCAGTAGGTTGCTGCCTATGGCGTGAATTGTCCAGCGCTAGCCTATTTGGGTTGACTCAAAGGCGCTACCCAGTGCCGCTTGGCGCATTGCGAGGTCGACTACCGCGATCTGCCGAGCCGCATCTCCAAACGTCTTGCACCTTCCGAGAGGGGGTAGCAAATGACAAAGTAAATTAGCGCCACAAGTCCATAAATCGTGAATGGCTCGAATGTTGCATTGGCTACTATCTGGCCCGAGCGTGTCAATTCGTCGAAACCCACTATCGACGCCAATGCCGTGCTCTTCACGAGTTGAACCAGAAATCCAACGGTCGGGGGCACAGCAACTCGCAGCGCCTGGGGCAGAATAACCAACCGCATCTGCATTACAAAGCGCAAGCCGAGGCTGGCACTGGCGTCCCACTGGCCTCGCGGTATGGAATCGACGCAACCACGCCAGATCTCGACTAAGAACGCGCTTGCATAAAGTGTTAAGGCGGTGCCGGCGGCCAGCAATGGCGAAACTTCAATGCCGATGAGCGGCAATCCGAAAAACACGAGAAAGAGCTGGAGAAGCAGAGGCGTTCCCTGGAAGAGATCTACGTAGAGGCGCACAAACTGGCCCCCAAAGCGCGGCCACGAATAGCGAAACAGCAAGAGTAAGACAGCACTTATCCCGCCACCGGCAAAGGCGATGCCAGCCAGCAACAACGTCCACCGCACAGCGCGCAGAAGAAACATAAAGATATCGAAGAGCGACAGCGTAATCATCAGCGCCGCCCCGTGAACAATCGTCGTCCGGCACGCTCGAATAACCATCGCAAGGACACAGCCATCAAGAGGTACACCAGCGTGATGGCAAAGTAGGTTTCGAACGCCCGATAGGTGCGCGATTGGATAAAATCGGCGACGTGCGTCAGGTCCGTCACGGCAATCTGCGAGACAACGGCGGATTCTAGCATCGTGATGATGATTTGGCTGACCAACGCCGGATAGATATTGGCCAACGCCTGTGGAAGAATGATCTTGAAGAAGACGACAAATGGCCTCAAGCCGAGTGCCAGTCCCGCCTCGCGCTGGCCGGCTGGCACCGCTTCGATCCCTGCCCGGACAATCTCGATGCCGTAGGCCGTCAGGTTGACAGTCATAGCCAAGACTGCCGCCTGAACAGCACCTAGGCGCAGGCCGAGGCTGGGTAGCCCAAAGAAAATGAAGAACAGTTGAACAATGAACGGCGTATTGCGAATGAGTTCGACATAGGCTGTGACGCCACTGCGAGCCCACCCTGCCCCCCAGCGCGACGTCGCCGCCCCCGCGATACTGAGCGCTATTCCACATACAGCGGCGACCGCTGTCAAAGCGAGCGTGACGCCCGCACCATGCAGGAGCAGGCCCAAATTGTCGGCAATCGCGTCGAAATCGAATTCATATCCCACGGGAAGGTCAGAAATCCTTTGGAAGCGGCTGCTTGAGCCACTTCAATGCCAATTCATTCAGGCTCCCATCCTTCTTCATTCCGGCAATGACCTTGTTGAGCTCGTCCCTCAGACGGGTCTCGCCCAGTTTCACGCCCATATGCGATGGTGAGGTCAGTAGTTGAAATTTTTCGACCGGCTTGATTGTGGGATTTTTTGCAAGAATTGTCGCACCGACATCATTGCCAACCACCATCAGCTGTGCCTGCCCCGAAAGGAAAGCCGAGATGACGCCATTATAATCATTGTACCGCTGAATGTCGGCGCCCTCCGGAGCGATTTTGGTCGCCTCGGTGTCTTCCAATGTGCCACGATTGACCGCAATCGTCTTACCCTTCAAATCTACCGCACCCTTCACGTCGAGCTCACTCGGCCCCATTACAGAAATGTAGTAGGGTGCATAGGGGTCGGTGAATGTCACGACCTTGGCGCGTTCATCGCTGTAGCCGATGCTCAGCAACATGTCGACCTTGCCCTCGGCGAGATAGGGTATGCGGTTCTGACCCGTAATGCCAACGAGCTCGGCCTTAGCTCCGACGGCCTGCGCGATCTTGTCGGCGATCTCGGTATCATAGCCTTGGACTTTGAAATCCGCGCCCAAGGAAGCGAATGGCGGGAAGTCCTGGAATAATCCAATTCTGATGACACCTTTCTTGGAGATATCGTCGAGCACATCTGCGCTCGCCAAATCTACCTCTGCCGTCAGCAGGCAGCAGGCCAATGCCGCTGCTCGGCCAAACCATGCCCCACGCGGCACGAATTCCATTGTCACCTCCCATAACTTTTCAAGGTTTTCTAACAACGTCGGCTTGGGTTCGATTAGACCGTCAATTGTAGAGCTGATGCTATTTGGTTGCGGTTGAACTTGCCCATACACGTATGACCAGTGGCCGCCTTCCAAAAAACTGCATCTCTAACCTCGACGATCTTGAGGTTAGCACGATTCACTTTCGGCGTGATCAGGCGCAAAATCCGTTGGCGAGGAATTACGGGATCATGATCTGTCGGCTTTCGAACGAGTTGTCCATATTCGTGAGTGCATTGAGATAACCCCTGCAGGAGCAGCCCATGTCGAGCGAACTCTACAATCAGCCGCTGCCAGGCTTGGTGACACCCCGCTTCGCTGGCATTGCAACCTTTTTCAGACTTCCCCACACCCCCTTGGACGAGGCAACGAATCTTGACATTGGCATTGTCGGCATTCCTTGGGATGGAGGAACAACCAACAAGCCAGGCCCTCGTCATGCGCCACGTCAAATGCGCGATCAGTCCTCTCTGGTGCGACAGATGCACCAAACTTTTCATATTTTCCCTTATAAGCTTGCCAATGTGGCTGATCTCGGCGATTGCCCGGTGAATCCGGCAAATGTTGATGATGCGCTGAATCGGATTGAAACGTATTTCCGGAAGCTCGTGAAGAAGGGGATCCGCCCGCTCGCGGCTGGCGGCGACTTCTCTGCTCGCTCCCTGTCCTGCGGGTGCTGGGCGCAAGAAAACCAGTTGGCATGATCCATTTTGACGCCCACACGGATCTGTACGATAGCTTTTACGGTGGCTTCAAATACACCCATGGGACGCCTTTTAGGCGCGCAATTGAAGAGGGCGTTCTTGATCCAAACCGCACGATCCAAATCGGCTTACGTGGTTCGATGAATGACCTCGATGATTTTGACTACGGCGACAAAATGGGTGTGCGCCTCATGCGGATCGAGGAAGCCAAGGAGCTCGGGCCAAGAAGGGTGATGGAAATAGCGCGCCAGGTGGTCGGCGACGCCGAAACCTATGTAAGCTTCGATATCGACATGCTCGATCCGGTTCACGCGCCGGGTACTGGCACGCCCGAGATTGGTGGCTTTACCACTTTTGAGGCCCAGCAGCTGTTACGTGGCCTCCGCGGGCTAAACATCATTGGTGCTGATGTCGTTGAAGTCTCACCACCGTTCGATCCTACCGGCATCACCGCCTATGCCGGCGTGACAATGATGTTTGAGATACTCTGCTCAATGGCGGAGGACGTCGCGAAACGGCGCAAATGAAAGCTCGATCGCGTCGACATGGTCGTGGCGAGGCTCTCCGCGCGAGGCCGGAGACTGCCGGGCCGCCACCGCCGGAACATACTCCGCCATCGTTCGATAGAGCAGCGGGGTTTCATCATCCGTTGCGATGCTGGGGCGCTCGCGAAGCGTGCCTTCTTTGGCGGCTCACCTGGCCAGCCTCGGCGTCCCCGCGATCAAAAGGCGGGACGCTACAAACAGTTTTCGACGATGACCATGCTCACGGACTTGGGTGGACTACTTCCATTTCAAGGTTGGTTTGCCCGATGTTGAGATTGGTCTTCGATTCTTCGCCCGACTTGATTTCACAGTCGTGCCGGCCTGCCCGTGATCCAAAAACAGTGTAGTGATCTGGATCGAATCTTCGTCCCGCATGGTGGTCGCCGAACCGTGGGCATGTGAGGCTAGGCCGACCATGCGCGCGTTGCCTGGCAGGATCTCCGCGATGAAACCGCGGACGCCGCGACTGACGGCGTACTCCTGGAGTCGCGCCTGGAGAGCAGTTCCAAGACCAAGGCCTTGCCATTGCGGCGCCACCATAAAGGCGACTTCGGCAAGATTTGTGGTCGGGTTCAGGAAGTAGCAGGCACTGCCCACAATCGCCTCGTTCTCCCGCGGACCCGTCACGGCGAGGAACGCAACTTGCGTCTCGTGGTTCACGTTGCAAAGCGTTTGCAGCTCCTGATAGGAGAGCGACCGCACCTGTCGGAAAAATCGTGTGTACACGTCATCCGGGGAAAGGAGATGAAAAAGCGCCCGCAGCGCATCAGCATCGCCAGCACGAGCCGGCCTTATGAGCACTTCGGCGCCGTTGGCGAGCGTTATCCTGCGCTCTTCGTGAACTGGATACCCGCTTTGCGAAGCAAGATACTGCTCGCGCGGAACATACCCCAATCGCTTGGCGGCATCCAGCAGCGCCCCCCGGTGGTCCGGATGTGCCACCTCGATGAGTGCCAGCGCCCGCTCCCGGATCGATTTCCCAAACAGATAGGCGATGCCATACTCCGTCACCACATAATGCACGTCGGACCGCGCAATTCCTACCCCATAGCCAGCCTCGAGGAGGGGTTTGATCCGCGACACACCATTTTCCGTCGTGGAGGCGAGACAGACGATGGGCTTGCCGCCCGGTGAACGAGCCGCGCCCCGGATGAATGCAGCCTGCGTGGAGACGCCACCGTAAAACTCGCCTTCGAACTGATCGACGCAGATTTGCCCGGTGAGGTCAATTGCGAAAGCCTGGGTGATGGAGACCATGCGCGAGTTGGCCTCAATCATGCGCGGATCGCAAACTTGATCGATCGGCAGAAATTCCAGCCGCGGATTGTTGTCGACAAAATCATAGAGCCTCCGCGTTCCCAAGCAGTAGCTTGTGACAATTCGATCGCGGTGAAGCGTCTTGCGCCGGCCCGTCACCACGCCGGCTTCCACCAGATTTACGATGCCGTCGGTTATGACGTCGCTATGGATGCCGAGATCGCGCCGATCAATGAGATAATGCAAAGCCTCGTTGGGGACACGGCCCAAGCCGATCTGCAAGGTCGATCCATCGTCGATGATGGCTGCGATGTAGCGCGCGACGCGCTCTGCCGTTTCGCCTGCCGGCGAATGGCGATACTCCGTTACCGGCGTGTCGACGCTCACGAATGCGCTGAACCGGTCAACATGCACAAAGCTCTCGCCATAGGTGCGTGGCATCCAGGGGTTGACTTCGGCGATGACAATGCGAGCGACATTAAGAACGGCCGGCGCAAGGTCTACCGACACTCCGAGGCTGACAAAGCCGCGCGCATCGGGGAGACTGACTTGAAGCAGCGCCACATCGATCGGCAGCCGGCCGCTCGCAAGCAGCTCGGGCACTTCCTCAAGACAGATCGGCACGTAGTCGAGCCGTCCACTGGCGGCCAATCCACGTACGTCGCTCCCAACGAAAAACGTCCGGTGGCGATACTGGCTAGCGGAAGCACTGCCTTCTTCGAGCAGGGCCGAAGTGGTCAGGAAACTGACAAATTCGAGATCAGGAGGGCCAGATGCCATCGACTCCAGCCCGGCGATCAGGCTGCGCGGAGCGGCGCAGCCAGTTCCGAGGTAGATACGACTACCAGGTCGGATCTTTGCTAGCGCCTGCTTGGCATCGAGGAGCTTGGCACCCAGGTCGGCAATCCGCGCGTCTTTCAGGCTGTCCATATCGCCTCCTCGCCGTCCGCCAACATACTTACCTCGGCCACTGCGCGTAGACAACCTTCGCCCCCGCCCCATCTCAGAGGCGCGCGTTCGAACGCCGCGTTCCTCAGGCAATGCCTGCCCATGTTTCAGGGTTTTCCCTGATGGCCGGAGACCGTCGCAAATGCAATTCTATTCACTGTTCTGAAGGAGTTCGGCAACCCGCAGGTAGCTGTCCCGAAGAGACCCGACAAGCGCCGAAACGTCGTCACCGATTGTGACGATCTCCGCCCTATACTCCAATGCGCGTTTTATGTCGCGCTCGCTAAATGTTGGCACTCCGAGGAGTTTGCCAAACGAGGTTGCCGCTTTCGCAATAAGATTCGCGTCGGTCTCGTCACCTTCATTCGCTGTGTAAGGGCCCCTACCTCGGGAAAGGGATAGATCATAGGGGCCCATGAATAAACCGTCCACGGCGGGAAGGGCGAGGATCTCTTCGACGTCTCGAAGAGCGCCCGCAGTCTCGATCATGATGAAGCACTTGGTACCCTTGTTCTCTCGCTCGATAAAGTCTGCCGGTGCATCGCGGTAATTGAGCGATCGGGGCGTTCCCATTCCACGCGAGCCAAGCGGCGGATATTTGGTGTAATCGGCTGCCTCCTGTGCATGAGCAAAGTCTCTAATCTGAGGCAACACCAGCGCTGAAGCGCCGGAATCAAGTGCCTGCTGAATATGTGGACGTGTCGGCGTTGCGACCCTGACATAGGCTTCAAGCGAGAGGGATCGCGCCAGCAAGACCATCATGTCAATCGATTCCGGCGAAAACGTCCCATGCTCGCCATCAATGAAGATCGCGTCATATCCTGTTGCAGCGAGTACTTCGCATGCTCTCCAGTTTGCAGAGGTCAGCCAGCATCCGATTTTCGGAATTCGCTTCTTTCCTGTCTCAGCCAAGATTGGAGCTCCTGAATTGGCTTGATGCGGTATACCTGTTATGCCAGATTTCCCACGGTAGCGTCCATAAGGGGAAGTTCAATGACCACACTGCGCAACTGGCTGGTGGCCGGCGCTTGCTGGCTCAGTCTAGCCAACCCCGCCATCGGTGCCGCCGTACCGGAGTCACCGGATACCATCAAGTTTGCGTTGCTTGATTGGACAGGAAATCACATCACCAACCACATTGCGGGAGAGATACTGACCAGGCTGGGATACAAGGTCGACTACGCCACCACAGCCCAGGCGGCTGCCTGGCAGGGTCTTTCGGATGGCGCGCTCCATGTCAATGCCGAGCAGTGGCTGGTGACGCAAAAGCCCGTATTCGAGGACCTGAAACAGAAGGGAAAGGTGACCAGCCTCGGCCAACTGGGTCTGGTTGGACGCGAAGCCTGGTATTATCCGGAGTACGTTGCCGAGAAGTGTACCGGCCTTCCCGCCTGGGAAGCGCTGAAGAAGTGCACTGAATTGTTCGTGACAACCGAGACCGCACCGAAGGGCCGTCTCCTCGACTTCCCTCCCGAATGGACACCCGAAAGTCCGAAATGGATCGAGGCGTTCGGCTTCAATCTCACCGCTATTCCAGCAGGTAGCGAAGGCGCGGCGATTACCGAGATGAAGTCGGCAACGGCGCGGCATGAACCTTTGCTCGTTATGTTTTATGAGCCGCATTGGGCAGTGGGCGAATACAAGCTAAAAGCGGTCGACCTCCCAGACTTCGATCCCGCATGCGTGAGCGATCCCAAGTGGGGTACCAATCCGGAAAAGACAAATGATTGTTATGAGGCCAGGCCAGAAATCATCAAGGTCGCGTGGTCGGGCTTCGCGGACAAGTGGCCGGTGGCAGCCAAAGTGATCGAGAAAATCAAATTTACCAATGAGGCACAGGCTCCTCTGATCAAAAAGGTCGATATTGAGAAGCAGAAACTCGAAGCCGTTGCAAAGCAGTGGGTCGACGAAAATCAAGCGACATGGAAGCCTTGGGTAGACGAGGCGACCAAATAACCGGATTCGGACTCTCCAAGGATATATTGTCATGAGGCCTGCGTATCTCATTCGGCAGGCCTCTCTACCGTTGATCCTCGCTGCGTTCATTGCTGCTGTTATAGCCTTGCGTGGCTGGATACCCGGTATCCAACGGCCCCCATCGACCTTGCTGATCAATCTCGAGGCGCCGCTCAACATGGCAGTCCGCAGCGTTGCGGAGTGGGCTCAACCATTCTTTCGATTTCTGTCCTGGTTGCTTTCGATACCGATTGATTGGCTGCGCACGGGACTTGCATCTCTCCCGTGGTTCGTGTTCGTCACGCTCGCAGCATTGGCTGCTCATGCCGCAGGCGGTATCCGGCTCGCGCTGTTCACGGCGGGCGCTTTTCTCTATGTGGCGGTCACCGGCTACTGGTCGCAAACAATGATGACGCTGGCAATTGTTGGCGTGGCGATTCCGATCTCGGTTGCTACAGGCCTCGCTATCGGCATTATCGCCCATCGTGTGATCGGTGTCCGACGCGTCATCGAGCCAGTGCTCGATCTCATGCAGACCGTACCGACATTCGCATATCTCATTCCGATGCTGGTTCTCTTCGGTGTAGGGCCGGTGGTTGGAATGCTGGCGAGCGCAATCTACGCAATCCCACCCATGGTACGCAGCGTGATCCTCGGACTCGAGCGGATCCCGGGCGAGGTGATTGAGGCTGGCCTCATGGGTGGCGCCACGCGCTGGCAAATGCTCTGGCTCGTAAAGCTTCCAACAGCGCTCCCCGCAATTCTCCTCGGAGCAAATCAGACTGTCATGGCCGTGCTCAGCATGGTGGTCATCGCCTCGATTCTTGGCGGTTTTCCGGACATTGGTTGGGAGGTCTACAACACGATGAAGAAAGCGCAATTTGGCGAGAGTGTCCTCGCCGGTTTTGTCATCGTGTTCATTGCCATGGTGCTCGATCGCATCACCCAAGGATTCGCTTTGCGCACGAAACAAGGCTTCTTCGCGAGACGCACCCGGGTTGCGACCATCGTGATGCTGGCAGTCGCCTTCATCGTCGCCTGGTACTTTCCAGGCTTGAATACCTACCCAGACGAGTGGATTATCTCTCCGGCAGCGCAGATCAATGCGACGCTCGACTGGTTCACCCGCAATTTTTTCTGGTTGACCAAAGCGGTCAAGGATAGCGTTGTGCTCTACGTGCTGCTCCCGATCAAACTCGGCCTCCTCACGGTCGCATCACCCTTCACCTGGGGGTTCGCCGTGACAACGCAGGCAGCTTTGATCTATTGGCTGGCAATGTCGGGGCTGACGCTTGCCGCCTGCCATTTCGCTCGGGTCGGGGTTGCTGTTGCCGTTGCTGTTACGGCATGCATTTACTTCTTCGGTCTCATCGGACTTCCATGGCTCGCTGTGGCATCTTTTGTGCTCGCCGCCGCATGGTCTGCCGGTGGGATCCGGTTGGTGATTTTCAGCCTCGCCGGAATGCTGTTCATCGCGTTTGCGGGGGCCTGGGATCAGGCGATGACCTCTGTATCGCTAATGCTTGCAGGTGTTCTCATCGCATTTGTCCTGGGCGTCGCGATAGGCGTTTTGGCTGCGCTCGACGATCGGGTTTCGGCGGTCCTTCGCCCCATCAACGACACTCTCCAGACGATGCCGAGTTTTGTATTTTTGATCCCCGCAATCATGGTGTTTCTGGTCGGTGAGTTCACAGCGCTGGTTGCCATAGTGCTGTACGCCATTGTTCCCTCGATCCGGTACACCGAGCATGGCCTGCGAGGGACGCCAGAGCAGGTGATCGAGGCGGCGCGGGCCTCGGGTGCGACCTCCGCGCAGCTCTTCTGGCATGTACGCCTTCCTTTGGCATTTCCAGAAATCCTGCTCGGGCTCAATCAGACCATTATGCTAGGGCTCGCCATGGTCATCGTCGCCGCCCTCGTTGGAGCGCAGGGCCTAGGGGCGGATATCATGATTGCCCTCACTTGGATGGATGTCGGAAAAGGCTTCGTGTACGGCCTAAGCGTGGCGATCATCGCCATGATCGCCGACGGCATTGCTCAAGGTTGGAGCCGCAAGCTCAAAGCCGCTCTCGGCCTCTCGAGCTAGTTCCTCCGCATGCATGGAAGATCCAACCGAGCTGAACGGGCTCAGCCCTCCTACTGACCCTGGCGTCGAAGGATCACCGCAGAAGCCGGATCCCAAGAAACGCAAGTGGATGAACCAACGGGTAACGGCTCCCCTCCCTCAGCCGGAACCTCGGCATTGAGTGGTTCCGCCAGCCCGTCGACCGCAATCCGATAGGAGAAGCCAGTTCCCCGATATGCAATATCGCAAATCTCGCCATGCAGCCCTTCTTCGCCCAATCTGAGGCACTCGGGCCTAAGCACGAGCCATGCCGGACCGGTCACCTTGCTGACCTGCGTAATGTTCGTCAGCCGGTGAGGGCCTAGTGTGAGGCTCACGAATCCATTGGCAACTGGCAAAATTTCGACGGCTACGACATTGGCGTTGCCAACGAATCGGGCAGCGAAGGCTGATGCGGGCTTGCGGTAAATCTCCGACGGGGTTCCTAGCTGCTCGAGCCGACCCTGATTGAACACGGCAATACGGTCGGATAGAGCCAGCGCTTCGCGCTGATCGTGTGTTACATAGACAAAGCTTCCGCTGATCTCACGATGAAGACGACGCAGCTCCTCCTCCATCTCAAGCCGAATGGCAAGATCGAGGGCCGAGAGAGGTTCGTCGAGCAGCAGCACTTTGCTCCGCCCGATCAAGGCGCGTGCCAGCGCCACCCGCTGCACCTGCCCGCCGGAAAGTTCGTGGCTACGCCTTTGCTCGAAACCTGAGAGTCGCACGAGAGCCAACGCCTCCCGCACACGAGCGCTCACCTCTGCTTGCGGCCGGCGGAGGAGGCGCAGTCCGAAAGCGACATTCTCGAACACGTCCAAATGGGGAAACAATGTCGATCGTTGGAAGACGGTATTGATCGCGCGCTGGTGCGGAGGCAATTTCGTGACGTCCTGACCTTCCAGAAAGACCTTGCCGCTCATCGGTCTAATGAAGCCGGCGAGAATCCTGAGCAGGGTGGTTTTCCCGCAGCCCGAGGGCCCCAGCAGAGTGACGAACTCGCCGGGTTTTATGGCGAGACTCACCTCGGTGAGGGCTGGCACGGCGCCAAAGCGATGTGTCACCGATTCCGCCTGCAGGGCGAACACGCTCATTTCCTGATGCTCTTCGCCAAAAGCTGGCGGCGGCCGAATGCGAAAAGAAAGGCGAGGCTGAACAGTGCAAGCGTTAGCAGCAGGAGGATGGACGAAACCGTGTTCACGGCTGGGTCGATCGTCCGCCGCAGACCTGACCAGATATACATTGGCAGCGTGGATTCTGCACCGATTACGAAGAAGGTGATGACGAACTCGTCGAAGGACAGAGCAAAGGCCAGCGAAGTCGCACCGACAAGAATCGGCCAGAGCTGCGGAAAACTCACTTTCCAGAATACCTGCCATGGCCCGGCGCCGAGATCCGCCGCCGTATCTTCGAGAGCCGGATCGAGACGCTCCACTGCGGCCCAAGCAATCAGAAGAAAGTACGGAAAGACATAGATGAGATGAGAAATGGTAACTGTGACGAGTGACAGAGGGACGCGTATCTGTACGAAGAAGACGAGCAACGATAAGCCGATGAACAGACCCGGAAGCGTGATCGGAAGAAAGAACAACATCGCAAGAAACGCGCGGTACCGTTGCGGAATGCGGCCGAGCCCATATGCCGCCATGGTTCCAAGAACGAGAGTGGTGGCGGCCGATGCGATCCCGACGACGATCGAGTTTCGAACAGCGCTTCCAAACTCCGCCGATGAAAAGACCTGCTCGTACCAGCGCAGCGAAAACCCGGTGAATGGGAAGGAGAGCGACGGCCGCTCATGGAAACTGAACAGAACCACCACTGCCAGTGGTGCGTAAAGGAACAAGAGGGCAGCGATGGTGGCGAATGACGTGACCGGACTTTTCTGCGCCGCGTCCATCAGTTCCACCGAATCTGATCAAGCTTCAGAGTCCACAGGGCGAACTGCATGATGCCATAGCACATCAGAAAGAAGAGCAGCATGAGAATGCTCGTGGCCGCTCCAACTGGCCAATTCCCGATCGCCTTGAAGTTGGTTTGGATCTGCACGCCAAGAAGCTGGCCGCCGGTGCCACCAATGAGCTGCGGCGTGACAAAATCGGAAGCGGAGAGAATGAAGACAAACAGGAAGCCTGTTGCGGTCGGAGCCGCCATCAAGGGCAGGATGACCCGTTGCCAGCGTGCCAAGGCAGTCGCTCCCAGATCTTGCGCTGTCTCGAGATAGTCCGGTGTGAGCGGCCGAAACGCTGCAAAGAGCACCAGCACGACATAGGGCAAGAATATGTGGACCAAGGCCACCACGACGGAAAACCAGTTGTAGAGCAGGAACTCCAGTGGCTCGCCGATCAGGCCGGCCTCGACCAAGCCGCTGTTGATGAGGCCATTGCGTCCCAGGATGGTCCGCCAAGCGTAGATACGCACGAGGTAGCTGGCAAAGATCGATGCGGAAACAAGAAACAGCACTGGTAACTGAAGGCGACCGGCACGGTAGCGAAGCCAGTAGGCTACCGCCAATCCGATCACCGTGGTAATCGCCGCCGTCATTAGCCCTATGGCGATTGAATTCCAGGCCAGCGATTGGTTTAGCGGAGATCTCACCGCTGCCTCGTATGCGTCGAAAGTAAAGGGCAGAGCGACTGAAAAGAGGGCGCTCGTCATGAAACTGTAAATGACGAATACAGCCAATGGCACGATAACGAAAACGACGGTCACCGCGAAAAGCGGCAACAGTAAAAGGAAGGGACCCTTTGCCGTCCGCAGAGCCGCTGCTATTGGCATCGACGTCGACCCGGCTCAGCCTGCAGACTTGATCTCCTGCCATGCCGCCAGAACCTGCTGGCGGTTCACATACTTGTCCGACTCGAGCGGCGGATCCTCCTGCAACGGAGCGAGTTCAAAGAACTCATTAAGCTTGTCGTAGGGATAGAGATCGGCAATGGACGGATCAAGCTTCGCGCCTGATACCACGACGCCACCAACCAGCGCTTTCGCCATCTCGGCCTGAATTTCCGGCCGCAGCGTTTCGTTGATGAACGCGTAAGCCGTCTCGATATTATCGGCTCCCGGCGGTATGGCATAGGCATTCGAGAAGGCAAGACCCCCACCGTTTTTTGGCCAGACGGTTTCGATGGTCTTCTTGCCGGCCTTTTCAGCAAAGGACTTGTACGCAGCCCAACCAAGGAAGGAGAGCGCGATGTCGCCCGCGATAAAGCGGGTAGAAACGTCGCCATAAGAGGCGGAGATACCCTTCGTCTGCTTTGCAAGATCCTTCAGCCAATTGGTAATTTTTGCGAAATCCTCTTTGCTCATGCGCGACGAGTTCAGTCCAAGTACCCGGGCCGCCTGACCATAGGCGCCCAACGGATCGTCGGGCATTCCCACCTTTCCCTTGTATTTTGGGTCAAAGAGAATGTCGTAGGAGCTGGGCGCTTGCGGGATAACGCTCGAGTCGTAGCTGATTCCGACTGCACCCCAGTCGCAGGGCACTCCCGTACGCGTGCCGTCGGGGTTCACCCAGATGTTCTGCACGTTCGATGCGAAGAAGGGCAGCAGGTTCTTCAGGTTGGGAATCTTCGACTCATCGATTGGCTGCAGTATTTTCAATGCTGCATATAGCTGCTTGTACGAGGAGCCATAAGTGATGAGATCGAGTCCGGCACCTCCCCCGCCGAGGATTTTGGCCTGGATGTCATCATGCGAACCCATATAGGTCGACTGGACCTCAACGCCGTTCGCCTTTTTCCATTCCGCCAGCGGTCCCGGAAAATCATATCCCTCCCAGGACATGAGCTGGATGACTTTGTCTGCTGCAATTGCCGGCACTCGGAACGAGGGCCAAAGGCCGGCAGCAACTGCAGCAGCTCCTAAACCCTGAATCAAGGGGCGCCGCGATATGAAGGCAGGTTGAAAAACGGATCGTTCAATCATTGTGCTCTCCCATTTTTGAGTCGGTCAGCCGCTGCCGGCAACGATTTGTCAATACCGTCCGCGTTCATGGACTGCGAAACGATCCAGTTTTAGTCGCCAGGTGGCATTGTGAAGGATTTCTCGGTTGACGAGGCCGCGAGGCTCTCTCCCGGAAAGAGTCGTGAGTACCGACGCGACGGCAGCCTTTGCGCAACCCGATGAGAGTTGATCAGTCCAGCAGAGCGAATGCGGCGTAATGATCACATTGTCGAGCGAAAGAATGGGATCGTCGCGAGATGGCGGCTCAGGGTCAAGGACATCGAGGCCAGCGCCAGCGATGCGTCTTGTCCTGAGCATCCTTGTTAAGGCAGCCTGGTCGACAATACCACCACGCGCAGTATTGATCAGATACGCAGTCGGCTTCATGAGGGCAAGGCGATCGGCGTTCATCAGGTGCCGTGTCGAAGGCATCAATGGGCAATTGATTGCCAGGATGTCAGACTGGGAAATCACGGTGTCAAGATCGCAGAGCTCGACGCCGACATCTGTGGCAACCGCCGGATCGGCATAAGGATCGGTCGCAATGGCACGCATTCCAAGCGGCGCAGCAAGCCGGAACATCTCTGCACCGATATTGCCAAGCCCTATCGAGCCCAGCGTTTTGCCCACAAGTCCCGTACCTTGATGATCGACAGCACGGGCCCAGCCTTCTGGGCCCTGCCGAGCAATCTGGGCCTTGTCGACAAGGCGGCCCGTGAGCGCGAGAATGAGTGTCAGTATCGACACTGCCACCGGCCTTCGTACCCCGTCGGGGGTGATGACCAGAGCAACGGCATGGTGGGAACAAGACTCGACATCAACCTTGTCATAGCCGACCCCGAAGCGGGCGATCACCGCGAGCCGGCCATTCGGGTGAAAGCTGTCTTCGCTCACGGAGGCATCCGAGATAATCAGCGCATCGACATCCTCTACCTGATCCGACCCGATCACCGGACGATTTGGCAGATAGAACAGATCAATGTCAGATCGCGACTGGAGCGGCGTCACATCGAATTCTGGGTAGGCGGCGCTGCCATCCGCGCGAAGAAAATCGCCTGACATCGCGACGCGGAGATTCCCCGTCATCTGCATGCGCCTCTACTGTCAGACGTATGCACATTAGAGGCACTTAAGGTGAAGCGTCGGACCGTTTTGTTTTCGATAAGCGGCGCACTTTCCCGATCAAACTCCAGAAAATGCCGGGCACGGCTGTGGGCGTCGAACGCGGCTTCATCGCGATAAACCTCATAAAGCAGCACGCAGTCCGCCTGCTCAGTCGAATGAAGCACATCAAACTGCAGACAACCGGGTTCAAGCTTTGCTGAGAGTCGGGCGTTCTCTCCGATGAGTTCGAGAAAACGTGTCAGTTGTCCGTGCTTCACACCGAACTCCACGACAATTCCAAGCTGCAAGGCGTAGACTCCGTGCCCCTATTTGGTATACCTGTTGTACCAGTTTAGCTTAATCCTCGGCCCGGGGATGTCAATCGGCAGTCCTTCTGCCCTTTGCCTTCCAATAATAGTCCGCCACAGATGCGAGATGATCGCGCATTGCCTTCTCAGCCCGATCGGGATCTCCCGCCGCTACGGCGTTGAAGATCTTGCGATGGTACTCATAGGCGGCCTTCAATGCCCCTGGCACAAGCAGCGAGTATCGGCGTTGCTGCATGAGCCAGCTCTCCAGCGCATCGTGGATAGCCTTGAAGATTGGATTTCTTGAAATGAGCGCGAGCTGCAAATGAAAACCGACATCAGTCTTCTGGAACTGCTCGATGTCACGCACCGCCCGTGCATTGGCATCCAATGCGCGCTTGAGAGCAGCAAGGTCAACTTCAGTTGCGTGGATGGCAGCATGGCGCGCGAGCCCGGCTTCAAAAAACGCACGTGCATCCTGAAAAGCCCGTTCGCCCCCTTCCGCGGAGAGGTAGTATCTTGCAGCGCCCGCGAGTTCCGAAAGCACGCGATCAGCAGTTGGCGCTGTAACGCGAGCTCGTGCCCCACTTGAAAGTGCTACCAATCCCATCTTCTGAAGAGCAAAAAGTGCCTCGCGTACAGCAGGACGCCCCACTCCAAAACGCTCCATCAGATCCCTTTCCGAGGGTAGAGAATCGCCAGGTGCCAATTCTCCAGAAACGATCATCCGCTCGAACCGAGCCGCGATTTGGTCTGAAAGGCGGCTCCGTTCGATCTGTCCAATCTCCAGCTCTCGCTGAGTTCTTTCTTTGCGACCGGTTGACAAAGTGCCAAGCCTCTTCGTTCATACCACTGGTATCAATGGTATACTGGGATTAATCTCGCCGGAGAAGATCCAGATTTTTTCTTTGGCCAATCGGAGCCGATGAAGACGATCCCAGCCCAGGGACCAACCCGATCATTCTTGCTCGCGCGCTGCCTCGGAATCAGATGCTGCACCATACAGCACCTCATGGCGACTCAATCCGATGTCGCGGAGCAAGCGATCATTGAGCTCGAGAAGCTGCCGGCGACTGAGCGCATTGCTACGCGAGCGCAACAGGCGCGCAACCACCAGCTTGAGCGTCAGCGTTCGCTCTCTGAAATTCCCAGCAGCCAGGAAATGACGTTTCATGGGAAGCACTCCCGCTATTGCAAGCTGTTCACCAGTTGCAAGGATCGCTTTCAGCAATAGCCGGCGGAGAAAAGCTAAACCCGCCAGCAGGGTTTTGCGGCGGGTTGAACAACTCTTGAACGTATTGGGTCGATTATTTCCCCGTTACGCACATAGGAGCAACCGCCAGAATATTGGCAGGGGACATGATCACCATGATTTGCCTCCCTCGTTGCTCATAGGGTGGGCTCTCATGCACCTAAACTTGCTATGCGTCAAGGAGAAATGAAGGGTCCGTTGCTAGGGGCTACCACCAGAACCCATGGCTGCCCTGGCGGCGGCACCTTGCATGCGGGCTACGGCAACGAGCTTGTCTGCGATATCAGATGTAGCGTCGTAGCCAGCCAGCGTCGCTCCCAGGATCAGCCTGTGATCGAGCGCACCGAGGCCGATATGCGTTTCCGTGTCCTTTGTCACGGTCCCCGCAAAAGTCTCTTGGCCCAAAGTCGGTACCCGGACCGGCTTGTATCCAGGAACCGACTGGCTCTTCTTGACAGCCTGCTGATAGGCTGATGACGCGTCATCGAGGCTTCCGTACTGATCAATCGTGATCGTCAACTTCTTCGAGCCGTCATCGGCCTCGTAGATCACCATCCTCGTGGCTTCGGGGTTGCCGGTGGCCATCAAGTTTCGCCCCGTGCTGGTTTCCCTGGTGAGATCCGGAAAAAACTGGCTGACCGTGCTGAGTGGCACGATCAAATTGCGGCGCAGCATGGTGTCAGATTCTGCAGGAGACGAGGAGCTCTCGAACGCCACCGAGAGAGTCCCGACTGCCGCAATCAGGAGTGCCCTCAGTCGTCTTGGTCGCGATCGACTGTCCACGATCTTCTAAACCTCCTCGCTTGCATCCGGTCCGCGGACATGGCGCTCGACGGATCGTGCGACCGCCGCCTTGGCATCCTGCTCGATATCGCCACGATCCCAGAAAGCCGAGTAAAGCGCGTCGAAATCCAGGGTTTGAAGACGTTGCCCGATGCGCTCGACTTCTTTCGCTGGAAGCGGAACATAGTTCGGATAGGACCACATGAACGCTACGTGCCGACGATCCCATGTGACCAGCACGGTGTCGCCGGATAGAAGAATGCGACGGTCGATCAGATGGAGCACCGAACTGCCCGGGAAGTGGCCGCCCAGCCTGTAAAGCGCGATGCCGGACACCACCTCCATGACCTCTCCGGTCCAGAATTTGATGCACGGATCGGGGGCCACGACCCATCTCCGATCAGCTTCGTGCACCAACACGGGGCAGTCAAATGTACGACCCCAAGTCGCCATTGAACTATAGAAATGCGGATGCGAAAGAGCGATCGCGCTGATTCCGCCCAAAGCCTGAACGAGCTCGATGGTTGCTGCATCGAGAAGGCTGATACAGTCCCAAAGAACATTGCCCTCGGACGTAATGACCAAAAACGCTCGCTGCCCGATGGCGAATTGCGGGATCGTCGAGATGCCAAACAGACCAGGCGTTATCTCTCGGAAGCCGTTGAACCGTTCCGACGCGAGCTCTTCGGGCGTGACCCATTTCTGGCCCGTTTTGGGAACGAATTGCCGCTCATCCTCACAGATGATGCAATTGCCGGGCGGCGCAATGCTGTCCTTGTATCGAATGCCGCAGGCTTTGCACAGAAACTCGGGCATGCTGTTTGTCCTTGTGCCCCCTCGATGCCAGCCGATCTCCACCTCATGCGCCCAGTACTTGGCGAACGCGGCGCCGATCCATCGCCATCTCCGAAGCTATGGGCCGACCACAACGTAACCCGGTGACGGGCCCCCCAACAGTCAGTTCACGACAGGTTGATCTGGTGGTCTCGATCACCGTCCACCCGAACGGCAGTCAAACAGCAATCCCCTTGATCAGCAGCTCGGTCACCGCGTTTCTCGTGTTTCAGGCATGAGCACAAGCACCAGCATGAGACCTAACCCTCCAACAAGCCCGAGAAACAGGAACACCACCGCAAAGCCAAATATGTCCGCGACGTAGCCGGCAACCGCGGTGCTGAGCGAAGCACCTATTCCGACAGCGGCGCCGACGACGCCTTGCGCAAGATTGAAATGCCCGGTGCCGCGTGTGGTGTCAGCGATGACAAGCGGCACCAGCACACCGAGCGTCGCTGCCGACAGTCCGTCGAGGAGCTGCGCGGCAATGATCACGGCAGGATCATTCGACGCGGCGAAGACCGCGCTGCGGAGGCACAATGGTATGAAGCAAAGGACCAGGAGCGGACGGCGGCCCCAGTTCTGTGCCGTACGCCCAACCCAAGGCGCGATGGCCGCCACCACGAATTGCGGCGCGAGGATGCAGATCGCGAGGATCACCGTCGCCCATTGGGGTGTTCGGGTGGTCAGCGACCCAGCCATGATCGGCAGCATGGCGGCATTGGAGAGCTGGAACAACACGACGGCCGAGGCAAAGATCAGCAGCGGTTGGTTGCCCGCAAGGCCAACAAATCCTTCCGACCATGGGCTGCCCTCCGGTTTGCGCACCCCGCCGCGCGCCAGCTCGGGATCAATGTCGCGAGACCCGATCATTGCCAGCGCGGCCACCGCCGGGATGCCCAATGCGGCGGTGAGGAAGAAGATCGCCTGGTTCGAATGGTAGTAGGCAATGCCACCCATTGCCCCGGCAGCGATTGCATTGCCGAGTGAGAGAAAGCGGGCATTGCGGCCGAGTCTGCTGGCCAGCAGAGCATGGCCCACGAGCCCGAGGCTGATCGCCGCGAGGACCGGTCCAGCGAGGCAACTCGCGATCGCGTGCAACACCTTCGCACCAAGCACCACGCTGAAAATCGGCCACAATGCCAGCAGGAGTGCGCTGCCGCTGATCGCCGCTACGGCGACTGCCGCGAGCAGGCGTTTGGCGGGGACGAGATCGACCAGCGCGCCCATGGGAATTTGCAGCACCATGGCTGTGAGTGTCCCAACGGTGAGGATCATCCCGATGTCAAGCTGGGTCCAATTCTTTGTCGTCAGATAGGCGGCGACGAAAGGTCCCCAGCCGGTCTGGATATCGGCGAGGAAAAACGCAAACCAGTCGAGCCCACGCTCGCTAAGATGAGAGGGTTGGCGAATCCTGCCTTCGGGGCAACGGCGCTTTCCATTGTTCTGGGTCATCCATGAGCTTCAGAACTGCTGATACAGGCGATTGACGAACAGCATGTAGACGGCGTTGGTCCATCCGAAGCCGCGTTGGGTTTGGGCATAGCCGATGCGCACGCGGGGATCCGAGGTTGGATTCTTCGAATCATACTTTTCGATAAGCACGCCGGTTTGGGCGAAAAATGCGTTGACCGCGGCAATCCATTGCTGCATCGCGGCATTCGCCTCTGATGGGAAATCGGCCTTGGTCAACCCGCCGACGGCAAAATATTGGATCGGCGCCCAGGCGAACGGCGCGTCCCATTGTTTGCCGGTGTTTTCGAGGCTCGTCGGAGTACCGAATTGGCCGGCGGACACCGGTGCAAGGAATCTCGAGCCACCCCTGTCAGCCTGCAGTTCGCGCACCAGCGCTCTTCTGCTGTCCCGATCGGTGAGCACATCCGCCCACAGAAGATAGAACTGAGTGGCGTAAGGGTAGGCGAAGCGGGGAACTTTTCTCGAGAGATCGTCGGCTATCAAACGGTCGGCATAACCGCCACTCGGTCCGCGTGCGAAATAGCGAGCAAGGAACTGCCGCCGCTTGCCCAATGCCTCTTCGCCGTTCAACGGCGGTTGTCCTGCCATGATGGACAATTGATCGATGTCCTCGGCCATCTGCAACAGGAGCACGTTGAGGCTGATCGGCGCATAATGCAGCGCCCATTGGCCTGCGTTGCCGAAGCGGCCTGATAGATCGAATCCCGAAGCGCGGATCGCGCGGTCGGCGGCGTAATAGCTTTGCGTGAGATGGTAGACCGGGTCGCCGCATTTGCCGATAACGCGGTTCTCCTTGCACGCTTGGTCCGGGTTATAGAACAACCGGTCCGGATTCTCGGCCGGTGTCTTCTCGAAATAGCTGGCGTCGTTCTGATAGAGCGCCCGGTTTTGCGGCTGCGTGCTTCGCGCGACTTCCGGCGCCGGCCCAATTCCAGCCGTTCCATAGAGATAGATTGGATGGGTCGTTCCATCGAGATCGACACTGGCCACGCGTGGATTCCGCGGCGACGCACCAGGCGCTCGATTTGGATCGCTCCAATGTGGGTCGGTCCAATATGCATAATAGTCGCGAGCCGCCGGCAGGATCTCGATGCCGATCCACTCCTCGTAGCTGCGCGGCGCGGCAAAGGAAGGGCGGCTCAGGCGGAGATACGGCGCCAATGTTTCCTTGTATTCGAAGCCGTAGCGGCGCGCTCTGTCGAGGACAGCGAGCGCCTCACGAGTGAAAAGCGGCGGCTGTGATCGCGTGAGATAGTACGTGCGATTGGCATTGAGCACGAACCCACCATAGTACTCGATCTCGAACACGTGGTTGTCCACCATGCCCTTGGCGGTTTGGAACAGTCTCTCGGCGAACGACCGGTAGTAATTCGCACTGTCGATCCTTGGGCTGAGCGTGAGGAATGACCTCTCCGTCGGCGACCAGATCCGCGCCGTCGGATTCGCCATGACGTAATCGACGGATGCGAGAAGGCCCTCGACAATGAAGAAGGAATCCCATCCATACATTTCGTTGAAGGTATCCCCGGGGACGACATAGGGGTTCGGCAGAAAGAGAAGGCCGACATTGTTGTACAGGCTTGAAGGATCAAGAGACGGCTCCGGCAACGGGTCGGGCAAAGGTTCGAGCACCACGCCGCTCTTGCCGCTGAGCGCGTCCCTCAGCTCCTCGATCACGCGGCCCGCGACCCGCGACGGATAGAAGATTGGGAAGGGTTTTCCCGACGGATGCTCGATGAGCTTGTCGGTCGCCTGCTCGATGATATCGGCTTTGCTGCGGTAGAGCACGTTCGGGTCGAGCCAAAGCCCGTGAATATAGGGCACCACGCATTGCAGGGCGAAAATACGAGGAGAAATTTTGGTATTTCCTGGCTCCCCATTCTCAAACAGGCATCGATCGAGGACGGGCGCAAGATCCGCTTCATCGCGGACCGTCACCACCTCCTGCGGTCGTCCCGAGAAAAGCTCGATCTGCACTTCAGCAGGAGTCTTGGCGGCAGACTGGCCGGTGGCCAGCAGGAGAACCATCCAGGCAAGAATTGCACAACGCGCGGCGCTCGCCTTCATCGTAGCCTCCAGTTTGCCGTCTCAGGCTTGATGCCCAGCCGGGTGGAACTCCTATGCCAGCCGGCCATTGCTCCTGGTCGCGGCCCTTCGCTGCCGCCTCATTCGACGAGCGGCTCAGGAGGTATGGACACCAGTCGAACGCGACCCAGTCAATGATGCTCCGCCTTCGGCGGGAGCTTCGGGATGCATGCCGATCCGGTGTCGATAAACCAGATCACCACCTTTCCATCCCGTGTAGACGAGCAGGATCACGATGATGGTCGAAAGTACAAGCCCCCAGGGTCGCGCACCCTGTTCGACGCCGTACTGGTATCGGATCCAGAAACTGATCAATGCCAAGACCACGGCAGTCACATTGCCGATCATGTGATACCAGGCGTCTCGGAGATCCCGCACCGCGGCATTGCCCAGAAAGTCGGTGAAGCCTGCGACTGCACCAAGTGCTGCCATGACGATGGCGGCCCCGAGCGACCAGAAAGCCGCCTCTGCCCAAAACGGCCTCGCCGTCTGCCAATAGGCGAGGTCGCAGGCGAAGGTGGCGATCAGCAGCACGATGGGAAAGGGGACAAGCATCGGATGCAGCGGGTGGCTGCCGATTTTGGCGGTGGTAGCGATACCCAGGAGATCTCGGTCCGTCATGGTCGTACTCCTCGCAAGTTGAGCCGACGCTCGGATCAACATGAGCCTTTTCCATAATGTTCCCGCAGCATTGCTGGGGAACGAAGCATCGCTTGTGGAAGCCCTGGAGAGCGCAACTCACCGATTTTTGGCAGATCCGGGAACCTTTCGACCGCCGCCATAGTCAAATGGGCTGGGCAGTCGGACTTCCTGATAGAGCGGGGCATCGAACATGGCCGGGACCCCCGATCTGGCGGCAAAGGGTCCCTATGGCACGATCATTGATCCTGAGTAGACCATTCTGGAGCTTGCTGCCGGCACCGGCGACACTGGATTGGCCGTGGCGGAAATAATTGGACCGACAGGGAAATTGATATCCTCGGATTTCTCGGAAAACATGGTGGAAGCGGCACGCCGCGAGGCAACGCTGCTCGGCCTGACGAATGTCGAGCACCGCGTTCTTGATGCCCAGAACATCGATCTCGAGAGCAATTCGGTCGATGCCGTGCTGTGCCGCTGGGGATTGATGTTGATGGCCGATCCTGCGGCGACGCTCTCCGAGAGCCGGCGTGTTTTGCGCCCTGGTGGCAGGATCGTTCATGACCTGGCGAGGACTGCCGCGATTGGCGCCATCATGCTCTAGGCCGTGCAGGTCGCCGTTTTCGCGAAGCGGCCTTCTTCGCCTTGCCAACCACGCGAAGTCCATCCACGAAAACATCGACCAGACGCATGACGCTCGCTTGCCAGCCGGGCTGATCATGCATATAGCACATGCCGACCAATGCGCGCAGAAGATCCTCCGGGCTCACATCGGACCGTATCTCGCCGGCAGCGACCGCGCGGTCGAGCAAAGCGCCGACCGCCTTGGTCAGCCGGTCCAAAGTATAGGCATGGAGGTCGGACGAACGATGCACGGCGAGCGCCAGCGCGGCTGACATTCCTTTCTTGGTGGCGACGAATTCGACATTGGATCGCAGCCAGCGTCGCAGAGCATCAACCGGCTTGCCTTCACCCTTGAGCTGCTCGGCCAGTTCCCAGAGCTGCTGGACCTCCCGGCGATAGACGGCCTCGAACAGCGACTCGCGCGTCGGAAAGTGGCGATAGAGTGTGCCGATGCCGACACCGGCCCGCTTCGCCACGGCATCAAGACTCGCCTCAGCGCCGCCAGCGCTGAAGACCGCCTTCGCCGCCTCGAGCAGCCGCTCGCGATTGCGAAGTGCGTCAGCCCGGGGTTTGCGCACGGTTTCCGAGGGTTGATGTTCCATTTCGTTTTTCTCGCTGTCTTGCTCCTTGTAAAACGGAGGAACCCTCCATATAAATAGGCGACGGGTCTTGAAAATCCAACAACGATCCGTTCCATCGACCCTGCTTCGATTGAAGCGGGCAAACGTGACCACTCCAAAATGGCGCTGCGGCGTCAGTAGCTGGTGCGCATTTGCGTGCCGGGCAACCTACTTTTTCACCTTAACATTGATTGGATCACCGCATGAACTTCTCCACCAGCTTTATCATCAATGGCGAGCGGCGAGATATCGAGCTTACGGACCCGCGAGTCACATTGCTCGATCTTCTGCGCGAGCGACTCAACTTGACGGGAACGAAGAAGGGATGTGACCGCGGGCAATGTGGCGCCTGCACGGTCCTCGTCGACGGCCGGCGAGTCAATTCTTGCATGGCCCTGGCGCTCAGCCATGACGGGGCCGACATCGTCACGATCGAAGGAGTGTCACGCGGCACGGAGTTGCATCCTGTCCAGGCCGCTTTCATTGCTCATGACGGCTTCCAATGCGGCTTTTGCACGCCAGGCCAGATCATGAGTGCGATCGGCCTCATCCAGGAAGGCCAGGCGTGCGATGATCCCGAGCGTGTCCGCGAAGGTATGAGCGGCAATCTATGCCGGTGCGGCGCCTATATCGGAGTCACAGAAGCTGTGCTTGCAGCACAGAAACATGTTGAGGACGGCAAGCGGAGGAACGCCGCGTGAAGATTTTCGATTATGTCAGGCCCACGAATATCCCTGAGGCTATCGCTGCTGCAAGCGAGCCAGGTTCCGTCTATCTCGCGGCCGGCACCAATCTTCTCGACCTGATGAAAGACGGGATTGTCCGCCCCGATCGACTGGTCGACATCACGCATCTGCCGGGGCTCGGGCATATCGAGCACATGCCCGATGGCAGCCTGCGCATCGGAGCGCTGGTGCGCAATGCCGACCTGGCTCATGATCCGGCTTTCGCCCAATCCTATCCTGCAATCGCCGAGGCGCTTCTTTCGGGGGCCTCTCCGCAATTGCGCAACGCCGCGACCGTTGGCGGCAATCTGCTGCAGCGGACCCGCTGCGCATATTTTTACGATACTGCCAGCGCCTGCAACAAACGCCGGCCAGGCGCCGGCTGCGATGCCCGCCATGGCGCCAACCGGCTGCATGCGGTGCTCGGCTGGAGCGAAGCCTGTATCGCCACCCACCCTTCCGATTTCTGCGTGCCTCTGGTGGCGCTGGATGCCGTCACGGAAATCGAAGGCAAGACCGGCCGGCGCGAAGTGCGGGTCGAGGATCTGCACCGCCTGCCCGGAGACACACCGGCATTGGAGACCCTGCTCGAGCCCGGCGACCTCATCGTCGCCATCCGGTTGCCTGCCGGGGCAACAGCCTTTTCCGCCCATGCGCGATATCTGAAGGTTCGCGATCGCACCTCTTATGCGTTCGCGGTCGTTTCTACTGCCGCCGCGCTCGATATCGAATCCGGCAATATCCGACAGGCTCGAATCGCCCTCGGCGGGGTCGCTCCCAAGCCCTGGCGCGCTCGTGCAGCCGAAGCGACACTCATAGGCTCGCCGGCGGATGAACCGGCTTTCCGGCGTGCCGCGGAAGTGGCGCTCGCCGACGCAAGGCCGTCGGGCGACAACGATTTCAAGATCGAGCTCGCGAAACGGATCGTCGCGCGGACACTGGCGCTTGCTGCAGTCGGGACGCCCGAGCGGCTTCCGGCTTTCCCGGCATCGCCGTTTTCGTCAGCTCCCGGAGTACATCATGCCGCCTGATGTCAGCCCTGTTCACGCCTCTCCACACCTCCGGCATGGCTCGAATATCGGTCAGCCGTACACGCGTCGCGACGGCATTCTCAAGGTCACCGGCGCCGCGCGCTACGCCGCGGACAATCATCCGGCCGGGATGCTTTATGCGGTTTTGGCCGTCAGCACCATCGCGCGCGGCCGCGTCAGCTTCCTGGACGTGAATGCGGCAAAGGCGCATCCCGGTGTTGTCCAGGTCATGACGCCGGGCAACCGGCCGCCGCTGGCACAAGACCCGGATGCGAAGACGAGCCCCTTCATGTTTCGCCTCGACGTCTTGCAGAGTGATCTGGTGCGTTATGCAAATCAGCCGATCGCCGTCGTTGTCGCCGAGACCCTCGAAGCCGCAACTGAGGGCGCCGCGCTCCTGGCACCGCGCTATGATGTCAAGCCTCCGCGCACCGGCCTCGACGGCGCTCCAAGCTTTATCCCGGCTGCCATCAGGCTTGTCAGCCCGCCCGAAGCCCGTAAAGGCGATATTGAAGAGGGTCTTGCGGCGGCCTCGACACGCATCGAAGCCATTTACGAGACGGCTGCCCAATACCATAACGCCATGGAGCCCCACGCCATCGTGGCGACATGGGAAGGCGACAGACTGTCGATCGACACGCCGAGCCAGGGGCTCGTCATGGCACAGGCTCGGATCGCAGGCCTCTTTGGCATATCTCCGGACCATGTGCACATCCGCAGTCCCTTCCTTGGTGGAGGGTTCGGTTCGAAGGGGTTGATCTCGGGGCCGCAGATCCTCGCAATATTGGTGGCGCGACTGGCCGGCAAGCCCGTCAAGCTCGTGTTGCAGCGTAACCAGATGTATGGCCCGGTAGGACACCGCCCGCCGACACGTCAACGATTGCGCCTGGGCATGGACGAACATGGCCGACTGACGGCGCTCGCCCATCATGTGAAGACCGTTACCAGCACCTTCGACGACTTCGTCGAGCCCGCTGCGGAAATTTCGCACACGCTCTATGCGAGCCCGGCAATCGAAGCGACCCACGAAGTCTCTCGCATCGACACCGGCACGCCACTCTTCATGCGGGCTCCCGGGGAGGCATCCGGATCGATCGCACTTGAAAGCGCTATCGACGAGGCGGCCGAGGCTTGCGGGATCGATCCCCTTGCTTTTCGATTGAAGAACTATGCGGAGATCGAGCCAATCTCCGGTAAGCCTTTTTCCTCAAAGGCGTTGCGTGAATGCTACGAGCAAGGTGCCGAGCGTTTCGGCTGGTGGGGACGGCCACTCGCGCCACGGCGGCTGCGCGATGACGCCGGCTTTCTCGTCGGCTGGGGCATGGGTACGGCGACTTTTCCAGCTTTGATGTTCGAGGCTCAGGCGCGCGCCGTGCTGCGCGACGACGGCACCGGCCTGATCCAAAGCGGAGCGCACGATATGGGCCAGGGTTCCTTTACCGCGCTCGCACAGATTGCTGCCGACGGGATCGGGCTCGAGCTCGACCGACTGGAGTTCATGACCGGCGCATCACATCTGCCTGACGCAGGGATCGCCGGCGGTTCGGCTCACACGGCTACGGCGGGCACCGCAATTCATAATGCCGGCGGCGCAGTGATAGCCAAGCTCGCGGATCTGGCGACGAGCGACGCGCGCTCAGCCCTGTTCGGGGCGGGCAATGTTGGTGTCCTGGCGCGTCGAGGCCGCTTGCATCGCCGCGACGACGAAGCACGCAGCGAAAGCTATGGCGAGATCCTTGCACGGGCCGGGTTGAAGGAGATCGAGGCGACCGGCACCAGCGCCGCCGATCCTGCCACGCAAGCCAATTTTGCCATGCACGCGCATGGAGCGGTGTTTGCGGAGGTCAAGGTCGATCCCGAGCTCGGCCAGGTGCGCGTCACCCGCCTGGTTGGCGCTTTCGCGGCTGGCAAGGTCATCAATCCCCATCTCGTCCGCAGTCAGTATTTTGGCGGCATGATCTGGGGCGTGGCCTTTGCGCTGCACGAGCACGCCGTGATGGATCGGCGCAGCGGCCGGATCATGAACGCCAATTTGGCCGAGTACCATGTCCCGGTGAACGCCGACATTCAATCCCTCGAGGTCTTGATGATTGACGAGCATGATCCCCATGTAAATGCGCTCGGCATCAAGGGCGTGGGTGAGATCGGCATCACCGGCACGGCCGGCGCCATCGCGAACGCTGTGTGGCACGCCACGGGGATCCGGGCACGTCGCTTCCCGATCAGGATCGAAGACTTGCTGACACCGCTGTCAGCTCGGACCTAGTGCCGTTGCCTGAGCTCCCAGATGCGCTTGCTCAGTTCCGTGATCCTCCTGCCGATGTCAAACCGCTCATCGGAATCCGTCGATGTCAGGAACTGCTGATGGAGCCTATGGAGCTCCTTCCATTCAGCCGGACAATCCGGATCGTCGGGGTCGAACGGCCCCGTATGTTTTAGGTTCGACATCTGCAAGTCCTTTGTCCCGTTGCATGTAGACGCTTGGAAATACGGGACTTACCCATTGGTTGGCCTGGTGTCGGAAACAAGCAATCGCGCCATCAAGCGGGTTTCGATTCCTGTTATTGCGGCTCTTTTGACTATAGAATTTCCCTCGTCTGCAGGAAAATGGCGATTTCTATGAGCGACAATGGAGCCGGGACGAACCTCGGCAAGCGAACTGATGTCTATCGCGTCGGCTCCTGCAAACCATGGTGGAACGATGAACGAATGGAAACTGCCCTGGGAAGGTGGATGCATGTGTGGCGGGGTCCGCTTCCAAGTGAGTGGCGCGCCCCTTCTCACGATGGCCTGTCATTGTACCGGCTGCCAGAAGCTCACGGCGAGCGCATACTCTCTGAGCATCGCCGTACCCAGTGCGGGTTTCGCGATCACCCGCGGCGAACCTGTCATTGGCGGCATGCATGGCGCGCACCGCCAGTACTATTGCGCGCACTGCAAGAACTGGATGTTCACACATCCGCACGGCATGGATTTTTTCGTCAATGTGCGAGCGACCATGTTGGATCGGCACGATTGGTTCGTGCCTTATGTTGAGGTGAATACCTCGGAAAGATTGCCGTGGGCAACAACGCCCGCCAAATACAGCTTTTCCACCCAGCCCGATCTCAAAGGATACGAGCCCCTGGTTGAAGCTTTTGCGCGGGAAGGAGCGCGTCCGGCTTGACAAGGGTTATACGGCCACGATGCCCAAGATTTGCACCGCTTTGAGTTGGTGATGGCGCTGCAATCTGGGCCATCCTCATGCCCTGGCCGCGTGCGCCAGCGCTTGCTCCAGCCGATCATTTCCCCAAAAGAGTTCGCCATCTGTTGCAACGAAGGAAGGCGCGCCGAAGATGCCGCGTTGCTCCCCCGTCGAGACCCGCTCGCGCAGCGACTCCTTGACCTCGCTTTCCCGGGCTGCAGCCAGCCAGGCATCGGGGCGAATTCCGACCACCTGTAGGATCCCGGCTACATCCGAATCGGAGGTGATCTCACCGCCCTCGGCAAACTCGCGAAAGAACACGGCGCGACAAAATGCCGGCAGCCAACTCTCCTTGGCAGCTGCCATGGCGACACGCGTGGCGATAAGGGCCAATTGCGGGAATGTCGCAGGACGGCGCAATGGCAAGCCGTAGGCAGCTGCGAGCCGCTCCACGTTCCGCCACATGTAGCGGCCCTTCGACGAAAAAGGTTGAAGGGTGAGGTCTGCCATCCCCACTTCGCAAAGATCGGACCGAGCAGAAATGGCATCCAGGTCACTTCGACTCCGTCTTTCTTGGCTAGGTCATCAATTCGCATCGCCGAGAGATACGAATAGGTCGAGCCGAAATCGAACCAGAACTCCAGTTGGGCATGGTTTGGCCGGTCAGTTCCCACTTTGTTGCTCCGTAGGCGTACGGATGAAAATTTATAAATGCGCCCGATGGTTCGACCTTAATGGCTTAATGCCAACGCGCCTCAGTAATAGCCCTGATACGCGCGCCGGTGCGTGCCCTCGTGAAAATAGTTGATCATGGTGACGAAGTCGAACACTGGCAGGCCCGTTGCCTTCTGCACGGATGCTGCATAGGGTGGCATGAGCGAGCACTCGAGCAGAATGGCTCCCATATCGGGGTGCTGGTCGACCATAGCCTTCGCCTCCAGAATGATCTCCTCCTCTATGCGGTCGGAATCAAGCTCGCCTCCCTCCTCGAGAATCGACCACCTGAAATGCTCATGGCCTTCCATGCCATGCACCACCACATTGATGTCGCTGCGGATCCCGGCCATCTCCAGCACCTGATTGCCGAGCGACCGGCGCGTCGCGGTGATGCAGCCAATCGGGCGGCTTGGATCGAACATCATCGACAAGAACGGAATCTGCAGCAGGCTCGACATGAACACCGGCACCTTGACAGAGTTCGCCACGGCCCGCTGATACTGGATCAGAAACCCGCAATCGCTGGAAATGCCACGGACGCCGAAGCGCTCCAGTTCCTGCGCTGCCTCGATGATATCGGCCTCGGCCGATTTGTCTGCGGCAAGCACGCGATCGAAGGTGAGCCCCTTCACCACCTTGAAGAGCACAGGATAGGCATAGGTCGTGGCATTGCCCACGTCTCCCGGAATGAAGGGGCCACGATAGTCAAGCATGAGGATGCCGACCGCATGGCCATAGCTGTCGGCATCTCGAACCCGGTATTTTGGCATGGCGTGTCTCCGCCTGGTGTCATGAATGACCGTAACACGCTCCGCGCCGCGCCGACAATTATGCCAGGTTGGGAAGATCTAACCACAGCATGCTCTATCCGTAGCGCATGGCGCGCTCGCAGGCCTCGATGATGCGGCGCTTATCGGGGAAATAGGCTTTCTCGAGCCTGGGCATGGGCACCACAGTATCGTAGCCGGTGACGCGCTCCACCGGGGCGAGGAGAGCGGGAAATGCGCGCTCGGAGATGATCGCGGCGATCTCGGCTCCAAAGCCGCAGGTGCGTGCCGCCTCATGCACGATGACGCACCGCCCCGTCTTCTCGACCGACGCAAGAAGCGTGTCGGCATCGAATGGCTTGAGGGTCGCAACATCGATCACCTCGGCAGATATGCCCCGCTGCAAAAGCTCGTCACGAGCCGCCCGGGCATCGGCATGCATGGCACCCCAGGCAACAAGCGTCAGGTCGGCGCCCTCGCCTGTCACGATGCAGCGATCGAGCGCTGCGGCCATGCCGTCATCGTCCACCTCCTCGCGGAACGCCCGGTAAAGCCGCGTTGGCTTGAGGAATACCACCGGATCGGGATCGCGGATTGCAGCAAGCAGCAAGCCGTAGGCCTGCCGCGGCGATGACGGGATCACGACCCGCAGACCTGGCATATGGGCGAGCAGGGCTTCGACGCTGTCCGAGTGATGCTCGGGGGCGCGCACGAGCCCGCCATGGGTGGTCCGAACCACCAGCGGACAGGAAAGTCGGCCGCGCGTGCGCGTGCGCATCCGCCCTGCGTGATTGGCAAGGTTGTCGAGCACCGGATAGATGAAGCCGATGAATTGGATCTCGCACACGGGCTTGAGACCTTGCGTCGCCATGCCGACGGCCAGCCCACCGATCGTCATCTCGTCGAGCGGCGTATCGATCACGCGCTTTCCGCCGAAGCGCTGATAGAGGCCTTCCGTCGCGCGAAACACGCCGCCATGGATGCCGATGTCCTGGCCGAACAGCACGACATCGGGATCATCCAGGAGAGCGCGTGCGAGCGCCAGGTTGACTGCCTGCACCAGGTTCAGCTCAGCCATGGCCTGGTCGCACCGCCTCGGCACGCTGGCCTGCATAGGCAGCCGGAAGCTCGGCATAAAGATAGTCGAACATCGCTTGCGGCCCCTCTGCCGTGGCGCCGAGATGACGTTCGACGGCGCCGTCGATCTCCTGTGCGATCTGTTGCGCCAATGCCTGCTCCTCCTCGTCGCTCCACATGCCGTTGCGCTGCATGAAGGCGCGGAGCCGGCGCAGCGGACAGCGCGCGCGGTGCTGCTCGACTTCCCCGGGATCTCGATAACGGGTCGAATCGTCCGCCGTGTTGTGGTCCTGCAGACGATAGGTGATGCATTCGATGAATGTTGCGCCGTCTCCGGCGCGCGCTCGCGCGAGCGCCTCAGAAACCGCATCGTGGACTGCAAGCACATCGTTGCCGTCGGTCTGCAGCACAGCGATACCGCCTGCCACTCCCTTCTGTGCGAGCGTGTCGGCCGCCGATTGCCGGGCGCGCGGCGTCGATATGGCCCACTGATTGTTGGTGACGACGAACACCACCGGAAGGGTCCAGGCGCCGGCGATGTTGATCGCCGCGTACACATCGCCCTTGGAGGTCGCACCGTCGCCAAACACGCAAACGGCTGCGGCGTCTTCCCCGCGGTACTTGAGGGCGGCAGCAACACCGGCTGCGTGCAGCGCCTGGTTGCCGACAGTGATGCAGATCGGCAAATCGCGCCGCACGGACGGCGCTGACCACGCCTGGCCGCGCTCGCTGCCTGCGAAATACTGCAAGAGGTCGCCGATCTTGACACCGCGCCAGATCTGCGCCGAGCCTTCGCGATAGGACGGCACGAGCACGTCGGTCTCCCGCATGGCGGATGCAAGGCCGATCGGCACCGCCTCCTGGCCATAGGCGGGCGCATAGGTGCCGGATCGACCGGTACGCTGCAGGCTCACGAACTTCGCATCAAGGGCGCGAGAAAGCGACATGAACCGATAAATCTTACGCAGGAGATCGCGATTGCGCGCGATGTCGGGCAAATCCGCGACGACGTTCCCCTCCTCGTCGAGATATTGCCGCCGGCGCACTTCGAAGGTCGCGGCGACTGTGTCTCTCTCTGCGTTTGCCTGCACTGCCGCTCCCCCTCAATCTGCCGTCTCGAGACTGGCGATCACTGCCCGCAGGAAGCGCGCAGCCTCGCCGCCGGTGACGCAGCGGTGATCGTAACTGAGCGAGAGCGGCAGGATTCTCGCGACGCGCGGGCCATCCACCCCTGACCTCAGACGATCCCCGATGCGGCCGCTGCCCAGAATGGCGATCTGCGGTGGTATCACCACGGGCGTGGCGTGCAGCCCGGCGATCATGCCGTAATTCGTGAGGGTCATCGTCGCACCGACAAGGTCTCCCGGCGCAAGCGTTCGTTGCCGCGCTCCTTCGATGAGGCGATTGAGCGCGCTCCGCAGCCGGCCCGCATCGAGGGCACCGGCATCCCGCAGCACTGGCACGACGAGGCCGTCGGCGATATCGACTGCGACGCGAGGTGAAGCTCCTTTTGCAACTTGCGCCCGCGGGCGCCGTCGAACCAGCCGTTAAGCGCAGGCTCAGC
>Ga0075421_100000813_pt1 | contig 34466 bp, 40 predicted proteins | sample SoiMetdeltSBSDD5_FD_75292 | JGI IMG/M metagenome (GOLD analysis project Ga0075421, IMG submission 75292) | Bulk soil microbial communities from a Populus tree surrounding site in Tennessee, USA - Soil MetaG P. deltoides SBSDD5 | ecosystem: Environmental > Terrestrial > Soil > Tree plantation... | reverse complement strand
TGTGGCCGGGTGCCTCGGTCATACCTTCGATGAGCACCGGCGCCACCGACAGCCGCATCCTGCGCAATCTCGGCATGCCGGTGTACGGCGTATCGGGCCTGTTCATCGAACCCGGGGACTACCGCGCCCACGGGCTCGACGAACGCATTCCGATTCCGTCGCTCTACGCCTCGCGCGAGTTTCTCTACCAGTTGGTGAAGCGGCTTTCGCAGTAAATGGGGACGGACCCCATTTTCTAGGTCGCTGTTAAGCCACCGCTTCGCCTCTGTTCAGTGCTTGCAATCCTCGCGCGGCGCACCGCGACGGTGCGGACCGCGTCCATGCATTCCGCGCCCAACCGCCCAATCCTCCCCCGATCAACGGGTTATGGCTTGTGGCACGCTCCCTGCTCTCGTTCTGTGCGCTGGTTTGTATACAAGTTGCATGCCAACGATGAGGGGGCTCAATGAAACGGCGTGACTTCCTGCTGCACTCGGCCGTGGTCGCTGGCGCGTCCGCGCTTTCTTACCCAGCACTGGCACAGAGCGACCGGCGCAAGGAGCTGCTGATCGTCGCCAACGAGACCGGGCCCAATTCGCTCGACATCCACACCGTCGGCGCAAACCGGCCGTCGTACGGTGTTTCCTGGATCTGCTACGACCGCCTGATGACGTTCGGCAAGAAGAAAGGCCCGGGCGGAATCATGATGTACGACTTCACCAAGCTCGAGCCCGAGCTGGCCGAGTCGTGGCAGGTCGCCGCCGACGGAGCATCAGTCACCTTCAAGCTGCGCCGCAACGCCAAATTCCACGACGGCACACCGGTCACGGCGAAGGACGTGAAATGGTCGTTTGACCGCATGGTCACCGTCGGAGGATTCCCGACCTTCCAGATGAAGGCCGGCTCGATCGAGAGGCCCGACCAGTTCGTGGTCGTCGACGATTACACGTTCCGCGTCAATTTCATCCGCAAGGACAAGCTCACGATGATGGACCTGGCAGTCCCGGTGCCAGGCATCTTCAATTCCGAGCTGGTGAAGAAGCACGCGACCAAGGAAGATCCCTGGGGCCTCGCCTGGACCAAGAGCAACGTCGCAGGCGGCGGCGCCTACAAGCTGGAGGCGTGGCGCCCTGGGCAGGAGATCGTCTACGTGCGCAACGACGACTGGAAAAGCGGCGCGTCGCCGAAGATCCGCCGCATCGTGCAACGCGAGATCCCGTCGGCCGGCAACCGCCGCGCGCTGCTCGAAAAAGGCGACGTCGACATTACCTATGAGATGCCGCCCAAGGACTTCCTCGAAATGAGCCAGGCCGGCAAGCTGGTCGTGCAGACCGTGCCGATCGAGAACGCAGTCTGGTATGTCGGGATGAACGTCACGAGGCCGCCGTTCAACAACCCGAAGATCCGGCAGGCCGTCGCCTATGCGATCCCCTACGAAAAGATCATGGACAGCGCGATGTACAAGCGCGCTACGCGCATGTGGGGCGACAAGGACAACAAGGCAAGCGGCACGGACTGGCCGCAGCCGCACGGCTACGCATACGACATTCCGAAAGCGCGTGCGCTGATGAAGCAGGCCGGCGCCGAGGCCGGGTTCGAGACGACGCTGTCCTTCGATCTCGGCGGAGCGACGGTCAGCGAGCCCGCGTGCATCCTGATCCAGGAGTCGCTCGCGCTGATCGGCATCAAGTGCAGGATCGAGAAGATCCCCGGCGCCAACTGGCGCGCGGCACTGCTGAAGAAAGACATGCCGCTGATCCTCAATCGTTTCGGCGGCTGGCTGAACTATCCCGAGTACTTCTTCTTCTGGTGCTACCACGGCCAGAACGCGGTGTTCAACACCATGAGCTACCAGAACCCGGCGATGGACAAGCTGATCGACGCTGCGCGCTTCGAGTCCGATCGCAAGAAGTATCAGGAAGACGTGCACGGCTTCATCAACCTCGCGTTCGACGAGGTGCCGCGCGTGCCGTTCGCCCAGCCCAATTTCGACGTCGCGATGCAGAAGAACATCCGCGGCTACACCTACTGGTTTCACCTGCAACCGGACTACCGCGACCTGGAGAAAGCGTGATCGGCGAGGAAGACCTGCGGCGCCTGGCGGCGCTGAACGGGCTCGAACTGGGGGCGTTCGGGCTCCCCGCCGTCCTCGCCAACCTGCAGCGTATCGAGCAGGTCGCCCAGCTGATGAACGCGGTGGAACTGGGGCCGGAAGACGAACTGGCGCCGCAATGGCGTCCCTGAGCGCGGCGCCGCGATGAGCATCGCCGACGCGATTGCGGCAATCCGGGCGCGCGACCCGGCGATCAACGCGTTCACTTCAATCACTGCAGACAGAGCGCTCGCACGCGAACGCGCGCTCGACCCGGCGCTACCGCTCGCAGGCGTTCCGTTCGCGGTGAAGAACCTGTTCGACGTCGAGGGGGTGCCGACGCTCGCCGGCTCGAAAATCAATCGCGAGCTGCCGCCGGCGCGTGCCGATGCGCCGGTCATCCGCCGTCTGGAGCAGGCCGGCGCGATCCTTGTCGGCACGCTCAACATGGACGAGTACGCCTACGGCTTCTCGACCGAGAACGCACATTACGGACCGACCCGCAATCCAAGCAACCCGCAACACGTCGCCGGTGGATCGTCCGGCGGCTCGGCCGCCGCAGTCGCTGCGGGCCTGGTGCCGCTCGCACTCGGCACGGACACCAACGGCTCGATCCGCGTCCCGGCCTCGTTCTGTGGCGTCTGGGGGTTGAAGCCCACGTTCGGAAGGCTCGATCGCACCGGGGTTTTTCCGTTCGTCAATTCGCTCGACCATGTCGGCCCGCTCGCGGCGACGCTCGACCTGCTGGCCGGCGCCTACGACGCGATGCACGACGGCGAACCGGTCAGAACCTTGCGGGGCATCGACGGGTTGCGGATTGCGCGCGCGGTCGGTTACTTCGAGGAGAACGCCGAGCCCGAAGTGTGTGCTTTGGTGAGCGCAGCGGCGGAGAAACTCGGCGTGCGCCGCACGATCGAAATACCCGAAGCCGCGCGCGGACGCGGGGCGGCATTCGTCATCACTGCGAGCGAGGGCGGCCAGCTGCACCTGCCGAACCTGCGCAAGCGGCCGCAGGACTTCGACCCGATGATCATCGATCGCCTGGTCGCGGGCGCACTCGTCCCGGCAGCGTGGTATCTGCAGGCGCAGCGCGTGCGACGCTGGTTCTACCGCAAAGTAATGCCGCTGTTCGAGCAGGTCGATGTGGTCCTTGCCCCGGCGACGCCACGGCCCGCGCAAAGAATCGGCCAGGAGATGTTTTCCATCCGCGGCCGCGAGATGCCGGCGCGGCCGAGCGCCGGCCTGCTGACCCAGCCGATCAGCTGCATCGGCCTGCCGGTCGTCTGCGCGCCCGTCGGCAAGATCGACGGCCTTCCGGTGGGCATGCAGATCATCGCCGCGCCCTGGCGCGAAGACCACTGCTTCCGGGTCGCCCGTGCAATTGAATCTTCCTGAAGTAGTCGCCGAAGTCACTGCGGCGTTTGCGCGCTATGAAAAGGCACTGAACGAGAACGACGTCGCCACGCTGGACGAGCTCTTCTGGGATTCGCCGCACACGGTCCGCTACGGCGTCGCCGAGCAACTCTATGGCTTCGCCGAGATCGCTGCGTTTCGCAGCGCTCGCCCGCCGATCGACCTGCGCCGCGCGCTGCTGAAGACGGCGATCACGACCTACGGCCGCGACTTCGCGACCGCAAGCTGCGAATACCGCCGCCTCGAGACAGGCCGCCGCGGCCGCCAGATGCAGACGTGGATGCGCGCGCCTGCCGGATGGAGGGTTATCGCGGCACACGTCAGCCTGCTGCCACCGTGATCGGGATGGTTCTCAAGCGGCTCGCCGGTGCGTTGCCCAACGTGATCGGCGTGGTGATCGTCACGTTCCTGCTCACCCGCGCGCTGCCCGGCGATCCGGCAGCCTACTTCGCCGGTCCGTCGGCTACCGCGGAAGCGATACAGCAGATCCGCGCAAGCCTCGGACTCGACAAGCCGCTCGCACACCAGTTCGCGCTCTACCTGCGCGACCTCGCTAAGGGCGACCTGGGCAACTCGCTGTCGACCGGGCAGCCGGTCCTCACCGAGATCCGGCAGCGCCTGCCGGCGTCGCTCGAGCTCACGCTGTGCGGCCTCGTGCTCGCGCTCTCGGTCGCGGTGCCGCTCGGGATCCTCGCGGCGACGCGGCCGGGATCATGGATCGATCACCTGTGCCGCCTCCTCGCTACTGCGGGCGTGTCGCTGCCGACGTTCTTCACCGGGCTGCTGCTTGCCTACGTGTTCTACTTCCTGCTCGGCGTCGCACCGTCGCCGCTCGGGCGCATCGATGTGGCCTTCTCGCCACCGCCCACGGTCACCGGCCTGTATCTCGTCGACAGCCTGCTCGCGCGCGACGCAGCGCTTTTCTGGGCATGCGGCGGGCAGCTCGTGTTGCCGGCAGTAACGCTCGGGTTGTTCGTAATGGCGCCGCTGATGCGCATGACCCGCGCTTCGATGCTGGGCGTGCTGTCGTCCGAGTTCATCCGCACCGCCCGCGCGAGCGGCTTGCCGCGCACGAAGGTGCTCTACGCATACGCGTTCCGCAACGCGCTGCTGCCGGTGGTGACGACGCTCGGCATGGTGTTCTCGTTCCTGCTCGGCTCGAACGTTCTGGTGGAGAAAGTGTTTGCCTGGCCGGGCATCGGGTCTTACGTGATCGAGGCGCTGGTCGCCTCCGACTATGCGCCCGTGCAGGGGTTCGTCCTGACGATGGCGCTGCTCTACGTCGCGCTCAACCTCGCGATCGACGTGCTCTACGGATTCATCGACCCGCGCGTGGGAATCGAGGGATGAACGCCGCCACGCTGCGGCACGTGCGCTACGTCGCCACGCAGAACCCGGTCACGCTCGCCGCGTTCCTGATGTTCACGGCGCTGGTGCTGCTCGCGATCGCCGGGCCGTGGATCGCGCCCTACGATCCGCTCGCGAGCGACACCGCGAACGCGCTCAAGCCGCCCTCGGCGCGCAACTGGTTCGGCACCGACTCGCTCGGCCGCGACATCCTGTCGCGCATCATGGTCGCCGCCCGGCTCGACTTCGGCATCGCCGTCAGCGCGGTCGCGGCCTCGTTCGCGATCGGCGCGACGCTCGGTGCGCTCGCGGGTTTCTTCGGCGGCTGGGCGGATCGCATCATCGGCCGCATCGCGGACACGATCATGGCGTTCCCGCTGTTCGTGCTGGCGATGGGCATCGTCGCCGCGCTTGGCAACACCGTCGCAAATATCGTGCTCGCCACGGCGATCATCAACCTGCCCTTCTATATCCGCGTCTCGCGCGCCGAGGTGAACGTGCGCCGCAACGCGGGCTATGTCGAGGCCGCCCGCCTCGCCGGCAACTCCGACCTACGGGTGCTCGCGCTGCACGTCTTTCCCAACGTGCTGCCGCCGATGATGGTGCAGATCTCGCTCAACATGGGATGGGCGATCCTCAACGCAGCGGGGCTTTCGTTCATCGGCCTGGGCGTGCGCCCGCCGCAGGCGGAGTGGGGAATCATGGTCGCCGAAGGGGCCACCTACATCATCTCGGGCGAGTGGTGGGTGGCGCTCTTCCCCGGCGCGGTGCTGATGCTCGCGGTGTTCACGTTCAACCTTCTCGGCGACGGCCTGCGCGACGTGATGGACCCGCGCATGCGCACATGAGCCTGCTCGAAGTGAGGGACCTGTCGCTGGAGTTTCGCACGCGCTCCGGAACGGTCCACGCGCTGGAGCATGTCAACCTCGAGGTGGCCAAGGGAGAGACGCTCGGCATCGTCGGCGAATCGGGGTCGGGCAAGTCGGTGCTCTGCTTCGCGATGCTGCGGATCCTGGACGCCGCGGCACGCATCACTTCGGGGTCGATCGCTTTCGCCGGCATGGACATGCTGCGCGCGAGCGAGTCCAGCCTGCAGCAGGTTCGCGGCCGAGAGATCTCGATGATTTTCCAGAACCCGCGCACCGCGCTGAATCCGATCCGCCGCGTCGGGCGGCAGATCGAGGACGTGCTCGCGACGCATAGCGCGACGCTGCGCGACCAGCTCAAGCCCAAGGCGATCGAGGCGCTGGCGAAAGTGCGCATTCCCGACCCCGAGCGGCGCTACCGCGCCTATCCGTTCGAGCTCTCCGGCGGGCAGTGCCAGCGCGTGATGATCGCGCTGGCGCTTGCTTGCGACCCGCAGCTGCTGATCGCGGACGAGCCGACGACCGGTCTGGACGTCACGACGCAGGCCGCGATCATGCAATTGGTGAGCGACCTCGCTCGCGAGCGCGGCATGGCGACGATCCTGATCACGCACGATCTCGCGCTCGCTTCGGAGTACTGCGACCGGATCGTGGTGATGCATGCCGGCCACATGGTCGAGGCGGCGCCGACCGAGGCGCTGTTTCGCGCACCGGCGCATCCGTACACCGCGCGGCTAATCGCGTCGACGCCGGCGCCGGGACAGAGCATCGCCACGCTCGCGTCGGTCCCCGGCAACCTGCCCGACCTGCGCCGCGTCGATTTGCCCAGCTGCCGCTTCCAGGAGCGCTGCGAGCGCGCCCTGCCCGAATGCGTGACGGGCACGCTGCCGACGTCGATCGCCGACCCCGGGCATCTCGTGCGCTGCTTCAACCCGTTATGAACGTGCTCGATTGCGTCGAGGTGAAGATGCACTTCCCGGTCGGCAAGCGCGCACTCTTGCACGCGGTCGACGACGTCAGCTTCTCGATCGGCGAGGGCGAGAGCGTCGGCCTCGTCGGTGAATCGGGGTGCGGCAAGTCCACGCTCGTGCGCCTGGTCGCGCGCATGCTCGATCCGACCGCGGGTGACATCATCTACCGCGGCCGCAATATCGGCTTCATCCCCTCGCGCAGCTTCGCGGGCACGCAATTCAGGCGCAGGATCCAGATGGTGTTCCAGGACGCGACCGACAGCCTGAACCCGCGCCACACCGCGTTCGACGCCATCGCCGAGCCGGTGCGCCGCCTCGGCACCGCGGGGAATCTCGCGGGGCAGGTTGTCGACACGGCACGCAAGGTCGGCCTGCCCGAAGAGTTGCTGCCGCGCTATCCACACCAGCTTTCCGGCGGACAGAAGGCGCGCGTCGGCATCGCGCGCGCGATTGTCCTGCAGCCGGACCTGCTGGTGCTGGACGAGCCGACCGCAGCGCTCGACGTCTCGGTGCAGGCGACGATCCTGCGGCTGCTCGCCGAGCTGAAGGCGAGCCTCGGCATGAGCTACCTGTTCGTCTCGCACGATCTCAACGTCGTGCGCATGCTGTGCGACCGGGTGATCGTCATGTACCTTGGCCGCATCGTCGAGCAGGGACCAGCCGAAGAGCTGTTCCTGCGACCCGGGCACCCCTACACGCGCGCGCTGGTGAACGCGATTCCGTCGATCGGCGGCCGCCCCGCCGACCGCGAAGTGCTGCATGGGGAGCCGCGCAGCCCGATCAATCCGGACCCGAACGTCTGCCGGTTCTTCGGCCGCTGCCCGGAGCAACGCGACCGCTGCCGGAAGGAAGCGCCGCCGCTGCGGCAGGTGCGGCCGGGCGTGCAGCTCGCCTGCCATTTCGCGTAGAGCCACTCGCCGAGTGTCAGCGTCGGCGGCTGAGCATCAGGAGGTGAAAATGTCCTCCGGCAGCAGCGCCGAGACGGTCACGTTCGGCACGTCGACGACGTTGCTGACGCGCAGGTCGACCGCCACGCTGCACAGCACGTAGGCCTGCTCGCGAGTCCAGCCGCGCTCCCCGAGCAGGTCGATCATGTTGATCACGGCGTTGCGCGCCGCGAGCGTGATGTCGCAGTTCTCGTTGCGGCCTTCGTCCGTGATCGGCATGCCCATCGTGGCGATGAAATTACGCGGCATCGCGTGCTCCGGCGCCTGGAAGAAGCCGGGATGCGAGAAGCGCGGCCACACGATCTTGCGCCGCGCCGCCTCGCCGCGATGGATGCGGAAGCGCACGACCGCGGTCGCACCCATCTCGATCGCGGTGCCGCAGCACTCCGAGTCGCCCTGCGCGTAGTGCCCGTCGCCGACCGAGTACAGCGCCCCGTCGACGGCCACCGGCACGAACAGCTTCGATCCCTTCGTCAGCTGTTTCACGTCCGCGTTGCCGCAGTTCTCGCGCGGCGGAATCGTGCGCAACCCCTCGGTCGCCGGCGTGCCGTGCGCCGGCACGGCCCCCGCCGCGTCCGGCGGAAACACGCGCCCGCCGCGCGCCTTCAATTCCGCTTCGCGCGCCGACCAGCGGCGCAACTGCTCGTGCGACGGCGCGACGCCCGCCGTCCCCATGAACGCGCCGTTCGGAATGCGCACGCCAGGCAGCTGCGGCGAGGTCGCATACTCGGGCGTGATGTCCCAGTGCACGACGAAGTGATGGTCGAACAGGTCCGGCAGGAATCCGCCGCCCGGTGCGAAGCGTGTCCAGCCGTATCGCTCGGGCACGATGTCCAGGTACTCGATCTCGAGCAGATCCCCCGGCCTCGCCCCCTTCACGTAGACCGGCCCGGTGAGCGGATGCGCCACCGTGCGCTCGAGCTTCTCCAGGTCCTTCGCCGTCGTCGCCGGCCCGATCTGCAGATCGTTCGCGTCCCGCGTCTCGAGCGTCACCTCCTCGCCCGGTTCGGCCTCGATGACGGGCGCAATGTCGGGGTGCCAGCGATTGTGGCCCTTGTGCGGTTCGTCGCGCAAGCGCTTTGCGCGGTCGATCTCAATGCTTTTTGCCAAGAATGGGGTACGTCCCTATTTTCCCAGCCATTGATCGAACACTTCTTCGTTGTGCTCGCCGAGCAACGGTGGGTCGCGGTAGACACTGAACTCGCTGCCGCTGATGGTCATTGGAAACGCGATCGTATGGGTCTTGCGGCCATTCGGCAGCGTCATCTCGCGCACGAGACGCGTCTCGCGTACGTGCGGATCGTCCAGCACTTCGGCATAGGTGTTGATTGGTGCGCACGGCACGCCATGCCGGTCGAATTCTTCCAGCCACTCGGATTTGCTGCGCTTCGCGAACTCGCGCTGCAGGATCGCCTCGAGCGCCTTCTGGTTCGCTGCGCGCAGCGCGCTGGTAGCAAATCGCGGATCGGATTTGAGGTCCGGCAGGCCGACCACGTCGCAGACCGAGAGCCACAGCTTATCGTTGCCCGCAGCGATCATGAACGGCGCATCGCTCGCCTGGAACCCCTGGTACGGCGCGGCGCGCGGATGCGCGGAGCCGAGCCGCTTCGGCGCCTTGCCGGTGCCGAAGTATTCGCTCGTCTGCAGCGCCGCCATCCCCAGCAATCCACCCAGCATCGAGCAGTCGACGAACGCGCCCTCGCCGGTTGCGCGCGCGCGCAGGATCGCCGACGTAATGCAGAACGCAGCGTACAAGCCGGCGCCGAAATCGCCGAGTGGCACGCCGCACTTGACCGGCGGGCCGTCGGGCTCGCCGGTGACGCTCATCACGCCGCTGATGCCCTGCATCGTCGCGTCGAACGCGCCGCGCGTCGCGTACGGGCCTGAATGGCCGAACCCGCTGACCGAGCAATAGACGATTCGCGGTGAGGCCTTGCGCAGCGCCTCGTACCCGAGGCCGAGACGCTCGAGCACGCCCGGACGGTAGTTCTCGATCACGACGTCTGCCTTGCCGCACAGCGCTTTCAGGCGATCGACTTGCGCCGGGGCCTTCAGGTCGACCGTGATACTGCGCTTGTTGCGATTGATCGACGCGAAGTTCTCGCTGTAGCGCTTGCCGCGCGGGCCTTCGTTGAGCGGCGGCCAGCGCCGCATGTCGTCGCCGCCGTCCGGCCGCTCGATCTTGACGACGTCGGCGCCGAGATCCGCGAGCAGCGAGCCGGCGAACGGTCCCGCGGCGATCTGGCCGAACTCGAGCACCTTGATGCCCGCGAGCGGGCCGGCGCCGACCATCAGGGCTTCTGGTATTCGACGAACACGCTCTTGCCGCTCTTGATGATCCAGTGACCCATGCCGCGGCCGAGCTGGTCGCCGTTCTGGGTGAAGTCGCAGGTCGAGCCGGCGCCCTGGAAGTTGATCGGCTTGCCTTCGCGCACCAGCTTCAGCGCGTCGACCACGTCGTCGACTTCCTGGCCCGGGCCGTTGCCGACGGTGATGATCTGCTTCGACCAGTCCGCCGCCATCGGGCTCTTCGCGCGCTCCATCGCAAGCGCGGTAATCGCGATCTGGTCGTGCGTGTTCGGCGGAAACAGGAACACGCGATCGGCCGGCGCGCCCATCAGCTGCACGAACTTCTTGTAGCCGGGTGCGGCCACGTCGGGCATCGGCTGGAAGTGGCGGATCCCTTCGGCGACCTGGTTGCCGACCGCCTGGACGAACTTGCCTTCCGCATCGGCCATGATCGACAGCGCGACGACCTTGCTCTCGAATCCGCCGCGGTAGACCTCCTTGATGATCGAGACGAAATCCGGCAGCAGGCCGAAGCAATACACCGCTTCCGGCTTCTTGCCGAAGATCCGCTCGACCTCCGCGCGGTACGACGGCTGCTCCGGGTTGTAGATCAGCGAATCGACGACCTGTCGCCCCGCCTCCTTCATCTTCTCCTCGAATACCTTCATGATCGGCAGCACGAACGCGTTCTGCAGGCCGAGCACGCCGACCGTCTTGAAGCCGAGCTTGATCGCGGCGCGGCTGATGACGATGCCCCAGTCGGTGGCCTTCATCTGGAAGCGCCACACGTAGCCTTGCGTGTCGCCCTCGGTGATCGCGTTCGCTGCGCTCGAGACCATCAGCACGACCTTGTTCTGCACGGCGATCGGGCGCGACGACATCCCTTCCGGCGTTCCCCAGTAGCCGACGCACGACTGGGCCTTGTGCACGTTGATGAACTTCTGCGTCAGGTTCGCGGCGACCGCTGCGCTCGATTCCGAATCCTCGATGAACAGCTCGAGCTTGCGCCCGAGCACGCCGCCGGCGGCATTGATCTTCGCCGCGGTGCGCTTCGCGGCTTCGGCCATGTCCGGGCCGTAGGCGCCGGCGTTGCCGGTCAGCGGCACGCCGACGCCGATCGGGATCGGCGCGCCCTGCGCATGCGCAAGGTTCAGGTACGGAAACGCCAGCGGCGCGCCGAGCGCTGCAGCGGACTTCAGCATTCTTCGTCGGGTGATTCTGATCATGGGGTCCTCCTCCTTAGCGGTTTCGCATTGTTGCAGTGACCAGATCGACCTGCAATCGGTGCTCGCGCAGAAAACCCTGCGGGCGAAAGACCAGCAGCAGGATCAGGCCGACGCCGATGATGATGATCCGGATCGCCGCCAGCCGGTCGGAATCGAGCCACGGGATCACGTCCTTTAGGAAGCGCGAGCCTTCGAGCAGCACCATTACGACCGCGGCGCCCCAGATCGCCCCGGCGTGCGCGCCGCGTCCGCCGGCAATCACCGCCATGAACGCGTACGCGATGACGATATTGGTGAATTGCGTCGGGTCGATGTACTGGTAGTAGAACGCGTGCAGCGCGCCGGCGAGGCCGATGAACGCGCCGCCGATCGCGAACACGCGCACGCGCGCCCAGAGCACGTTCTTGCCGAGCGTCGCGGCGACGACGTCGTCCTCGCGCAGCGCGCGCACGATGCGGCCGAACGGCGAGCGCGCCAGCACGTTCAGCACCCAGAGCGTGCCGAGCAGCAGCGCAAGCGACAGCCCGAGCAGGAAGTAGACGTACACGTCGTGCGGAATCAGGTGATCCAGCGGACGCGGAATCCCGCTGAGCCCGAGCGCGCCCTTCGTCAGCCAGTCTTCGTTCAGCGCGACCAGGCGCAGCATCTCGCCGACGCCGAGCGTGACGATCGCAAAGTAATCCTCCTCGGTCACGCGCAGCGTTACGAGCGCGGTCAGCGCGCACGCCGCGGCCACGATCGCCATCGCACCGAGCGTCGCGACGAGCGTATTCGCGCCGCCCTTGAGGATCAGCAGCGCGCACGTGTACGCGCCGAGGGTGTAGAACCCGGCCAGGCCGAAATTCACCATGCCGCCGAGGCCCCACTGGAAGTTCAGCGCCAGCGCCAGGATCGCCGAGAAGCAGACCACGATGCCCAGCAGGACGAGGAATGAAATCATGCGATTAAGAAATGGGGTACGTCCCTATTTTCTGATGTACGGTTGTCCGAACAACCCCTGCGGCCGGAACACCAGCACCAGCGCGATCGCGGCGAGCGGGATGCCGATGCGGTAGTTCGGCGGCATGACGAGCGTCGAGAGCTCGCTCGCGACGCCGATCAGGAGCGCCCCGGCGAAAGCGCCCAGCGGGCTCCCCAGACCGCCGAGGATCGCCGCGCCGAATACGCTCACCAGGTAGTTCGAGCCCATCGGCGGCTCGAGCGCGCGGTCCATGCCGATCAGCACACCGCCGACCGCGAGCAGCATGCCGGTGATGAACCACGTCCAGCGGATGATGCGCTCGGCGTCGATGCCGCGGACGAGCGCGAGCTGCGGATTGTCGGCGACCGCGCGCATCGCGCGCCCGACCGGCGAGCGCGTCAGCAGCAGCCACATCGCGATCATCGCCGCCGTGGAGATCGCGAACGTGATCATCTGCTCGTGGTTCATGCGCACGTCGAGGAAGCGGAACGGCCGCGCCAGCTCGATCGCGAAGCTGCGCGCGGTGTTGCCGTACGCGAACCGCGCCAGGTTCTCGAGGATGAAACCGAGGCCGAGCGAAGCGACCATCAGCGTGATCGCGCTGCGGCCGCGCAGCGGCTTGAACGTCAGCTGGTCGATCAGGATGCATACGACGCCGAAGCCGATCGCGACCACCGCGGTCGCCGCGATCAGCGACCAGCCGAGCTGCGCATTCAGCGCGAACGCCAGGTACGCCGCCACGGTCATCATCGCGCCGACCGCGAAGTTCGGAAACTTGAGCACGCCGAAGAGCAGCGTCACCGCGAGCGCGGGCAGCGTCATGATCACGCCGGAGATCAGGCCGTTGAACGCGGTCTGCAGCATCAGGCGCCCGCCTCGCGCGCATCGCCGAGGTACAGGCTCTGCAGGTCCTTCATGCCGAGCACTTCGCCCGCCGGCGCGGAGAAGCGCACGCGCCCGCCGGCGAGCACCACGCAGGTGTCCGAGATGCCGAGCGCCTCGATCGCGTTCTGCTCGACCATCAGCACGCTGACGCCGCGCGCATTGATGCTCTTCACCGTGCGGAAGATCGCGGTGCTGAGGAGCGGCGAAATCCCCGCCGAGATCTCGTCCAGCATCAGCACCTTCGGGCGGACGGTGAGCGCGCACGCCAGCGCGAGCATCTGCCGCTCGCCGCCGCTCAGGTTGCCGGCGAGCGCGCCGTAGCGCGCCGGCAGACCCGGGAACAGCGCCGCAAGCTCCGGCGACAGCGGCTCGCCTTTGCCGCCGCCCATGAACTCGTGCGAGATGCGCAGGTTTTCCAGCACCGTGAGGTTGCGAAACACGTTGTATTCCTGCGGCACGTAGGCGAGGCCGTGCTGCACGCGCCGCGGCGGCGACCAGTCGTTGACGCATTCGCCTGCGAAACGGACTTCGCCCTGGCGCGCGGCGAGCAGCCCCGCCATCGTCTTCACCAGCGTCGACTTGCCGGAGCCGTTCGGTCCGATCAGCGTCAGGATGCGGCCCTCCTCGAGCGCAACGTCGATTCCCTTCAGGATGTCGCCGGTGCCGTAGCCGGCGTGCAGTCCGCTCGCCGAAAGGACGGCGCTCATGCGACCTTGCCGAGATAGGCGTGCATTACCTGCTGGTTGGCCACGACTTCGCGGAACGTGCCGCGCGTCAGCGTGCGCCCCTCGGCCAGCACGTAGATCGGGTCGCACAGCTTCGCGATCACGTCCATGTCGTGCTCGATGATCGCGAACGTGATGCCTTGCGCGCGCAGCCGCAGGATCGTTTCGCCGAGCACCTGGATCATCACCGGGCTCACGCCCGCGGCGGGCTCGTCGAGCAGGATGATCTCGGGCTGCTGCATCAGCGCGCGCGAGATCTCGAGCAGCTTCTTCTGTCCGCCCGACAGATTTCCCGCAGGCTCGTTCGCGAGTTTCCACAGATCGACCTGCTCGAGCAGCTCGCGCGCCCGCCGGATCGCCGCCTGCTGCTCTTCCCGCACGCGCCGCGCCGTCGCAAAGCATCGCCACGCGGCGTCGCCGCTTTGACTGGGGCTTGCGAGCAGCACGTTCTCGAGCACGGTGAGCCCGCGCAGCTCGCGCGAGATCTGGAAAGTGCGCACGAGGCCGGTCCTGGCGCGCTGGTCGGGGCGAAGGCCAAGCAGACTGTTGCCTTTCATCGCGATGCCGCCCGAGTCCGGCTCGAGCAGGCCGGCGAGCACATTGAAGAGCGTCGATTTGCCCGCGCCGTTCGGGCCGATGATCCCCGTGACCGTGCCCTGCTCGATCGCAACCGAGCACTTGGCGAGCGCCTGGAAGCCGCCGAACGACTTCACGACTTGCGTCGCGGTCAGCATGTCGACCGGGTCCCTCCCCCTTGATGATGCAAGCCGCGCCGCGCGATGCGCGACGGGCTCAGGCGACTTGGCGCGCCAGCGGCGCTTTCTTGCCGCGGTTGCTCTGCTCGAGCTCGGCGAGGATCTTGCGCGCTTTCAGCAGCGCCTGGTCCGAGCGCAGGAATACCTCGGAATAATCGTCGTCCGGGTATTCGAACATCTTCTGCTGGCGCTCGAGCGCCCACAAGTCTTCGTCCATGACCGCCGGGAACGTCGCGGCGATGCGCTGTGTAATCGTGGGTGTCGGATCGGACCCCGACATCCTGCCGCCCTTCGTGCTGACCCACAGCCGCCAGAAATGGCTCGACGAATCGATCGGCGTATGCGCGTGATGGATGACATAGCCGAACTCGTGCTCTGCCTGGCCGAGCTTTCCCGGCGGCGCGCAACGCAGCTCGACCCGGGTCAGTCCCGGGGCGACCATGTGGTGCGTGTGCCAGCGGTCGACCACCGGCACGCCCCACCAGTCGAACATGAACGGCGGCTGCTTGTAGCCCTGCACCTGGCGGATGGTCTTCACGGTCGGCGTGCCCCAGAGCGTCTCTTCCTTCAGCTCGATCGGGATCTTGCTCTGCTCGATGTCGCCGATGTTGCCGTCGTGGAGCGGGTAGAAGTGCGTGATATCCATCAGGTTTTCGATCAGCAGCATGTAGTTCGCCGGGACCAGCCGCGGCTCGAACATGTGCGTCTCCCAGCCTTCGCCGCTGATCTCGGGGGTGCGCGGCGCCTGCACGCTGCCGATCTTCGCCGGGTCGCCCGGCCAGACCCACACCAGGCCGTCCTGCTCGACGAGCGGAAACGGCTTGAGCTGCGCGCGCGTCGGAATCGGCCGGTCGAGCTGCGAGGGGATGCGCTGGCACTTGCCCGCGGCGTCGTAGCAAAAGCCGTGATACGCGCACTCCAGCAACCCGTCGGCAAGCACGCGGCCTTCCGACAGCGGCATGCGCTTGTGCACGCAACGGTCATCGAACGCCCCGACCTTGCCGTCGCGGGCGCGCCAGACCAGCACCGGGCGGCCGGCGATCTGCCGGCCCTTGGGCTCATCGACCGGGAACTCCTCGGACCGGCCGGCGACGTACCATGTGTTCTCTACGAATGTGTCTACGGGCATGACGTTCTCCTCATCTATAACTATAGTAGGAAAATAGCGGACCCCCCCGTTTTTCACTATGCGAATGACCTCCGAGGAAGTGAAGGAATTCTGGCGCGGCTGGTGCGGCCGCCGCGGCCTGGCCATGGAAATCGTCGCCGCGGGCGAAGCGCTGATCGAGGAAGACCCGGAATTCTGGGCCGACCAGACGATGGACGAGCTGCTGCGCATGGTCACTGAAAAATAGCGCTCCTCTTTTTGTTGTTTCTAGGAGAAACACGTCATGGCAAAGGGCTACTGGGTTTCGTGCTACCAGTCGATCGACAACCCTGAAAAGCTCGCGGCATACGCAAAGCTCGCCGCGCCGGCAATCATCGCCGGCGGCGGCAAGTTCCTCGTACGCGGGCCTGCGGCAAAGGCGTACGAGCAGGGACTGCTGCAGCGCACGGTGATCGTCGAGTTCGACAGCCTCGCGGCCGCCAACGCCGCGCACGACGGCCCCGGCTACCAGGAAGCGCTGCGCGTGCTCGGCGATGGCGTGAAGCGCGACTTCCGCATCGTCGAAGGCGTCTGAAAAATGGGGACGTACCCCATTTTCCAAGTGCCTCATTACTAATGGACCTTGCAGACCTCCCTTTCGAGAGCAACTTCGTACGCGAGCTCCCGGCCGACCCGGTGCCGGTCAACGTGCCGCGCCAGGTGCGCAACGCGAGCTACACGCGCGTCGAGCCGACGCCGGTCGCGGCGCCGCGGCTGCTTGCATGGTCGGATGCGCTCGGCGAATACCTGCGGATCGGCCGCCCTTCGCCGGCGACCGTGGAAATTCTCGCGGGCAACAAGGTGCTGCCGGGCATGCAGCCGTACGCAGCGCGCTACGGCGGCCACCAGTTCGGCGTCTGGGCCGGACAGCTCGGCGATGGCCGCGCGATCACGCTCGGCGAAGTGATCGCGCGCGACGGCTCGCGGCAGGAGCTGCAGCTGAAGGGTGCCGGCAGGACTCCCTACGCGCGCACCGCGGACGGCCGCGCGGTGCTGCGCTCGTCGCTGCGCGAGTTCCTGTGCAGCGAGGCGATGCACTTCCTCGGCGTCCCGACGACGCGCGCGCTCAGCCTTGTCGCCACCGGCGAGCCGGTGACGCGCGACATGTTTTACGACGGCAATCCGCAGGACGAGCCCGGCGCAGTGGTGTGCCGTGTCGCGCCTTCGTTCGTGCGCTTCGGCAATTTCCAGATTCACGTCGCGACCGGCGAGACCGAGCCGCTGCAACGCCTCGCGGGCTACGTCGTGCGCAACTACTATGCCGACCACGAGAAAGACTGGTTTCACGTGCTGTGCCGGCGCACAGCGCTGCTCGTCACCGACTGGATGCGGCTCGGGTTCGTGCACGGTGTGATGAACACCGACAACATGTCGATCCTCGGCGTGACGATCGATTACGGTCCGTACGGCTGGCTCGAAGGCTATGACCCGTCGTGGACGCCGAACACCACAGACGCCGAGACGCGCCGCTATTGCTACGGCAACCAGCCCGAGATCGCGTTGTGGAACCTGGCGCGCCTCGCCGAAGCGCTGCTGCCGCTGCAGGACAAGGAGCATCTCGAGGAAGGGCTCGGCCTCTACGCGCAAACCTACGAGGACGCGATGCGCCGCTCGCTCGCGCAGAAGCTCGGGCTCGATTCGCTCGATCAGGAAGGCGACAACGAGCTCGTCGGCGACCTGTTCAAGCTACTTGCGGTCGCCGAGACCGACTGGACGATCTTCTGTCGCAGCCTGGCAAAGGTCGAGGCCACGAAGGACGACGAGGCCCTGCTCGCGCCGCTGCAACCCGCGTTCTACTCCGAGGCCGACTTCGGGCACCGCGTCGCGCTCGCCGCGTGGCTGCAGCGCTACCTGGCGCGCGCGAAGCTCGCGGCACCGGGCCGCGCCGAGCGGATGAATCGCGTCAATCCGAAATACGTGCCGCGCAACTACCTGGCGCAGCAGGCGATCGACGCGATCGAGCAGCGCAACGACACTTCCGTTCTCGAGCGCCTGATGAAAGTGCTCGAGCGGCCGTACGACGAGCAACCCGGAAACGAGGACCTTGCCGCGCGCCGCCCCGAATGGGCGAGGCACAAACCCGGGTGCTCCGCGCTTTCTTGTAGTTCTTAGGCCTACACGCGACCGAGAACCGGTCGCCCCCGGTACCAGTCCAATGGGAGTCCCTATCCGGCCCGAGGAGGCTGACATGCGCCCCAACCCAATCCTTATGCTGACCGCCGCCTGCGCGCTCGCCTTTTCGACGCTCGCCCCGGCCCAAGGCACCCGCTCGACCTACGCCGAGGACCGCGCGTTCTGCAACAGCGGGCAATCGTCCCAGGATCGCGCAACATGCCTGCGCGAAGCGGGCGCTGCGGCGCAGGAAAGGCCGCGCGGCAACCTGTCCGAGGCCGCCGAGCCGAACAAGTTCGCGCGCTGCGACTATCACAAGAACCCGGAAGACCGCGAATACTGCATTCGCCGCATGCGCGGCGAGGGCACCGTCAGCGGCAGCGTGGACGGCGGCGGGCTGATGCGCGAGCTCACCGTCCCCGTCAAGCCCGGGCAGTAACAGCCCGGAACGGAATCAGGCCGCGGCCCGCCGCGCGTCGGCGGGCTTCTGCGCGAGCCTGCGCACCGCGCCGGCGGTGGCCTGATCCATCGGAAAGAACAGTTCCACCATCAGCTCGGAGAGCGTCACGTCGACCGGCGTGCCGAACACGGTGGTGGTGCTGAAGAACGAGAGCACGCCCGCGGCAGTTCTGATGCGGAACGGAATCATCACCGCATGCTCCGCGGCGGCATGCTCGGCCGCGCTCGCATCCGGAATACGTCGGCCTGCGTCGCGCAACGGTTTAGAAAAAAGGGGACGTACCCCATTTTCCAAAAAACAAGGAAAATGGGGTACGACCCCTGATGTCCATGACCATCAAGCTTAACCACACGATCGTCCACTCCGGCGACAAGCGCGCCGCCGCGAAATTCTTCACCGACCTGTTCGGGCTTCCCGCGGCGCGCCCGTTCGGACCGTTCCTGGACGTCGAAGTCAGTAACGAGGTAACGCTCGCGTTCATGGACGCGGACGGCATGGAAGTCCAGACGCAGCACTACGCGTTCCTGGTCGGCGAGAGCGAGTTCGATGCGATCTTCGGCCGGATCCAGACGCGCGGACTCGCGTACTGGGCGGATCCGGGGAAGCATCAGAAGGGCCAGATCAACCGCCACTACGGCGGCCGCGGCGTCTACTTCGAGGACCCGAGCGGCCACCTGCTCGAGATCATCACCCGTCCTTACGGCAGCGAGCTGCCGGGGTGATGCGCGCTACCCCGCAATAATCGAATCGACCTTGTCGGGGTAGAACGCGACCCGGCCTTCGATCACGCGCATCCTGTCGTACGGATGCTCGTAGCTCCACACCGCGTTCTGCGGCCCATCCTTGATCGAGTAGTGCGTAGCGCTGCCCTTGAACGGGCAGAACGACTCGTGGCTCGAGCGCTCCAGGCGGTCCATCCGGACGTCCCGGCGCGGGAAGTAATAGATCGCGGGATAGGTCGGATCGTCGAACCGCAGCGCGTCGCGACTGTCAGCAATCACTTCGCCTTTGAACATTACCTGCACGCGTGTGCCGGAATGGGGCGCAGGCGTGGGATTTGCAGTGAACAGGTTCATTCGAGCCCCGTGGAATTGGCCATCACGTGCGACCCGGATATCTGCCGGTGGTTCAGACTTTATGACCCCACGCGCTACGATGAGATGATACGGTTCCCCGCTTTACGAACGAGGACAAATCGATGTCGAACCCGCTCACCGGCGGATGCCTCTGCGGCGCCATTCGCTACACAGTCGACGCAGAAGTGACGGGCTTGCGCGCCTGCCACTGCAAGAACTGCCAGAAGCATTCCGGCACTGGAGGCACCGTGAACGCAGTGGTGCCGACCGGCCAGTTCAGGATCACCAAGGGCGCGCCGAAGAGGTACCAGGATTCGGCGACGCAGAGCGGCCGTACGCTGAGCCGGCATTTCTGCGCCGAATGCGGCTCGTCGATCTACAGCCAGCGCAATCCGGACCCCGGCTTCGTCGTCGTGCGCGCCGGGTCGCTCGACGATTCGAGCGGCATGAAAATCACCAGCGACATCTGGACGTCGACCGCGCCGCCCTGGGCATACATCGACCCGTCGAGCGAGCGCCACCCCGGCAACATGCCGGCACCGCCGCAAAAATAGGGACGGACCCCCAAATGAAAATCACCTCGATCGAAAGCTGCGTACTGACCGTTCCGACGTCGAAGCAGATGGCGCTGGAGTTCCCGCACCACAAGCTGGTCGTCGCGCAGATCGCGACCGACGAAGGCCTGCAGGGCCTCGGCTACAGCCTCGTCTTCGGCGGCGGCGGCGGCGGGGCCACGGCGGTGCTCGCATATCTCGAGGAGAGATTGAAGCCGCTGCTCGTCGGCGAGGACCCGCTCGCAGTCGAGCGGCTGTGGGAGAAGATGTACCGCGGCGATCGCGGTGTGCGGCGCGTCGGCATCGCCGGCATGTCGCTCTCGGCGCTCGACATCGCACTCTGGGATATCGCCGGCAAGGCGGCGAAGCTGCCGCTCTACAAGCTGTGGGGCGCGGTGACCGACACCATCGACTGCTACGGCAGCGGCGGCTGGGCGAAGTACGCCGACAAGGACCTGGTCGCCGAAGCCGAGCGCTACGCCGCGATGGGCTGCCGCTACTACAAGATGAAGGTCCACGATCCGGATCCCGCGGTGAATCGCAAGCGCGTCGAGACCGTGAGGAAGGCGCTCGGCCCCGGCGTGCGCATGATGGTCGACGTCAACCAGAAGCTCGACGTGGTGGCGAACATCCGCCAGGCGCGCATGCTGGAAGACTTCGACCTCGTCTGGTACGAGGAGCCGGTGCTGTCCGACGACAACGCCGCGTGCGCCGAGGTCGCGCGCTCGATCCGCATTCCGGTCGCGACCGGCGAGAACCATTACACCCGCTACGAGTTCCGCGACCTGATCGAGCGCAACGCCGCGCGCTACCTGATGCCCGATGTCTGCCGCGCCAACGGCTTCAGCGAGACGCTGCGCATCGCGCGCCTCGCCGCGGCGCATGGCGTCGCGGTGTCGCCGCACGTCGTCTACGAGATCTCGATCCAGATCGCCGGCGCGCTGTCGAACGGCTTCCTCGTCGAGCTGATGGACTGGATGCCACCCGACCTGTTCGAGGAACTGCCTTCGTGCCGGGAAGGCGAGATCCGGATTCCGGATCGCCCCGGCCATGGCCTGACGCTGGCGAAGGGCGCGATCGCGAAGTACAGGAGCTAGGCGTAGGGAAAATAGGGACGTACCCCATTTTTCGCAGAGCGAAATATTGGGTCCGTCCCCATTTTTGACTACAACTTCTGCAGCGCGCTGATCAACTCCGACGCCGAAGGCAGCGGCGCGTTCGGCCCGAGCCGGTGCTCAGCCCGCACGACGCCTTCGCGATCGAGGATGAACACGGCCTGCGCTGCGTCCTGGCCCGCGTATCGCCTCATATACGGGATCGGTGCCGGCGTCTTCTCCCCCTTCAGCACGAAGTCCGCCACGACCGCGGCGCCCGACGCTAGGAATCCGCCGAGGCCGCTGCCAGTGAGCGCGACCCCGTAGCGGTCGTGCGCCGTGCGCTCGGCATCGCACAGATACGGAAACTTGATCGGATAGTGCTTCAGATAGCCGCGCGCTTCTTCGAGCGTGTTGTGCGTAACCTGCAGGACTTCCGCCTGCATCGCCTGGATCTCGGGGTAGCGCAGTCCGAGCTGCGCCATGTTGCGCCGGCAGAACGGGCAGAACAGGCCTTTCGAGAACCACAGCACGATGCGCTTCGCGCCGCGAAAATCCTGCGGGCCGATTTCGCCGCCCTGCGCGGACGCGAGGCGGAATTCGGGCGCAGCGCGCCCGACGTATTGCGTTTGCGGGGAAGCGGTGGCGCTCATGGCGATGTGATCATAGCAGCCGGTGCTACGATGCAACGATGATTTGCGGCGCGTGCCGGCACGACAATCGGGAAGGCGCGAAGTTCTGCGAGAACTGCGGCGCGAAGCTCGAGCGGCGCTGCCCCTCCTGCGGGCAACCCGTCGGCGAAGCGTCGCGATTCTGCGACAGTTGCGGGCATCGGCTCGACGCACCGGCTCCCGCAACGCCGCCGGCACCGACCATCGCCGATCACCTCGCGCAGCGCTTTGCGGGCTACACGCCGCGCCACCTGGCTGACAAGATCCTGACGTCGCGCGCGGCGCTCGAGGGCGAGCGCAAGCTCGTCAGCGTGCTCTTCGCCGACACCGCCGGCTTCACCGAAGTCTCGACGAAGCTCGATCCCGAAGACCTGCACGCCGTCATGGACGGATGCTTCCAGCGACTGATGGACGCGGTGCACCTCTACGAAGGCACGGTCAACCAGTTCACCGGCGACGGCGTGATGGCGCTGTTCGGCGCGCCGATCGCGCACGAGGACCATGCGGTGCGCGCGGTCGCCGCTGCGCTGGCGATGCAGCGCGCCACGCGCGAGTACGCTGAAACGCTGCAGCAGGAACGCGGATTCGGCCTCTCGATCCGCCTGGGCCTCAACACCGGGCCGGTCGTCGTCGGCAGGATCGGCGACGACCTGCGGATGGACTACACCGCGCAGGGCGAGACGGTGAATCTCGCCGCGCGCCTGCAGGCGCAGGCCGAGCCCGGCGGCGTGCTGATCAGCGAAGCGATGCACGCGCTCGTCGACGGCTATTTCGTCAGCGACGAGATCGGGCCGCTGACGCTGAAAGGAATCGCGGCGCCGGTCAAGGCATTCGCGGTGCGCAGCCGGCGCCGGCGCGTGCGCTTCCAGCTGGCGCTCGAGCGCGGCCTGACGCCGCTCGTCGGCCGCGAGCGCGAGCTCGCGTTCCTGAAGGAAAGCGTGGAGCGGGCGCGCGGCGGAAGGACGCAGCTGCTTTCGCTCGTGGGCGATGCAGGCGTCGGCAAGTCGCGCCTCGCCTACGAGCTGCGCCGCTCGATCGCGGACTCGAGCGTCACGGTCCTGGAAGCCAATTGCGCTGCGCATGCGGACGCCCTGCCGTTCGCCGTGATCGGGCAGCTCTTGCGCGCGAACTTCGGCATGGACGAGGGCGAGGCCGAATCCGAGCAGCTGAAGAAAGTCGACGCCGGCGTGCGCGAGCTCGGTGCCGCGATCGAATGGGCGGTCCCGTACCTGCAGCACCTGCTGATGCTCCCCGCGCCGAGCCTCGAGGCCGACGGCCTCGACCAGGCGCAGCGCCGCCGCCGCATGATGGAAGCGGTGAAGGCGCTCGTGCTCGCGGGCGCAGCGCGCCGCCCGATCCTGTTCATCATCGAGGACCTGCAGTGGATCGATCGCAATTCCGAGGAGATGCTCGTCGCGATCAACGAAGGCCTCGCCGGCCATCGCGTGATGTACTTGATGACCTACCGCCCGGGCTATTCGGCGCCGTGGCAGGACCGCAGCTTTCACCAGCGCCTGGCGGTCGATCCGCTCGAGGAGGCCGACATGCGGACGATCGCGGCGGCGCTGCTTTCGGGCACCGAATCGCCTGCGCCGGTGCAGCAACTCGTCGTCGCGCGCGCCGGCGGCAACCCGCTTTTCGCCGAGGAGCTGGCGCGCTTCTTCAGGGCGCAAGGGGCGGCACCGTCGGAAACCGAGGTCCCGGCGACGATCCACGATCTGCTCACCGCGCGCATCGACCGCCTGCCCGAGTCGGTGAAGCGCACGTTGCAGCTCGCTTCGGTGCTCGGCACCGAGTTCGCGCTGCCGCTGCTGGAAGCGCTCGCGCCGCCCGACAGCGACCTGCGCGCCGATCTTGCCGAGCTGGTGAAGCTCGAGCTGCTGCGCGAGCGCGAAAGCTTCCCCGAAGCGCGCTATGCGTTCGCGCACCTGCTGGTGCGCCAGGTTGCGTATGAAGAGTTGCTGCTGAAAACGAGGGCCGACCTGCACGCGCAGGCGGGTGCTGCGCTGGAGCGCATCTACGCCGGACACGTCGACGACGTGCTGCGCGAGCTTGCCGACCATTACTCGCGCAGCCCGGCGCACGACAAGGCACTCGAATACCTGGCGCGCGCGGGCGATCGCGCGGCGAGCCTGTTCGCCTATCGCGAGGCCGAGGGGTATTACCGCCGCGCGCTCGAGCTGGTCGACCGGCGGCCCGAGCTCGGCCCGCGGCGCCTGCGCGTGCTCGACCGGCTCGCCGAGGCCGCGTTCGCGAACGGCGAGATCGAAGCCGCGCGCGCTCCGTGGCTGGAGTGCCTCGCGCTGGCGCAGGCCGCGGGCGATCCGCGTCACGTCGCCGACCTGCACCGCAAGATCGCGATGGCCGCATGGGCCGCCGGCAACCGCGAGGAGACGCTGTCGCACCTCGAGCAGGGTCTCGCCGCGCTCGGCACAGACGTCGACAACCGCGAGGCGGCGCGGCTGATCCAGGAGCTCGCGCGCGTCCACTTCCGGCTCGGCGACCAGATGCGCGCGATGCAGCTCGCCGAGCACGCGGTGGGTCTCGGCGCGCAGCTCGATGCGAAGGACGTCGTCGCCGATGCCTACAACACGTGGGGTATCGCGCTCGCGCGCGCGGGCGACCTCGAGCAGGGTGCGGATCTCGTCGTGCGCTGCCTCGAGACCGCGCTCGAGGAGGGACTCGGCAGCGTCGCGTGCCGCGCGTACGTCAATCTTGCCGTGATGTACGGGCCGATCGACCGGGCGCGCGCGCTCGACTACGCGCGCGAGGGGCTGAAGCTCTCGCAGAAGATCGGCGATCAGCTGCAGCAGTCGTGGCTCTATTGCACGCTCGCGAGCGGCCACTGCAGCATCAACGGCGATTACGACGAGGGCATTCGCGCCGCGGAAGCCGGGATCGAGCTCGACCGGCGCCTCGGGCAGCGCAGCCACCTCGCGGTGCCGCTGATCATCCTCGCGCAGGTGCACCAGTGCCGCGGCGACGCCGATTCGAGCCGCCGCTACTACGAGGAGGCGCTCGGCCTCGCCGAGGAGATCGGCGAGCCGCAATTGCTGGTGCCGTGCTATGACGGCCTGGGGACGCTCGCGATCGAGCGCGGCGACGAGGCCGATGCCGATCGCTGGCTCGAGCGCGGGCGCAGCGTGCAGGAGTCGACCGGCTGGACGAGTGAAACTTTTCTCGTGCTGCCTTTTCTCTGTTGAAGGACGTGAATCCGGACGAGCCAAACGTCCGTACTTGCTGAAGGAGACACACCATGAGCGGACCCACCGTCGGACAACCGGCCCCGAGCTTCAAGCTGCCCACCGCCCAGGGGCCCGAGGTCGCCCTCGAGGACTATCGCGGCAAGAAGAACGTGATCGTCTGGTTCACGAAGGGCATGGCGTGCGTGTTCTGCCGCCAGCACATGTCGCAGCTCGCGCGGGCGTACGACGACATCCAGAAGAGGAATGGCGAAGTGCTGGAAATTGCGCCATCGACGCCGGAAAAAGGACGCCTGTACGCGGCGAAATACCGCCTGCCGTTCCCGTACCTGTGCGATCCCGAGGACCGCGCGCGCCAGAGCTGGCACATCGAGCAGCGCAGCCACGGCCCGATCTATTACGTCGGCACCCTGATCGGCGGGATGATGGCCACGCCGCCCGACAACGACTTCGACAAAAAACCGCCGCTGTTCGGCGAGATTCCGAAGCTGCTGCGCGACGACGACATGGGGTTCTTCATCGTCGACCGCGCGGGGATCGTGCGCTACGCGTACACCGGCTCGTACATCGACATGTCGGCGCCGAAGCCGATCTCGCGGCCGATTCCCGCGAACGACCAGATCCTGCGCGAGCTCGAGCGCTGCTAGGAAAAAATGGGGACGTACCCCATTTTCCGAGGCACGGGAAAATGGGGTACGTCCCTATTTCTTTACCCAGTCCTTGATGATCGCCTCGTACAGCGCGACCGACTGGCGGATCCGCTCGATGCTGCAGTACTCGTCGGTCTGGTGCGCCATCGCCGCTTCGCCGGGCCCGAGCACGACGGTCGGCGCACCGGCGTAGACCTTGAGCAGGTTCGCAGCGTCGGTCATGTAGGGCGCGGTGCGCGGCTCGGGTGCTTCGCCGAGCACCGGCTTGCAGATCTCGAACACGCGCTGCACCCATTCAACGTCCGGCGCGGTCCACACCGGCGAGAGATTCGAGAACACCTCCAGCTCGACGTCTTCCCCCAATGCCTCGCGCAGCCGCTCGAGCAGCTGCGCGTGGTCCATTCCCGGCACGGTGCGGATGTCGACGCCGATCCGCGCCGCGTCCGGGACGAGATTGACGCCGCTGCCGCCTTCGAACGTGCCGACGTTCAGCGTCGGCGAGCCCATCACCGGGTGCGGTGCGGCGCCGAACGAGAATCCCTCGAGCCGCGCGACGCCGCGCGCCGCCGCGTAGATCGCGTTCACGCCGAGCTGCGGCATCGAGCCGTGCGCCGAGACGCCGCGAAACGCGGCGTGGAACTTGAGCGAGCCCTTGTGCCCGACGAGCGGATAGTTCGACGTCGGCTCGCCGACGACGATCGCGCCGGCGCGGCCCATCAGCTGCGGCAGCGCCGCGAGGTGCTGCGAGCCGATACAGCCATTCTCTTCGGCCGCGGTCAGGACGAGCGCGATGCCCGGCGTTCCTTCGAGCTTGCCTGCGAACGCGCGCGCGGCAACGAGCATCGCCGCAACGCCTGCCTTCATGTCGGACGAACCACGGCCGTAGAGCCGGTCGCCGTCGGTCTCGCCACTGAATGCCGCGTGCATCCACTTGCGCGTACCGAGCGGCACCACATCGAGGTGACCGGTGAAGACGAGCGGCGGCTTCGCATCCGATCCGCCCGCGCGCGCAACCAGGCTCGTGCGGCCCTCGGCGAACTCGTGGTACTCGACGCTGTATCCCCACTCCGTCAGCAGCGTACCCGCGCTTTCCGCGCATTCGCGCTCCGAGCCGGGCGGGTTGACGGTCTCGAATTGCAGCAGCGAGCGCGTGAGCTCGACGGCGTCGGTGGACATGAATGTCATCATACTAGCCAAGGCCAAAAATAGGGACGTACCCCATTTCTTCTCCGATCGATTTCGATCGCCTCTATCGCACCGAGTCGCGGCGGGTGTTCGCGACGCTGGTGCGGCTGCTCGGCGACTTCGAGCTCGCCGAGGAGGCGCTCTCGGAAGCGTTCCGCGCCGCGCTCGAGCAATGGCCGCGCGACGGCATGCCGGAGCACCCGCGCGCCTGGCTCGTCTCGGCGGGGCGCTTCAAGGCGATCGATGCGGTGCGCCGCCGCGCGCGCTTCGATCCGCTGGAAGAAGAGCACGCGGAGACGCTTGCCGCCGAATCGCCTTCGCGCGATGCCGACGAGATCGAGGACGACCGCCTGCGCCTGATCTTCACCTGCTGCCACCCTGCGCTCGCACCCGATGCGCAGGTTGCGCTGACGCTGCGCGAGGTGTGCGGCCTGACGACCGAGGAGATCGCGCACGCGTTCCTCACGCCGGCGCCGACGCTTGCGCAGCGCATCGTGCGCGCGAAGGCGAAGATCCGCGACGCGCGCATTCCGTACGAAGTGCCGGGCGCGTCCGAGCTGGCCGCGCGGCTCGATGCGGTGCTGCGCGTTCTCTATCTGGTCTTCAACGAAGGCTATTCCGCGTCCGCCGGCGACGCCGTCACGCGCGCCGATCTTTCCGCCGAAGCGATCCGCGTCGGCCGGCTGCTCGTCGAATTGCTGTCCGAGCCGGAAGCGGTCGGACTGCTCGCGCTGATGCTGCTGCAGGAATCGCGGCGCGAGGCGCGCAGCTCGCCGTCCGGAGACATCGTGCTGCTCGAGGACCAGGATCGCAGCCGCTGGGACCGCGCGCTCGTCGCCGAAGGAAGCGCGCTCGCGGAGCGGGCGCTCGGCTCCGGGCGCTTCGGGCCCTACGGACTGCAGGCGGCAATAGCGGCGGTGCACGCGGAAGCGCCGAGCGTCGCGGCAACCGACTGGAATCAGATCATCGGGCTCTACGACGTGCTCGCGCGCTACGAGCCTTCACCGGTGGTCGAGCTGAATCGTGCCGTCGCGGTGGCGATGCGCGACGGCCCGGCGGCCGGGCTCGCGCTCGTCGATGCGTTGCTCGAGCGCGGCGAGCTCGCCGACTATCACCTCGCGCACGCGGCGCGCGCCGACCTGTGCCGGCGCCTCGGTCGCGGCGCCGACGCGCGCGCGTCCTACGAGCGCGCGCTCGCACTCGCCCGCCAGGAGCCCGAGCGCCGTTTCCTGCAGCAGCGCCTCAAGGAAATCTGACGGCTGCTGTCGATTTGCGGCTCCCCCGTTCGATCAGGGACAAAGGAGCCGCAAATGAAACTCTGGATGATTCTCGCTATCGAACTTCTGATGCCCGGCGGGACGCTGCTCGTGGCGGGGCTGCTGCTCTATCGGCGTAAAAAAAACCTGTGGCCGATGTCGATCCGGCGCCCGGCCGTTCGACTAGTGAGGTAAGTCACTGAAACCTCAAGGAGATCGCCATGAAATTCATGATTCTGGTCAAGGCCACGAAGGATTCCGAGGCCGGCAAGATGCCGACCGAGAACCTGTTTGCCGAGATGGCCGCATACCACGAGGAACTGCAGAAAGCCGGCGTCCTGGTCGACGCATCGGGCCTGCAGCGCAGTGAAAAGGGCTGGCGGATCCGGTACGACGGCCAGAAGCGCTCCGTGGTCGACGGGCCGTTCGCCGAGACCAAGGAGCTGGTCGCCGGCTATACGGTCATCGACGTGAAGTCGCGCGAAGAGGCGCTCGCGTGGACCAAGCGCTTTCCCAACCCGTCGCTCGACGGCGGACAGGCCGAGATCGAGGTGCGCCAGTATTTCGAGCTCGAGGATTTCCCGCAAAGCGAGTCGATCGAGCGCTTCCGCAAGATCGGCGTCGGCCAGTAGCACCCACCCATCAACGAAGGAGGCCAGCATGAGCAGTCAAACCCAGGAAAGAATGCGCAGCGTCACTCCGCACCTGGTTTGCGCAGGCGCGGCGCAGGCGATCGAGTTCTACAAGAAGGCGTTCGGCGCGGTCGAGGAAGCGCGCCTGCCCGGCCCCGACGGCAAGCTGATGCACGCGCTGATCCGCATCGGCGATTCGCAGATCATGCTCGCCGACGAGATGCCGGAGTGGGGCGCGCTCGGGCCGAAGGCGCTCAAGGGCTCGCCGGTGACGATCCACCTCTACGTCGACGATGCGGACGCGTTCGCCAAGCGTGCGGCCGCGGCCGGCGCGAAGATCACGATGCCGGTCGATGAGATGTTCTGGGGCGATCGCTACGGCAAGCTCGAGGACCCGTTCGGCCACCAGTGGTCGGTCGGCACGCACGTGCGCGACGTCAGCCCCGAGGAGATGCAGCGCGCGATGAAGGAGATGGAAAAAAAGGGCAAGGCGTGAAATACCTGTGCCTGGTGTACGGCGAGGAAGGCGCGATGCAGGCGATGGACGACAAGCGCTGCAAGGCGTTCAGCGACGGCGTGCGCGACAGCGGCCAGTGCATCACGGCGGAAGCGCTGCAGCCGGTCGCTTCCGCGACCACGGTGCGCGTGCGCAACGGCAAGGTCTCGGTCACCGACGGCCCGTTCGCCGAGACGAAGGAATGCCTCGCCGGCTTCTACCTGATGGAGGCGCGCGACCTCAACGAGGCGATCCAGCTGGCTTCGCGGATCCCGCCCGCAGAAATAGGGAGCATCGAGGTGCGCCCCGTGCGCACGCTGAACGTGAGGTAGCCATGCTGCAGAAATCACCGATGTATTCGTACATTCCCGCGAAGGACGTCCGCCGCGCGCGCAGGTTCTACGAGGAAAAGCTCGGCTTCAAGCCGAAGGAGGAGGTTGCCGGCGGCGTCGCCTACGAGTTCGGCGAGCACACCGCGTGCTTCCTCTATCCGACGCCGAACGCCGGCACGTCGAAGGCGAGCCAGGCGTTCTGGCAGGTCGACGACGTCGAGCGCGAGGTCGCCGAGCTGAAGAAGCGCGGCGTCGTGTTCGAGGAATATCCCGACATGAAGATGGAGAACAGCATCTTCACCGGCGGCGGCGCGAAGGCCGCGTGGTTCAAGGACAGCGAAGGCAACATCATGGCCGTGATCGAGGACGACCGCTGACGATCGCCGGCTGATCACCGCCCGGGCAGCACGCCGCTCGCGATTTCCGAGCAGAATGGTGGTGAAACCACCGTCCCGGAGGAATCGTCATGAGGGCAACCACACGTCTTCGCCAGCTGCTGCGCGGCCCTGAGCTGGTCGTCGCGCCCGGCGCCTACGACGCAATCACCGCGCGCCTGATCGCGCAGGCCGGCTTCTCCGCGGTCTACATGACCGGCGCCGGCGTCTCGGCGTCGCTCGGCTATCCCGACTACGGCCTCGTCACGATGAGCGAGATGGTCGAGCGCGCCGGCGTGCTCGCACGCAGCGTCCCGGTGCCGGTGATTTCGGACGCCGACACCGGCTACGGCAACGAGCTGAACGTCACGCGCACCGTACGGGAGTTCGAAGCGCGCGGCGTCGCCGCGATCCACATCGAGGACCAGGTGACGCCGAAGCGCTGCGGTCACCTCGACAACAAGGAGCTGATCGGGCTCGACGAGTACGTGTCGAAGATCAGGGCCGCGGTCGCGGCGCGGCAGGACCCGGATTTCGTGATCATCGCGCGCAGCGATGCGCGCGCGGTGAACGGGTTCGACGACGCGATCGCGCGCGTCAACGCCGCGCTCGAAGCCGGCGCGGACGTCGCGTTCTTCGAGTCGCCCACGACGCCGGAAGAAGTGGCCGCCGTTCCGCGGCTGGTCAAGGGCGATTGCCTGCTGAACCTCGCGCAGGGCGGCAAGACGCCGATGCTGCCGCTCGATCTGGTCCGGGAGATGGGATACCGGCTGGCGATCCTGCCGGGTGCGCTGCTGGTGCCGGCGATCGCCGCGGCCGAGGCGGCGCTCGGCCACATCCTGAAGACTGGAACGGTCGCGACGCCGTCCGCGAACCTGAGCATCCGCGAAGTCTTTCGCCGCGTCGGCGCCGACGACTGGGACGCGGTGCGCGCGAAAATCGCTTCCTGACGCCTACGCGCGCACCAGTCGCTCAGCGCGACGGCTGCCCGCTGCCTGCCGGAGCGGCTGCCGCGGCCCGCTCCACGCCGAGCGTGGCGAGCGTTACGTCATCGAGCGCTCCGCTCGCCGGGATCACGCTGGCGAGCTGGAACTGGGTCAGCGCAGCCTGCGTCTTGCTGTTGAACGTTCCGTTCGCCGGCCCGGCATCGAAGCCGCGCGCGCGCAGCTTCTCCTGTACCTGCTTGAGCAGATCCTCGAACGGGCCGCCCGATGTGATCGGGGTCGCGTTGTCCGGATACGCCCGCTCCGGATTGAGCGACGTGAATCCGCCGGTCGCGAAGCTCGAGACCGGAACGCAGAGCGCAATTGCAAGAACGGTCGCAAGAAGTTTCATGGCACCTCCTGGGCGATCAGTGAAAGGACAAGCAGGACGCGGTGCGCTCGAAGATCGCGTGAGACGCGATCCTCGAGCACCGCGGATGAGCGGCTACCCTCTGCTTAGCTGCTCATCGGCCCGGGCGCGTGCCCTCTGCGCCTCGAGCTGCGCGTCGGCTCCAGGCTTCAGCGCCTGGATCGCCGCGCCAAGGCTGTCGCCGGCGAGGAGCCTCGTCTTCAGGTCGGCGAACGGAATGCCGAGGTTGTTGCTGACATGCGCCGCGGCGACGAACTCGCCGAGATTGCCGAAGCCGGTTGCCGCTGCCTGCAGGTCGGTGCCTGCGGGGAACAGCTTCGCGACGTTTTCGGAAAGGCGCGTGTTCTGCTGCAGCTGGTCCTGCGGCGTCCTGCCCTGCGCCGGCTCCTGCACCTGGCGCTCGACGCTTGCGCTGCGCCCGCGATCCTGCGCACTGCCCTGCCGCTCGACCGGGACCGATTCGATACCGCGCTGCAAACCGGACGGCATGCCGCCACCTTGCGCCCCGCCCATGCCACCGCCCATTCCGCCGCCCATGCCGCCACCTGCACTCCCGCTGCGGCCCTGCGACAGAACGTCGGTGCTCGCTGCAATCATCGCGATTGCCAGCGACACAGAAATCGAAAGTAACCGTGCATTCATCGTAGCCTCCTGATGCGGGACAAACTGCCCCTTCCCGTTAGTGCAGCAAATCGGCGCTTTGTTGCGGGCGCAAAGCGGTCCGCCGCGTCGCCAATCCGCGACGGCAAATCGTATTCGAAAAGGGTGCTACGACTTTGAAGTTCGCAGCAGCGGAGGGCCAGGCCTGCTTACCTGGCACGGTACGCGGGCGACGTGTACGTGGAAGCGGAACTGGATGGCGGGGTGTATGGACTCAGGCCCGATGACGGCTGCTGTTGGGATCCTTCGAGCGGCGGGCCGGCACGCCGGAACTCACGCGGCCCGAGCCCAGGGATGACCTCGCCCGCCGGACGGAGATCGGTTTAGGAACGGCGACGCGGCGCGAATGCGATCGAGCGCTGCGCGATTCGCTTCGTCGGTCCTGCTGTTCGCAGACATCGTAGGCGTTTCGGATGATACTAGGCGCATCTTCGGCGTACGATCTTCCTGGCGCATGCTGATCCGGCCCAATCAGACCGATATCGTCGCGGACGTCGTCGCCCTCGAGCGCGAGCCCGATGGCCACGGAGCGACGGTCCGGCTGCTCGTCCATTCGAACGAGAGCACCGAGCCGGGGGCGGATTTCCTGCGCCCGGCGACCGGCAGCACGATCGAAGCGTTTTGCGCCGATCCTTCGCAGGTCCGCGTCGGTCAGCGCGTCAGCGCGCGCCTGCGCCGCAACGCGGATGCGTTCGGCGGGCGCAACGTCGTTCAGGCAATCCGGGTGCTCAAACCTTCAGGCGCAGGCTGACGACGCCTGCGGCTTCGCGGATTGCCGAAGCGACGATGCCGGTGGTGCTGCCGTCGTTTGCGCGCAAGCCGGGGGTGGTGGAGTCCGAGATTCTTTTGACTGCGGCGGTGCCGGGGAAAAGGTCGCCCGCGTCGCCGGGGTTCGCATCCAGTTCCAGGTCGCGGCGGCCGTCGGCCTGTACCAGACCGACGAGGTAGGCGAGCGGATTGGTGTTGCCGGACTGCGTCTCGTCGACGTGCCAGACGGCGAGCCCATTGCCCGGCAGCGCGCTATCCTGCCCAGCCTTCTGGCGGTTCTCGAGCAGGAAGTATTCCGCGCCGCTCGCGCCGCGCTTCCAGACTCTCAGGCACGCGGTCGGGTCGTTCGCGAGGGTGTCGAGCGTGAACGTCTTGCCCGCAGTCCTCGCGACGGTGCGCGGCGCGATCCAGCCGAGCCGCGACAGGCACCAGCACGACATCCGGGTCGGCTGGTTGCCCTGCCCGCCCCAGGAGCCGCCTGCCATCAGGCACCATTGCCCGGCGCCCGCCGACCGGTACGAGGTGTCATAGAGATCGGGCAGGCCGAGCACGTGCCCGAACTCATGCGCGAAGACGCCGACCCTGCCGTCTTCGGGCTCGGTCGAATAGGCGTAGACCTTCGTCCCGTGGTCGTCGAACGGGGCAGGAAGCACCCACTTGTGCGACCAGATCATGTCCTTGCGCTTGTCCGGATCCGGCTCGGCTTCGGCGCCGCCGCCGGCGTGGATCAGGAAGATTCCGTCGACATAGCCGTCGCTGTCCGTGTCGAACCGGGCTAGGCTGTCGTTCTTGCAAAGCTCGGTGAGCGCGTCGAAGAGCAAGCCCGGCCCGTTCTGCGGATACGTGGTCTCGCCCATGCCGCTCTCGCCGTTCGTGTAGAACGCGTACGGGTGCGGCATGCGCAGGTAGCCGACCGCTTCGCCTGAGACGTCGAGCTGGCCCCCCGAGATCGCCTTGTAGTACGACGCCATCGAACCGGGATTCGTCTGGTCGAAGAGCAGCCGCTCGAAGTCCGCGGCCGGGCGCGTGCCCGCGTTGTCGGTGAAATCGACGAGCAGCGCGAGCGCGTGCAGCTTGCGCACACCGGGGGTCGGCGCGAGCGCCGCCGCCGCAAGCGGCGCCCTGCGCGCGCCGGCGAGCTCGCGCGCATGTCCCGGAGGATAGAAAAGGCCGTCGTTCAGACCGACGCGCCGCGCCGTGTCCGCGCGAACCAGGCGCATCGCCGAGGCGAGGCGTACATCCGCGGTAGAGAGCGCGCCCGCTCTCTCGATCTCGCGCCGAATGCTCTTCACCACGTTGGGCTTCGCCACGCACGCCGTCGGGCCATCGGTGTAGCGGTGGACTTGGTGCGCGTGCCATCCAGACAGGTCAGACATGTTCGCCCTTTGGCGTGTTGCGCTGGACGATGAAGCTAGCACAGGGTCCGAAGACGCAACATCACCCAAACGGGTGATGGCAGTGAAACAGGACTGTTTCCGGACCGACGTAATCGCGTAACCGTCGCCCGCTCGCGCCGCGGAGCCGCCGGCGTCGCCCGAGGCGCCGGCAGCAAAGCCTGGCTGAAGCCTGACAGCCAGGAACTACGCGAGATGCTTCTTGAAGTGGGCGACCGTGCGCTCCCAGGCGAGCTTCGCCGCCGCTTCCTGATAGCGCGGTGTCGAATTGTTGTGGAAGCCGTGCTGCGTGCCGGGGTACGTATGGATCTCGTAGCGCACGCCCGCCGCCCTCATCGCGGCCTCGTACGCAGGGTACGTGTCGTTGATGCGCTGATCATCCGCCGCGAGGTGCGCGAGCACCGGCGCCTTGATCTTCGCCACCGACGCCGTGTCCGCTGCGACGCCGTAGAACGGTGCCGCCGCGCCCAGATCCGCGCCCATCTCCGCAGCGAGGAAATTCGTCGTCCCGCCACCCCAGCAGAACCCGGTAGCGCCGACCTTGCCAGTTGAGAGCGCGTGCGCCTTCAAAAACTTCGCGCCGTTCAGCATAT
>Ga0075421_100000811_pt1 | contig 34521 bp, 21 predicted proteins | sample SoiMetdeltSBSDD5_FD_75292 | JGI IMG/M metagenome (GOLD analysis project Ga0075421, IMG submission 75292) | Bulk soil microbial communities from a Populus tree surrounding site in Tennessee, USA - Soil MetaG P. deltoides SBSDD5 | ecosystem: Environmental > Terrestrial > Soil > Tree plantation... | reverse complement strand
TTTGAGCTGCGCGAAGTTCGCAGCGTGAGGGATCAGGGCGGACCGCCCAGCTACTCATATAACAACCTGAACGATCTGATCGCAGAGAGGCCCGCCACTGTTGGGCTATCGTTCGGAGGCAGCAAGGGACTTCGTACGATCAACACGGGTTTCTACTTCCAGGATGACTGGCGTGTCCGGAAGGGATTCCAGGCCAATCTCGGTGTTCGCTACGAATACACGCCGCCACTGAAGGGCGCTTTCAACATAGCGGGTTCAGATCCGTTCGGCCCTTTCATACGGGCGCAGGAGCCGATGTTTGCGGCAGATCGAAACGATTTCGCGCCGCGTGTTGGCCTGGTGTGGACACCTTTCAGCCGCACAGCCATACGCGCCGGCGGAGCCGTCAGCTACGTCATGCCGCAAGCGATCCACTACTACGACATGGCCTTCATCAACCCGGCGCTTCCTGGCGTCGCCTCGCTCAGCGCCGCCGACGTTCAAGCGCAGTACCTCGTATTCCCGAACATCCTCCCATTCCAGGCCCAAGTGCTTCAGAACCCTTCGCTCTTGCCGCCGAATTTCCGACTCTCGCGCAGCGTGGCCGATTACAACCGCCGCGACAGCTACGTTGGGATGTGGAACCTGACGATACAGCGGCAGTTGACCTCCACCCTGGCCTTGCAGGCCGGCTATGTTGGCCAGCGGACCGCCAAGCTCATCTCGGTACGCCCGCTCAACCTGGTCGATCCATCTACCGGAATCCGTCCCGACCCGACCCTCGGGCAGATCAACTTCGAAGAAAACGCCGCCAGAATCGGCTACAACGCGCTGGAAGTCTCGGTTAACCAGCGGCCCTGGCATCGGCTGAACTACGATGTCTACTTCACCTGGGCCCGAAGTCTTGGCTACTACACGCCGGATAATACCATCACGTTCACCGGGAGCGGCGTTCAGGATCCCTTGAATATCGCCGGATCGAACGGAGCCGTCGAGGGGCAGCCGACCAAGATTCTCAAAGGCGTCGTCAGCTATGCTCTTCCCGGTACGAGAAGTTTTCGCAGCGGGTTGTGGAAGCATGTTTTTGGCGGATGGACGCTGCGTAGCATCATGGGCTGGCGCTCGGGCCTTCCTTTGAACATCACGTCCGGAAGCGATTTCGTCGGGAACGGGCGCGCCGCAGGGCAGCGGCCCGACGCCATTCTCGGCGCGAGCCCGTACGTGAAGGATCATGACACACACACCTGGCTAACCTTGGCTGGCTTCAGCACGGTCGGACCGCGAACGGAGCGACGATTCGGAAATCTAGGCTTCGACGCGCTAGTCGGTCCTTCCGCGTTCACGATGGATTCCGGCCTGCACAAGACGTTTACGGTCGCAGAGGGACAACGAGTCACGTTCCGGCTCGAGTCATTCAATACGCTGAATCACACCCTGTTCAACAGCCCTAACGGCACACTGAACAATGCGAACTTTGGGAGAATGTTGAGCACCAGGGCGTCGCGCGCCTATCAGATTGCGCTGAAGTACATTTTCTAACAGGATCGCTATGGTTAATCGAACTGCGCTGTTCGCCGTCCTGCTCTCCTGCCTGCCGGCCTGGGCTGCCTCACTGTCCCAGACCGAGGTGTTCCGGTCCGGTGAGGGCGGCTATCACACCTATCGCATCCCCGCCCTGATCACCACGCCGAAAGGCACGCTGCTGGCGTTCTGTGAAGGACGCAAAAACTCCGGGAGCGACACGGGCGATATCGACGTCCTACTTCGCCGAAGCTTCGACGGAGGCAAGACCTGGTCGCCCGTACAGAAGATCGCCGACATGGCTGAGGACACGATCGGTAATCCGACGCCGGTCGTTGAACGAAAAAGCGGCGTCATCTTCCTGCTGTTGACGAGTAATCCCGGGCCGGTCACCGAGCGCCAGATCACCGAAACGGCTCCGCGAATCAGCCGGTCGGTATGGATCACGCAAAGCGCCGATGACGGCGCCACGTGGGCGGCGCCAGTCGAGATCACGGGGCAGGTGAAGCGGCCGGACTGGACATGGTATGCAACCGGGCCCGGCAATGGGATCCAGTTGCGCAGTGGCCGGCTGGTGATTCCCTGCGATCACAATCGCCGCGAAAACAACGAACGGCACTCGCACGTGATCTATAGCGACGATCGCGGTAAGACTTGGCAGATCGGCGGCATCGCAAATGAGAAGACGAACGAATCCGCCGTCGTCGAATTGAAGGATGGCAGCCTGCTGCTGAACATGCGCAGCTACCACGGCAAGAATCGGCGGGCGGAACAGCGCAGCCAGGATGGCGGCATTACATGGTTGGGGCTACAGTTGAACGACACCCTGATCGAACCTGTCTGTCAGGCGAGCCTCATCGCCGCGGTTCCGGCAGGCAAGAAGAGCGACGGCCGGCTGTTGTTTTCAAACCCCGCCGCCACTACACGCACTCGCATGACGGTGAGATTTAGCGCCGACGACGGCCGCACGTGGGGGGCCTCACGGCTGCTCCATGAAGGTCCCTCCGCTTATTCCGCGCTGGCGATGCTGACAAAGCGAACGGTTGGTTTGCTCTATGAGCGCGGCGACAAAAGCCCATACGAGCGCATCACATTCGCGAAATTTGACATATTTTCTAAATAGGAAAGGTCTCATGAAATTCAAGGGCATCATTCCCGCTGTAGTAACGCCAATAGACGCGAACGAGCGGTTCCTTGCCGCGTCCTTTGAAAGTCTGCTCGAGCGATTGTATTCGGCGGGCGTCGACGGTGTTTACGTCTGCGGCCAGACCGGCGAGGGTCTGTTACAGACCGTTGAGCAACGCAAGAACGTCGCCGAAACGGCCACGCGCAACTCTCCGGCGCCTAAGCAAGTCATCGTGCACGTAGGGGCCTACCGCACTGAGGACGCCGTCGAGTTAGCCCGGCATGCCAGCCGCATCGGCGCCGCCGCGGTAAGCGCGCTGCCGCCGCTAGGTTCGTACAGCTTCGAGGAGATCCGCGCCTATTACCAGGAAATCGCCGCAGCATCCGATGTCCCGCTGCTGGTCTATTACTTTCCTGAGATCTGCGCGGCGATCAAGAGCGCCGATCAGATTCTGGAGCTCTGCGCGATTCCCAATGTGGTGGGCCTGAAGTTCACCGATTTCGATCTCTACCGCATGCGCTGCATCCGGCAGAGCGGCTCAATCATCTTCAATGGCCGCGATGAAATACTAGCGGCAGGTCTGCTCATGGGCGCTGATGGCGGCATCGGCACGTTCTATAATGTCGTCCCCGAGCTCTTCGTCGATCTCTACAGCCGCGCGCTACAGGGCGACTGGACAGGAGCGCTTGAAACGCAGGATCGCATCAATGGCGTCATTCAGATCGCTCTCCGCTTTCCCGCGTTCCCTGCCGTCAAGCAGATGCTGCGCTGGAGCGGGATCGATTGCGGTGAGTGCATCCGGCCTCGCACCGGTCTCACCCCCGTGCAGACGGCCGAGCTAAGACGACAGCTCGATGAGTACGGGCTCGAGCTCGATGCGCCGGTTTCACAAGCATGACCGCGAGCTATCAGGCGTGGCTGCTGGTCGCTCTCCTCTGGGTTGTGGCGCTGCTGAACTATGTCGACCGGCAGGTGATTTTTTCGCTTTTTCCGCTCCTCTCCTCCGACCTGGGCTTTTCCAGTGTGCAACTCGGATTACTGAGCACCGTCTTCCTCTGGGTCTATGGATTCCTCAGTCCTGTCGCGGGCTTCGTCGCCGACCGCTTCGGGCGCGCGCGTCTCATCACCTACAGCCTTCTGGTGTGGAGCGTGGTGACGATGCTCACCGGCGTCTCTAGCACCTACATGCAAATGGTTGCCGCGCGCGCTCTGATGGGAATCAGCGAAGCCTGTTATCTGCCCGCGGCGCTCGCAAAGATCGCCGAGCATCACGGGCCTGGCACGCGGTCTCTCGCCGTGGGTCTGCATCAGAGCGGTCTCTACGTCGGAATGATTGTCGGGGGCGCGGCCGGCGGCTGGGCCGGCCAGCACTACGGTTGGCGGGCGCCTTTCCTGTGCCTGGGAGCAGTAGGCATTCTTTACTTCGGGGTCGTCCACCTCTTTTTCCGCAGGGAATCACATATCAAGCCGGAGTCGACGGCGTCGCCGCGCCGATTCACCGCCGCGGTCCGGGAACTATTCCAGCTCCCGGGCTTCACAACAATGACGATCGTCTTCTCCGGCGTGGCGATTGCCAACTGGCTCGTCTACACGTGGCTTCCGCTCTATCTCTATGAGCGTTTTCAGATGAGCCTTGCATCCGCCGGCTTCACCGCGACCTTCTATATCCAGGCCGCCAGCTTCGGCGGAATCATCCTCGGCGGCTTGCTTGCAGATCGATGGAGCGCACGAACCGCCCGCGGCCGGCTCTACACGCAGGTCTGCGGCGTACTGCTCTCAAGTCCGTTCCTCTTCCTACTCGGATACACCAGCTCACATGCCCTGTTGATCACCGCGCTCGTCCTGTTCGGAGCCGGCCGCGGATTCTACGACTGCAATACGATGCCTGTGCTCTGCCAGATCGCGCGCGACGACTTGCGGTCCACCGGCTACGGCATTTTCAACTTCTCGGGGTGCCTGTTTGGAGGCATCATGGCGGCTATGGCCGGCGTCCTGAGAGGTGTCGTCGGCTTGTCTGCTGCATTCCAAATAGCCGCCGTTATCCTGTGCGTTTCGGGACTTCTGCTATTGCGAATCCGTTTGACGCCGACGCTCACGCAGCGGCAGTCGCAAGTTCCTTCACCTCAGGGCCGGGTTGACAGCTTTTCTGTCTAACTAGCACGGCCTCGCGAGCCGGCTACCATTGGAAGCGAGCGACGATCTGGCCGTTGCGCGGGAGGCCGCCACCCGTCGCGGTCGGATTGATGCGGCCGAATCCGCCGGTGAGCTGTCCCTGCGCGTTGTAGGTGGGTGCGTTGTTCGGCGCACCGCCCGGGTTGTCCAAGTGGAGGCGGTTGAACGCGTTGAAGAACTCGCCGCGAACGTGGAAGTACATCCCTTCCTTGATCACGAATCGCCGTCCAATACTGAACTGTTCGTCGGGATGGCGCGGATTGCGGTAATCGTTGTAATACTTCGCGGCGGTTCCCCACTGCCCGGCCGGTACGTCCACCCAAGCCTTCGGGTTGAAGACCAGGTCCTTATTCGGATCGATGCAGTGGCAATTGAGGTCCTTAAGGAACGGCGACTCGCCGGGAACGCGGTTCATGCGGGTATTCTGGAACATAACGCTGTTTAAAGCATTGTTAGAAGTGGGTGTCTCGATAAGCGAACCGCTCTGATACCGCAATATGCCGCCGATGGTCCAATTGCCGACAACAGCGCGTACTACGCGATTCTGTGTGAACTTGGGAATCTCGTAGTTGAAGCCGGTCACGAAGGAGAGCGGAATGCTGTTCTGACCAAGTCCTTTCTGATTGGCGCGATTGAACACGTCGTTGAAACCGTCGGTGGCCAATTCTTTGGCCCAGGTGAAGGCCGTGGTAAAGTCGAGGCCGTGTGAGAAGCGCTTGTTCACCTTTAATTGCAGCGAGTCATACCAACTGCTGCCAATCGGCGCCCAGCGGGCGGCCAGGTTATTGTTGAACTGTGGGAATGGGCGCAGGCTCTGGGCCACGCCGGCTGTGGTCGCCACCGGGAATCCGGCGTACGGAAGCCTGTTGAATCCACGCTGTGCCGCGAGCGGCGAATCGATGCGCGAGTTCAGTAGCTGGAGGTCGGCAGGATTGTTGCGGCTCAAACCGTTCGCGGCGAGGATCTGATCCGTGAGAGCGTTTGGAGCAACCATGTTCTGCTGGGTCAGCCAGCGGCCGCGGTTCCCGACGTACGCAGCCTCCACGGACAAATTCCTGCCGATTTCGCGCTGCAGGCTGAGATTGTATTGTAAGATGCGCGGAGGACGGCCGCCGCTGCGGTCGATAATCAGGCCGGGCTGGTTAAGCTGGCCGACGTTAGGACGGAGGCCGGGGTCGAGCGTTGCCCGGAACAGCTCCGCACGATCGTATTGCAGTCCGTTGCGCAGGATCGTGGCCGGCTCGCCGGCAGCGGGGCTATCCCAGGTCTTCTGATCGAAGCCGACTCCGAGTATGGCCTGGTTGGTGAGGTATGCGTAGCCGCTCAAGTTACCGTAGGTCACTCCGGCGCCCCCGCGGATCACGGTCTTCGAATCGATCTGGTAGGCCACGCCTAATCGCGGACCGATAGCATATGGATAAAGATCGGTGAACGTGCAGTTACAGCGGCCAGGGCCGTTGCCTTCGTAGATCAGTCCTCCCAATTTGCCCCCAACCGTAGGGTTTGGAACAACACCGAAAATACTGTTACGGTTATGGATCTCCTCTCCTTGTGTCAGCAGGTCCCAGCGGATGCCATAATCCAACGTGAGCTTTCGCGTGACCTTCCAAGCGTCCTGCAGGTACATCGCCCAACCCCGTTTTCTCCACTGGGGATCCTGGACTGCGTTGACGCTCGAGGTATTGGTCAGCCCGAGCAGAAAGCTGGCGTAATTCAAACCCACGCTTCCTCCGCCAAGGTTAACGCCCGACAACGCATCGGGCATACCTGTCTGCGGAGAGCCGGAGTTTGCGTTCGTCCCGGTGCCAAAACTCATGTTTCCCTGCGCGCCGCGCGAATTGCGGTCCGTCCAGGAGTCGATGCGGAATTCTCCGCCCAGCTTGTAGGTGTGGCTGCCCCGAATATAGGTGAGGCTGGCGACCGAGGTCAGCTTGCTGTCGTAGTACTTGTTGGCGTTCGAAGGACCCATGGCCAAACCCATGCCGCCAAAGTTGCCGTTGCTGAGGTTGGTGAGGCGCGGAAAACCCGAAGGACTCGTGGACGAGCCGGTAAAGCCGATCCCGCCGATGGCATCGTAATCGAGTACGCTCGCCGGCGAACTATCGGGATTGTGAAACCGGAGATAGCCTGCGCCGATGTGGAGCAGCAAGGTCGGCGCGAGCGAGTGATCATAATTCAGCCGCGTTGTGTGCCCGTAAATCGCCTGCACGCGAACGCCCGTGATCGGCGCGGGCAGGCCGTCGTTGCTGGTGAACTGGTCGGTAGTCTGCTTGGAGTAGTAGAACGACATTCTCTTGCTGTCGTCAAAGTTGTGGTCGATCTTGATGCCCGGAAGTCCTTGCTTCCGGGTTGTGTCATTGTCCGGAATCCAGTTCTGAATCAAATTTCCATTAATCGGCCTGGGAATCAGATTCTGGATTTTCACCGCGACTGGATCAAAACGGGACGGCGCGATTATGTTTCCGGGAAAAGGATCGCGATAGATCCTGCCGTTAACTGGACGGCTGGTTAGTGGATCGTAGATGCTGTTCTCGACCACCGCCCGGCCCAATCCATCGGTGGTCAGGGTGCGGTTGGTCAGGGCAGCGCTGAAGTTGCCGTTCCGGTAGGCTTCGGTGGGCACTGTCTGGAAGCTGGAGGAAGCGCGGGTGCGGTTCCTGAAGAACTCGTAGTTGAAGAAGAAGAAGGTCTTGTTCCTGCCGTTGTAAAGCTTGGGAATCCAGACGGGCCCGCCGACTGAGAAACCGAAGTCGTGCTTTCGGCTTTGGGGACGAATCGCGGTGAATGGTCGGGACGCGTCGAGAGCCTCGTTGGCGAAATATTCGTAGGCGCTGCCGTGGAGGGAGTTGGTGCCCGATCGGGTGGTGAAGTTGAAGAGCCCGCCAGCGACCTGACCGAATTCGGCGGAGTAGTTGGATGTCTGCAGCGAGAACTCCTCGATCATTTCCACGGAGGCCTGGCTGACCGTGCTGGTCCAGGTAGTGTCGTTGGCGCTGGTAACATCCTGTCCCTCGACGATAATCTTGAAGTTGCCGCCTGGTGAGCCGTTCACGCGTGTGTTCTGATTGTTCCCGGTTACGCCTGGCGAAAGGAGCGCGAAGGCAGTCCAACTGCGGATGTTGCCGCCAGCGCCGCCGCCGCCGCCGAAGTTCAACGGCAGCTCGTTGATACGGTCTCCGCTAACATTGACGCTCTGTTCGCCGTTTTCGGTCCTTAGCAGAGGAGCTTCGGCGGTCACGGTGATCGATTCGGTCGTCGCGCCGACCTGCAGCAGGAAATCCAGGCGCAAGATTTGTGCGACCTGAACCCGGACTCCTTCCTGCGTCACCTTTTTAAACCCCGGAGCTTCCAGGGTGAGGTCGTAGGTCCCGACCGGGAGCGAAGCGATTGTGAAATTTCCCGTCGGCGTGGTGATGGTCTGGAAAACGGAGCCGTTTTCCGTATTCTTGGCAACGATGGTCGCGCCCGGGACGACGGCGCCGGCAGGATCCTGGACGGTCCCGGTGATGGCGCCACGGTCACTTTGCGCCATTGCATTCATCGCGATAGCTATCGCCAAGATGGACCGACGAATTACTTGGGCGGAACCTTGCATGATCTTTAACCCCCACTAACTTGCTGGAATTAGCCTCTTAACTTCGCGCAAGTATACAGGAGAAGGGCTGCGCTGAAACCTATCGAACGATAGGTAGCGAAGACAAAAAATTCATGGAACTTAGTGTCCGGAGCCGAAGAGACTGGCCGAATGGCGTAATCGACTCTCGACTCCAAGAGGACTTATTTTCAGCGATTTGGAGGCGGCGGAGGGCTTTGAATGCCCGTAGAAGATACGGGCATTCAAAGCCGGTATGACCCGACATCCGACGGAGATGGCGCGCAAACGCGATCGATTGAAGCGTCCGGCAATCTACACCAACTTCGATATGTGCGTCACGATCGGGATACGAAGCTCTGCGCCTCGTCAGGCAATGCTGGCAACGGGAAACGTGAAGAGCCTCACGCTACCACCACGCAGTCCGAATTTGAACGCAAGTGTCGAACGCTGGTTGCGATCCGTGAAGTAGGAATGCCTCTCCAGACTGAGCCTGTTTGGGGAAGGCTCATTGCGGAGAGCGCTCAGCGACTTCCTGGAGCCCTATCATATGGAACGAAATCACCAGGGCAAAGGCAACCTCCTACAGTTTCCTTCGACCAAACACGCCTCATGTGGAACGCGGTTCGACGGTTCAACGCCGGCAGTTTAGGGTGCTCGTTCAGAATCGTCCATCCACTGATAGAACCGACGGACACCTCGGAGGTCGGCGCAGATTTCTTGAATATCCGGGAAATGATCCTTGTGAACTGTAAGATTCATGCGCCGAGCGGCTACATCTGCTGAAATTCCTGGTTCGCGCAAGCCCGCGACCTGCTTCATGAAGTCCGTCAAATAGTTTTGAAACCCGTGATTAGCCCTTTATTCACCAAACGGCCTGCCATGCCCTCGCAACACGGCTCCCTCTGGTACCGGCTCCAATTGGTTCTTGCGTCCTAACCTTGAGAAACTTCGGCGATGGCCCTGGCGGCGACCCCGGTGGCCGCTCGATCCACATCGTAGTGTGTGACGGCGCGGACCTGTCTCTCGTTGACTGCGTTCATCAGGACGGTCTTCGCCTTCAACCTGGCGCTGAATTCCGGAGCCGCTAGACCCGTCCCGCCGACGTCGAAAATCACAATGTTGGTCTGGACCTTGCCAGGATCGACGGCGATGCCGGGTATTTTCGCTAGCGTGTCGGCCAGGAATCGGGCATTGGCGTGGTCGACGGGCAGTTTGCACGGACCGTCTTCGAGCGCGATGAGTGCGGCCGCGGCCAGCACGCCCGCTTGCCGCATGCCACCGCCGAGGCGCTTGCGATAAAGGCGGCCACGGCGTATCTGCTCGTCGGTCCCGGCGATCATCGAGCCTACCGGGGCGCCTAGAGCCTTCGACAAGCAGAACGCCACGGTATCGACCTCAGCGACGACTTCTCGTATCGGCACGCTCAGATATGCGGCTGCATTGAACATGCGGGCGCCGTCCATGTGGACTTTCAATCCGCGTTCGTGCGCGCCTTCGCAGATTTTAGAAATGGTCTCCAAGGGATACACCGTCCCGCCGGTCATATTTGAGGTGTTTTCGATCTCGATCAGTCCCGTTGGCGCCCAGTGCGGGCCGAGGGGGCGGATGACTTGCTGGATTTGATCCCAGTTGAGAATGCCATGCTCCGCGTGGATCGGGCGAGCGACACAGCCGGAGAACCAGGCCATCATCGCCAGCTCGTAGTTGAAGACATGCGAACGCGATTCGCAGATGACTTCCTGGCCATGTTCGGTGTGCAGCTTTACTCCGATCGTGTTGGCCATGGTGCCGGTCGGGACAAATAGCGCGGCTTCCTTGCCGAGGATCTCTGCGGCGCGGCGCTCGAGCCGGTTTACGGTGGGATCCTCCCCGTAAACATCGTCGCCGACTTCGGCTTCGGCCATTGCGCGACGCATTTCCGGCGTCGGCTTTGTCACCGTGTCACTGCGCAGGTCGATCATCATTCGGCTAGGAACTCCTGGAACACTTCATTGGAAAACAGGACGCCGCGGCTTGTCAGGCGGAGCGTGTCATCGCTTGTTTCGAGGAGTCCTGCGTTAACGAAACGGCGGATCGGGATTTCGAACTGCCGCCATTCTTCGGGGGTAGGATGGATTCCGTCCATCAGGCGCAGTCCGACGAAGAATTTTTCTTCGGCGAGATTAGCGGCTATGATTTCCTTTCGCGGTGCTGCGACGTATTCGGCCGGCGATTCGACGTTCTCCGACCGCAGCTTACCATCGAACGAGTGGGCATCGGATCCAAAGCCGACGTACGGCTCGAGGCGCCAATATTTCAAGTTGTGGATGGATTCGAATCCGGGCCGGGCGAAGTTGGAGATTTCATATCGGCGGATGCCGATCCGGCCCAGGCGCTCCACGGCGAATTCGTACATATCGGCAATGCCGGTGTCGGATGGAATGGCTCCGGCTCCGTAACGAACGCCACCGAGGAGTTTCTCGCGCCCTAAGCGGCTGTCGTCATCGATTTCCAGCATATAGACGGACACGTGCGGAGCCCCGAGTCTTTCGATCCAGTCGAGCGACTCTCGCCAGCTCTGCGACGTCTGTCCGGCGAGACCTGCGATCAGGTCAATATTGTAGTTCGTGATCCCGGCCTGGCGCAGTACTTCGATGTCGCTAGCGACCGTTTCGGCTGTATGCTTCCGTCCGGTTGCGGCAATTTCGGCGCTGACAAATGATTGCACACCCAGGCTGACACGATTAATGCCGCGCGTTCTCCAGGCAATAGCCTTCTCCGCGGAAATGGTTCCCGGAGACGCCTCGAGAGTGGCCTCCCTCCAGGGGTGTCCGGGAACGGCGTTGAGAATCGCTACCAACGCGTCCGGTTCGAGGGAACTCGGCGTGCCTCCACCGAGAAACACGGTTTCCGGGGTCCACTCGAAAGAATGGGCACGAATTTCTGCAACCAATGCCCGTTCATATTCATCCTGTAATGAGCGCGGAAACACCCCTGATGCGAAGTTGCAGTAGGTGCATTTCTGGGCGCAGAACGGGAACGATATATAAACACCAGCCACGACTTAATGATACACATGGCGTGCTAACCTCAGAGAGTCGTATGGAGTGTACTTGCATCCGGCACACCGAGCTGCCGCACACCACGAAACTGTTTGCCGACTTCGTGTATCATTTCGATCGCGTTACCCGTTTTTATCCTCACCCTCCATTCGACCCCGGTTCTTACTCCGAGGCCGCTGCGCAAATCGACTTGCCCGACGACCGCCGGGCAGCACTGGTGGCGGCTCTCCAGATTCAGAACGGCGATAGCGAATCGCTCAATAGGCTAGCTCAGCCCGGTACGGTGGCCGTCGTGACGGGGCAGCAGGTGGGCTTGTTTTCGGGGCCTGCGTACACGATTTACAAAGCTCTGACCGCGGTGAAAGTAGCGCGCGATCTGACGGAGCGGGGTATCCCGGCTGTTCCCGTTTTCTGGCTGGCGACCGAGGATCACGATTTCGCCGAGGTCAACCAGTTCTGGAGCTTTGATGCAGCGCATCATCCGGTTGAGTTGACTCTGAAGGGATACGAATCGGTGGGCCAGCCGGTCGGTGAACTTGTCTTCGACAAATATCCGACCGAGGCGCTGAGGCAGTTGCTCGAAGATTTCCCTTTTGGACAGGATGTTTCCGATCTGGTAGAGAAATCCTACACAGGCGGCGCGACATTCGGTGCGGCGTTCAGCGCGCTGCTGAAGCGGCTTCTTCCGGCGTACGGTCTGTTGCATATCGATCCGATGTTGCCCGCGATCCGCGAGCTGGCTGCTCCCGCCATTCGATCGGCGCTCTCGCAGGCGCCGGAGCTGACGGCATTGTTGCTGCGGCGCAACGAGGAACTCACCGCGGCCGGCTACCACGCACAGGTGCACGTAGAGGAGCACACGTCGCTGGTATTTCTGCTCGAAGGGGGCCGGCGCATCGCGCTGAAGCGTAGCGGCGATCAGTACATCGTCAACGGCCGCCGATTTTCCACTAGCGAGCTGATGGATCGCGCAGCGAGCCTGTCGCCAAACGCGCTGCTGCGGCCCGTCGCGCAGGACACGATTCTACCCACCGTCGCCTACATCGGTGGACCGGCTGAGCTCGCCTACCTGGCGCAGTCGGAAGTGATCTACGGCAAAATATTGGGCCGAATGCCGGTGGCCGTGCCTCGCAGCGGGTTCACGCTTCTTGATCAAAAGAGCGTGAAATCGATGACCCGCTACCAGCTTCGCCTGCAGGGGTTTTTCCACGGCGAAGATCACCTGCGCGAACGGATTTCCTCCCAACTCGTTCCTGCGTCGGTTGCGCGTGTGATGACTGAGACGCACTTCACCACTAATGCGGCCATTGAGCGATTGATCGCGGCCCTCGCGGGCTTCGATCCGACGCTGGCCGCCGCCATGCAGAGCAACAGCAAGAAGATCGAGTATCAGCTCTCAAAGATGGATCGCAAGATCCGCCGCGAAGCGCTGCTGCGCGACGAGAGAGCTGCGCGCGACGCCTCCGCGCTCTATGGGCTGGTCTATCCAAACAAGCATTTGCAGGAACGGCTGTATTCGATCACGCCGTTCCTGGCTAAGCACGGCCTTGATTTGGTGGACCGTATTTATGAGAATATCCAGTTGGATTGCCCCGACCATCGCCTGCTAGTGGTCTAAAGAGAGCGCATACTTCATGAGAAAGAACGCCGTTAAACAGGCTCTCTCCGAGGGCAAGGTGCAGTTCGGGACCGGCTTTGGCCAGTTGCGATCGCCTGATGTGGCGCGGATCCTGGCCGCGGCAGGATTCCACTGGGCATTCGTCGACACCGAGCATGGCGGGTTTGACCTTGAGACGGTGCAGGACATCTGCCGCGTTGCGGTACTTGTTGGACTTTCGCCCATTGTGCGGGTGGCAGACTTGCAGTATTCGTTTGTGGCGCGATCGCTCGATTGCGGCGCGCAGGGAATTATCTTTCCACGCGTGGAATCGCCGGAGCTGCTCGAACGGGCTGTTTCGTGGGCCAGGTTTCCGCCTGTTGGTGTTCGCGGCTATGGTCTGGCGCCCGTGCAGCTCGATCACGAGAAAGTTACTTTTCCGGAAGTGATCGAGCACATGAATGCGAACACGATGGTCGTGTTGCAGATCGAAACGCAACGCGCTTTCGATATGCGTGAGGAGCTGCTATCCGTTCCGGGAATCGACGCGGTCATGATCGGTCCGGCGGATCTTTCTATCTCGCTCGGAGTTCCCGGTGACTTCGATCATCCCAAGATGGTCGAGACGATCGCGGCCATTCGCGATACCTGCGTCCGTCGCGGCGTAATTCCCGGCATGCAAACTCGCACGCTGGCGCTCGCGCGGTTCTGGAAAGAGCGCGGTATGTTGTTTCTCGGCTGCAACAACGAGACGACGATGCTGTTCGAGCGCGCCTCCGAGCTGGTCAAGCAGCTTTCCGCCACAGCCTGACATGTTATGAGCGCTATTTCCAGACGCCGTTTCGTGCAGACGCTTTCGGCGGGAGCGCTCGCGCCGTTTCACGCTCTCGCAGCGCCAGAACGTGGACGGGTCAGGATCACCGACATCAGGGTGATGATCCTGCAGGGCCCGCGCACTTATACGCTCGTCAAGGTATTGACGGATTCCGGCGTCTACGGAATCGGGGAAGGTTATGGCAGCCCGGGCATCGGCGTGAAAGAGGGCGTGTTTGAGCTGCGGCCGTACTTCATCGGAAAGGATCCGCTAGAGATCGACGTGCTTTACACGGGTCTGGGTCGGCGCATTGATGGGTCGGCCCAAATGCTGCTGCGTGCGGCTAGCGGAATTGAAGTAGCTCTATGGGATCTGGCTGGGAAGCTGCTCGGTGTTCCGGTGGTCACGCTGCTTGGCGGAAAGTTCCGCGACAGGGTCCGGATGTATCACGACGAAGGGCCGCGCAACATGCTGGACCGCGAGAGTTGCGGCGAATGGGCAGCACGGGTGAAAGGCCATGCCGCCGGCTGGACCGCGTTCAAATTCGAGCCGCCGCGATCCAACCCGCGTGTCGACCGCGTCCGCGATACCGCCAATCGTCTTCTGACTACAAAAGAGGTGCGGGATATACGGAATGGATTCGAGAATTGCCGCGCGACCATCGGGGAAGACTACGACCTCATCGTCCAATGCCAGGGGGAGTACGATTTACCCACAGCGATACAACTTGCAGAAGCCGTCGAACCGATCAAGCCCCTATGGATTGAAGATCCGTTGCCGCCGGATTTTTCCGAGTCTTGGGTGCGGCTGGCCAGCGCGGCGAAGGCGCCGATCGGTACGGGTGAAAATCCGGCGCGCCGGCATGGGTTCAAAGACTTCATCACGCGCCAGGGATGCGACATCGTCCAGCTCGACGTGCGCAACACGGGCGGACTGCTCGAGTCGAAGAAGATCTCCGACCTAGCGGATATTTATTACCTGCCGATGGCGGCGCACAATACCGGAAGCGTCGTTAACACGCTTGCGACGGTGCATTGGGCGGCGGCCCTGCGCGACTTCCTGGCCGCGGAGACGGTCGTCGGGATGGGCAACTGGATGGACGACATCATTGTGCGCGACGGGCCGATCGTGAAGGATGGCCACATCGCTGTACCATCGAAGCCCGGGTTGGGGATCGAGCTGAATAAGGAAGTCGTCAAGGCCAACCTGGCCCAGGGCGAAAAGTATTGGGAGTAGCATCGCTCGAAGCGAAGTATCCTTCGCTGGCATACCTCGCTCCCTTCTGCGCCTTCATCGCATTCCTTGCGCTGGAACGAGTCTTACCGATCGGCGTCGAATGGTTGTATCCGCTTCGAGTGCTGGTCGTCACGGCGATACTGCTCGCTTTTTCGCGGAGCGTCCTCGATTTTCGCGTCAAGAACTGGCCGGAAGGTATTGGGCTCGGCATTGCTGTTTTCGTCATTTGGATCGGTCCGGATGTCCTGTGGCCCGGCTACCGAAACCACTGGTTGTTCACGAATTCGATTACTGGCGAGGTAAAAAGCTCTGTGCCCGGGGACGTGCAGACGAGCTTCCTGTTTGTCGCGTTCCGTGTGGTCGGCTGCACGTTGCTGGTCCCAATTATAGAGGAGCTGTTCTGGCGCGGATGGCTCACGCGCTGGATCATCGACGCGGATGATTTTCGTCGCGTGCCGCTGGGGACATACACAGCGCTGTCGTTCTGGATGGGATCACTGCTGTTCGCCTCCGAGCACGGGCCATTTTGGGAAGTGGGATTACTGGCCGGAATCGCCTACAACTGGTGGATGTTGCGCACTCGTAGCCTGGCGGATTGCATGCTGGCGCACGCGGTGACGAACGGGTGTTTATCGGCGTACGTGCTGGCGACGGGTAAGTGGCAGTACTGGCTGTAGCTGATACAATGAGGGTGTTTAGCAGGCAGGAGGCGGGGGTAACTCAACGGTAGAGTCACAGCCTTCCACGCTGTTGGTTGCGGGTTCGATTCCCGTCCCCCGCTCCATCTAGTAAAGAGGCCGGCGTAGCTCAGTTGGTAGAGCATCTGATTTGTAATCAGAGGGTCGGGGGTTCAAATCCCTCCGCCGGCTCCATTTTAAAACTGTCCGGACCGGATACATAGGTAAACAGCTTGCTCCTAAGACATGGGTGACACTCGATCGCGGTGCGCGCCATCGGCTCCATACAACTCCCCGCGCTTAAAAGAACAAACGCAATCCAAACTGGATCTTGCGGTTGTCGGTGTCGGTCGCGGAGCTGATGAAGTCCTCCGATGCCGTGACCTGACCAAAATTGGGGCTCCCGAAGGTCCCGCCAGGTCTGGCAAAATGCGGCGTGTTACTGAAATTGAACGACTCCGCGCGGAACTCCATGTTGAATCGTTCGGTCAGCTTGAACCTGCGGAATATGGACAGATCGAGGTTGACCACTCCGGGGCCCGTTAGTATATTTCGGCCCACATTCCCGAATGTCCCCACGCCATTGATGGTGGGCGGCGCAGCGAACCGGCTGGTATCAAACCAAAGCTGCCCCGGACCCACATTGCCGAAAATTTCCGGAGTGCCGGCGCCCACCAGGAGCGGCGAGTTATTGTTTCCCGGAGCGTTCAAGCTGGCATTGGGATAGGTGATTTCCAGCGGCCGGCCTGTCTGGAGCAGCAAGAGGCCATTGACCTGCCAATCACCCAGTACCCATCTTAGCGGGCCGGACTGGGCGAATCGCTTCCCGCGTCCGAACGGCAGGTCGTAGACGTAGGCCTGCGTGAACACATGAGTGAGATCGAAATCGGTGCGCCCCCTCTCCAGCGCCAGGTTGAAAAACTGACGTGGCGTGTCGGGGTAACCGATGGACTTACTGTACGTGTACGCTGTCGTGATCATTAAACCGTTGGAGAAACGCCGGTCGAACTTCGCTTGAAGCGCATCATAGTATTGGTGCACGCCGACATTGATATTGACGCGGTTCGACCGGCCGTAACGCGCGAAGAACGGCTGCGAGGCTCGACCACCACCGATCGAGCCGATGTTAAAATCCCAATCGATCTGTCGATTTACGACGTGGTTACCTACGAACGCCAATTCCAGGACAAAGTTCGCCGGCAGCGCTCGTTGCAGTGAGATATTCCACGATTCCACGTAGGAGTGCGGTATGTCCTTCTTCGTGACCGTGGCGTCTACGGTCGGCGGCGCCGGTGAGATGATCCCGTTGGCCGGGATAACAAAGAAATCGGGCGGCGGAATACCGGCGGCCAACGAGCCTGCGGCCGAGAAGCTGTTGGGCGGATTGAACGTGTTTTGCTGTCTTACCGGGAAGCTGTAGTTAGAGATGAATCGGGTACTAAAGCTGATCCCGTACCCGGCGCGGAACACGGTTTTCGGGTTCACACGATACGAAAGTCCGAGCCGCGGCGCAAAGCTCTTCAGCTGGTTCTTCACCCCCAGGTTCATGGGAATATCGCCGATTCCCGCCAGCTCGATCGTGTTGTTGGTCCAGTTGTAGGCGGCGAACCCGCCGGGCAGCCTGGGCTTACTTGAGGGCCAGTATTCCCAGCGGACGCCCAGGTCCACGGTGAAGCGAGGCGCCACCTGCCACTTATCCTGAACATAAAGGCTGTGAACCCAGTCCCGGCGGGCCGGGAAAACCGGAGCCAGGCCACGTTCGATCAGTCTTGGCGAATCGAGCAGGAAGCTCGCGAAGTTATTAGCAAAACCGACGGCGGTGTTTCCGTTCAGCGAGGTCGGCCCGGGGCCGAAGTAAAACCGGCCGCGTGGGGGCGCGGTCTGCTGCAAGTCGATCCGGTAGCGGCGGAGATCGTACCCCCACTTGACCAGATGATTGCGTAGTGTCTTGGTCCAGTTATTGGTAAGGCTGAAGCTGGTCGTGGCCCGGTACCAGGGAAGGCTTTGCTCGAAGCCAAGCATCGGATTCGAGTAGTTGTCAACAGTTATGTGGGTGAGGCCGCTGGACCAGAGGTCCAGGTTAACCCCGGGGATCCCGATGTCCTTAGACGTCGTGAGTCCGTAGTCAATGCCCAAGGCGTCGTTGCGATTGCGCAGCACGCCTCCGCGCAGCTCCATCACCAGAGTCGGACTGAAGACCTTGGAGTAGTTGAGTCCCAAGCTCTGGGTGCGGGCCGGTCCGTAACCCTGAAAACCGTTCGCGTGCGGACCGCCATAGATTCCCCCATTCGGGCCGTACAGCCCCGGATCGGTCACGTTCGCCTGCTGGATACTGTAGCGGACCATGATCCGGTCGTTGTCGGTTAAAACGTGATCGATCTTGATATCTCCTGCGTCGATCTGTTTCAACCGAACCACGGCCTTCTCGAAGTTGGTGGTGAAGCCAGATCGCGTGGGCGGCGGAAGAAAGCTCAGAAGTTTCTGCGCGATGGGGCTTATCCGGCTGGTAGGGATTTGCTGGTTTTGGAAGGGCGTCCGGTTGCGGCCGTCGGCCGTCCCGGTCCGCGGATCATAGATAGTCGTCGGAGACGAGCTGAAATCACCGGCGCGGAATGGCATGGTCGGAATAGTGGGAAGCTCCACCGAGCCCTTGCGATCCCGGCTCCCCTGGTAATCCACGAAAAAGAATGTCTTGTCGCGTCTGATCCTGCCACCCAAGGTGCCACCGAACTGGTTGTATACGGTCAGCGCCTTGGTAGTCGCAAAAACGTCTTTGGCGTAGAGGTGATCGTTCTTGTGGAACTCGAACAGGCTGCCGTGGAAACTGTTCGTGCCGGACTTGAGCGTCGCGTTCACCACCCCTGCGCCGGCCCTCCCGAACTCGGAATCATAGTTGCTTGTGTTGACGTCCACTGTCTGAATCGCCTCGATGGGCGGAATGATGGCGGTCAAGTTGCCGGTCTCGATGTTATTGTCGACGCCTTCGATCATGAAGCTGGTGGCCGCCCGCTCCTGCCCGTTCACACGGCTCGACAGGTTGTCCTGCGAATTGTAAAACTCCGAGTGCTCCCGCATCGCCCGGCCCCCTGTCCCAGGAATGGTCATCAGGAGGCCCTGGTAATTTCGATTGGTGGCCAAAGGGATGGATTGCAGTTGCTTGACTTCGAGCTGGCCGCCGGTATCGGCGCGGTCTGTCTTCAGGATGGCCGCCTCACCTGTGACCTCGACAAGCTCGGTGATTGCCCCGGGGACCAACTCCATGTCGATACGCACGGTGTTGTTTGGGGGCACTTCGATATTGGCTCGAGTAATCTTGCGAAAGCCCGCATGCTCGACGTCGACCCGGTACGTGCCGGGATCGAGGTTAGCAAACGCGAACAGACCTCTATCGTTAGTCGCTGCCGTCCGGGATATGTTGGTCCCGGTTTCAGTGACTACAACCTGAGCGTTGGGAACAACCGACCCCGAAGAGTCCGTGATAGTCCCCAATATCGTGCTCTTCAGCACTTGCCCGTGAAGGGAAAGTTCCGAAACCGTTACGAGCAGGGCGAGCAGCCACGCTGCCGGCCAAAAGCCGCGGAGATGTCCCATAGTCCCCTCCTATGCGAGTTGTATAAGGCCACATAAAAGAAGAGGGGTCCCCATTTGCGCTCCGCGCAGTTGGCAGTATACACCAGACCGCTTCGTCGCGGGTTGTTTAATTTGGAGCCATGCGTGCCGACGACGGATCACTGGAGACGATTATGCACTACCCTTCCTCCAACGACGGTCCGTAGGGCTTCGATGTCTTTGATCTCGTCTTCGGGACATGTGGCATAGTTCTTGGAGAGGACTACCAGGTCAGCCAGTTTCCCCGGCTCGATAGATCCGGTCTCTTTTTCCGAGAACATGAGGTAAGCGCCGTTCCAGGTCCACATCTTCAGCGCCTCCATTCGCGAGATCCGCTGCTCGGTATGGAGGACATTGCCGTCCACCATCTTGCGCGTAATCGCGATCCACATTCCGAGAAACGGATGATAGGGATTGGTTGCCAGCCGCGGGTCGAAACGAATCATGTGATCTGATCCGCCGCCCACTACGATACCGGCGTCAAACAGGTCGCGGAGGGGCTGAAAGCTCTTCATCCGTGCGGCTCCAAAAACGTCTCCGATGGCCGGCCCGTCGAGGTAGAGCCAGAATGGTTGAACATCAAACGAGACGCCAAGTTTCCTGGCGCGCTCGATCGCAGCCCGGTCGGGGAAGTTGCCGTGAGTCACCGTAAAGCGGCGTCCGGCGATGGGTGTTACGCGATCCGCAGCCTCGTAAGCGTCCAGGAGAAGGTCGGTGGCGCCGCCGCCCGTGGTATGCGCGGTCATCTGCCACCCGAGCTCAGCCGCAGTCTGCGCCATGGCGATCAGGTTCTCCCGTGGCAGGGAGAGCAGACCCCGGTAGCCAGGGTCGACAAAGCCGTAAATCTGTGTGTGCGGTCCATAGGACTCGCGAAGATACGCGGTGCCGATCAAAATGCCGCCATCGACGACCGCCTTCAAGGCTCCGGTTCGCAGCCAGTTGTCACCCCATCCGGTGATGAATGGTATCCGCTCAATTTCCTCGCGCACCTGCCCTGGTGTACCTTGCGCCTGGATCAAGTAGGTCACATGGCTTCGGACCGTTAGTTCGCCTGACTGATGCAAACTTTGATAGGCGCGGAAGCCTTCCGGTCCCGCTGAGCGATCGCTGAGGCTGGTGATGCCGACCGAGTTGTAGCGTTGCAACATGCTCTTGAGCGCCCAAAGGCGGTCCTTCGCGGTGTAGGCACGCGAGCTTCGCAGCTTGCCCAGTAATTGCGGCGCGCCGAGAACCAGACCGGTCGGCTCGCCATTCTGATCCTTGACAATCCGCCCGTTAGCCGGCTGGGAGGTATCACGTGTGACGCCGAGCTTTTTCAGAAGGGCCGAATTGAGCACTGAGGCGTAGCCGTTATCGATCATCGCTTCGCGACCTGGGGCTGCTTCGTCGAGCTCATAGCGGGTCGGATAGCGACGGTCGGTGAGGCGCGTCGAATAAACCTTGGGAGCGAATATCAGGCGGCCGGGCGGCAGAGTACGGTCCTGTGCGCGGAGATAGTTCTGAATCTCGGAAATGGAGTGAAGCGCCGGGACCGGCCCATCGATTTCGGCCAAGGCAGCGCTAATGGGATGGACGTGCGATTCAATGATCCCGGGGACGATACATTTGCCACGCAGATTGATTTTCTGTGTCTTAGGACCTGCGGTTTTTAGCACTTCGGCATTGGCGCCGATGGCTATGAATCGTCCCCCGCCAATCGACAGCGCTTGGGCTGTTGGTCGAGCGGGAGACATCGTGATGATGGATGCGTTGTAGTATATGGCCTCGGGAACCGTTTGCGCGCCAGCGGCGGATACGAGACTGAACAGAATGAGCCAAAGGCGTCCCCTGGACTCCAAATTTTGCCGCATGAGGGAGGCTAACATTCGTTTCCCGGCACTGTCAACGAGCATGGTTGCGCGCCTAGCATGGGCTTGACTACGGGCTACTGAGGGTACAAAATTAGGCCCAGCGGACCTTAACCGGAGAACTGTAAAGGGGGACGGGAGATGCTTCTGGAACTCTCGCGAACGCGCCAAGGAAGTCTTTGCTCGATCCTTGCGCCGGTGATTCTGATCGGCGTAGCGGCGCAAACCACTCGACTGATAGCCCAGCGGCAAGCAACCGAGACAGACGTGCTGCCGATTCTGGAGAAGAACTGCTTCCAGTGTCACGGTGAAGCGGTGAAAATGGCGAATCTCGACTTGCGGACACGCGAGGCGATGCTAAAGGGTGGAGACAAGGGCCCGGCCCTGATTCCTGGCAAGGCTGCGGATAGTCCGATTTATAAGCGAGTGGCCGGGCTGCAACAGCCCAAGATGCCGATGGCTCCGCTGCCACCACTAAGCGAGCGTGAGATAGTTGTCCTGAGGGAATGGATCGATCAGGGCGCCAAACGGGCGGCAACGGCGCAGGCTCCACCCCCCGCTGCGGACGATAAGGCTAACGCGAGCTACACCGAATACAAGGAACGCGTGATCACTGACCAAATGCGCCAGTGGTGGGCGTTCCGGAAGCCGACTCGGAGCACACCACCCCGCGTTAACGCTGCCCGGTGGTCGAAGAATCCCATCGACAGGTTCGTGAAGGCTGCTCTGGACGCCAAGGGTCTGACTCCGGCGTCGCAGGCCGACCGGGTTACACTGATCCGCCGCGCATACCTCGATCTGATCGGGTTGCCACCTACCCCAGCCGAAGTGGATACCTTCCTAAACGATGCTTCGACGCGCGCCTACGAAGAGCTGATCGAGCGCCTTCTGGCCTCTCCCCACTACGGCGAACGGTGGGGTAGGTTCTGGCTGGATGTAGTTCGCTTCGCCGAGAGCTCCGGTTTCGAGCATGACCGCACCCTGGCGACAGCCTGGCGATATCGCGACTATGTCATTAAATCCTTGAATGAGGACAAGCCCTACAACCAGTTCCTTCTTGAGCAGATCGCCGGCGACGAACTTGATCAGCCGACCTACGACAGCCTGATCGCAACCGCCTTTTACCGGGTAGGTCCTCGCGTGCGATTCCGCGAGAAGGCCAACCCGTATTACCGCTACGATTATCTGGATGACATGGTCCGTACGACCTTTGGCGGGTTTATGGGCGTGTCGGTCCACTGCGCGCGCTGCCACGATCACAAATTCGATCCCATCACCCGGATGGATTATTACCGAACAGTCGGCATGTTTTTTGGCTACGTGAACTACGATCATTTACTCGTGCCCAAAAACGAAGCCGAGGATTTTGTCGGCACCCGGAAGGAGCTTCTTCGAGCGATGACACCGCTGAAGAGGGCCATCGACCGATTAGAAGCGCCATACAAAAGAAAGCGGTTCGAGGCAAACCTGCAGCGGCTCCCCGAGGAAGTCCAGGCAGCGGTTAACACGCCGGTCGAGCAGCGCACGCAGGGCCAGAAATTATTAGCGGCTCAATTTGAGCGCGGCCTGGACGTAGATCCCGACGCCAACGCGGATGACGATCTAGCGGCTGTCGTTCTGGCTGCGACTGACGACACGTATTATAATTTTTCCCGCTCGACTCCCGGAGCGACCTCGCGGCGACAGCAAGCGCCGATGCTGAAGCTGAGTGAAGACGACGAGCGGGCCAGGAAGGAGCTGCTGGACCAGATCGCGGCGCTCCAGGCCAAGATGCCGAAGGCTCCTGCAGCAGTCGAAGGCGCTCGGGAAGGGGACTACCGGCTGGCCCCGGACGGCCCGGGCGATGTCGCTTTGCCTGGCCAGAATCGACCGGATTACGGTGTCACCTGCTGCTACCTTCCCGAACCGGGCCAGAAGTTCCAGGTCCCCGATGTTCACTTCGGGGCAAATGGACTGGTTGTCGAGGATGATCATAGAGCGCCGGTCGTTCAGCCCGGGTTCTTGCAGGTTCTGGTGAAAGGAACACCTCCACCAGTAACCCATCCGCCGAATCGGACCGACTACGTCACCAGTGGTAGGCGCCGCGCCTTGGCCGAGTGGATCGCTTCACCAGACAACCCGTTGACAGCCAGGGTTCTCGTTAACCGGGTTTGGTATTGGCATTTCGGTAACGGCATCGTTCCGACACCCGGCAACTTCGGCAAAATGGGCGTGCCGCCTTCACATCCGGAGCTGCTCGACTGGCTGGCGACCGAGTTCGTCCGTCAGGGTTGGAGCATTAAGCAGATGCATCGCCAGATGATGACCTCGGAGACATACAAGATGGCGTCCAGCTTCTACGATGCTGTGGATGCCGAAAAAGATCCGACAAACACCTACCTGTGGCGATTTCCAGTGCGCCGATTGGAAGGCGAGGCCATCCGGGATGTGGTCCTGGCCGCCAGTGGCAAGATCAACCTTCAAGCTGGCGGTGAGTCCTTCTACCCGGCTATGCCGGAGAGCGTGCGGGAAGGTTATGCCGCCGGAAAGTGGAACCTGACCAAGGAGGAACCGGCGACCTGGCGGCGCAGTGTCTATTCTTACTGGAAGCGCGGCATGAAGTTTCCTATGTTTGACGTACACGATCAGCCGGATCAGAATGTCACAACTGAGAGGCGCAGCGTAAGCACGGTACCAACGCAGGCGCTGACGCTGCTGAATAGTGAGTTCATGCTGCTGCAATCGCGCTACCTTGCGGATCGTGTATTGCGAGAGGCTGGTCGCGAGGTGGGGGCGCAGGTGAAGATGCTTTACCGAATCACCCTGAGCCGTCAGCCTGGGGAGAGCGAGTTGGCCGCCGATCTGGAATTTCTGAACAAGGAGCGGGTGCTCGACGCAGCCAAGGTTTCGGGCTCCGGCGCAAGCGCCGAGGAGAACGCTCATTTGGGCGCCCTCACCCGCTTGGCGCACGTGATGCTCAACAGCAACGAGTTCGTTTACATCCATTAGACGGGAGGCGAGAGCTATGATGACCCCGCTCTGTGACAGCAGTAGGAAGCAACGCTACATCAGCCGGCGCGATTTCTGGTTTAACGCCGGCATGGGAATTGGCGGAATCGCGCTGATCGATCTGATGAACCGCAACGGATTGCTGGCGGCTGAGCCTGCGGCTTGCCTGGGATCAAAAGGTATTAAGGACTCACCCTACCTACCCAAGCCTACTCACTTCAAGCCACGGGCGAAAGCGGTGCTCCACCTCTTCATGAGCGGTGGTGTGAGCCAGGTGGACACGTTCGACTATAAGCCTGATCTGGAAAAGTATCACGGAGTCGCGCTGGCTGGTGGAATCGCCGGTATCCAGGGTGATGGAAAGGTCACTACCCGGCAGGGCTATCCGGGACCGCTGATGAAGAGTCCATTTACGTTCAAGCAGTATGGACAGTCCGGGACCTGGGTATCGGAAGTCTTCCCACACATGTCGACGATTGTGGACGATTTGGCGTTCATCCACTCAGCCACGGGCAAGTCGAATGACCACGTGCTGTCGCACTACGAGTGGAACACCGGGATGATCCTGATGGGCTTCCCCAGCGTCGGCGCGTGGGTGACCTACGGCTTGGGTACGGAGAACGGCAACCTGCCGGCCTACGTCGTGATCTACGACCACCGTGGCGGGCCGTTCAGTGGGCCGACCAACTGGCACGCCGGGTTCCTGCCGGCGGCCTATCAGGGCACGGTTTTCCGTTCAACCGGCGATCCCATCCTGGATCTCAAAGCGCCGGCGAAGTACATGTCGGTGGAAGAGGAACGGCGGCAGCTCGATCTGCTCGCCAGGAAGAATCAGAACCATGCCGAGAAGTACCCGGGCGTATCCGACTTCTCCGCGCGCATTTCCTCTTACGAATTGGCCTACCGGATGCAAGGGTGCGCTCCTGAGGCCGTCGACATCAGCCAGGAGAGTGAAGAGACAAAGAGGCTGTACGGCCTGGGTAACAAGACCACCGAACCCTTCGGCCGCCAGTGCCTCTTAGCGCGCCGGCTCATTGAGCGCGGAGTCCGCTTCGTGCAGCTCTATAGCGGCGCGATTGTCAACCAGAATGTGGACACATGGGACGCTCACAGCAGCATCTCGGACAATCATAGGATGCATGCGTCGGAAGTGGACAAACCGATCACGGGTTTGATCACCGACCTCAAACGGCGAGGACTGCTCGAGGAAACTGCGGTCCTGTGGCAATCGGAGTTCGGCCGTATGCCGATCTCCCAGCGGGCGCTGGGCCGCGATCACAACCCGGGATGCCAGACCATGTGGATGTGCGGCGCAGGCATTCAAGGCGGCCAGCACATCGGCGCAAGTGATGAAGTCGGCTACAAAGCAGCCGAGCAGGTGATATGGAATCATGACGTGCATGCGACACTGCTCCACCTGTTAGGCATCGATCACAAGCGGTTAACGTACTACTTCAATGGCCGCAACATGAGACTTACCGATGTGGCCGGGGAAGTAATCCCACAAATCATCGGCGATCGGAAGACGGCGCCGGCGAAGAACGCCTGATCCGGTCGGATATTACCTTTTTGGTTAAAGGAGGCAGTCAGAGTGAAACGAATTCTGTTGGCGTTCGCGGTTCTGGGGCTGTGCATCGGATGGTCTCAAGAAAAGAAGAGACTTGTTCCGAATACGCTTACCGCAGAAGAGCAACGGCAGGGGTTTGAGCTGCTGTTCGACGGCAAGAGCTTGGAAAAGTTCGATGTTGCTCCGGGGCAAGAAAAGATATTTCTGGTCGTGGACGGCGCAATTAAGACGGACTCGTCGGGCACCGGTGGCACACTGCTGACGAAGGACAACTATGCGAATTTTATTCTGAAGGCGGAGTTTCGCGCCAACCCGGCTATTAATTCCGGAATCATGCTCCGGAACCCTCGTCCACGACCGCCGGCCCCCGAGGCGAAAAGCACAAAGACAGGCGGCGTGGGCCAGGGCTATGAGTTGCAGATCCGCGACAAGGATCCAGGTAACTACAGCGGCGGCAGCTTCCTGACGGGCAGCATCGTCAACGTCGGTAAGGCGCCGGCGGATGCGAAAATCAAACCGGGCGAGTGGAACACTGTCGAATGCACGATGGAGAAGGACCACATCGTGGTGATTTACAACGGCCAGAAAGTGGTTGACGGCCACGATTCCAAGCTGACGAATGGGGCTATCGGGTTGCAGTTAGCGCATCCTGAGGACGCTCGCGGCGCCGATATCGAGTTTCGCAATCTCAAAGTTCGGCGTTTGCCGTAAAGTTAGGGCAGTATGACGAAACGAAAAACACGAAGGGATTTCATGGCCTACTCGGCTTCGCTAGTGGGCGCTGGGCTGTTGGCGTCCGTTGCGCAGCCGGCCGGAGCCGTTACCACGAAAGGCCCGAAAGACTTCGTCGTGGTGGAGGGACATCGGGACATTTGGGAGTTGAGCGGCCGCACGCGTCTCAAAGAGGCGGCTCAGCGTTCTCCGCTTACCAATTTCATCGTGCCGCGCCTTATCGAGAGTGGCGTCAGCGTGGTCATCATGCCGGCGGGCGGCGACTCGATCGGAGAACGGGATGGCCTCGAAGAAATGCTCGAGGGCTCGATGCGAGTGCTCGACATGATCCTGAGCGATATCGAGAGATCGGCCGGCAAGGCGTCGATCATCAAAACAAAAGCCGATATTCCGGCAAAGCCGAACGCCGGAAAAGTACAGTTCTTCCTGGACATCGAAGGTGGCGGCTCCATTCAGCCCAATATCCCCGAGCCGGAGTTTCAACCCGAGCGCAGCATGGCTCTGCTGCGGCAATTCTACCGGCTTGGTGTGCGAGGCGTGCAGCTGACCCATAACGGCCGCAACCAGCTTGGAGACGGCCGCGGAATCGACAAAATGGGAAGCAAGCTCACCCCGTTCGGCGTGGCCGTGATCCAAGAGATGAACCGGCTGGGCATGATGGTTGGCGTCTCCCACCTTTCGGCCAACGGCCTCTTTCACGCAGCGGAGGTATCGAAACACCCGATCGTCTCGACACACCAGAACCTCGAGCGGTTCGTAAAAAGCAAACCGCTGGTGGAGATTATGGATGAGGAAGCAAAAGCCATCGCCAAGACTGGCGGGATCGTAGGAATTCGCTACATCGAGAAGGTCACCCCGTTCAAGCTGCTTATCGATGAGGTCGAGTATCTGGCGAAGCTGATCGGTCCTGAGCACATCGGGATCGGCTGGCTAGGCCATGATAAAGCCAATCCAAGCGGCAGCCAAATTGAAGGCTACACAGCCAAACCCGCTTCAGGCGTCGAGGCCGAGACGATGCATGAGCATTGGGATAAGTTCATCAAAATGCTTTCCGAGCGTGGCCTGACAGATGACCAGATCGGCCTGATCCTGGGTGGGAACTACCTGAGGTTGTGGAAGCAGATTCTACCGGCAGTCTAGCCGTGAATTAGCTTGTATTGCTCGAGATCCTTCTTTACCGTTTCGAGCGGTGTCCATTCCGTGGCTCCGTGAGTGAGCAGATAGTACTTGATTCCCCCGACACTTTCCGCTGTTGCGAAGACCTCCTTCCACGGGATGTCACCCTTCCCGAAGATCGGCGCGTGGCGGTTGGCGTCAGGAGGACCGTCGGTCAGCAGCAGGCATTCGGTTTTACCGGGATACTGCTTCATGAACGCGATTGGATCTGTCCCGGCGCGCCGGCAAACACTGACGTCCACGTGGTGGACCACGTCCTTCGCCTGGCAAACGATGTCGATGGGCCTGAGCCCGTCCTTGGTCTGAAATTCCACCGCGTGGTTGTGGAAGCTGCACGCCATCTTATTTCGCTTCAGCGTCTCGGCCGCTTTCTGAAGAACTTCGGTGAACTCTTTCCATGCGTCCGCTTCCGATGAGGCCTTGGCATGATAGCCGATGCCTGTCGGCGTAGTCGCCAGTCCTCTGACAGCGCAGACTGTTCGTGACCCGAGGATTTGATTGAGCTCGATCGCCGCCTTCATCTTGTCACCGGGAACAAAATATTCGGGTTCGGTATGGGTGGAGAAAACCTTGAGCTTGATCGAGTCGAGCAGTTTGCGGACTTCCTTGGCGCGAACCGGCGTCCACTTCTCGTATTGAGTAAGCTCCACGCCCTCGTAACCCATCTTGGCGACGGCGGTAAGCGTCCCGTCAAAATCTTTTCTCCAATCCGCCAGAACCGCGTAGATCAGCAGTCCGATCGGGATGTGCTTCTTATTCTGCGCCTGCAAGGTGGCTGCGGACGCAGCCGCCGATGCAAGGAAGCTGCGGCGGGATAGCAAGTCTTGTTTCATCATCACTTCAATCCTCGGATACTAAGCCATCGCTTTCCGGACTTTCTCCAGGAATGCGGTCACCATCTTGGGATCGCCCGGACCGAGCGCTTCAAACGGGACGAATCCGCGATATCCGACTTTGTCGATGATCGTGCGGATCTTCGCCAGATCGATGTCCGCCACTTTCCCGTTGACATAAACCTTCTCTTTGATCTGCCAGGTGCAAGCATATGGCAGAAGCTTTTCGATCTCTTCGTACGGGTCGCCCTTACGGAGGCTCCCTACGTCGAGAACGACGCTGAACCAGTCCGAGTTGACCGCCTTGACCACCTGAATCGTCTGGTCGGCCGTCTTCAAAAAATCATCGTGATGCTGCAATGCGACGATGACGCCGTGTTTCTTTCCGTATTCCGCGCATTCCTGAAATGCCGGAATCATCCATGTCAGGACCTTTTCGTAAGTGGAGTTCCTGGGGATCTCCGGCCCGGAAAAAACACGAACAAACGTGGCGCCGATTTTCTCACTGACTTCGATCCAGTCTTTAACCAGCGCGATATGGCCTCTGCGGCTGCTGGCGTCAGTGAGCGTGAAGTCATTGCGAACGCCGGTGCCGCTGATGGTAACGCCGTTGATGTAGGCTTTTCTCTTCAGTTCGTAAATGTATTCGTCGGTGGGGACATTCGGGTATCCCGGAAAGTAATAACCCGTCGCGTCGAGGCCGTCGATGTTCTGCGCGGCGCAGTAATCGATGACGTCACTCAGAGTCATCGCGCCGCTCATCAGCGGCCGGTTAAATGAATACGCGTTCAGTCCGATTCGGAGCCGGACGCCCTGTCTACGCTTGACTTCCCCCGCTGCGAGTATCCGCGCGGGCCTCACCAGGGCTGATGCGGCGAGAGCGATTGACCCGGTCAGAAATCCTCGACGTCGAGTCTTACTGTTCATGTGCGCCTCCTCTGTTGCACGGATTATACACCCGTCGCTTACGCGAATCATTACGCGAAGATTACGGAAAATTACCAGCAAAAACTATTGACTGTTGTTCCGGACGGTGATAGCATCAGCCCACTTGCGTACCGGCCAGCGTTGGTGCGACGGATAAGGCTGCGACGGGCAGCCACAATTGGGTGACGGATCTCCGATCGGCTTTCGCTTGCGCGGCAGGAGGTAGTAATGACCTGTTCCTCGCCGAACGTGCCTATTTTCCGGATCGCTGCGTTAGTCCTGGCGATCTTAATTTCTTCCACAAATCTGGATGCCCAGGTTCTTTACGGGACTTTGCTCGGGAATGTGACCGATGCGAGCGGGGGCGTGGTCCCCACCGCTGTGGTTAGGCTCGTCAATCGGGGCACAGGTCAATCCAACCAGGTGACGGTCAACGAATCCGGTAATTACACGTTCCAAAACGTATCCGCAGGCGCCTACGACCTGACTGTGAGCGCGCCTGGATTCAGCACCTACGCGTCGCAAGGCATCGAGCTGAACGTCAACACCGTGCAGCGCCATGATGTGGCGCTGCAGGTGGGCCAGGTTTCTGAAACCATCGCCGTGGAAGCCACAGCCGTCGCGCTGCAGACCGACCGGGGCGACATCAGCGTCGAGATCCCGACGCACGTCATCACCGAACTGCCACTGCCGCGCTATCGCAACTTCCAGAGTCTGATTAACCTGGTGCCCGGCGCAACGCCGGCCCGGTTCCAGAATGCCAACACGGACTCCCCTCAGCGATCGCTCGCGACCAACGTGAACGGCACCACGCGCGAAGCCAACAACACTCGCATTGACGGTACTCTCACGATGCAGCTCCAGCTCCGCCATGCGATGTATCTGCCGGGTTCGGAGACCATCGAAGTGGTGAACGTCACCACCGACGCCGCTGACGCCGAGCAGGGACTCTCCGGAGGCTCTTCCGTTACCGTGCAGACCAAGTCGGGCACCAACCAGATTCACGGCTCACTCTTCGAACACAATACAAGTAACCTCTTCGCCGCTCGAGACTACTTTTTCAAGGGTAGCCGCGCTCCGAAGAACATCACCAATATTTTCGGCGGCACGGTAGGCGGGCCGATCAAAAAGGACAAACTGTTCTACTTCGTCGGCTACGAAGCCAAGCGCGAGCGAACCAATTTCGGCCTGCTCTATACTCTGCCCACCGCTGATCAGCGGAGGGGAGATTTCAGCGCATACAGCAATGCGAACATTTACGACCCGATTTCGGGGAACCCGGACGGAACCAATCGCACGAGATTTCCAAACAATGTGATTCCGGTGAACCGGCTGAACCCGATCTCTCTGAAGTTCCAGGAATTGATTCCAGCCACCAACCAGCCGGGACTCATTAACAATTACTTCAATTCCAGCACCGACACGACCAACAATTTTCAGATCGACAGCAAAGTCAACTATGCGCGCAACCAGACCCATATGATGTTCCTGAAATGGGGCTTCGGGAGCTTCAACATCAGCGGCATCGGCGGTCTCGGCGCCGCCCAGGGCCAGTGCCTCTGCACAGGCGGGGCGACCGGTGACGGCGCAGGTGTTACGAAGATCAACACCTCCACCTTTGGCCAGACCAAGACCTTCACCCCGAACTTCGTGTACGACATGGCCGTGGGCTGGAGCCGCGAGGGCCAGACCGTCGCTCAAACGCTGCGTGGCGTCAACTATGCGCGCGACGTGCTGGGCATCCCGGGTACCAACGGTGATCAAATCAATCAGAGCGGCCACATTCGCATCGACATCAACGGCGGCTACTCCGGACTCGGCAACTTCGACAACTGGATGCCGGCTGAGCGCCACGAGATGGTTTATAACATGGTGCACAATTTCAGTTGGATCAAGGGTTCGCACAATATCCGGTTCGGCTTTGAAGGCATTCACAACCGGCTGAATCACTTTCAGCCCGGTCCGGCGACTCAGGGCAACGCCTTCTTTCAGGATGGTATAACGCGCCTGAACGCTCCCGGAGCCCCCGGCGCTACGCAATTCAATAACTGGGCGGCGTACCTACTTGGATTTGTCGAGAGCTGGCGGAAAGGGTTGCAGTGGGAGCAGAAGTACGCAGTCGACTGGCAGTTCGGAATCTACATCCGCGACCGCTGGCAGGTGAACCAGAAGCTGACGTTCTCCTACGGCATACGCTGGGAGAAGTATCCGATGATGCACCGGCTCGGGGCGCACCATCCCGGAATTGAGAATTGGGACCCGAAGACGGACCTTGTGTCTCTCGGCGGTAATGGCGGCAACCCCACTGGCCTCGGCATCGGCACGAGCAATCGGCTGTTTACGCCGCGGCTCGGACTCGCATATCGCGTGGCAAACAACATCGTGATACGGACCGGGTACGGCATCAATATCGTGCCCAAGATATTCCTGGGATTTAACAACGCCCAATGGCCTAGCTCGATTACCGGCGAATTCCTACCGCCAAGCGGTAGTTACTCTTATTTCGGGACCTGGCAGCAAGGCATTCCGCCGATCCTGGCGCCGCCGGCGGGAACTGCATTCGCGAAATCGGATCCCCGCGCCAACATTACCTACTTCCCGAATGACACGGTGCGGCGCACCTACATTCAATCCTGGAACTTCACCGTGGAAGGCCGCATGCCAGGAGATGTCGTTGCCTCGGTTGGTTATGTCGGTACGCAGCAGACCCACCTGCGGACGAACATCGAGGCGAATTACGCGCTCCCGGGAACCGGCGCCGCCGGCCGGGTTTTCAATAGGATCTGGGGCGCCACAGCGAATCGGACGTTCTCGGATGGCTTTACCAGCTCGAACTATCATGCGCTGCAGCTCGCACTCAACAAGCGCGCGACTAATGGCTTGACGCTCAAGGGCGGCTACACATGGGGCCATAGTCTGGGCATGTTCGGCGAGGACACGGGCCAAATCAACTTCGTGGCGCCCGAGTTGAGGCGCCGCAACTACACCAACGCCACGAATGACGTGCGGCACACTTTGCAGATGGCATTCATTTACGACTTCCCAATCGGCAGGGGCAAAAAACTCCTGACCTCCGGTCTCGCCGGCAAGTTGCTCGGCGACTGGCAGTTCAACGGCATTTTCGCCGCCTACTCTGGCCGGCCGTTTGATATCACCTCGTCCGCCACGGCCTGCAACTGCCCTGGTCTTGCCGACACCTTTACGGGGGATCTGGTCAACACCAACGTAGTAAAGCTTGGGACCCCGAACCAGTGGTACGACAAGTCGGCCTTTGCTCCGGCGACCCGCCGCACTGGCACCTTTGCTGATCTCGGCAACCTGAACCGGCGTGTACTCACCGGGCCCGGCATCATCAACCTGGACGCCGGCTTGTTCAAGGAGATACCGCTCACCGAGCGCTTCAAGGCCCAACTCCGGGCGGAGGTATTCAACCTCACGAACACGCCGCACTTCAACCCGCCGGAGGGTAATGCCAGCAACGCGACTTTCATGGTGATCAGCAGCTCCTACGGTAGCCGGTTTGCCCAGGACCAGGGGAACCGTCTGTTCCGGTTCGCTCTGAGGGTCACGTTCTAGGAACTGAGCTCTTGATTGCGCTTTTGCTAATCGCGCTGGCGTTCTCACCTCCCGCGATGCAGCTGCGCCGCGTCTGGGCGGAGGCGCCGGACAATTCAGGCAACCCGTCGGCCGATGGACGCCTGCTCAGTTTCGTCGATTGGGAAACCGGCGACGTCGCGGTTCGTGATCTAACGACGGGACTCAATCGCCGCCTCACCCGCAAAGGTTCTTGGACCCAGTCGCCCGAATACGCCGAGTGGCCGAAGATTTCACCTGACGGGAAGCGGGTCATCTACTCCTGGGTAACGCCGGAGTACGGCCGCGAGATCCGGGTCGTTGACACGGACGCGAAAGCGGCGCCTCGCGTCGTGCTCCGAAATCCGGAGCTGCACTACATCATCCCTTGGGCATGGGCCCCCGATGGAAATGCCATTGTGGCTCTGCTCTCGCGCGGCGATGACACCAATCAGCTCGTCTGGATTTCCATCGCCGACGGCTCCACGCGCCTGCTCAAGTCTCTCGAATGGCGCTGGCCGATGAATGTCGGCCTGTCGAGCGATGGCCGGTTTCTCGTTTACGATCTAAACCAGGCGGAGAACGCAACCGAGCGGGATCTTTTCGTACTGACTGCAGACGGTAAGAGCGAGTCGCCATTGGTCCGCCATGCGGCCGACGACTATGCTCCCGTTTGGTCGCCCGATGGAAAAGCGGTGCTGTTCGCGAGTAACCGCACCGGCTCTGTAGGCCTTTGGTCGATTCCGGTAGTGGATGGCCAGCCAGCCGGACCCGCGGAGTTGCTGAAAGGCGATATGGGCCAGATCATGCCTCTCGGGTGTACGCGAGACGGCGCTCTCTACTATGCCGAACACCGCGGCATGGACGACATTTACGCCGCGGAGCTCGATCCGGAGACTGGCAAGCTGCGGGGCCCCGCAGTCCGGCTGGTGGAGCAGTTCGTCGGCCGCAACAGCGCGCCGGTATGGTCGCCTGACGGGAAGTCCCTCGCGTATTTCTCCAATCGCGACCCGGGCCGCGCCTACGGAGTGGGCACTCGAGAGATCGTGATTCGCTCGATGGAGACCGGCGCAGAGCGCGTTTATGCAGGCTCCAGACTCAGTCTGCGGCAAGCTGTTCGCTGGACGCCCGACGGCCGTTCGCTTCTGATCGCGGCGAAGGAAGCCGATACCCGCCAGCGCGCTGTATTCAATCTCCTGAACGTGGCCACCGGGCAGATGCGCACCATCACCAGGAGCAACCTCACGCTGCCGTTCCCGGTGGTCGATCCAGGCGGCGCCAAGTTTTTCGTCGCCGGAGGGGACCAGAGCAGCAACATGGGCAGGATCACTCAATTCGATCTCGCAAACGGAGAAGCACGTGAGATCTATCAGGCCCCGCGCGGTTGGGTGTTGCGGAATCTGGCGATCTCCGGTGACGGCGGTCAGCTCGCGTTCACTGTGGCTAACGCGGAGTTGCAGCGGAACATCATCTACACGCTCGCCACGGCGGGAGGCCAGCCGAAAGAAGTG
>Ga0075421_100000810_pt1 | contig 34522 bp, 25 predicted proteins | sample SoiMetdeltSBSDD5_FD_75292 | JGI IMG/M metagenome (GOLD analysis project Ga0075421, IMG submission 75292) | Bulk soil microbial communities from a Populus tree surrounding site in Tennessee, USA - Soil MetaG P. deltoides SBSDD5 | ecosystem: Environmental > Terrestrial > Soil > Tree plantation... | reverse complement strand
GCTGCCGGCCTGGGGCGCGCGCGTCGGTGACATTCGCCTGATGGCAACCGCCGAGCCGGCCGCGCTTGCCCAGCTCACGCTGATCACGTTGTCCTTCCTGGCGCTCACCCACGCCTACGTCACCTCCGACTTCTCCGTCGAGAACGTGTGGTCCAACTCGCACTCGCTGAAGCCGATGCTTTACAAGGTGTCGGGCGTATGGGGCAACCACGAGGGCTCCATGCTGCTGTGGGTGCTGATCCTCGCGGTGTTCGGGGCCGCGGTGGCGCTGTTCGGCAGCAACCTGCCGACAACGCTGCGTTGCAACGTGCTGGCCGTGCAGGCGGGCATTGCCGTCTGCTTCCTGGTGTTCATCGTGTTCGCGTCCAATCCCTTCACGCGCATCCCGCCGCAGATCGAGGGCCGCGGCCTCAACCCAATGCTGCAGGACCCGGCCCTCTCCTTCCACCCGCCCTTCCTGTACGCCGGCTACGTCGGCCTCTCGATGGCCTTCTCGTTCGCCGTCGCGGCCCTGATCGAAGGCCGCACCGACGCCGCCTGGGCGCGTTGGGTGCGCCCCTGGACCCTGGCCGCCTGGATCTGCCTGACGCTCGGCATCGCCATGGGCTCGTGGTGGGCCTACTACGAGCTCGGCTGGGGCGGCTGGTGGTTCTGGGATCCGGTGGAGAACGCCTCGTTCATGCCGTGGCTCGCCGCCACCGCGCTGTTGCACTCGGCCCTCGTCATGGAGAAGCGCGAGGCGCTGAAGGTGTGGACCATCCTGCTTGCCATCCTCGCCTTCTCGCTGTCGCTGATGGGCACCTTCCTGGTGCGCTCCGGCGTGCTGACCTCCGTGCATGCGTTTGCCGTCGACCCGCGCCGCGGCGTGTTCATCCTCGCTATCCTGGTCGTGCTGATCGGCGGCGCACTCGCTCTCTATGCGCTGCGCGCGCCGCGTCTGCAGCAGGGCGGCATATTTGCACCCATCAGCCGCGAGGGCGCTCTGGTCCTCAACAACGTGCTGCTGACCGTCGCCTGCGCCACCGTGCTGACGGGCACGCTCTACCCGCTGGCGCTGGAATCGCTTACCGGCGCCAAGATCTCGGTCGGCCCACCCTACTTCAATCTCACATTCGTGCCGCTGATGATCCCGCTGCTGCTGGCGCTGCCGGTCGGCCCCTACCTCACCTGGAAGCGCGGTGACCTCAATGCCGCCCTGCAGCGTCTGTTCGTTGCTGGCATCCTGGCGCTGGTCGGCCTGACGGGCGCCTTCGCGCTGTTCTGGCGCGGCCCGTGGCTGGCCCCGTTCGGCATTGCGCTCGGTGTATGGATCGTCGCCGGCGCGCTTGCGGAATGGTGCGCGCGGGTGAAGCTGTTCGCCGCCGGCCGTGATGAGGTTTGGCGCCGCGCCCGTGGCCTGCCGCGCTCGGCCTACGGCACCACCCTGGCCCACGCTGGCATCGGCCTGATGGTGCTCGGCATCGTTGCCACCACCGCTTGGCAGAGCGAACGCGTTGTCACCTTGAAGGTCGGGGACAGCATGGCGATCGCCGGCTACGAACTCGCTTTCCGCGGCGTCGCGCCGAACCAGGGCCCCAACTACCAGGAGCAGATCGGTGTGTTCGCCGTGACGCGCGGCGGCTCGCCGGTCACCAATCTCGATCCATCCAAGCGCATCTACGACCAGCCTCGCCAGGCCACCACCGAGGCTGGCATCCATGCCTCCTGGGCCGGCGATCTCTACGTCGTGCTGGGCGATGCGATGCAGGACGGCAGTGGCTGGGTGGTACGCGTCTACTTCAACCCGCTTGTGCGGCTGATCTGGATCGGCTGCCTCGTCATGGCCTTTGGCGGCCTTTTGTCGCTCAGCGACCGCCGCCTGCGCGTTGGCGCCCCGCGCCGCGCTCGCCGCCCGATCGTCGCACCCGCCGAGTAGTGGCAGCAACGGAGCACGCTTGTCATCCTCGGACTTGTCGCGAGGTTGCAGCCATCGACCGGCTGCGGAGCAAATTGAGGCATGGATGGTCGGCACAAGCCCGACCATGACACGTGTGGCTTAGGTCACCGCCTCGACAACCGCCGCCTCGTCTTGCGCTTCCGTCGAGGCCGCCGCCGGCGCCGTCGCGACGGCCGGCTCGTCCTGATACAACTCGAACATCACATCGAGCGTGTCGAGGAAGGTGGCGATCAGGTCGAGCAGCGTGCCGAGCCGGATGCGGCCGGCCACCAGCAACTCCTCGGTCACCATCAGCTGCGCCATCTGCTCCAGCCCTGCTGCATCGCGCGCTAGGATGCCACGGCTGCGCAGGAAGGCTTGCGCCGCGTCGCCTGTGGCGAACGCCTGATTGGTGGTATCGCCCAGTTCCTCGGCCGCATCGACCAGCGCCGCCGTGCCACCCACGAATAGCGAGATCAGCGGTTTGAGCCGCGTCTCGCTGCGCTTGATCTCCTCAGCCCGCCGACGCGCCTGCAGCAGCCGCGCGATCAGGCTCAGCTCCAGCGTGCGCACGCTGTTGAGGAAGTCGGCCACCTCGCCGCTCTGACGCAGCAGGCGGCTCATGTTGAGCTTCTGCTCGGCTTCCGCCAGCACCACGCGTTCGGTGAGCAGGTCCTCACCCATCGCCAGCGCAGCATCAAGGTGATCGCTAAGGAGATAGATGGTTGGATGGCGCGCCGGTGCTCGGTCGGTCATGTCGGTCTTCCCCCGGATGCAAGGGCAGACCAGACGATGATTCGTGTGGCGCGCCTATGTTGGGGCGAGACTTTTCAACCGCGTAGCAGTGAAGGAGTGGCCGGCGTCAGCCGGCGAGTTTGGTGGGCGTTGCCGCTTCGGAGAGACCGGCGAGGCGCAGCAGCGCGGTGCGCGCTTCCGTCTCGCTGGTGAAGGCGGCGACCACATCGCGCGGTCCGGAGATGGGCTTGCCCTGGGCGTTCACGCTGCCGCGCAGCAGAACGAACTGACCCGAAGGATACCGTACGAGCTCGTAATTCGAGAGTTCCATGACCGCCCCCTGCAAGAGATCCGAACCACTCTGAATTGAGACGCACCAGACGCGTCACTCGACTGCCGCGGCGGGACAAGGCGTCCCACTTGGCGGCTTCACATATTTGTCATGTACGCCCGAGTCAATGCCCGGCGAGCATCACATTTCGTATTAGCCGCGATCCCGGCACTGCCCCGGGATCGGTTGCTTACAAACCCGGCAAAACCGGCCACTTATGTCGGTAATCTGAACGGGCGTTCATGCCTCAATGGCACACGGACAGGATTTTTTGCCGTCCGCCCATCCCCCAGATCGATGGCTTGCTTGGTCAGCAGACCAGCCCGAGTCGCCCCGTATGGTTGCACAGAGGCACCAACCCTGATGCAGCTACTGGCCGCTCGATTGCTCCACACGCATGTCGCAGCCACCTCGGTGCGCCAGCCTGATGCCGCCAGCCCGAAGTTCAGTGCGAGCAGCAATCGTCCGGCTTCTTCATCCGAGGCCTCGACGGTGATCGGGCCTTGGATGCTGGTCGTTTCAAGGTCGCGCGCGGTCAGGGTGTCCCTGAGGGCAAAGACGAAGATGTTGGATGAACCTTGCATGGCCCCCTCCCTCAGCTGCAACCGCTCGTGCCGCCGCACGTGTCGCACTTCAGGCAGGTGCCGTTGCGCACCAGGGTGAAGTTGCCACACTCGCGGCAGTTCTCGCCCTCGTAGCCCTTGACCTTTGCCTCGGCGCGACGGTCGGCCTCCAGGTTGGCCTTGCCAATTTTCGCTTTGGCACGGGCGTCGAGCTGGTCCTGCAGCTGCCGCGCCAGCTCGCGCACCTCCGTCTGGCCGAGCGCCACCGCCTGCTCTTCGTGCAGGGCAGTGAGCGCGCCGACCGCCGTTTCCATGCGCGCCTTGGCCGGCTGGAACGCGGTTGCCACTTCGTGCTGCAGCGAGGCGACCGGGCTGTCCGGGTCCGCCTGCACGGTTGCCACCGCCACCGCACTGCTGGACGAGCGCAACGCGAACACCCGGCTTTCCTGTCCGCGCAGCAATCCGCGCGACAGATACTTGGCTGCCGGCGGCGGCTCGCGATTCTCCTCCAGCGCCTCGTCGGACGAGCCAAGCCCGGTGTTGGCGACTTCGCTCACGTCGACGTGGGCCAGATCGTGTCGGCCGAGATACGACACGGCAAGCTCACGGAAGATGTAGTCGAGGATCGACGTGGCGTTCTTGATGGTGTCGTTGCCCTGCACCAGGCCGGCCGGTTCGAAGCGCGTGAACGTGAAGGCATCCACGTACTCATCGAGCGGCACGCCGTATTGCAGGCCGAGCGAGATGGCGATGGCGAAGTTGTTCATCAGGCTGCGGAAGGCGGCGCCTTCCTTGTGCATGTCGATGAAGATCTCGCCCAGCCGCCCGTCCTCGTACTCACCGGTATGGAGATACACCTTGTGGCCGCCGACCGTGGCCTTCTGCGTGTAGCTCTTGCGCCGGTTGGGCAGCTTCTCGCGCTGACGCACCCGCTCCACGATGCGCTCGACGATCCGCTCCGCCGCCACGGCTGCGCGCGCCGCCATCGGCTTGTCGGCCAGCATCTGCTCGACGACTTCGTCAGCTTCATCTTCGTCATCGGCCAGCAGCTGGGCGTTGAGGGGCTGCGACAGCTTGGAGCCGTCGCGGTAGAGCGCGTTGGCCTTCAGCGCCAGCCGCCACGACAACATGTAGGACTCCTTGCAGTCCTCCACCGTCGCCTCGTTGGGCATATTGATGGTCTTGGAGATGGCGCCCGAGATGAACGGCTGGCTGGCCGCCATCATGTGGATGTGGCTCGCCGCCGAAAGGGAGCGCTTGCCCTTGCGTCCGCAGGGGCTGGCGCAATCGAATACGGCAAGGTGCTCAGCGACGATGTGCGGCGCGCCTTCCAGCGTCATCGCTCCGCACACATGCTCGTTGGCGGCTTCGATGTCCTTCTTGGAGAAGCCGAGGTGGCCGAGCAGGTCGAAGCCCGGCGCATTGACCGCGTCCGCCGGGATTTTCAGCGTGTCGGTCAGGAAGTCCTCGCCCAGCGTCCACTTATTAAAGACGAACGAGATGTCGAACGCCGTCTTCACCGACGCTTCGACCTTCTGCAGGGCCTGGTCGGTGAAGCCGCGCGTCTTGAGTGTGGTGTGGTTGATGGCGGGCGCCTGCGCGAGCGAGCCGTGGCCCACGGCGTAGGCTTCCATCTCCGCGATCTCGGCCTCGCCGTAGCCCAGCGTCCTGAGCGCCTCCGGCACCGCCTGATTGATGATCTTGAAGTAGCCGCCGCCGGCCAGCTTCTTGAACTTCACCAGCGCAAAGTCGGGCTCGATGCCGGTGGTGTCGCAATCCATCACCAGGCCGATGGTACCGGTCGGCGCGATCACCGTGGTCTGCGCGTTGCGATAGCCATGCTCCTGGCCGAGTGCGATGGCGCTGTCCCAGGCGCGCTTGGCCGCTTCCACCAGCCGGTCGTCCGGGCACTGCGCCACATCGAGCGGCACGGGCAGCGTGGCGAGCTTCTCGTAGCCCTCCTTGTGACCGTAGGCCGCGCGGCGATGGTTGCGGATCACGCGTAGCATGTCCTGCGCGTTGGGCTCGTATCCCGGGAAAGCCCCCAGCTCCTTGGCCATTTCCGCCGAGGTGGCATAGGCGACGCCCGTCATGATGGCCGAGATGGCGCCGCAGATGGCGCGGCCCTCGGCGCTGTCGTAGGGGATGCCCGAGGCCATCAGGCAGCCGCCGATGTTGGCAAAGCCCAGCCCCAGGGTGCGATAGCGATAGCTGAGCTCGGCGATCTTCTTCGAAGGGAATTGGGCCATCAGCACCGACACCTCGAGCGCGATGGTCCACAGCCGGCAGGCATGCTCGAAGGCCTCGACGTCGAAGCGTTTGTCGGCATCGCGGAACATCATCAGGTTCAGCGAGGCGAGGTTGCACGCCGTGTCGTCGAGGAACATGTACTCCGAGCACGGGTTGGACGCGCGGATCGGTCCCGACTTCGGGCAGGTGTGCCAGTCGTTGATGGTGGTGTGGAACTGGATGCCGGGATCGGCCGAAGCCCAGGCCGCGTAGCCGACCCTATCCCACAGCTCGCGCGCCTTCAGCGTCTTGACGGCCTTGCCGCCGAGCCGCGCGGTCAGCGCCCAGTCCCCGTCCTCGACCACCGCGTTCAGGAACTCGTCCGTCACGCGCACGGAGTTGTTGGAGTTCTGGCCGGCCACCGTGAGGTAGGCCTCGCTGTCCCAGTCGGTGTCGTAGGTCGGGAATTCCAGGTCGGTGTAGCCCTGGCGCGCGAACTGGATGATGCGGCGGATGTAATTGTCCGGCACCAGGTCACGGCGCGCGTCCTTGATGGCGCGCTTGAGGGCCGGATTTTTCGCTGCGTCATAGCAGTCATCGCCGTCGGCCTCGCAGTTGACGCAGGCCTTCATGATGGCCTTGAGGCGCTTCTGGCAGATCTTGGAGCCCGTCACGAGCGCCGCGACCTTCTGCTCTTCCTTCACCTTCCAGTCGATGTAGGCCTCGATGTCGGGGTGATCGATGTCGACCACCACCATCTTGGCGGCGCGACGCGTGGTGCCGCCCGACTTGATGGCGCCGGCCGCGCGGTCGCCGATCTTCAGGAAGCTCATCAGGCCCGACGACTTGCCGCCGCCCGACAGCTTCTCGTTCTCCGAGCGCAGCTTGGAGAAGTTGGAGCCGGTGCCCGAGCCATACTTGAACAGGCGCGCCTCGCGCACCCACAGATCCATGATGCCGTTCTCGTTGACGAGATCGTCCTCGATCGACTGGATGAAGCAGGCGTGCGGCTGCGGATGCTCGTAGGCCGACGTCGACGAGGTCAGCTCGCCGGTAACGTGGTCGACGTAGAAGTGGCCCTGGCCGGGACCGTCGATGCCGTAGGCCCAGTGCAGGCCGGTATTGAACCACTGCGGACTGTTGGGTGCGCCGAACTGCATGGCCAGCATGTAGCGGTGCTCGTCGAAGAAGGCGCGTGCATCGTCCTCGCTGGTGAAGTAGCCGCCCTGCCAGCCCCAGTACGTCCACGTGCCGGCCAGCCGGTCAAACACCTGCCGCGCATCGGTCTCGCCGGTGTAGCGGGCCTTCTCGGGCAGTTCCCCCAGCGCCCGCTCATCGGCCGCCGAGCGCCACAGCCAGGACGGAACCTGCGTCTCCTCCAGGCGCTTCAGGCGTGCGGGCACGCCGGCTTTGCGGAAATACTTCTGCGCCAGGATGTCGGCCGCCACCTGGCTCCAGTGCTCGGGAACCGAAAAGTTCTCCAGGCGGAACACAACCGAGCCATCCGGATTCTTGATCTCGGACGTGGCGCGGCGGAACGGGACCTTGTCGTAGGGTGACTTGCCCGCCGTCGTGAACCGCCGTTTGATTTGCATGTCTTGCCCCCGTTTGGACGTTCGTCGCGCCAGCGGCCGAAAGCGGCGCGGATGTTGCTCCTGATCTACGCAACGCAACGCAACGGCACGCGGCACACAGCAGCCCGGCCGCGCGAACGAGCGCGGGAGAACGCGTCGGAGCTACTGGGAAAGCCACACCAAAGGACACACAAACTCAGCCCACGCGACGGAGCTCTTCATCCCCGTCCCGCCGTGGCGCCCGCCACGTCCCCCCTACCACGTTGAGGGCCCGTGCAGGTCTTGTTTGATGAGGGCTACCCAGCCGGTCGACTGGCGCCCGCGATACGCAAACTATGACGATTCGGAGGCTGTCGTCCACGAGGCCTTGTGGGTGTAGATGGCACCCAGCCACTACATCTAGTGTCCGACCAAAAGTGGGAGGAACCTGTGGGCGAATCGCACGCAGAACCGTGTGGCTGCTGGAGTTTGGGCGCCTGGAACCTTGCCTGGTCGACCCCGCAACTGCGAAAAAATCATCTCGCCGGTGCGCCGAGGAAGCCTATCCCGATTCCTTTGCCACGCTCTGTGGCAGTTCTGCCGCGGCATGGACAGGGGCGCTCGCGGGTGCCATAAGCGCTGTATCATGCGAGCGCGCGGCGCCTCGCAAACGAGACCCAAACATGAGCGTTTTCAGCGAGATTTTCAGCTGGTGGGGCGGCAATACCTGGTCCAACCGGATCTACACCGCCTTGCGGGGCAAGCTGGTCGGCAGCGACGCCGCCGGCAACCGCTACTACATCCAGAGCAAGGGCATCGGCCCCCTTGGGGTGCCGCGCCGCTGGGTAATCTATAGCAACGGTGCGGAAGCTTCACAGGTGACGCCTGACTGGCATGGCTGGCTGCACTATACGGTGGACACGCCGCCGACCGAGCAGGACTACCAGCCGCGGCCCTGGCAGAAGCCGCACCAGATGAATCAAACGGGCACCGCCCAGGCCTACCGCCCACGCGGCAGCATCCTGGCCAGTGGTCGACGCCCCAAGGCCACCGGCGACTACAAGCCCTGGCGTCCGAGCTGACCAACCGGCGGGGGCATAGGCGTCACGGTGGCGCCTTGCTAGGTCGCAAGTTTATGGCTGCTATGGCAATTGGCGATTCGAACGGCACTTTGGCAATGCGCTCAGCCGACCGGCAAAGCCTCGCTCCCGCAGTTCCGCGCTTGCTCGTCATGCTCGCACTGGGCTGCGCCGTGCTGGGTCTGGACCCGGCGCCGGCGGCCGCGCAGCGCATCGAGAACACGGTCGCCATCTTTGCCGCGCTCGACAAGGTGACGGCCAAGATCTCCAAGTTGGAAGTGCCGCTCAACCAGACCGCCAAGTTCGGCGCCCTCAAGATCACGCCGCGCGCCTGCTACACGCGCGCGCCCACCGAGCCGCCCAAGACCACCACTTTCGTGGAGGTCGACGAAGTGATGCTCGACGACAAGGAAAAGCGCATTTTTGCGGGCTGGATGTTCGCCGATAGTCCCGGCCTCAACGCGGTCGAGCATCCGGTGTTTGACGTGTGGCTAACGGACTGCACGGCTCCGGTGCGGACCGCTGCGCCCAAGGCCGGCCCGGGCGTTCCCTCAGCCAGTGGCGGCGGCCAGCCGGGCGCCACCGGCGACCCATCGTTGCCGACCGAGGCCGAGCCGCGTCGGCGCCGTCCGCCGCGCTGATCTTCAACGGTTGAAGCGAACCGGCACGCCGTGGGTGATGTCGAGAATCTGATCCGGGTGCGCGTTGACCGGTAGCCGCAGGAAGTCGGCGTCGTGCGACAGCGCCGTCTCGAGCAGCGTGTGAAATTCGGCGCGATCGATCTCGATGGTTCCGAACTGACGCAGGTGCTCGGTCACAAACTGCGTGTCGAGCAGCGAAAAGCCGCCGTGGATGAGGCGCGCGCACAGATAGACCAGGGCGACCTTGCTGGCGTCGCGCTCGGTCGAGAACATGCTTTCGCCGAAGAACGCGCCCGACATGGCCACGCCGTAAAGGCCGCCAACCAGCCTGCCATCGAGCCAGGTCTCGATGGTGTGGCAATAGCCGCTGGTATGCAGGTCGCGGTAGAGCGCGCGGATCTTCGGGTTGATCCAGGTCGTGCGCCGGCCGGGCCGCGAGGCGGCGCAGCCGTCGATCACCGCCTCAAAATCGCTGTCGATGCGCACCTCGAATAGACCCTGGCGGATGGTCTTGGCCAGACGGCGTGGTATGTGCACCTGATCGAGCATAAGGATGCCGCGCTGCTGCGGCTCGATCCAATAGAGGGCGGGGTCGTCGGCGCTTTCCGCCATGGGGAAGATGCCGCACGTGTAGGCCTTCAGCAGAACCTGCGGCGTGATCTCGATGACGATGTCGTCGCGCGAAGTCATGACGGCACTCTGGGCCGGGCGAGTATGGCCGGCATTACCTTTCAAGCAATTATGGTTTTTGGAGGAATTTTTCCAGCCAGTGAATGTCGTAGAGGCCGTTGGCGATATCGGGCTGCTGCACCAGGTCGGCAAACAGGGGAATGGTGGTTTGAATGCCGTCGATCACAAACTCCGAAAGGCAACGCTTTAGCCGCATCAGGCACTCGTTACGGTTCTTGCCGTGCACAATCAACTTGCCGATCAGGCTGTCGTAATTGGGCGGGATGCGGTAGCCCTGGTAGGCGCCGCTGTCGACGCGCACCCCGAGCCCGCCCGGCGGATGCCAGTAGGTGATGGTGCCTGGCGACGGCATGAAGGTGCGTGGGTTCTCCGCGTTGATGCGGCATTCGATGGCATGGCCCGAGAACGTCAACTCCTCCTGGGTCAGCGTCAGCGGGGCGCCTGAGGCGATGCGGATCTGCTCGATGACGAGGTCTAGTCCGGTGATCGCCTCGGTGACCGGATGCTCCACCTGCAGGCGCGTGTTCATCTCGATGAAGAAGAACTCGCCGTCCTCGTACAGAAACTCGACCGTGCCGGCGCCGCGGTACTTGAGCTTCTGCATCGCCCTGGCAACGGTGGCCCCGATCGTCTTGCGCTGCTCGGCATTGAGCGCGGGCGAGGGCGCTTCCTCCCAAACCTTCTGATGTCGGCGCTGCAACGAGCAGTCGCGCTCGCCCAGATGGATGGCATTGCCTTTGCCGTCGCCGAACACCTGGATCTCGATGTGGCGCGGCTTGGATAGGTACTTCTCGATGTATACGCTGTCGTCGCCGAAGGCGGCCTTGGCCTCCGCGCGCGCTGTCTTCATGGCGAGGTCGAGCTCGTCTGCGGACCGAGCAACCTTCATGCCGCGGCCGCCGCCGCCGGCCGCCGCCTTGATGAGCACGGGAAAGCCCATCTGCTTGGCGACTTTGAGCGCCTGCTGTTCGTTGGTGACCGCGCCGTCCGAGCCCGGCACCACCGGGATGCCGAGGCGCTTGGCGGTCTCCTTGGCCTCGATCTTGTCCCCCATGATGCGGATGTGCTCGGAGGTCGGCCCGATGAACGTGATGCCGTGCTCCTCCAGGATCTCCGCGAAGCGGGCGTTCTCCGACAGGAAACCGTAGCCCGGGTGGATGGCATCCGCCCCGGTGATCTCGCAGGCAGCCAGCAGGCGCGGAATATTGAGATAGCTTTCGGCGGCCGGTGGCGGGCCGATGCACACGCTCTCATCGGCGAGCCGCACATGCATGGCGTCGGCGTCCGCCGTCGAATGCACTGCCACCGTGGCGATGCCGATCTCCCGGCAGGCGCGTTGCACCCTGAGCGCGATCTCGCCGCGATTGGCGATCAACACCTTGTCGAACATCAGGTCGAGCCGGCTCCGGCGGTTGGGCGGGTGTCTGGTCCGCTACTCGATGATCGCCAGCGGCTCGCCGAATTCGACGGGCTGGCCGTTGGTGACGAGAATGGCGGTGACCGTGCCGGCCTTGCTGGCGGGTATGTGGTTCATCGTCTTCATCGCCTCGATGATCATGATCGTCTGGCCCTGGGCGACCCGCGATCCAATCTCGATGAACGCGGCCGCGCCCGGCTCCGGCGCCAGATAGGCCGTTCCCACCATCGGCGACTTGACGGCGCCTGGATGCTTGGCCGGGTCGTCAACCGCCTTTTTGGGCGCGGCTTCAGCCGGCTGCGCCATCGTCTGATGGACGGCCGCCTGCGCCGGCATGGCGATGCTGGCGGCCTCGATGGCCATGCGCCGCGCCACCCTGACGCGTACGCCCTCACGTTCGATCTCGATCTCGCCGAGGCCGGTCTCGTCCAGCAAGGCCGCAAGCTCTCGCACGAGAGTCTGCTCAGGGCCGCCTTTTGCCTTCACGTCTTTGGCCATGCGCCGTTCTTCGCCCCCTTTCGCGCTTAGCTCTCGACAGGCTGGTGAGCGCCCGGCAGCCTCAGGTTCGATCCATTGCGCGCTAGGATCGGCTTCAACATCGGGCTGCCGTCTGCGAGTTGCCGTACCGGGAAACACTGGGAAAGCCGCGGGCTTTCAACCAATGGCCCGTTTATCAGCTTTCCTGCCTAAGTGAAAGAGCGCCTCTGCAGTTCTGCAGAAGCGCTTGGCTTTGGCCTTAACATACGGATGAAGCTTGGTTTTTTAGCAGACCTTGCAACCTTCCTTGCGCACATCGGCGACGTTCTTGCCCAGCAGCTCGGCGAGGTTCTCCGGTGCACCCGGAATGATGCGGTCGCCGACGATGAAGTGTGGCGTTCCCTGAATGCCCATTTTGGTCGCGAGCTTGCGCGTGTCGTCGATCTCCTTCTTGACCTCGGCCGAGGCCATATCCTTCTTGAGCTTGGTCATGTCGAGACCGAGCTTTTCGGCGACCTTGAGCGCGCTTGCTTCGTTGGCCTGGCCCTGGGATTCGAGCATGGCGCGATGGAATTCCCAGTACTTGCCCTGCATCTTAGCGGCCAGCGCAACGCGCGCAGCTTCCTCGGAGCCCTTCGACAGGATCGGGAACTCCTTCAGCACCAGCTTGACCTGCTTGTCCTTCTCGATCGCCTGCGCGACGTCGCCAAAGGCTTTCTTGCAGTAGCCGCAGTTGTAATCGAAGAACTCGATCATGGTCACGTCGCCCTTGCTATTGCCGGCAATCGGCGACGTGGTCGGCCGGAACAGCTCGTCGGCGTTCTCCTTCACGGCCACTGCCATGCGCTCGGCCTGGATCTTGTCCATCTTGGCTTCGAGCACATTGTTGACCTCGAGCATCAGCTCGGGATTGTTCAGCAGATAGTCCTTGATGATGGCCTCGATGGCCTTGCGCTGGCTGTCACTGAACGCGGCGCCGCCGGCCGGTGCCTCCTGCGCCTTGGCTGTGCTCATCAGCAAGGCGACCGCATCTGCGCCCGACCTCGCCGCCTCGCTGCTGTTCTTGCCGATGGCGAGCGTCGCGCCGACCAGCAGGATGGCTGGAACGAGCAGCAGGGCGCCCTTTTTGGAGGTCACTCCGTCGAGGATCGTTGCAACGAGGCTCTGCGTCATTTCGCTGGGTCTCCTGGGTCGGCCGGCCTGGCGGACCTGCTCAGTTCTGCTGTTTCTGTTTGGTGGTGCTTGCGATGTCCTCGGCCCTCAGCCACTTCGGAGAGCCGGCCTTCAATTGCATCTGCGCGCGCTTGGCGAACCGGTATGCATCCTGGTTGTTGGCGCTGAGCAGGCTCAGCTCGGCGCGCGCCAAGTCGGCCTCCGCCACCATCTTCTTGCGGTAGTAGGCCTCGGCCAGGATGCGGTAGGCGTTACCATCCTCCTTCTCGGTGATGATGGCCCGTTCGATCAGCTGGATCACCTCGTCGTTGGATTTGGCATCTTCGCTCGACCGGTATATCGCATCGGCCAGCTGGATCTGCACCTGCGGCCCCTTGCCCTTCAGGATCTCGATGGCCCGGCGCAGCGGCGGCACGGCTTCCTTGGCTTTGCCCGCCGTGAGCAGCACTTGGCCCTTCAGCTCCCAGAAATAGGGTGAATCGGGCCGTTCCCGCAGCAGCGCATCGATATCGCCCATGGCGTTGGCGCTGCAGAAGCTGGGGCTCGTGCAGTTGCGGGCGATGGCACGTGCATAGCGCGCCGGCAAGCTATTGTCCGACACGGGGTAGCGGCGATAGGTCTCCTGGTTCGGGCGCGTGAAGCCGAACAGCTTGGCGCGCACCAGGTCGTGCCGCTGCTGCAGGTCGGGGGTGTCGCGAACGTTGGCATAAGGGCTTCTCTCCACCAGGTCGCGCAGCTGGCGGATACGCGTGGTCTCGGTGGGATGGCTCTGCATGTAGGGATCGCCGTAGCTGCCGAGATTGTTGCGCGCCAGGCGCTCGAAGGTCTCGAGCATGCCGCGACCGGACTGCTTGGAGGCCGATAGGTACTCAAGCCCGGCCTGGTCTGCCGCGGCTTCCTGCGACCGCCGCTTGAGCAGGAACGAGCGGATCACGGCGCTCTCCCCGCCCATCATGACGCCCTGGCCAAGACCGCCAAGCTCTTTGCCGGAGTCGCTGCCGGCCATGGCGCCGCCGACCATCAGGCCAATGCCAAGCAGTAGGAGCAGCAATTGCTGGCTCTGCGCCGTTTTCAGGTCGTTGCGCAGGGTCGCCGGGTGCGCGCCGGCAATGTGGCCGGTCTCGTGTGCGATGATGCCGATCACCTGGTTGGGCGTATCCGACTGCATCAGCGTTTCGGTGTGCATGAACACGTTGCGGCCGTCCATCACGAACGCATTGAAGGCGTCGCTCTGGACGATGCGCATGTCGATGTTCTGCGATTCCAGGCCCGCAGCCCGGAAGATCGGCCTCGAATAGTCCTTGAGGAGTTCCTCGACCTCCGTGTCGCGGATCAGGCTGATCCGCTGCGCGCAAGCCGGCAGCACCGAGGACACGGCAACCGAGACGGCGCAAAGGACCGTCAGGAAGCCGCTGCCAAGCCTTCGCAGGCGGCGCCGGGAGGGCGCCAGCCTGGAAAAGCGGTGCGCAATCAAGTCATCGAAACCTTTGGTCGCTGTCACGGCGCGAGACAAGGGATCCTCTGAGGTTTGTCACGGGCTGGTTGAGCGCGTCAGACGCCGTCAGCCTAGGCAATCTGTGCCTTGCCGACTATAAGCCCCGAGCCCGCGCCTGCCAAATGCACAGCAGGCCGTACTGCACAGGCCGAGCGGCCGCATGCCCTAGTCGGCGTCCGGTTAAGGTCGAACCATGTCAGTTTCAGGGCTGGGCTGCGACAGGAGCATCGTATGACAGGCGGGCGACGCAAATTGGGCGTGGAACCCACGCCCTTGCCTGAGGCCTCTCGGCGCAGCGGCGCTGTTCCGGCCTTCATCGTCATGGATGTCATGCAGGCCGCCGCCGACAAGGAAGCGCACGGCCAACGCGTCATTCACATGGAAGTGGGACAGCCCGGGACGCCGGCCCCACGTGCTGCCTTGCAGGCCGTACAGGGCTCGCTCGACCGCCAGACGCTGGGCTACACAATGGCGCTCGGCGTTCCGGCGCTACGGGCGCGCATCGCCCGCCACTATGGCGAGCGCTACGGCGTTGCCGTATCGCCGGAGCGCGTCATCGTGACGTCCGGTTCCTCGGCGGCCTTTGTGCTGGGCTTTCTGGCCTTGTTCGATGTCGGCGCCAAAGTAGGGTTACCGTCGCCTGGCTATCCCTGCTACCGCCATATCCTGACCGCGCTGGGCCAGACGCCCGTCATCCTCCAAACCGATGCCGCCTCGCGCTGGATGCCGACCGCCGCGCAAATCGAGGACTATGCCGGGCGCGAAGCTCTGGCCGGGCTCGTCATCGCCAGTCCCGCCAACCCGACCGGCACCATGCTGGAGCCTGGCCGGCTCGCCGAGATCGCCGCCGCTTGTGCGCGCAACCGCGTCTGGCTGGTGTCCGACGAAATCTACCACGGCCTCACCTACGGACCGCAAGAGGAGACCGCGCTCGCCTGTTCGGACCAGGCGATCGTCATCAATAGCTTTTCCAAGTATTTCTCGATGACCGGCTGGCGGGTCGGCTGGCTGGTCGTGCCCGAGGCTCTGGTGCGGCCCATCGAGCGGCTGGCACAGAACCTCTACATCTCGCCGCCTGCCGTATCGCAGGTGGCGGCGCTCGCATCCTTCGACGGCACCGATGAGTTGGAGGCCAACAAGCGCGTCTATGCCACCAACCGAGCCTTGCTGCTTGCGGAGCTGCCGAAGGCCGGGCTCGAGCGGATCGTGCCTGCCGACGGCGCCTTCTACCTGTACGTCGATGTCGGTGCCTTCACGACCGACAGCGTGGCTTTTACCCGCGAGATGCTGGCCGATCTCGGCATCGCCGCGACACCCGGCGTTGACTTCGATGCCGAGCGCGGCGGCCGCTACGTGCGGTTCTGCTATGCCGGCACGACCGCCGATATGGCGGAGGCAGCGCGCCGGCTGCAGGGTTGGAGTCGCCTCAGGCAGCGCGCCTAGGGCCAGATCCGTTCGGATTTAGGTCCACACCCGCCGCAATCGATACGGCGCGGCCGCCACGGGCATCCCCGCCCTTTGCAGGCAGGGCGAGCAAGGCAGGGTGAGGCTCAGGTTCTCAAGCGCAAGTGCTGCCACTGAGAACCATCTCACGTTAGACACAGCCTGCCCGACCGCTGAGCGCGCTACTTGCAGGCGCGCGCGAAGGCGCGGCATTCGACCAGCACGGTCGGCACCTGGCACTTCTTGGTGACGGGCCCGATCTTCACGTTGTCGCCAAACTTGGCCTTGGCGGCGTTCTTCATGGCGGCCTCGGCCATGAAGGAGGCGAAGCTCTCGAGCGCGCCGGTGCCCCATCCGCCAAATCTCTGGCAGGTTTGCGCGGAGGCCGGTGCGACGCCTACCCCCACGGTGATGGCTGCGGCAGCCAATGTCGCGCGCGCGAATGCTTGCATGGCTCATCCCTCCGTCTCGCCGCCCAGCCGGCGTGCGACACTGTGGACCTGCCGGGGCAGGCCCACAAGGGCGCAGCCGGGGTGTGGGTCAATGTGACAGTGGGCCTGTGGCCGATCCGCTCGCCAACGGTCCCGCTGTCCGTCAGCCGAGCAGTTTGCGCTGCCACCAGCCCTTGCGGGCCGGCTGGTTTGGATCCTCTGGCGCTTCCTCCACCACCACGGACACCTTCTCCCGCGTCGTCGCTGACGCTGGCTCGCGTTGTGCGGGCTCGGTGGCGGCGGACGCCGGCCGGTGCTCGGTGTTGGGCGCCTGCCAGGCCGGCTCTCCCCCTGGTTCGGCACTGGCCGCTTCATACTGCCGCTCGTGTTGGCGCTCGTGTTGGCGCTCGTGCTCGTGCTGTTGCTCGTGTTGGCGTTCGGTCACGGTCGGTTCGGGATGCGGCTCGAACGTGTCCGGCGCGTCGCCGACGGGAGCCTCGGCGCCGTTGCCCTCGTGGGCGTCGGCCTCCTCTGCACCGCCTTCACGTGCGCCGTCGCGATCGCGGCCTCGTCTGCCACCGCGCCGGCCACGGCGGCGGCGGCGCCCGCGCCGCTCCGCGTTTTCGTCCTCGCCACGGCTCAGCGAGGGTTGCTCGCCAAGCCCCGCTGGCAGGTCGGAAGCCTCCTGCAGGTCGTCTGGCTGGTGGACCACATCCTCGACATCGGGCTCGTCGGTCCCGTTGCCATCGCCGTGATCCGCGCGCGCGCGCCGCTCGTGGCGATCATCGCGTCGGCCGCGCCGGCGCCGGCGCCGCGAGCGGCGGCCGCCGTCCTCACTCTCGCCTTCGCTGGACGCGGGCCTCGCCTCCTCGACGGCATCTTCCGCCTCGGCATCGCCCTCAAAACCCCACTCCATGTTGACCACCGACGAGCGGTCCTGGCCCTTTTGCGGGGCCGCGGCCTGCACGGCCGACTTCTCGATGGCGAAATTGGCGCCCTGCATGCGGTCGCTCGCCTGCACCGTGATGATCAAGCTGTACCGCCGCTCCATGTCGGTTACGAACGGGCGCTTGTTATTGAGGATGTAAAGCGCCACATCGGCCGTCGTCACCGCCGTGATCGAGTTGCGCGAGTCGCGGATCAGGTGATCCTCCAGCGCGCGCAGCACGGCCAGCGCCACCGATTCCACGGAACGGATGATGCCGGTGCCCTGGCAATGCGGACACTGCGAGGTCGAGCCCTCCAGCACGCCGGTACGCAGGCGCTGGCGTGACATTTCCAGCAAGCCGAAATGACTGATGCGCCCCACCTGGATGCGGGCGCGATCGTGGCGCAGTGCATCCTTGAGCCGCCGCTCGACGGCCCGGTTGTTGCGCTTCTCCTCCATATCAATGAAGTCGATGACGATCAGGCCGGCCAGGTCCCGCAGCTTGAGCTGCCGCGCGATTTCGTCGGCAGCTTCCAGGTTGGTGTTGAGCGCCGTCTCCTCGATGGAGAACTCGCGTGTCGACTTGCCGGAGTTGACGTCGATGGAGACCAGCGCCTCGGTCTGATTGATGACCAGATAGCCGCCCGAGCGCAGGTTCACATAGGGGCTGAACATGGCGTTGAGCTGGCGTTCGATCTGGAAGCGATTGAACAGCGGCTCGGGTTCATCGTATTTGATGACGTTCTTGGACTGGCTCGGCGACAGCATGCGCATGAAGTCGGCCGCTTCCTTGTGGGCCGCATCCCCGCCGACCAGGATCTCGTCGATGTCCTTCGAATACAGATCGCGGATCGACCGCTTGATCAGGTTGCCTTCCTCGTAGACGAGGCAGGGCGCGGTCGACTGCAGGGTCATGTCGCGCACGTTCTCCCACAGCCGCAGCAGGTATTCGAAATCGCGCTTGATCTCCTGCTTGGTGCGGGCCGCGCCGGCCGTGCGGATGATGAGCCCCATGCCTTCCGGCACTTCGAGCTCATGCGCGATGGCCTTGAGGCGTTTCCGGTCCTGCGGTTGGGTGATCTTGCGCGAGATGCCGCCGCCACGGCCGGTGTTGGGCATCAGCACGGTGTAGCGGCCGGCCAGCGACAGATAGGTGGTGAGAGCCGCGCCCTTGCTGCCGCGCTCCTCCTTGACGACCTGCACCAGGATGATCTGCCGCCGCTTGATCACCTCCTGGATCTTGTAGGAACGCATGCGCCGGCGCGGACGCTCGGGCACTTCCTCCAGGGCGTCCTCGGAGCCGACCTGCTCGACATCCCCCGAGTTGACCGTCTCGGGCGCTTCGGCGGGCTCGCTGGCAATCTCTTCCACGTGGCCGGCTGCCGCATCTTCGGCGTGCGTGTCGCCGTTGCCGTCGGCGGAGCCTTCTGCGGCATGATTGGCCGGCTCTGCGGGAGCCGGCAGCTCGATTGCCTCGCTGGTGACTGGCTCATGCACCAGGTCGGCGGCATCGCCATCGCTGTGGGCGGCCGCGCGCGCGCGGCCGTGCTCATCGTCCTGGTGTGGATCCTCAGGTGTCCCGCCCGGGTCCGCATCGGAGGCGGCAGCCTCGGCCCGCGCGTCGGCTTCCGCTTCCGCTTCGGCCTCCGCTTCGGCCTCCTCGGCCAGCAGCGCCTGCCGGTCGGCTACCGGGATCTGATAGTAGTCGGGATGGATTTCACTAAAGGCGAGGAAGCCGTGGCGATTGCCACCGTAGTCGACGAACGCGGCCTGCAGCGACGGCTCGACGCGCGTAACCTTTGCTAGATAGATATTGCCGCGGAGCAGTTTGCGTGCGGCAGATTCGTAGTCGAACTCCTCTACCCGGCCGCTGCGAAGCACCACGACCCGGGTTTCCTCCGGGTGCGTGGCGTCAATGAGCATCTTGTTCTTATTGTCCATGTGATGGGGTCCTTGGCGCTTGGATAGCCGGCACGGAGCCGGCCATGAGCGAAGCCCCGTGGGGCCACGCTTCGTTGCATTGCGCCGATGATGGTTGCGTCTGCTGGACCGCGGCGGCCGCAAGCCCGCCCGTCGGGCTCATGCAGGGTCGACGGCAGCGCGATGCCGCGAGGCAAGAATGCTGCCTCCGCTGCGCTGACGATGTCCATGCTGGGCTTGCGAATTGCCGTCATGGTCCAAGTGTGATCGGGTGCACGGGCGCGTTGACGCTCGTGCCCCTTAAGTGATGCCCGGGTCTCGGGCAAACCTCGCGAATCAATATCCGGCGATCCGCACGCCGTTACGCCGCCAACCTGGCCGGATGGATGCAATCCGCGACCGAGATCGTCAGCATGATCGAAACAGCAATCGGCCTTTCGCTCGGCGGGGACCGGTGGGTAAGACAATCGCGCTTCGGTCACATCTAAAGAAACCAACGCTCCGGTGCTGGGCGAGCCCTTACCGTTGCATGTGGTCCAGGCGGCGAGCTTACGCTCCGGGCTTGGCCCACATGATGGCGAGCGCCGCCGAACGGGTGCGGCGGTTTACGATAGTTTCTTCTAGGGCCTCATGCTTTCAGTGGCAAGAAAGTTTTGGTTTTCAACCTCCGGCCGCATCCGGGCGTGATGCCGACTTGATCTAGCCTTCGATTTGGCAAACAAAGGATTAAGGGTGGACGATTAAGGCGGGGGGAAGAGGGGATCCATGCGCTTGGCCGGCTGGCTGCGAGGTGCGCGCTTGCTGCAGGCAGCCGTCTGCCTGGCTGCTGCCGCGGCGGCGGCCGGCGCCCTTGCGCAGACCGAGATTCGCAAGACCCTGCCCGAGCGTCCCAACAGCCAGAGCGAGGTCAAGAGCCAGAGCGAGGTCACGAAGACCCTGCCCGGCCAGGCGCTGCAATCGGTCGAGCCGCCGACCAAGTCGACCAAGTCGACCTGGTCGACCGAGACTGGAGAGGCCCCAGAGCGCGGTATCAGTGCTACGGATGCGCAGGTCACCAGCGATGGCCGGCGCACGCGCTTTGCCCTGCATCTGTCCGCCGGGGTCAGCTACCAGATCTTCACGCTGGCCGATCCCTATCGGCTCATCATTGACCTGCCTGACGTTCAGTTCCAGCTGCCCAAAGCGGCCGGGCAGCGCGAGCAAGGATTGATCCAGGCCTTTCGCTATGGTCTGTTCGCGGCCGGCAAGTCACGCATCGTCATCGACGTGACCGGTCCCGTTCGCATCGAACAGACCGCCGTTGCCAAGCGGCCGGGCTCCAAGGCGGTGATCCTCAACATCGATCTGGCTCCAACCGACGCCGCCAGCTTCGTCCCCAACCCGCCTGTGGCCATGCGCGTACCCGAAACGCCCGCGGCCGCGGCCCCGAAGCCCGGTGGCAAGCCGGTCGTCCTCATCGATGCAGGCCATGGCGGCGTCGATCCCGGGGCGGTGCGCGGGGAGGTGATCGAAAAGGACGTCGTGCTGGCGGTGGCCCGTCACCTGCGCACCTTCCTGGCCAACAAGGGCCGCTATGACGTGCAGATGACGCGCTCCACGGACGTGTTCGTACCGTTGGATCGGCGCCTGCAGATTTCCAAAGAGAAGGGTGCGAGCCTGTTCATCTCCATTCACGCCGATACGGTGGCAGCGGAGGAGAGGGCACAGATCGTGCGCGGCGCCACCGTCTACACCCTGTCCGAGCAGGCTTCCAACAAGCAGGCCAAGGCGCTAGCCGACAAGGAAAACGCCGTCGACAAGCTGGCTGGCATCGATACCACCGTGCAGGAGGAAGGCGGCACGATTAACCAGATCCTGTACGACCTTATGCGTCGCGAGACGGCCGATTTCTCGGCCGACTTCAGGGGGCGCCTGCTGGGGCACATGCAGCAGTCGATCGCGCTGTCGCGCGAGCCTGCCCGGTCGGCTGAGTTCAGGGTCCTCAAGCAGGCGCACGCGCCGTCGGTGCTAATCGAGCTCGGCTACATGAGCAACGCCGAGGACTCGCGCCTGCTGTCGGCGCCGGAGTGGCAGCGCCAGGTCGCCAACGCCATTGCGCTGGCGGTCGACGACTTCTTCCAGAAGCGCGGCCAGCGTAGCCCCTGAGCACCTGCTCAAGGTTAAGATGATGCTCGCAAATTAAAGCTGGTAGTCCGTTCAGTCGGGTGGCGTTGTGCTGCCACATTCCGTGCTAATGTGCGAACGAACCGCATCGCGCTTGCTGTGGCAGGCGGGCTCGACTAAACACGCGCTACGACCGGAATTTTCCCGCGATGAGACCCGCACCGATTCTGCCGCCAACCCCGCCCCCGCAGAGGCGTCGGCGCAGTTGGCTGCTCAACCTGCTCGGTTTTGCCTTTGCGTCCGGTGTGGCGCTGTTCCTGGCAGCAGCAGCGGTGGCAGGCTACATCGTCTGGCAAGCCTCCCGTGATCTGCCGGACTACGAAAGCCTGGCGCGCTACGAGCCGCCGGTGATGACGCGCATCCATGCCCACGACGGCAGCCTGATGGCTGAGTATGCGCGCGAACGGCGCATCTTCGTGCCCATCAACGTCATCCCCAAACAGGTGATCGCCGCGTTCCTGTCGGCCGAGGACAAGCGCTTCTTCGAGCATGGCGGGCTGGATTTCACGGGCATCGGACGCGCCGTCTACAACAACCTGCAAAACATGGGAAAGAAGCGCCCCGAGGGTGCCTCCACCATCACCCAGCAGGTCGCCAAGAACTTCCTGCTCACCAGCGAGCAGAAGTTCGAGCGCAAGCTTAAGGAAGCGATCCTCGCCATCCGCATCGAGCGCGCGTACTCCAAGGACAAGATTCTCGAGCTGTACCTGAACGAGATTTACCTTGGCATCGGCTCCTACGGCGTCGCCGCCGCCGCGCTCAACTACTTCAGCAAGGAGCTGAGCGACCTCAGCATCGAGGAGGCGGCCTATCTTGCCGCCCTGCCGAAGGCGCCTAACAACTACCACCCGTTCCGCAGGGCGCGCGAGGCGACCATCCGGCGGGACTGGATCATCGATCAGATGGCCGAGGTCGGCTACATCACGACGGCCCAGGCCAAGGAAGCCAAGGCCAAGCCCCTCAAGGTCAACATTCGGCCGTTCGGCACGCAGATCTACGCGGCCGACTATTTCGCCGAGGAGGTGCGGCGGCGCCTGGTCGAGATGTATCACGAGGACGGCCTGTACGGCCGCTCCGAGCGCACTAGCATGGCCGACGGCCGCGTCAACGGCGGCTTGTCGGTCAGAACCACGCTCGATCCCAATCTGCAGCGCATGGCGCGCAGGGCCCTGATCGACGGGCTGGTATCGTTCGACCGCGACAAGGGTTGGCGCGGCCCGCTGCAGAAGATCGACACGTCCGGCGACTGGGGCGTGCTGTTGGGCGGCATCGAAATTCCCAACGACCTGGCGCCGTGGCGCCTCGGCGTCGTCGTGGAAGCGCAGCGTGCCAAGGCCGTGGTTGGCCTGCGCCCGCCCCGCCAGCCTGACGGCAGCTTCGCTGCCGAACGCGAAGCCGTCGAGATTCCCTTCGACGAGATGAAATGGGCCAAGAGCGGCCGCGGCGCGCCCAAGGCCGTCACGGACGTCCTGAATGTCGGCGATGTCATCTGGGTGGCGCCCAAGAATCCGACCCAGCCGACCGGCGTATGGACGCTGATGCAGGTGCCCGAGATCAGCGGCGGGCTGGTCGCCATGGACCCACATACCGGTCGCGTGCATGCAGTCGTCGGCGGCTTCTCGTTTGCCACCAGCCAGTTCGACCGGGCGCTGCAGGCCAAGCGCCAGCCAGGCTCGTCGTTCAAGCCGCTGGTCTATGCGGCCGCCTTGGACAACGGCTACAAGTCGACCAGCATCGTGCTCGATGCTCCGATCGAGATCGACCAAGGTCCCGGCAAGGAAATCTGGCAGCCCAAGAACTATGATGGCACCAAGTCTTTCGGGCCCTCCACGCTGCGCCTCGGTATCGAGAAATCGCGCAACCAAATGACGGTCAGGCTGGCCCAGGACATGGGCATGCCGCTGATCGTCGAGTACTCCAAGCGCTTCGGCGTCTACGACGACCTGCTGCCGGTGCTCGCCATGTCGCTCGGCGCCGGCGAGACCACGCTGCTCAAGATGGTGACGGCGTACTCGGAGCTCGCCAATGGCGGCAAGCAGGTGACCGCCACGCTGATCGACCGCATCCAGGATCGCTGGGGCCATACCATCTGGCGGCACGACAAGCGCGAGTGCATGGGGTGCAAAGCCGAGAAATGGGAGGGGCAGACGGAGCCGGCCCTGATCGACGACCGCCGGCAGATCATTGACCCGCACACGGCCTACCAGATGACCTCCATTATGGAGGGGGTGGTCCAGCGCGGCACCGCCACGATCGTGAAGCAGATCATTCCCAATGTTCCGATCGCCGGCAAGACGGGCACCACCAACGACGAGAAAGACGCTTGGTTCATCGGCTACACGCCGGACCTGGTGGTCGGCGTGTTCCTCGGCTACGACACTCCCCGCCACCTCGGCAAAGGTGCCACCGGCGGCCAGCTCGCCGCGCCGATCTTCGCCAATTTCCTGAAGCTGGCGCTGGTTGACAAGAAGGCGGCGCCATTCCGCATTCCGCCCGGCATCAAGCTTGCCCGGGTCAGCCTGCGCACCGGGATGCGCGCGCAAGGGGCGGAGTCGGACTCGGTGATGGAGGCTTTCAAGCCCAACGAAGAGCCGGACGACGCCTATTCGGCGATCGGCTTCACCAACGATACCGGCACCTTCTCGGCGCCCGATCAGTTTGACAGCCAGCGCGGCCTGAGCGCCGGCCGCAGCGTCTACTGATCGCATCCGCCGATCTGCGCGCCGCGGCCGTTTACAGGGGCGGCGCATCACCCTATATCGAGCCGTCCCATTGCGGTCCGACAGCGACTTGCACATTGGAGGAGGCCGCCATGCGCCCCGAAGCACAAAAGCACGCCGATGCCGTCCGCCAGTCCCTGGCGCTGTTACGGAGGCATCTTTGACTGGGAGACTGCGTCGGCGCGCCTCGCTGACCTGAACCGGCGCGCGGAAGATCCCAGCTTCTGGAGCAACCCGCAGAAAGCGCGCAGCGTCATGCGCGAACAGCAGCGCCTGCAGCGCGGCGTCGATGGTATCCGCGACCTGGAGCGCGGGCTCGATGACGCCCAGGTGCTGATCGAGCTTGGGGAAGCCGAGCAGGACAAGACGGTCGTCGATGAGGGCGAGGCTGCCCTCAAGAAGCTCGCCGAGGAGGCCCGCAAGCAGGAAGTCGAGGCGCTGCTGTCCGGCGAGGCCGACGGCAACGACACCTATCTGGAGGTGCACGCCGGCGCGGGCGGCACCGAGAGCCAGGACTGGGCCGAGATGCTCACCCGCATGTACATCCGTTGGGGCGAGCAGCGCGGCTACAAGGTGTCCATGGTCGAGGCGAGCGCGGGCGAAGAGGCGGGGCTCAAGTCCGCCACGCTGCAGCTCAAGGGCGAGAATGCCTACGGCTGGCTGAAGACCGAGTCCGGCGTGCACCGGCTGGTGCGCATTTCGCCCTACGACAGCAACGCGCGCCGGCACACCAGTTTTGCCAGCGTGTGGGTCTTCCCGGTTGTCGACGACAACATCGAGATCGACATCAAGGAAAGCGACTGCCGGATCGATACCTATCGCGCGTCCGGCGCCGGTGGCCAGCACGTCAACACGACCGACTCGGCGGTGCGCATCACGCACATCCCGACCAACATTGTCGTGGCGAGCCAGCAGGAGCGTTCCCAGATCAAGAACCGGGCGATTGCCTGGGCCATGCTCAAGTCCCGGCTCTACGAGCTGGAGCTCAAGAAGCGTGAGGAGAAGGCCAACGCCGAGGCCGCGGCCAAGACCGACATCGGCTGGGGCCACCAGATCCGCTCCTACGTGCTGCAGCCCTATCAGCTGGTGAAGGACTTGCGGACCGGATCGCAGAGCACCGATCCGCAACGCGTGCTGGATGGCGACATCGACCAGTTCGTCGAGGCGGCGCTGGCTCAGCGCATGTCGGGTGCCGGCCCCGCCCAGGTCGAGGACATCGATTAAGGCTGCGGCCAGATGGTGCGGACTTGACGCAACGCCGGCGACTGGTTGTAGGCTCGCGCGGAAGGAGAAAACCCCTATGACCCGTGTACCGCTCTTGCCCTCCACGGCCCTGCCGCCGGACCTTGCCGAGACCTACGAGACCTACGCCCGCAGCTACGGTCCGTTCCGCAATCAGGCGGCGGTGTTGGCGCATGTGCCGCCCGCCCTCGACCACCTGTCCAAGCTTCTCATGGAGCTCAAGGCGCGCCAGGGCATCAAATGGCGCTACGTCGAACTTGCCATCGTGGTCGTCTCCAAGCTCAACGCCTGCGCCTATTGCGTCAGCCACCACGAGCCCAAGCTGCAGGTCGAGGGTCTGTCGCAAGAGGCCGTCGCGACCCTGCCAGCCTTCGATCATCCGGAGTTCGACGAGATAGACCGGCTCGTCATCGAGTATTCGAGGCGCGTCACGCAGGAGGCCACCCGCATACCCGAGGCGGTGTTCCAGCGCCTACGTGCGCATTTCACGGACGGCCAGATCGTCGAACTGACCCTGCGCATCGCCTTGTGCGGCGCTTACAACCGCCTTACGGAGGCTCTGCAGATCGACAACGAGCTGGGAGCCCAAGCAGACGGCCTCGCAGCGGCAGAATAGCGGCGCAAGCAAGCCAGCGCTGCGCGCCGCATGATGCATGGACCGGGATGTGACGATGGCCGGCAGCTCTCGACCAGCCACGCTCGACGTCGTCGCGACCGACGGAGGCTCGGACTACGCGCTCCTCGATTCCGGGAACGGCCGCAAGCTCGAGCGGTTCGGGAAGTTCAGCGTCGATCGTCCCGAGCCGCAGGCCATGTGGCAGCCCGCCGATGCGGCAAGCTGGTCCAGCGCCGATGCGGTGTTCAAGGCAGGCAGCGAAGATGAGGACGGCGATGGCGGGCGTTGGCGCAAGCTCCGGCCAGTGGGAGAACCTTGGCCGGTGCATGTGCTGGGCGTCACCGCACTGTGCCGACTGACAGGCTTCCGCCATCTTGGACTCTTTCCTGAGCAGGTGCCGCACTGGCAATGGATGGTGGAGCGGCTTCAGGGCGTCGGCGGCGCGACACCGCGCGTGCTCAATCTATTTGCCTATACGGGTGCCGCGTCACTGATTGCGGCGCGTGCGGGGGCTGCAGTCACTCATGTCGACGCGTCCAAGAAAGCCATTGCCTGGGCCAAGGACAATCAGGCTGCTTCCAAGCTGACAGAGGCGCCGATCCGGTGGATCCTCGAGGATGCGCGCAAGTTCGTGGCGCGCGAGGTGAGGCGCGGCAAGCGCTACGATTTCATCCTCGTCGATCCGCCCAAGTTCGGCCGTGGCCCTGAAGGCGAGGTGTGGGACGTGTTCGCGCATCTGGCGCCGCTGCTGCGCGACTGCGCGAGCTTGCTCGCTGCGCAGTCGGCGCTGGTGCTTACCACCTACGCCATCCGCGCCTCCGCGCTGGCGATCGACGGTCTGGTGCGCGAGTGCCTGGCCGGCCGGCCTGGACGCATCAAGAGCGGCGAACTGGCCGTCATCGAGCAGTCCGGCGGGCGCCTGTTGCCAACCTCGATGTTCACCCGCTGGTCGAGCCATGAAGCCGCGTCCTGAACCGGTGCCCGGCACCCGCGCCGTGACCAGCCTGCAGAACGAGCGCGTCAAGTTCGTACGGGCTTTGGCGATGCGCAAGACGCGGCGCGAGACGGGGCTGTTCGTCGCCGAAGGCGCCTCGATCCTCGTCAGTGCCCGCGCTGCCGGCTGGCGGCCGCGCATGCTGGTGTTCCTGGCCGGCAGTGCGGCAGGTGGGGTCCACCGCGACCTGCTGCACTGGGCGCAAAAGTCCGGGGCGGAGTGCCTGGAGGTGTCGGAGGCCGTGCTTGGCAAACTGGCGGCCAAGGAAAACCCGCAGACGATGCTCGGCGTGTTCGAGCAGCAGTGGAAACCGATGCCGGAGCCGCGGCTGGTTGGCAACGACCAGGTGTGGCTGGCGCTCGAGGGCATCCGCGACCCGGGCAACCTCGGCACCATCATCCGCACGCTCGACGCCGTCGGTGCCAGCGGCATCCTGCTGGTCGGGGCCTGCTGCGACCCTTATGCGCGCGAGTCAGTACGGGCCACGATGGGATCGATCTTCAATGTGCCGCTGGTGCGGACGGCGGCGGAGCCGTTCGGCGCCTGGGCGCAGCGCTGGCCGGGAGATGTGGTGGGCACGCACCTGGCCGCGAGCGAGGACTTCCGCGCCGCTCCCTACCGGGAGCCCATACTCATGTTGATGGGTAGCGAGGGGCCAGGCCTGACCGATCGACTGGCCCAGGTGTGCTCCCGGCTCGTTAGGATTCCAATGGCCGGGCGTCTTGATTCCCTCAACCTGGCCGTCGCCACGGCCCTCATGCTGTATGAGGTGCGCCGACCGCGACTGCACCTCTAGATTTCTGACGCGGCCTGCATTGCGTGCGCCGTTAGTCTGGCGGCGGCAGGCCGTTCACGCGGCCGACATTGGTCGGATCATCTGAGCGGCGCGATTTGCCTTCGAAGAAGGCGCCCTGCTCGATGGCCAGCTGCTTGTGGAACAGGTCGCCTTCGACCCGACTGTTGGACTGCAACGTGACGTTGTTGCCGCGCACCGACCCGCCCACGTTGCCGCGGATGACGATGTCGTCGGCCAGCAGGCTGCCCGTGACGCGAGCGCGCTCTCCCACGACAATGCGCCCGGCGTGCACGTCGCCCTGGACTTCGCCCTCGATTTGAATTTCGCCCTTGGATTCCAGATTGCCCGTGATTGACAGGTCGGAGCCGATCACCGACGGAGTGCCGCTGCTGGGGCGCGCGGCCGGCCGCGCGCTGGACATCTGCGGACCCGCCGGCCTGTGCGGGGTCAGTGCAACCTTTCCGGCGTCTATCACAGGGCCATCCTTGTCCGGCTTCTTGGTGAACATCTACGCGCAACTCCCCTGCTTTCCGTGTGCCCGCCCCCACTTAGCACGGATCAATGGGCTGGTCACCGCCAGCGGGCTTGCCAAGGCGGATGATTTGGCTTTGTTTGCACGGGCTCGCGGCCCGCATGACGACATGGTCGCAGGGCGGCCTGGAGTGCTAGATTTTTGCGCGCACAACCTGTCAAAGTCAAAGCTCGGCTGCCTTGGAGATTGGCATGAGGGGGACATCGGCCGCGATCCTTGCCGTTGCTTTGTCGGTGTGCGTCTGTGCGTCGACGGCAAAGGCGCAACTTGCTGTATCCGTCAATGATGGCAAGGTAAGGTTGGTCGACGGCAGGATCGAAGTTCAGAAAACGCCGCAGCCGGACACGGTTGCCATCATCGATCTGCGCGCTACTCCACCCAGAATTGTGGCGCAGCTGGAAGTGCCGGGCAGCGTCGTCGGTCCGCCGCTGAGCGTGGCGATATCGCCCAAGGAGGACCTGGCCCTCGTCACCTCGGCGCGCCGCCTCGATCCGGCCGATCCCACCAAGCAGATTCCGGACGATCGGGTCACCGTCATCGACCTGACACCCCTCAGGCCCGGTCTCTTGAGGCGTCTGGGCAGCGTGGTGGGGGTGGCCAAGGCACCCACGCCGATGCCAAAGGTGCTCGCCACCCTGCAGGCCGGCATGGGGGCGTCCGGCGTGTCCATCAATCGGGCGGGCACACTGGCCCTGGTCGCCAATCGCGACGAGGGGACGGTTTCGGTGTTCTCCATCAAGGGCAGCACGGTCACGGCGGCCGGCAAGGTGACGGTCGGCGGGGAAAAGTCGGGTCCGAGCCACGTGGTGTTCGCGCTGGACGGGCGACATGCATTCGTCACCCGTGACGGCGACAACCGCATCGCCGTCCTGTCGGTCGACGGCAGCAAGGTCGAGCTGACCAAGCGTGAAATGGCGGCCGGCCTGCGGCCCTATGCCATCGATGTTGTCCCCAAGAGCGCGGTGGCTGTGGTGGCCAATATGGGAGCCGGGCTGGGCGACGCCGACACCATCAGTGTCATCGATCTGAAGGCTGACCCGATGCGCGTCGTGAACACGGAAACGGTTGGCCAATCGCCCCAGGGCTTGAAGATTTCGCCCGACGGCAAGTTCGTGGCCGTCGTGCTCATGAACGGTACCGACAAGCCGATCAATTCGCCCTTCTACAACGCCAACGGGCTGCTGCAGGTGTGGGCCCGCAACGGCACGCAGCTGACAAAGGCCGCCGAGATCGCCATCGGCAAATGGTGTGAGGGGGTCGCCTGGTCGCGCAACAGCCGCATCCTGCTCGTGCAATGCACCGCCGAGCAGGAGATCAGCGTCATCCGCTTCACCGGATTGACCGGCCGATCACTGCAGAAGACGAGCACGATCAAGACCAAAGGTGGACCGGCCGCGATCCGCACCGCTGACCCCTGAAACCCCGGGTAGCCAGGTGGCACAAGGTCTTTATTTGCGTCCGCTGGCGGGGCTGCCCGCCAACGGCCAGCTTGCGACGGGTGACCGGCGTTTGCCGATCGCCGGCCGCAGCGACCTGCAGTTTGCTGCCGGCGTACTCGTCGAGCGCGATGGGGCAGCCGTCAACCGACGGCTGATGGGCGCAGTCGAACTGGCCGCTTCGGCCGATGCCGATGTGCAGGCCCTGCTGCAGCGCGTGTGCGGGCCGCGCGAGCCGGTGGCAGGCCTCGCCCTCGACCGGCCGCTTCTGATGGGTATCGTCAACGTCACGCCGGACAGCTTTTCCGATGGTGGCCGCTTCCTGGCTACCGATGCAGCCATCCAGCATGCCCTGCAGCTGGAGGCGGAGGGCGCCGACATCCTGGACATCGGCGGGGAGTCGACCAGGCCCGGCGCCGATGCTGTCGACCTCGACGAGGAATGCCGGCGCGTGCTGCCGGTCATTCGCGCACTCGTCAAGCGCAGTCGCGCCCGCCTGTCGATCGATACGCGCAAGGCCGAGGTGATGCGCCGCGCCGCGCTGGAAGGCGTGCAGGTCATCAACGACGTGGCGGGGCTCGGCCATGATGCCAAGGCGATGCAGAGCGCCGCGGCTACAGATCTGCCGGTGGTGCTGATGCACGCGCGCGGCGAGCCGCGCACCATGCAAGTAAACCCCGTCTATGCCGATGTGGTGCTCGACGTCTATGACTGGCTGCAGGCACGCGTTGAAGCGTGCGAACGAGCGGGTATCTCGCGCAATCGCCTGATTGTCGACCCGGGCATCGGCTTTGGCAAGACGCTGGCACACAACCTGTCGCTGTTGGGCTCGCTCGGCGTCTTGCATGGTCTTGGCTGTGCGGTGTTGCTCGGGGCATCGCGCAAGAGCTTCATTGCCCGGTTGACCGGCGCGGGCGCCGATGAGCGCCTGCCGGGCTCGATCGCGGCGGCGTTGATTGGTGCTGCCCAGGGCGTGCAGATCCTGCGCGTGCACGACGTGGCCGCCACGCGCCAGGCGCTGGCGGTTTGGCAAGGCACGTTCTCGGGCTGACGGCTCGGGCTGGCTTTTCGGCGCAATATCGCCGGCGCCGCCGCATGGGTAGCAAGCTTGCCTCAAGCATAATTCAAGCCGGCGCCAAGGCCATTTGCTGCCTCGACCGGCATCTTCGTCCGCTCGGCGCCGATGCGCGATACCGTCGATACCAATTCGACCGCGCCAAGATATCGTGACGACACGGTGCTTGCGTAGGGTGCGCGCCGATGCAGCAACGGTCTCGTGCGGGGGGCAACGAATGTCGGAGCACGTCGTGTGTTAGCGGTTAAACACGCCCAACAGGACCGGGCCGCGCCGCTTTTCGTCGAGCATGGCGCGTGCGCTGGTCATTGGGCGGATCGGCCAAGCCGACTGTCAATGTCGTGCGGCACAGCCGCAGCAAAATTGCATTCTAATTGACACCGGATGCCCACTGAGGCTCGTGTCTCCTGCCCACCCGCCCGAAGGAGCTGCACATGACGGATTCCTCGAACACCGCGCCGGGATTCTCGACGCTCGCCATCCACGCTGGCGCCGCGCCTGATCCTTCGACCGGCGCACGCGCGACGCCGATCTATCAAACGACGTCGTACGTGTTCAACGACGTTGAGCACGCGGCCGCTCTGTTCAATCTCGAGGCGTTCGGCAACATATATACCCGCATCGGCAATCCAACGCAGGCGGTGCTCGAGCAGCGCATTGCCGCGCTCGAAGGCGGTACGGCGGCACTTGCCGTCGCGTCCGGACACGCAGCCCAGATGCTGGTGTTCCACACCCTGCTGGAGCCGGGTGACGAGTTCGTCGCCGGTCGGCAGCTCTACGGCGGATCCGTCAACCAGTTCAATCACTCCTTCAAGAAGTTCAATTGGAACGTGGCCTGGGCCGACGCCACCGATCCTGCGAGCTTCGAGCAGGCGGTCACGCCCAAGACCAGGGCCATTTTCTGCGAGTCGATCGCCAACCCGGGCGGCGTTGTCATCGATCTGCCGGCCATCGCCAAGATCGCCAAGAAGGCTGGCGTGCCCTTTATCGTCGACAATACGCTGGCCACGCCCTACCTGTGCCGCCCGAAGGAGCATGGCGCCGATATCGTCGTGCATTCGCTGACCAAGTTCATGGGCGGGCACGGCAACTCGATCGGCGGCGTGATTGTCGATTGCGGCACGTTCGATTGGCTGGCGGCCAAGAAGAAGTATGCGGTGCTGGTCGAGCCAAATCCCAGCTACAACGGCATGCGTCTCGCCGAGACCTTCGGCAACTTCGCGTTCGCCATCGCCTGCCGGGTGCTCGGTCTGCGCGATCTCGGACCGGCGATTGCACCGTTCAATTCGTTCTTGATCCTGACCGGCATCGAGACGCTGCCGCTGCGCATGGCCAAGCACTGCGAAAATACGCAAGCCGTGGCCGAGCATCTGGCGGCGCACCGCAAAATCGAGTGGGTGAACTACGCCGGCCTGACCAACAACAAGTATAACGCCATCGCCCGGACGATTTGCCCCAAGGGTGCCGGCGCGGTGTTCACCTTCGGCCTCAAGGGCGGCTACGAGGCCGGCGTCAAGCTCGTGTCAAACGTCAAGCTGTTCTCGCATCTGGCCAACATCGGCGACACGCGCAGCCTGATTATTCATCCGGCCTCGACGACGCACAGGCAGCTGACGCCCGAGCAGCGCAAGGCGGCGGGGGCCGGTGACGATGTGGTGCGTCTGTCGGTGGGCCTTGAGGAAAGCGCAGACCTGATTGCCGACCTCGATCAGGCTTTGTCGGCGCTCTGAGGCTGCCGGCGCGCTCCGCTCTTGCGGGCGCCGGTGCGTTTTGCGGCTTCGAGGCTGCGGATCAGTTCGGCCAACGCCAGGAACTCGTGGCGGCGCGGCGATGTCGTCCGCCACGCCAGCCCCAAGGTGCGGGCAGGCTCGGGCTCGGCAAAGCGCAGCAACTTGATGCCGCTCTGCCGCGTCTCCACGTCGAGGCTCAGTCTGGGCAGCAGGGTTATGCCGAGGCCGTGCGCCACCATCTGCACGATGGTGGACAGGCTGGAGGCTCCGAATGTGTCGAGTTGTGCCACCTGCCGCAGATGACAATAGGCAAGCGCCTGCTCGCGCAGGCAGTGTCCCTCTTCGAGCAGAAGCAGGCGATCATTTGCCAGCAGCTCCGGCGTGGCGCGCACCTTGCCCGAGAGGTTGTGCGCGCTCGGCACCGCGAGCAGGAACGGATCCTCAAACAGCGCCAGCGTCTCGATGTCCGCAGCCTCGACCGGCAAAGCCAGCACCAGCACGTCGAGCTTGCCGTCGGCCAGTTCGGCGAGGAGTTGGTCGGTGCGCGTCTCGCGCAGGTGCAGCTCAAGATCGGTGTGGCTCTCCCTCAGCACCGGCAGCAGCGGCGGCAAAAGATAGGGTGCCACGGACGGGATGACGCCCAGATGCAGCGCGCCCGACAGCGTGCTGTTGCGATGATGGGCGTAGTCGACCAGATCGCGCACGTCGGTGATGATACGGCCGGCCCGACGCGCGATTTCGCGGCCTTCTTCGGTGAGCTGCATGCCGTGCCTGCGGCGCTCGATCAGCACCACCTTCAGCTCCCGCTCCAGTTCCTTGATCTGCATGGACAGGGCCGGCTGCGTTACGGAGCAGGCCGCAGCCGCCCGGCCGAAATGCTCGTGCTGAGCGATGGCGGCCAGGTAGCGCAGCTGCCGCAGCGAGATGCTCGTCATCAGTTTCTCTGATCGATAGTCAAGGATTTTGCTATTAGACCTTATTTTGGAGTGGGTCTAGCCTGGGTTTTGCCGCGACCAACCGGGGCGGGCGAGGCCAAGCAGCCTACCCTGGCGGCAGGGCCGAATGCGGTGTGGGAGTGGGCCATCACCGGCACGAGCTTGACGCACATCAAGGCCAGGACGCTCAACGAGGCCACCAACACCCAACCGGCGCATGCCAAGCCATCAATTCGCTGCGCAACATCTGCAAAAATTACAACACAGGATCGGAGAGAGACATGGACGCAAAGACCGATGACAAGGGCAAGTGCCCGGTCGGGCACGGCAGACGCAACCGCGACTGGTGGCCGGATGCGCTGGACATTTCCGGTCTGCACCGCAACTCCGCCTTGTCCGATCCAATGGACAAGTCGTTCGACTACGCCAAGCAGTTCAAGAGCCTCGACCTCGATGCCGTGATCAAGGACCTCACGGCTCTAATGACCAACTCGCAGGACTGGTGGCCGGCCGACTTCGGCCACTACGGCGGCCTGATGATCCGCATGGCCTGGCACAGCGCCGGCACCTACCGCATCACCGACGGCCGCGGTGGCGCGGGAGCCGGTCAGCAGCGCTTTGCGCCGCTCAACTCTTGGCCGGACAACGCAAACCTCGACAAGGCGCGCCGCCTGCTGTGGCCGATCAAGCAAAAGTACGGCCAGCAAATTTCCTGGGCCGACCTGATGATCCTTGCCGGCAACGTTGCGCTGGAGTCGATGGGCTTCAAGACCTTCGGATTTGCCGGCGGCCGCAAAGACGTCTGGGAGCCAGAAGAGCTCTTCTGGGGTCCTGAGGGCACGTGGCTCGGTGACGAGCGCTACAGCGGCGAACGCCAGCTTGCCGAGCCACTCGGTGCCGTGCAGATGGGTCTGATCTACGTCAATCCGGAAGGCCCGAATGGCAATCCGGACCCGATCGCGGCGGCCAGGGACATCCGCGAGACGTTCTTCCGCATGGCCATGAACGACGAGGAGACCGTCGCGCTGATCGCCGGCGGCCACAGCTTTGGCAAAACGCACGGCGCGGGCGATCCATCGCTGGTCGGTCCGGACCCGGAAAGCGGTGCGCTCGAAGACCAGGGCCTCGGCTGGAAGAGCAAATTCCAAACCGGCATCGGCTGCGATGCCATCACCGGCGGCCCTGAGGTGACTTGGACGCAGACGCCGACCAAGTGGAGCAACCTGTTCTTCAAGAACCTGTTCGAGAACGAATGGGAGCTGA
>Ga0075421_100000809_pt1 | contig 34541 bp, 30 predicted proteins | sample SoiMetdeltSBSDD5_FD_75292 | JGI IMG/M metagenome (GOLD analysis project Ga0075421, IMG submission 75292) | Bulk soil microbial communities from a Populus tree surrounding site in Tennessee, USA - Soil MetaG P. deltoides SBSDD5 | ecosystem: Environmental > Terrestrial > Soil > Tree plantation... | reverse complement strand
CCAGGACGAGCCGGCCCCCGAACCCGATGTCGTGGAGGGCCCGCAGGCCGACCGCCGTGCCGACGTCGTTGTCGTCGACGTAGCCGCCGACGTCGCGGAAGTCGACACCGAGGCCGACGCGGGCGGCCTGGTGGCAGACGGCGTCGACGCCGCGGAGGGCCCGGTGCCACGCAGCCGGGTCGCGGACGTCGGCGGCGACCAGCTCGACGTCGTCGCGGAGCCATGGCGGACCCCCGTGCGGGTGGGCGGCGAGCGAGTCGAGCACTACGACGTCGTGACCGGCGGCGTCCAGCTCGTCCACGATGTGGGAGCCGACGAAGCCGGCGCCGCCGGTCACGAGGATCCTCCGGGTCACCACGCCGACACCAACGTCGCTTGGAGGGTCAGCGCCACGGCCCCCTGCGCGGCGAGCCAGCGGCGGCTGTCGCCCGGGGCTGCCAGGGCCAGCCACGGGACGAACGGCAGCCAGATCCTCTCGACCTCACCCCGAGACATCTGAGACAGGTCCGCCAGGCTCACCGCCGCCAGTGCCGCCAGCGGCAGCAGCTGTGCCACGGTGCCTCGGGCCTGCCAGAGGCCCACGGCGACGGCCGGTCCGACCGCCAGCGCCAGCACCGCCGGGTTGCCGATCAGCGTGAGGTAGGCGGCCGGCCGCTGCGACGCCACCCCCGCCCAGTACCGCTGCCCGGTCGCCGCCAGCCCCGCGGTCCACCAGAACCCCGCCGCGGCCGCGACCCCCAACGGCACGAGTGCCCCGGCACCCGCGGCCCCGACCAGGCTGAGGGTCGCCGTCCCCCTCGCCTCCGAAAGATCTCGGCGAACCGCCGCAATCGGCGTGAGCACCGAGGCCGGCTGGGGAACCGTCCCGCCTGGCTCACGACGTTCTCGGCGCGCCGAGAACGGGGTGGTGCGGGACACCGTGGGGACAACGGCGAGGGTGATCAGCAAGGGGGCGACGGCGCCGTAGGTGAACAGGAGCGTTGTGCCGACGGCGGCGCCGGCCACGACCGCGAGGCGAGGTGAGGCGCGGGTCGCGGCCAGGACCGCCAGGAGGATCGTCCCCGCGATCAGGGCGGCGAAGACGGCGTCCATCGAGGTGCCGGCCCAGATCGCGGCCGGGAGCAGCGCCATCGCCGGTGCCGCCCGGCGAGCCGCCGCCTCGCCGCCCAGCGCCCGGGCCGTCGCCAGCGCAGCGGTGACCGCGACACCCCAGGCGACCAGCACCAGAGCGGCGAGCCAGCCGGCACCGCCGAGGCCGACCCGGTCGAACACCCAGGCCAGCACCACCGGGCCCGGCGGGTGGCCCTGCACGTGGATCGGGTAGCCGCCCAGCTGGTCGACGTAGCCCCCCAGGAACCCACCGAGGTCGTCGACCCGGGCGGCCAGCGGTTCGTACTCGTGCCGGGTCGTCAGCGGCGCGGTTACCCGGCCCCAGCCGTCCGACGCCGCCAGCAGCAGGGCCCACCCCGACGCCGCTGCCCCGGTCGACACCACCACCGCCGACCACCGCCACCTCGCGGCGACCAGCGGCCCCCAGGCCACGACCGCGGCCCCGAGCGCGATGCCCGGCACCAGCCCCCGCCCGCCGTGCCAGCGCCAGTCGCCGTAGAAGGGTGCGGCGTCGAGCTTGGCCGCAGTGCCCGACACCCACAGGCCACCCACAGCGAGCGCCGCCAGCACCAGCCCGCCCCAGACCAGCGGCCCGAGCTGGGCCGACGTCAGCCGCCGGCTGGCGACAACGTCGGCTCGGGGCGGGGCCAGGGCGGCTGTGGCGGACAGCGTCACGGCGTCGGAAGGTACGACGCCGGACCCCGGAGATCAGGGACCGCCCCGGGATGTTCTCCGGTTCGTAAGGAGTGCCGTGCCTAGGGTCGAGCCCATGCCGCACTCCGTCGACGTCGTGTTCCCCGTGCTCGACGAGGCCGCCGCACTGCCCTACGTCCTCGGCCGCCTCCCCGCCGGCTACCGGGCGATCGTCGTCGACAACGGCTCGACCGACGGGTCCGCCGACATCGCCCGTGAGCTGGGCGCGCACGTTGTCGAAGAACTGCGCCGTGGCTTCGGCGCCGCTTGCGCGACCGGCCTCGCCGCCGCGGACGCGGCGGTCGTGGCGTTCTGCGACGCCGACGCGTCGCTCGATCCCGCGGAGCTCCCGCTGGTCGTCGAACCGGTCCTGGCCGGCGACGCCGACCTCGTCCTCGGCGCCCGCCGCCCCACCGCGCGCAACGCCTGGCCGGCCCACGCGCGCCTCGCCAACCGCTACCTGGCGCGGCGGCTGCGGGGCAGCGTCGGTGCGGCGCTCCGCGACCTCGGCCCGATGCGGGCTGCACCCAGGGACGGGCTCCTCGAGCTCGGCATCGTCGACCGCCGGTTCGGCTGGCCGCTGGAAATGGTGCTGCGCGCCGGTCGGGCCGGCTGGCGCATCGCCGAGGTGCCCGTCGCCTACAGCCCTCGCACGGGCCGGTCCAAGGTCACCGGCACACTGCGAGGCACGACCCGAGCGATCCAGGACATGCGCCAGGTCCTCGCGACCTTGGCCTAGGCCTGGGGGGACGGCGCACCCGTCAGGCCAGAGGCAGGCGGACCGTGAAGCAGCAGCCGCCGGGCTCGTTGTGCACGGCGATGTCGCCGGCGTGGGCCTCCGCGAGGCCTCTGGCGATGGCGAGCCCGAGGCCGGCACCGCTCGTCGTTCCCGGGGTGCGAGCCGCGTCGCCCCGGTAGGCCAGGTCGAACACCCGGTCGAGGGAGTCGGCCGGGATGCCGCCGCACTCGTCGCGCACTTGGAGCTCGGCGACGCCCGCGGCGGCGCGCACGACGACCTCGACGGTCCCGCCGGGCGGGGTGTGGCGGATGGCGTTGTCGAGCAGGTTGTGCACGATGCGGGTCAGCTCCGGCGCCGAGCCGGTCACCGCCGGCCACGGGCCACCGTCCTCGAGCCGTCCACCGAGCCGGACGCCCTTGGCCTGGGCCACGACGCCGGCCGAGGCGACCGCGTCGGAGACCAGCTCACCCAGCGGCACCGGCGCGAGGTCGAGGTGCAGGGCGTCGGCCTCGATGCGCGACAGCTCGAAGAGGTCGTCGACGAGGCGCGCCAGGCGGTCCGCCTCGCTGACCAGCTGGAGGTGGAACCGCTTGACCTCGACGGGCTCGTCGACCACGCCGTCGTCGAGCGCCTCGATCATGGCCCGGATGCCGGCGATCGGGGTGCGCAGGTCGTGGCTGACCCAGGCGACCAGCTCCCGGCGGCTGCGCTCGAGCGCCCGCTCCCGCTCGGCCATCGCCTCGATCCGGTCCCGGGCGCGCTCGAGCTCCGACGCGAGCGCGAGCGCCGCCAGCACTCCCGCGGTGCACGCGCCGGCGACGACGACCACGAGCGCCGAGAGGTCGTGGCGCGACACGAACATGGCCTGCGCGGCGGCCAAGGCGCCCAGCGCGATCGCCACCACCGGGATCAGCGCCACCACCAGCGGGCTGCGCGACCGGCGCAGCAACGGCCACCCGGCGCCGTAGGCCGCCAGGGACACCCCGAAGCTGGAAGCGATGAGCACCGCCGTGTCATCGGCTGGCAGCCCGATCGCCGTCGCGGCGGCCACCGCGAGCAGCAGGCCACCCGCGACGACGCCGACGGCCCTCGCGCTCACGGCGTCACCGACGAGGCCACGCCTTCCCAGCGGTAGCCGATGCCCCAGACGGTCGCGATCCGGACCGGATCGGCGGGGTCGGGCTCGATCTTCTCGCGCAGGCGGCGGACGTGGACCGTGACCGTGGACGTGTCGCCGTAGCGGTAGCCCCAGACATGTTCGAGGATCTCCTCGCGGCGGAACGCCTGGCGGGGGTGCCGCATCAGGAACGCGAGCAGCTCGAACTCCCGGGCGGTCAGCGCGACCACTCGGCCTCCCAGGCTCGCCTGGCGGGCCGCGATGTCGACCGCGAGATCGCCGTCGAGGTGCACGCGTGGCTCGCCCGACGGCGGGGCTGCGAGTGGCCCGCGCGCCCGGCGCAGCACTGCACGCACCCTGGCGACGAGCTCCTTGGTCGAGAAGGGTTTGGCGACGTAGTCGTCGGCTCCCAGCTCGAGGCCGACGATTCGATCGGACTCCTGGCCCCGGGCGGTGAGGATGATGATCGGCACCGGCGCCAGCGCCCGCAGCCGGCGACAGACCTCGAGGCCGTCCATCCCCGGCAGCATCAGGTCGAGCACCACGAGGTCGGGTGGCTCGGCGAGCGCCCTGTCCAGGGCGACGCGCCCATCGGCCACCGTCTCGACCGCGTAGCCATCGCGCTCGAGGTAGCGCGCCACGACCTCGGACACGGTGGCGTCGTCGTCGACCACCAGGATCCGGGACCGACCGTCGTTCACCCACCGGAGGGTACGCGCCACCCCCCTCGGCCGCCCCTTACGAACCACGAAACAAACGACCGGCGAGAGTACGTTGAGTCCATGGTTCGGGTGTTCCTGCTGGACGACCACGAGATCGTGCGGCGCGGGTTGCGGGGGCTGCTCGAATCCGAGGACGACATCGAGGTCGTCGGGGAGGCCGGCACCGCCGAGGAAGCCCTGGGCCGCATCCCTGCGACCCGGCCCGATGTCGCGGTCCTCGACGTGCGGTTGCCCGACGGCGACGGCATCGACGTCTGCCGCGAGATCCGCTCCCGCCACGACGACATCGCCTGCCTCATGCTCACGTCCTTCGCCGACGACGAAGCCGTGTACGCCGCGATCATGGCCGGCGCGGCCGGCTACGTCCTCAAGCAGGTCCGGGGCAACGACCTGGTCGACGCCGTGCGACGCGTCGGCCGCGGCGAATCGCTCCTCGACCCCGCAGTCACGGCCCGCGTGCTCGACCGGCTGCGCCGCCGCGGCGCCGACGACGAGCTCGCCGCCCTCACCGACCAGGAGCGCAGGCTCCTGGACCTCATCGCCGAAGGCCTCACCAACCGCCAGATCGGCGAGCAGATGTTCCTGGCCGAGAAGACAATCAAGAACTACGTCTCCAACCTCCTCGCCAAACTGGGCATGAGCCGCCGCACCGAGGTCGCCGCCTACGCGGCCCGGCTCGAGGAGCGCCGCCGACGCCACGACCGCAGCTGAGCGCCACCCACGGTGGACGGCGGTCAGCTGGTCAGTTGGCGCGGGGTGCTCGCCATTCGAGCACGCAGCCGTGGGGGCCGGCCGGCCGGAGCTCGAACGTGCCGCCCCGGCGGGTGGCCCGGGCCTGCAGGTTCTTCAGGCCGTGACCCTCCCCGGACGGCCCCTTCGTCAAGCCGACACCGTCGTCGGTGACCTGCACCCTGACCTCGTCGGCGTCGACCACCACCTCGATGTCGACCCGCCCGGCCTGCGCATGTCTCGCGACGTTGGTGAGCGCCTCCCGAAGCGTGGCGACCACATCGGCGGCCAGGCTGTCACCGATGCCGCTGTCCAATGGACCGTCGATCAGCACCCGGGGCTCGAAGCCGAGCGACTCGGCGGCTTCGTCGATGACGTCCAGCAGCTGGCGCCGCGACCCCGACACGGCCACCGAGGACCCCTCGAGCTCGAAGATCGCCGAACGGATGTACTTCACCGTGAGATCCAGGTCGTCGACCGCCAGCTCGATCCGCGACCGCGCCGCCTCCGGATCCGCCCCCAACAGGCGGGCCGTGCCCTGCAACGCCAGCCCCGTGGCGAACAACCGCTGGATGACCGTGTCGTGCAGCTCCCGAGCGATGCGCTCCCGATCCTCCAGCAGCGTGAGCTCCTGCACGCGAGCGTGGAGCCGGGCGTTGTCGATCGCGATCCCCGCCGCGGACGCCAACGCTACGACCAGCTCCTCGTCGACGTCGGTGAACACCTCACCGGTCTTCTTGTCGGTGAGGTAGAGGTTGCCGAACACCTCGTCGCGCAGCCGGATCGGCACCCCCAGGAACGACTTCATCGGCGGGTGGTTCGGCGGGAACCCGTAGCTGTCCGGGTGCTCGGTGAGGTCCGGCAGCCGGATCGGCTTCGCGTCCACGATCAACAGGCCCAGGATGCCGTGGCCTTCGGGCAGGTGACCGATGGCCCGGTGGGTCTCGTCGTCCACCCCCACCGTGATGAACTGCGCCAACCGGGTCCGCGAGTCGTCCAGCACGCCCAACGCCCCGTAACGGGCATCGACCAGCTCCACCGCCGCCGACACGATCCGCCGCAACATCGCAGGTAGATCGAGGTCCGACCCGACCGTCATCACGGCATCCAGGAGCTGGCGCATGCTCCGCGGCCCAGCGAATTCGATCACGATCCCAAGCGTAGGTTCAGGACAGGGCCGGCCGGCTCGTCCCCACGCCTTTTGATGCGCCGCCGGGTCAGCGATCCTTCGCCGGTTCGGGCCGCTTGACCTCCTCGACGATCGCCGCGACCCAGGTGTCGACGTGGTCGGCGTCGCGCCAGTCGCCGCTCAGCTTCTTGGCCATCGAGCGAGCGATCCAGCCGACGGCATGCTCGGGGTCGAGGCGGCCGCCGAAGGTCACGTGGCCCCGGGCATCGATCTGGTCCATGACCTTCCTCGTGCCTCTGGTCGGCGGGATGTCCTTCTCGGTGGCGGACCCGTCGAGTGGGCCGCTGCTGAACACCCACACGTCCAGGTCACGCAGGGCCTCGGCGTGGCGGGCTGCGAACCGGCGGGCGTCGCGGTGCCAGCGGCCGGCGTACAGCGCGCCGCCGATGACGACGGCGTCGAACCCGGCGACCGAGTCGACCTCGCCGGCCGGCTGCACCACCGCCTCGATCCCGTGGCAGCGCAGGGCGTCGCCGACCATCTCGGCCAGCCCGGCAGTGCCACCCATCTTCGACCCATACGCCACGAGCACACGCATCGCGATCACCTCCGATGAAACGAACCTCACCATCAGCGTCTGCTCCGACCGCCCTTCGGGGACAGAGTCGAAGGACCCTTGGAAGCCGCCGACGGTCCCGGCGGCCGATGCCGGGCGGGTCGTCGGGTCCGCCTAGGCGGTGCTGCGGGCCGGCTGCTCGTCGGCGACCGTCACGGGCACCACCAACGTGGGTCGGTAACCGAAGCCGGCGGTGCGCCGGCTGACGCTCGCCAGCAGCGGGCTGGCGGCATCGCCCCACCGCTGCGTCGCGGTGACGACGAGGTCGGCGTCGATGGCCGCCGCCCGATCGGGCAGCACGTCGTCGGGGGAACCCCGTTCGATGCTCAGGTGCACCGGGACGTGCCGCCGGCGGGCCCGCTCGCACAACGGCTCCAGCATCCGTCGGGCTCGCTGTGGCGCGTGAGCCTCGCCGTCGCTGCTCATCCGGCCCGCCGGGCCCAGCGGGAACACCGGGATGTCCTCGATGGCGTGCACCACCTCGAGCCCGGCGCCGAACACAGTGGCCAGCTCGGCGGCGACCTCGATCGCGGCGTTGCTGGCCCGCGTGCCGTCGACCGCCACGAGGATGCGCCGCAACGCCAGGTGCCGGCCCACCCGATCACGATCGGGCACCACCAGCACAGGAACCGGGCACCGTTGCAGCACGTGCAGGCTCGTGCTCCCCAGCGCCAGGGCCGGTGCACCGCCGATTCCCCGGCTGCCGACGACCAGCAGGTCGGCGTGCTCCTCGCGGGCGGTGTCCACCAGGACGTCGATCGCGTCACCCTCCCGGACCACCGCCCGGAAACCCAGGCCGCTCCGGCACACCGCGCCGCACCAGTCGTTGGCCATGACCTGCTCGATCTCGGCCCGGTGCTTGTGCCCCGGCACCAGCTCGCCACCCAGTGCCTCGACGAGGCCCAAGGCATGCACCGCCACGATCTCACCGCCGTACGCGCCCGCCAGCCGCGACGCCCACCGCAGCGCCTCCTTCGACTCGTCGGACCCGTCGACCCCGACCACGATCCGGTACTGCTGTGGGTTCACTTCCTTCGGCTCAGGCATCGGTGCCATCCGAGGCCGGCGCCGAGGCGTGGTACCGGACGTCGACGTGGTCGTGGGTGCGGTCGGCGTGCCAGACGGCGTCGAGGACCCGGACGGCCATCGCCTGCTCGATCCGTGTGCCGACCGGGGGGCCGAAGAGGTGGACGTCCAGGTGCAGGCCACGCCGCTCGAAGCCGCAGCTCAGCGCCGAGCGATCCTCGGTCACGGGCAGGAGCGGTGCGACCCGGGAGAGGATGCCGGCCCGCAGCTCGTCGAGGCCCTTGTCGGCGGCGGTTTCGACCGCCGCCACGACATCGCCGTCGTGACCGCATCGGACCGTCACCCACGGGTCGAAGGGGTCCAGCACCTCAGGGCCATGCTCGGCGAGCGGGATGCCGGCACGGATCGCGCAACCCGTGCCGACCTCATAGCGGGTCGGGCGGGGCTCGACGCGATCCCGGACGGCCAGCGCCACGTCGATCCCGTGGTCGATGGGGCAGCTCCCCCGCTCTGCGATGGCGGTGCACGGGAAGCCGGGGCCGTCGGGGCTGAGGCAGCGGTGGACGCGGTGCCCGGCGGCTTGGAGGGCGGCGGCCGCCTCGTCGGCGGCGTGCCGCCGGTTCTCCACCACCAGGACGTCGAGTTGTGTGGTCATGGGTCGATCGTGCGCCGTCGCCCCACGCCACCGGCAGGGCACACGGTCGGTCCCCGCCGGGACCTTCGTCCCTTCCCCGCGCGGCAGCGGCACCCGCCCTTGGTACGGGTGCCGCTGCCGGATGGTGCGTTGGCTTGGTTGGTTGTGGTTTGTCGGGTGGGATCGATGGGTGTCAGGCGGGGTGCGCTGCCACCGGGTCGACGTGGAGCCGCCGGCCGAGCCGGGGGATGGCCAGGGCACCGAGGGCGATGCCGATGCCGCCGACTGCGAAGCCCAACACGAGCATCATCGCCCCGAGGCCGACGACCAGGTCGGCGACGTTGAAGGCCATGATCGAGGTGTAGAGGCTGGTGCGCAGCGAGGCCGCCTGGAACGCCGTGTTCCGCAGCGCGTTCGGCACGGGCTTGCCGTCCGAACCGATGATCGCCGCGGCCTCGTCGCTGGTGCCGGCCGGGTCGCCGTTCTTGGCCATGAACCGACCCATCTCGGAGTAGGTGAGGCCGCCCGTGGCCTCACGGGCATGGACGTCGATGATGTCCGCCATCGACTTCGCCGTGCTCGGGCTGTCGACGCGGGTGTTGGGGATCGATGCGTCCTCGGTGGTGGTGATGTTCTGGGCGATGAGCTCGTCGCGCACCTGGTCCTTCGCGTCGAAGCCCCGGTTCGCCGTGTACAGGCCCGCGCCCACGAAGACCAGGCCGAAGATCATCAACGCGATCGGGAATGCCTTCTTCATGGTGACGCCTCCTTGCGTTCGGCCGGTCTGTCCGTCCGTGACCCAAGTGTCCGCAACCACCCCCACCGGGCGCTGCGGCCAAAGGTCGTGACCTCGCGGGACCAACGGTCCCTTCACCCAGGGACCTTCGCCGCTGTCCCAACCACACCGACAGGGCGCGCGATGGACCCATGACCACAACCACCCTCGTCCCCCGGATGTGCGACCTCCGGCTGCGGTCGATCGCTGCGGTCGCGCCCGACACCACACTCCGCCGAGCCGCGCAAGTGATGCGCGGCCAGGACATCGCCTCGCTCGTCGTCGCCCAACCCGGCGAACGGATCGCCATCGTCACCGAACGTGACCTCACGGCCGCGGTCGCCGCCGGCCACGACCTCGACACACCGGTCGCCGACGTCGCATCCCGCGACCCGTTGACCACCGCCCACGACGCCACCGTCATGAACGCCGCCATCACCATGCTCGGCGAAGGTGTCCGGCACCTCGTCGTCACCCGCGGCAGCCGCGCCATCGGCGTCGCATCCATCCGCGACGTGCTCGCCGCGCTCATCCAGACCGTCACGCCCGAGACCGTCTTCCTCATGGTCCACCAAGCCGCGTTGGGCTCCGGCGCTAGCGCGAGGTGACGGCTCCGGCGACGTCGATGCGGCGTTGCAGTTGGCGAGTGGTGGCAGATGGCTCGATGCCGAGGTCGGACAGGGTGGAGAGGCACCGCTGCAGGTTGCGTAGCGCCGCGGAGCGGTCGCCCCGGGCCAGGGCGGCGGCCGCCAGGACGGTGTGGGCCTCCTCGGCCCACGGATCGACCCGGAGCGCGCGTTGGGCCAGCGCCTCGGCCCGGTCGGGGTCGCCGTGGGCGACGAGTAGCTGCGCAGCCCGGGTGGCCGAGGCCACGAAGCTGATGCGGCAGCGCTCCCGGTCCACTGCCAGCCAGTCGGTGTCCGAGAGCTCGGTGTGGAGGTCGCCGCGGTAGAGGCTGGTTGCGGCCAGGTGGTGCTCGAGCGCGACCGCCGGCGTGCCGGCGCGCTCGGCTCGTTCTGCGGCGACGACGTGGTGCTCGAAGTCGTCGAGGTCGATGTGCAGGTGCTCGCCGGTGACCAGCCGCACCCTTGGGCCCTCGAGGCGGACGAGGCAGGGGGTCTCGCCGGGTCGGCGCCAGGGCTCGAGGGCCCGCAGGAGGTAGTTGAGCGTCACGGCCGCGTTGTTGCCCGGTGAGGTCTCGACCCGGTCGGGCCACAAGGCTTCGCTGATCGCCGCCCGGGTCGTGCTGCGCTGGCTGATGAGGAACGCCAGCAGCTCCTGCACCCGCCGCCGCCGCAGGTCGGCGGGAAGCCCGTCGTGGTCGGGAGCCGGCGGTTCGCCACCGAGACGTACCTGCAGGGGGCCGAGGACCGCCAGGTACGTCGAGTGGGGAGGTGGGGCCGGCACCCTGACCAGCAGGTTGCGGGCGGCCTTGCCCATCGCGGACTGCGTGGTCGTACGGGCGTGGACGGCGTCGCGACCGGCCGGGCCGAGGGCGTCGAGGAGCACGGCTGCGTCGTCGCGACCCGCCGCGCTCAGGCCGATCGCGAGGTCGGCGGCGAAGCGAATGTGCAGCGCGGACCGGACGATCCCGATCTCGGGCAGGTCGAGACGCCGCAGTTCCTTGGCCCCGTCGCCGGATCGTGCGGCGACGACCCCGGCCGCCAAGTCGCGGTAGGTACCCAGGTAGCCCTGCAGGTCGCAGCGGTCCCAGTGAGCGCGGGTCTCGGGCACCAGCACGTAGGTGAGCGGAAGGAGGTGGCGCCAGCCCCGGCGGTCGATCCCCTGGTCGAGGCCGTGGCGGTCGATGGCAGCCCGGAGGGTGGCCGCGGCTGCGTCCTCGTCGCCCTCGGCCAGCTGCAGCGACGCCGTGGCCAGCGCGGTGCGCACGAGCTGACCAGGTGCCGGGCGGGAGGGCGCGGCGGCCGTGCCTTCGTCGAGGCAGCGGCGGGCCTCGCTGAGGTCACCGACGTGGGAGTAGAGGATGCTGGAGTTGCTCAGGACGAGGTGCTGGTGGGAGGCGACGCCCCGCGCGCGGATGGTGTCGATCGCGGCCGGGGCCTCGGCGAGCACGTCGTCGACCTTGCCCAGCGCCCACCGGGCTCGGAGCCGCACCCCCTCGAGCACGATGCCCTTCCCCCGCTCGGTCCCCAGGGCGCGCTCGGTCATCTCGTGGACGCCTTCGGCGTCACCGAGGCCGAGCTGCACGACACCCCGGAGCCAGCTGGCCATCAGGCCCCAGCCCGGGCCGAGGGCACCGGTGTCGAGGCCGCCCAGCTCCCGCAACACCGTCGCGTCGTCGCCGTGCACGTCCGCGATGGTCGCCCGTCCGAACGCCGCGAGCGCCTGGGCCCGGGGGTGTCCGTCGGCCGCCAGCTCCGCGATGCGCAGGGCGAGCTCCGGCCCGACCGTGGACGGGTCCTGCAGGAACCACGCCAGCCAGCCCAGGTGAGCGACGGCACAGAGCTCGGCGCTCACGTCGCCGGCGTCGCGGCATGCGGCCGCGGCCTCCCTGAGCGGCTCGATGGCGCGCGACGGGCGCAGGGCTGCGAAGTGGAGGGCCTCGGCCAGGCGGCCCGCCGGCGATGCCAGCACCTGAGCCGGGCAGGCCACCAGCCAGGCGCCGAGCTGGCGCCGGCGGTCATCGCCGGCCAGGCAGGCGCCGCGGAGCAGGTCAGGGGCGAGCGTCCAGAGGCCGGACTCGCGCACCAGCGCGAACGCCTCGTCGAAGCGACGGCGCTCGACAAGGTGCGCCACGGCCCTATGCCGAACCTCGAGACGCTCCTCGGCCGCGAGCGCGAGGCCGGCGACCTGTCGCCAGAGCGCGTGCGGCACGAGCCACGCATCGCCTTGGCGGCTCACCATCGGGACATCACCGAGCGTGCCGGCGAGGTCCACGGGCTCGCCGAGCGCCGACGCCACCAGGTCCTCGTCCCCGCCGCCCAGGTCGCAGAGCACCGCGAACACCCGACGCCCGGCATCACCCAACGGCCTGAGGACCTCCTCGGCGAGGAACGCCACGGCCGCGCTCGCCGGGTGCCCGGCCGCTGCGGTGAGCTCGGCGATCGCCGGCCAGCCTCCCGTGCCGGCCAGATCCACCGGGTCACAGTCCCGGGCCGCGGCGAACTCGATGAGCTCCGCAGCGGTGAACCGCAGGTACTCCTCGCCCAGCCGGAGCACGCCACCGCCATCCGCAGCGTCGAGCCCCGCCAGCTCCAGCGGCACCTCGGCCAGTCGGGACGCCAACACGACGTGCGCGTTGCCCGGCAGCGCGTCGATCAGCCCGCTCAGCCACACCGCTCCCGGGGACCGCGGCGCGAGGTGGTGAACGTCGTCGAACACCAGGCAGACCTCGGCCGGCGCGCTGCGCCACAGCGTCTCGACCACGACGTCGACCGTGGCGTCGGCGGGGGCGCCGGCAGGGGCGCCGACTGCCGTGGCCACCTCCTCGGCGAGGGTGCTGTCCTCGCCATGTCGGCGGCCGACCGCGATCCACACGTCCCGCCCCTGCGGGGCGAGCCGGTTCTCCTCCAGAGCCTGGGCCAGCAGCGTGGTCTTGCCCAACCCGGCGCCGCCCGACACGACTGTCAGCCGATGCGTCCACCGCCCCGTGAGCGCCACGATCAGCCGCGGCCGCAACAAGACGTCCGACCGCGGGACAGGAGGTCCTTCCCAGGCTGTGCGCCCCACCACCGACCACCGTACGTCCGGCGATGCCTACAAGCGGGCAAAAACCGGTGGCAATTGTGTCGAGGCCTCGGAAGGGCGCGGCGACTGAGCCCCCGGTCGAAGGTCCCGGGACGGTGAGGACCGACGGCACTGCCGCAGAGGCGGCCAGGCGGGGATGATGGGGCCCAGGGGGCGGGACGACAAGGAGGACCGCCATGGCAGTCATCGACGGACGCACCTGGTTCGAGCACCTCAATGCGGGCGAGTGCTGGCGGCTGCTCGGGATCACCCCGGTCGGACGCATCGGTGTCCTCGTCGACAGCGCCCCGGAGATCTACCCCGTCAACTACACCGTGGACCGGGACACGATCGTGTTCCGGACCGCCCCGGGGCAGAAGCTGCGGGGCCTCGACCGGAGCCCGTCGGTGTGCTTCCAGATCGACGGCATCGACCCCGAGGCCCGCACCGGCTGGAGCGTGCTGGTCAAGGGCCGCGCCGCCGACGTGACCAACCCGGACGAGCTCGAACACCTCCGGCAGCTGCCGCTCGAGTACTGGAACGTCGGCGACCGTCCCAACTGGATCCGCATCCGCCCCGCCGAGGTCACCGGCCGCCGCGTCCACCGCGGCCGCGCGTAGCCATCGCCCGGGGTCCCGGTCACGATGACCGGGACCCCGTTCGTGTCACTTGACGACGACGGCGGTCACCATGCCGTACATGCCGGTGTCGCGTTCGACGTGGTTGAGGATGTGGCAGTGCCAGACCCAGGTGCCCGGTCGGTCGAGGTGGACGAGCACGCTGTAGCGCTCACCGGGGGCCACGTTGAGGGTGTCGGCCATGTAGGGGTGGTCGAGGGGGTAGCCGTCCTTGGCCACCACGATCTGGTCGAACTGGTGCAGGTGCATGGGATGGATCTGGCCGCCCTCGTTGAAGTAGTGCACCAGGATCCAGTCGCCGGTCTTGGCGACGATCGGCGTGGTCGCGGGGAAGCTCTTGCCGTTGAGCGAGTACCCGATCACCCCGCTGTCGTTGAGCACGAGCGGCAGCTCCTGGGCGACCCGCACGTCCCGGGGGATGGCGTGGCCGCTGATCGCCTTGCCGGCCGGCAGGGGCTCGTGCCCGACGAAGATCGTGCCCAGCATCCCGTTGGGGACCTGGAGCTGGGCGTGGTGGTGGGCGTGGAACATGGCCACGGCCACCTCATCCGCGGTGAACTCGTAGCTGAAGGACTTGCCGGGGGCCACCAGCTTCTGGGTCACGGGGGCGACGCCGTCCATGGTGTTGGCCACGTTGATGCCGTGCAGGTGCAGGTCGGTGCCCATCGGCAGCTGGTTGTGCAACACGATGCGCACCTTGTCGCCGACGTTCAGGCGGATCATCGGGCCGGGGACCATGCCGTTGTAGGTCCAGGCATCGACGGTCTTGCCCGGCTCGACCTCCCACTTCGTCACCGCCGCGGTGAGCTCGAACTGCTTGACGCCACCGACCACCTTGGGCTGCAGGAGCCGGTTGCCCACACCCTCGGTCTTCGCCGGGTACTGGGCGATGGTGGCCTCCATCGCCTTGTCCATCTGCTGGTAGTCGGCGTCGGTCATGTGCCCGGACGTGTGGTCGCCGCCCTCGCTGCCGCTGCCTGAGCCGCCGGCGCTGCCGCCCGAGCCGATGGTGAGCGTGCCCTTCATCCCGCCGTCGGCGTGCCCGGGGATCGAGCACACGATCTCGTAGGTGCCCGCCTCGAGCGCCGACACGTCGAGCGTCGTGCTCTCCCCGGCATCCAGGTCCTCGGTCTTCACGCTGGTGCCCTGCACGGTGACGTTGTGGGGCATCGTCCCGTCGTTGGTCACTTCGAGGCTGCCGCCCTCGGGCACCGTCACGGTGGCCGGTGTCAGCGCGAACTCGGTCAACGACACCGTCGGGGCCGATTGACCGCTGCCCGACCCGTCGTCCCGCCCGCCGACGAAGAGGCCCACCGCGGCGATGACCAGGGCCAGCACAGCGAGCACCACCGCGGCGGTGCCGGCGGGCAGGCTTCCCCCGACCTGCGGCCGTGGGGGCTCGGTCGGCGAGGGCAGCGTGTCGGGCGTGGGCGCGGGACGGGTGTCGATGCTCATGACGTCATCCTGAAGACCACCCCGACCCAGGCGCAGGGGCCACCGTCGGTGTCCGCCGGGACCTTCGTCCCTTTCGTCACCGAATGTGACTTTGGGCCCTAGGAGGCCGCCGTGGCATCTACCAGAGTCGGGAGGATGGAAGTCGACCGCAACGGTCTCGAGGTCCTCGGGCCCCAGGAGTGCCTGCGCCTGCTGGGCTCGGTGTCACTCGGGCGGATCGCCGTGACCGACCGTGCCCTCCCCGTGATCCTGCCCGTGAACTTCCACCTGGCGCAGGACCAGATCCTGATCCGGACCGGGCGAGGCACCAAGCTCTACGCAGCGGCCCGCAACGCCGTCGTCGCGTTCGAGGTCGACGCCGTCGACCCGGTCCAGCACACCGGCTGGAGCGTCATGGTCACCGGGTTCGCCAACGAGCTGATCGACCCGGCCAAGCCGCCGCTCAGGGAGCTCACCAGGGCCGGCGACGTCCTGCGGATCCCCCGGTGGGCACCCCGGGGCGACGAACGCATCATCAGCATCTCGATCGAGCTCATCAGCGGCCGACGCATCTTCCAGGGAGCCCTCGCATCCGGCGTCAGGCGGTGAGAAGGCGTTCGAGGCTGTCGAGGATGAGGTCGAGGCCGAACACGAACTCGTCGGCGTAGTCGTAGCCGGGTTGCAGGACGTGGTCGGTGGTGAGCTCGGTGAGGTACGGGTATTCGCTCGCCGGCATCTGGGCCAGGATCGCCTCGGCGACCTCGGCCGTGTCCTCGGCGCTGTCGAACGGCAGGCTCAGCTCCTGCAGCACGAAGCCGTACACGTAGCTGTCGAGGAGGGAGAAGGCATGAGCTGCCTGGGCGACCGTGAAGCCCCCACGCCGCAGGCTCCCGATGACGGCGTCGTGATGCCGCAGCGTGGCCGGCCCCGGTGTCGCACCCGAGTCCATGAGCCCCACGGCCCACGGATGCCGTAGGAGGACCGCGCGAGCGGATCGACGCCGTCCGCCGGTTCAACCGAGCCTTCACCAACCCCCGGGTGCTGCGATCGGCCGGCGAGCCGGGCGCATCGGCGTCGGTGATCCGCCATGTGGGCCAGACGAGCGGCACGGCCTACGAGACGCCGATAGGAGCCCTCCCGACCAACGGCGGCTTCGTGATCGCCCTGCCCTACGGCACCCGCTCCGACTGGTTGAAGAACGTGCTCGCCAAGGGGTCGGCCACCATCGTGGCCGAGGGCGAGACCTACGAAGTCGACCACCCCACGATCGTCCCCACGGCCGACGTCATGTCTCAACTCCCCGCGGCGAGCAACGCACCCTCCGGATCTTCGCGGTCCGGCAATGCTTCCAGCTCGAGCGGACCGACCTGTCAACCCAGTGAACCGAGCGCCGGCATCCGCGTTCTCGGTCCGGTCCGCGTGCATCACCGGGTGGTGCGCAAGGTAGGAGTCGGGGCGGTGGTCGCGGTTGTCGGGGTGGGTCTCTTCGCGCTGGCGCTGTTCGTCCTGCCTTGGATCAGCCAGGGTGGCGAAGAGGCCACGCTGGCCGACATCGGACGGTCGCTCGACGACGTCGATGATCTCGATGGTCCGGGGAGTTGGAAGGTCGAGTACCTGCAGGACTACGCCGACCAGCTGGCAGTGCGGGTCGTCATCATGCTCGTGGTCGCCGTGACGTTCTCGACGCTCGTGGCCCCCCGCTCCCGCGTGCTGCAGGCGATGGCCGGTTCGGTGGCCGCGTGGGCTGCCTTGCCGGACGTGCCGATGATCCTGATCACCTTCGGGTTGCTGGGCCTGCTCGTCACCGTGCTCGACCGGGACGGGACCTGGGGACCGAAGGCGGCCGCGGCGCTCGTCACCCTGGGCGTGGGTGCCACCCATGGCATGGCCCTGCACCTCGCCCTCGACGAACCCACGCCCGCGCCAGACGCCGCCCCCGGGGTGTGGATCGGCCTGGCCGGCCTCGCCGCCGTCCTCGTCGGCATCCTGATCGAACCGGGGAGAGCCGGCCGACGCGCCTAACAGTCGGGGACGGCGAAGTCGGTGTTATGGGTGTAGGGCGTTTGACCGGGGATGTCGCCGTTCCAGAAGGTGTTGGCCACGGCGTAGTACCGGTTGTTCCAAGGTGCCGAGGCGATGCGGTACCAGTAGCCGTCCGGGTAGGCCGAGGCGATGGTCGATGCCGGCTTGAGCTTGCAGGAGACCTCGACCCAGGCCATCGCCGGGATCTTGACGCCTTGGCCGGAGGCGTTGGTGGGGTTGGTGAACGTGTTCGCTCCGTGGCTGCCTTGCTGTTCGGAAACGGTTCGCGGCCCAGGCGATGGGCTGGGACCAGGATCGGGGGGCGTGGGTGGAACAGGCGTCGGAGGATCGGGCTTCGGTGGTGTCGGTGTCGGAGTGGGCTTCGGCGGCGGGCTGGGGGTCTGCGGAGCGTCGGACCGGCCCAGCAGCGAGAAGCCCGCCCCGAGCCCGGTGTCGGCGACGACGAAGTTGTCCACGAACAGGTCGAGGATCTTCCATTCGTAGTCACCGAACTTGAGCACGAACCCGACGAGGGTGAGCTTGCTGGCCATGGCTTCGAGCTCGGCGATGGTCGCCTTGTCGTAGAGGCCCATGGCCGATGCCTCTCTCAAGACGCAGGTGAGGATGTTCTTCGTGCCATCCCTGATCTTGCCGACGCTGAACTCGCCGAAGTGCTGGCCGAAGAGCGCTGTCAGGCAGGGCCCTGCCCCGGTGAGCTTTCCGATGTTGTCGCCAAGGGCGTTGTCGAGCACATCGATCGTGACCGAACGCCACCCCGCGCCTATGGCGAACTCCTTGTGACCGCTGGTCTTCAGGATGCCCACCGACGCTCGACCCAGCGGGGGGACATAGAGCTCGTCCGGGCCCGCGAAGCGATCGGCGAGCGCGTTGCGGAGGATGTCCTGGGCGGAGTCCCCAGTCTCGTGCCAACCCCACTTCACAGGTGCGCCGTAGTGGAGATACATGCTGTAGGGCCGGTTGTTGGTGATCTCGACCGCGACGACGTCGCCCTCGCCCTCGGCGCAGGACCGGATCGCGATGGCCGGATCGTTCGTCACGCCCGCCACGCTCGACACCCATGCCGGCACCGGTTGACCTCGACTGCACTTCGCCGCCGGGGCTCGCTTGTTGATCACCTCGCCGACCCGTTGGTTCACGCGAGCACCGATGGAGACCCAATCCCAGCTGAAGGGGTTCCACCAGGAGAAGTGCTCGATCTGAGCGACGATCATCTTCCGGGCGGGATCGAACGTCGAGGGGACCGGCGTCCACCGCTTGAGGGCGGGATCGAACGTCGAGATCCCGAACGCGCTTGCCGATGCCTCTGTTACGTCGGCTGGGGCCGGGAACTCGAGGGTGAGCAGCCCGTGGATCGCATCGACCGGATCGGAGATGAGCTCGACGGGATGTGACGTCGGGTCCAACCCACCCCAGTCCCCATCCGGCGGGTCTTCGTAGGAGGCCTTGACCGTCGCGCCTGGCGTCATCGCCCCAGGAGGGATGATCAGGTGGGCACCGCCGCCGAGGTCGAGCGTGACCGTCTGGTCCTTCGGCACCGTCACCGGAGCCGGGTCCGACGGCGGCCGATCATCAGCTCGATCCTCGTTCCCGGAGCACGACACCGCGCCCAGGACCAACACCACCAGCGCGCCTACCGCACGGAGCCGCGCCGAGCCTCTCCGATCGCCCATCGCCGCAACAGTGCCACCACCTGGTCACGGAAGTGCCCGGTTTCCCGGCATTTTCTCCGTAGTGGCACGGGGTGCCGGGCGGCGCAGGCCGGGGACGAGCATCGGGACCCGGCGGCGGTAGGTGGCGTAGTCGGCGCCGAACTGCGCGAGCAGGTCGCGTTCCTCGAGTTGGAGGGCGACGAGGATGTAGCCGGTCGTCATCGTGGCGAAGAGCAGGCGGCCCTGGCTCATCGTCGGCGCGGCCCAGAAGGCGAGCAGGAAGCCCAGCATCAGGGGATGGCGGACCAGCCGGTACAGCAGGGGCGTCCGGAAGACCGGCTCGTCCGGCGGCTGCTCGCGGAGGTTGCGGTAGACCTGCCGCAGCCCGAATAGCTCGAAGTGGTTGAGGAGGAAGGTCGTCCCCAGCACGGTCAGCCAGCCCACCCCCGACACGGCGAACAGCAGGGCGCGGGCACCATCCGGCTCCACGTCCCACACCTCGGTGGGAAGGGGGCGCCACTGCCACAGGAGCAACGCCAGCGCTCCGGTGGCGACCATGACGTAGGTGCTGCGCTCGACCTGCTGCGGCACGACCCGGGTGAGCCAGCGCTTGAAGCCCCGGCGGGCCATCCCGCTGTGTTGCACCGCGAACAGCGTGAGCAGGGCAACGTCGACGGCCAGGGCGGTGGCGGTGCCGACGTGCCGGCCGTCGTCGATGTCCTTGGGCACGCCGACGCGCTCGACGAAGCCGATGGCGTACAGGAACGTCGCCAGGAACAGGGCATAGGCGACGACGCCGTAGGTCATCGCGAGTACGGACGAGATGCGCCTCATCGGGCTCTCCTTGCAGTCATGTTGGTCGTCGTTCTTGGTCGGTCGACTGACAATTGAGGGCGACAGTCGTGCTACGGCGGTTCGGAGTGACGGACTGGAGTCCTAGAGCAGCTCGGCGATCGCGGCCGCGGCCCGGTGGGCGCCGTCGGATTCGACGGGGCGGAAGTCGGCCGGGCCGCCGATCTCGGTGGCGATCGCGTCGGCGAGCGCGTCGACGTCGGCCGTGTCGTAGCTCATCCGAAGCCCGGCGCCGTGGCCGTGGAGGCGGTGGTGGACGTGGAAGTTCTGCTCGAAGTGCGCCTGCAGCGGCAGGTAGACGAACGGGCGCCGGCTGGCGGTCAGCTCCATGCAGGTCGTCAGCCCTCCCTGGACGACGGCGAGGTCGCTGGCGGCGAGGTGCCGGTAGAGCGAGGGCACGTACGGCCGGACCTCGACACCGTCGGCGACGGGCAGTGACGCCGGGTCGATCCTCGGCCCGGCGACCACCAGGGTGCGCAGCCCGGGGACCTTCTCGGCCGCGATCGGGTGGGCCTGGATCATGCGCCCGAGCAGGTCGCGCCCCACGCCCGAGCCGCCAACGGTCACCACACAGACGCGCTCGTCGGGGCCGTAGCCGAGGTCGTCACGGATGGCTTCGCGATCGGCGACGAGCGCGGGGTCGAAGCCCGTGACGTAGCCGGCGAAGTCGAAGTGCTCCTCGGTCCAGTCGCGTATGCCGGGCAGACCCGGCCCGAAGCTGTCGGGCACGATGTCGTCGGGGTTGCCGACGAAGAGCGCCCGGTCGCGGATCCGCGGGTAGCGCTCGATGTGCTCGATCATCTCGGCGTTGTAGTCAGCCGTCAGGCGGGCCTCGGCGGCGCCCCCCTCGGCCATCGGGAGCCAGCCGACGAAGTCGGTCAGCCAGCAGTAGGCGAAGCGCTTCAGCTCGGGGTTCTCGTGGAGGTAGTAGTCGACCTCCCACGCCTCGTCCCCGATCACCAGGTCGTAGGCCTGCTCGGTGACGACGTCGTGGAACACCATGAAGTCGGCCAGCAGGATCTCGTCCATCCGCCGCCAGGCCTGGAAGCAGTGCAGCCGGTGCTCGCCGCTCTCGGACTCCATGTGGGCCGACTCGTTGGCCAGGCGGTCGCTGGCGGGGTGCACCCGCTCGCCGGCCTCCTCCAACACCTTGGTCACGGGGTGCTGCGCCAGCCAGTCGATCTCCACGTCGGGGTGGTGGCGGCGCAGCTCCCGGGCGATGGCGACGTCGCGGCGGGCGTGGCCGAGGCCGATCGGGGACGAGACGTACAGCACTCGCCGAGGTCGACTGCGGCCGCGGGGCCAGCGGCGGGCCGGCGGCGCGGTCGTGGTGGTCGCGGCACCGGGCAGCCGGTCGACGAAATCCCGTACGGCGAGGTTGACCCGCACGGGATCGCGGACCAGCGGCAGGTGGCCCGATCCCTCCATGACCACCAGCTCACCGCCGGTCAACTGGGCCAGGGTCTTGCCTCGGGCCGGCGGGCTGATGCGGTCGTCGTCGCCGTGAATCACCAGAGTCGGAACGGCGCTGCGGCGCGCCCACTCGTCGACCTGGCTGGGCAGCACCACGGCCTGGGTGTCGGTCAGCAGCACCTCGGGGGTGGTGCCGGCCGCCCACCCCAGGCAGTCCTCGTGCGGCTTGGTCGAGTGCGGCTCGGGGAGGCACTCGCCGAAGAAGAAGTCGACGAAGTCCTCGTAGTGGTCCAGCCAGTACTGCGCGTTCAGCTTCTCCCAGCGGACCGGCTGCTCCGGATGCGGCTCGAAGAACCGATCGACGGCCGCCACTCGCTCGGGGTGCCCCGGCTCCAGGGCCGCCGACGGCCCGATGTAGATCGCGCCCAACACGCGATCCGGGTGCTCGGCCGCCAGCAGCAAGCTCTCCTGGGCGCCCTGCGACAGGCTCAGCAGCACTGCACGGTCGGTGCCGGTCGCGTCCAGGACGGCAAGGGCCTGGTCGGCGACTGCGTCGACCGCATAGGCGGCCGGGTCGCCGGGCCGGTCCGACCGGCCGTTGCCGGGCCGATCGAAGGTGACGACCCGGTAGTGGTCGGCCAGGTACGGGACCTGCATCTTCCAGAAGCGGGTGTGCACGATGGTCCAGGTCGGCAACAGCAGCAGGGTGGGCGAACCGTCCCCGAAGGCCTCGTAGCCGATCCGCACGCCGCCGTGTTCGATGTGCCCCGCCACGTCCGGTGTTCTCGCTCGCATTCCGCCGTCTCCTCCATCTGAGCGTCGGGGCGGCTCAGCCGCCTTCGAGCTCCCGTATCCAGCGACCGACCTGCCGCAGCGCCGAGCGGTGCGGCACGTCTTCGTCCCTCACGCCCAGCAGCAACATGGTCTCGGCGCCGAGGAAGGCGTCGCCCGCCAGCGCCGCCACCTCGGCCGGGCTGAACGGACCCAGCGACCCGAGGCGCTGCTCGACTCGCTCGGCCACCTGGGTCAGCAGCTCGTACCAGCTCTGCAGGAACGCGCGCACGGCCTCGGCCACCTCCGGGTCCGACCAGCCCGCCGCCGTCATCTCCTGCAGCACCCGGACGTAGCCGGACCGCAGGTCGTCGTCGAGGAAGTCGCACGCCTGCTCCCACTGCTTCCACAGCGGGACGTCGTCGCCGTACATGCGGCCCTGGCGCTCGAGCAGCCGGGTGTTCTCCTCGGCGAGAACGGCCAGCAGCAGGTTCCGCTTCGAGCCGAAGTGGTAGTGGATGTGACCCAGCCCCATCCCCGCCGCATCGGCGATGCGCCGCGTCGAGAGGCTGGCGTAGCCCCCGTCCAACAGGCACTTCCGAGCTGCCTCGAGGATCTGCTCCCGGGTCTCCATGACCACCTCGCCGTTCGATTTGTTCGGTCGACTGACCAAGTTAAGCGTCCTGACGGCTGACGTCAACCCTCGAGCGCTGGAGGGCCTCGCCGAGCGGCGCAGGGCGGGCCAAACTGGGCGAGGACGGCTGCGCAGTGCGCAGGGCGATCGGAGGTGGGGCATGTCGCGTCGGGCTCGCGTGGTGGCGGTGGTCCTGTCCCTCGGGGCGTCGGTGGTCGGAGCGGCGGTCCCGCTGCGCCCGGCCGGCGCCGAGCCGGCGAGCGTCACGATCGCCGGCAGCCTCCAGAGCGAGCTCGGCTGCCCCGGCGACTGGCAGCCCGACTGCGTCGCCACCCACCTCACCTTCGATGCCGAGGACGGCGTCTGGCAGGCGGCGTTCGACGTGCCGGCAGGCACCTGGGAGTACAAGGCGGCGCTCGACGGGACCTGGGACGTGAACTACGGCGCCGACGCCGTGCCCAACGGCGCCAACATCGTCGTGTCGACGGCCGAGCCGACCACGGTGAGGTTCTTCTACTCCGACGAGACCCACTGGGTGACCGACAACCGCACGTCGGTGATCGCCACCGCAGCCGGCAGCTTCCAGAGCGAGCTCGGCTGTGCCGGCGACTGGGACCCGGCGTGCCTGCGGTCGTGGCTGCAGGACCCCGACGGCGACGGCGTGGCCCGCTTCACCACCGCCGCGCTGACGCCCGGCACCTACGAGCTCAAGGTGGCGATCGACCAGTCGTGGGAGGAGAACTACGGAGCCGACGGCGTGCGCGGCGGCGCCAACATGTCGTTCACCATCGAGCGCCCCGGCGACCAGGTCTTCATCAGCTACAACGAGCGCAACCACCAGACGCGGGTCAGCGTCGTGCCTGCGCAAACCCCGGACGACTCCTCGCTCGTCCGCAAGCCCGTCCGCCACCCCTTCGTCGACGAGGTCCTCTACTTCGCCATCCCCGACCGCTTCGACGACGGCAACCGGGCCAACAACTGCGGCGACTACGAGGGCGTGTGCCGGCCCAACGGCACCCAGCAGGAGGTCCTCACCCACGGCTACCTGCCCAGCGCGAAGGGCTACTACCACGGCGGCGACCTCGCCGGGCTCCGTCGTCGGCTCGGGTACCTCGACGACCTCGGGATCACCGCCATCTGGGTGGGACCGATCTACGCCAACCAGCCCGTCCAGTCCGACACCACCGACCTGTACGGCCACTCCGCCGGCTACCACGGCTACTGGATCCTCGACTTCCTCCACGTCGACCCGCACCTGGGCACGGACGCGGAGTTCGCCACCCTCGTCCGGGATGCTCACCGCCGTGGCATCAAGGTGTTCATGGACATCGTCACGAACCACACCGCGGACGTCGTCCAGCTCGAGGGCAACGCGGGCTACCGCAACACCCGTGACTTCCCGTACACGGACGTGAACGGCGAGCCGTTCGACGACCGCGACCACGCCTACCGCGGCCAGGCCGACTACGCCTTCCCCGAGGTCGACCTCACCTCGTTCCCGTACACCCCGGTGGTGCCGTCGAGCCCGACGAAGAACCCGGCCTGGCTCAACGACCCGCTGCTGTACCACAACCGGGGCAACACCAGCTTCACCGGCGAGAACTCGCTCTACGGCGACTTCTTCGGCCTCGACGACCTCTGGACCGAGCGCCGCGAGGTTGTCGAGGGCATGGTCGACATCTACTCCCACTGGATCACGCGCTTCGGTGTCGACGGGTTCCGCATCGACACCACCAAGCACGTGAACATGGAGTTCTGGCAGGTCTTCGGGCCGGCCATCCTGAAAGCGGCCAAGACCCGGGGAATCGACGACTTCTTCGCCTTCGGCGAGGTGTTCGACCAGCAGTTCGGCTCCCCGTTCATGAGCGAGTTCTCGACCGAGGGCAAGCTGCAGTCGACCATCGACTTCGGGTTCCAGCTGGCAGCGAGGAAGTTCGTGTCGCAGGGCGGCGCGGCCGGAGACCTCCGGAGCTTCTTCGCCTCCGACGACTACTACACCGACGCCGACAGCAACGCCTACGCCCAGCCCACGTTCCTCGGCAACCACGACATGGGCCGCATCGGCTACTTCCTCCAGCGCGTCGACCAACCCGGTGCCAGCGACGCCGAGCTGCTCGCCCGCTCGCAGCTGGCCCACGCCCTGATGTTCTTCGCCCGCGGCCAGCCGGTCGTGTACTACGGCGACGAGCAGGGCTTCACGGGCGACGGTGGCGACAAGGACGCCCGTGAGGACATGTTCGCCAACCGCGTCGACGTCTACGCCGACAACGACCTCATCGGCACCGACGAGACGAGCGCCGACGACAACTTCGACCGGGTTCACCCGCTGTACCGGTCGATCCGGGACTTCGCCGGGCTGTACCAGCGCTACGGCGCCTTGCGATCGGGCGCGCAGATCGACCGTTACAGCTCCGACGGCCCCGGCGTCTACGCGTTCTCCCGCATCGGCCGGTCCGAGCGCCGCGAGTTCGTCGTCGCGTTCAACAACAGCGAGCAGGCCACCACTGTCGAGGTGCCGACCTCCTACCGCTCGGGCGAGCGGTTCCACCTCGTCTCGGGCGACGCAACCCGAGGCCAGGGAACACCGTCCAAGCCGAGGACCGGCGGCGACGGCTCGCTGACCGTCACCATCCCCGCACTCGGCTTCGCCATCTACCGGGCAGAGGACCCGGTGCCCAGGAGCCGGGAGGCGCCCAGCGTCGACATCACCAGCCTCGGGGACGGCGAGACCGTTCCCATCACCAGCACGCCGATGGACGGCCACGACATCGACGATCGGATCGAGGTGCGGGCCGACCTCGGCCGCGACGCGCCGGCCGAGGTCACCTTCGCCGTACGGGAGGGCAACGGCGACTGGATGCCCATCGGCACCGACGACAACGCCCCCTACCGGGTGTTCTACGACGTCAGCCACCTGCGCGGCGAGGAGGACACCGCGCTCTCCTTCCGCGCGGTCGTCAACGACCTGTCCGGGCACCGGGCGGCCGACGAGGTCGACGACATCGGCGTGGAGTTCCCCGAGCCGGGTGCGCCCACCACGCCCTACGCCATCGTCCACTACAACCGGCCGGCGGGCGACTACGACGGCTGGGGCTTGCACCTGTGGGGCGACGCCATCGACCCGTCCGAAGCCACGGATTGGACCGCGTCCAAGCCGTTCCTCGGGGAGGACGACTACGGACGCTTCGCGTGGGTCAAGCTGGCCCGCGACGACGCGCCGGTCAACTTCATCGTCCACCAGGGCGACACGAAGGATCCGGACAACAGCCCCGACCGCAGCTTCGACCCGGCGACCACCCCCGAGGTCTGGCTCCGGCAGGGCGACCTCACCATCCACACCTCACAGGCCGAAGCCGACGGGTTCGCCACCGTCCACTACGCGTGCAGCGGTGGCTGCTCGGGCGTCACGATCGACGCCACGAGCGGCGGGGCGCCGGTCGACACCGGCACGCCGCCCGACCGGATCGACGACTACGGCGCCGTGTTCGAGCTGGCGCCGCCCGACCTGTCGGTGCCGCTCACGGTCACCATCCGCAGCGGTGGTGCGGTGGACATCGACGCGCAGGCGTTCACGCCGACGTCGACCCCGACCGCGTGGTTCCAGCCCGGGGAGCAGGTGGTGCACCCTGCCCGGGGCGCGGCGGAGGACTTCGCGCTCATCCACTACCGCCGCCCGGCCGGTGACTACGACGGCTGGGGGCTCCACGTGTGGGACGGTGCAGCCAATCCGACCGAGTGGACCAGCCCGTTGCCACCGGTCGCCGGGCAGGACACGTTCGGGGTCACCTTCCGCGTCGACCTCGCCGACGGAGCCGACCAGCTCGCCTACATCCTCCACCAAGGCGACACCAAGGACCCGGGCCCCGACCAGTTCCTCCCCTTCGGCACCTACGGCTACGAGGTCTGGCAGCTGCAGGGCGCCGACCCGGAGAACCCCTACGTCGCCCCACTCCGCCACCCGCCCACCCCGCCATGACGTCCTGAGCGCGGCTGTCCCCACGGCCGCGGTGCGCAAACCGTGGGGACAGGTGTGTGGGGATCAGTGCCAGAGGACGGCGTGGGAGAAGAAGTCGTCGGTGGGGCTGGGGCTGTTGCCGACGATGTCGCCGCGGCTGTTGATCGCAGTGGCGCCGCCGCCGTGACCGGTCAGCGATTCGAGATCGACCACTTTTCCGTGGTCCCACAGGAACCCGTTGAAGGCCTCCATGGGGATGGTCTCTCGCCAGCCGACGACCTGCCCGCGGTCGTTGACGCCCAGGGCCTGGCTCGTTCCGCCCTCCAGACCGAGGTCGGTCGGCACGCCTCGATGCCAGATGATCGCCCGGTTGATGCTCGACCCGCCGGGGAAGACCGCGTAGCCGACGACGTCGCCACGGTTGTTGTTGTCGAGAGCCGAACCGAACTCATCGGCGCCGGGAACCAGCCCGAGACGAGCCGGCACACCCCGCCGCCACGCGACCGGTCCACCGGACTCACCGACGACCTCGCCCCGGTTGTTGATCGCCTCGGCCGAGCTGAAGGTCTCGCCGGGGATCGTGCCCAGATCCGTCATCCGGCCCTTGCGCCAGACGAAGGCGTGGAACTCCTCGGTCGAGGTCGTGCTGAAACCGACCACGTCACCGTGGTCGTTGATGCCCGTGGCGATGGAGAACGTCCCGCCGAGCGTGCCGAGATCGGTGATCTGACCGCGGTGCCAGAGGACGGCGCTGGCGCCCAGGTCGGCCGTCGTGCTGTAGCCGACGATCTCGCCTCGCTCGTTGACGTCGTTCGCCGCGCTGCTGCCGGTGGGCCCGAGGAGCGAGCCGAGATCGACCATCCGGCCGTGGCGCCACACGAACCCATGGCTCACCTCGCCCACGCCGGCCGAGCCGACCACCCAACCACGATCGTTGATCGCCGTCGCAGCGCTCCAGACGCCACCCGGGAGGGTGCCGAGATCCACGATCTGCAGAGTCCGCCGCCCAGCTGCCGTCTCGGACGCCTCGGCCGATCCCTGCAGCAGGAGCGGCAGCACGGCTGCCAACACCGCCGACGCGCGCAAAGAGCGGCGGCGAATGGTTGTCCAATCCATCAATTTCACCTTTCGATGGCGTGGACTGCACGAAGATCGCTCCAACCGCATACCGCCGAACCGCCGATTACTGAGAAGCGAATTGACGCGCCCGCCCACGTGTCCTGAGCCCTTGTGGACTCCTCGCCTACTGACGCCCGACACCATCGATCGGAGGACACGGCGATGTGATTCGCGCTTTCCGACAGGTTCCGTGTCAGCAATGTCATCGAAACGGACGAGTTGGGCGTCGGTTAAAGGATGATGGCGGTGATGAGTGTCCCGTGTGACGGGAGCGTGGGCAGGGTCGAGGTGGGAACCGATGCACTGGCAGTGCTGCATCGGGAGCACTACCGGTCGCTGGTCCGCCTGGCGGCCATCGTCCTGGGCGACGTGGGTCTCAGCGAGCAGGTTGTCCAGGACGCCTTCGTACGTCTGCAGCTCAGCTGGCGTGGCCTGCGCGAGATCGATCGGGCGCCTGCGTACCTGCGCACCGCCGTGCTCAATGGTGCCCGCTCGCAACTCCGGCGGCAGAAGGTGCGCGACCGCTTCGCCGGCCGCCGCACCGTCAAAGGCTCCGTCCCGACACCGGAGACCGCAGCGCTGGAGGACGACGATCGGACCCGCGTGATCACCGCACTGCGCCAGCTGTCAAGCCGCCAATGCGAGGCGCTCACCCTTCGCTACTACCTCGAGCTCTCGGAGGCCGAGATCGCCGCCACCATGGGCGTATCACCAGGCTCGGTGAAGACACACCTGCGGCGGGGCCTAGCCAACCTCGCCGACGTCCTCTCGGAGGACAGCCATGACCGATGACCTCGAAGCCCGCCTCCGGTCGGCGATGCACAGCGAAGCCGCCGCCACCCGGCACGATGCCGACAGCCTGACCACGATCCGAAGCCGGGTCCGAGCCGGGCGGCGGCGTCGCCACCAGCTCGCGCTGCTCGGCGTCGTCGTGCTGGTGGTCGCCCTCGGCGCCGTCCCCCGCCTCGGCCGCGACGACGACCAGGGCGTGAGGACGAAGGGTCAACCGAACAGCGTGACAACGACCACCACAGAGGCCCCTACGACCACGACCAGCACGACGACGACCACGATCGCGGGCACCGGGGCCACGACCGCGAGCCCAGCGACGCCGACCTCGACCGAGACCACCACCACGCTCCCGTTCGGCGACGTGGCCCCGGGTTGCATCAACGGCTGGGTGACACCGGAGCCGGGTACGGATCGACGCATCGAACCCCTCGACGCCATTCGTCGCGGGATGGGCATCACCGGCAAGTTCAAGGTGGTCGAGATGCGCTACTTCTGGGGCCCCGAAGTGCCCTGGATGGAGTCACCCAGCCTCCCCACCATCGAGTGGTGGTACGTCAAGGCTCAACTCGCAGACGACCCGACGTTCCAGGCCCGATGGCTGGTGGTGAGGCGAGCACCCGGGGTCGACGCCGAAGTGATCGCCGCAGTCGCTCCCTTCGACACCACCGGCTACCGGTCACCCGACTGGCGAGATTTCATCGGCGACGGCGAGCCCCACACCGTCGAGGGGCTCCCGGGCAAGTGGGTCGGCTCCGACGTCGACTTCGTCAAAGGCGAGGACGACGACAAGCCCGGCCTGCCCGACGAGAACGCCCACTGCCTGGACGGCACCTGACGCCCACCGTCAGAGCATCGGCATAGGCAGCATCGACTCCATGCCATCGGGCGCGTCGGTCACGTCGGTCGCGTCGGTGCTCGTCGGTGCAGCTTCGGCGCCCGTGACCGCGACGTTCTCGTAGTTGCCGACGATGTGGCCGCGGTTGTTGATGTCACCTGCGATGGTCCTCGGGGCGTTGCGCACGCTGATGCGGGTGATCACTCCCTTGCCGCCGTCCTCGGCGAGGAACGCCCTGGCGCCGGTGAGGTCCAGGTCGTCGATCCCGTAGCCGACCACCTCGCGGCGGTTGTTGATCCCGAGCGCCACGGTGTAGCGAGCGCCGAGGGCGTCGAACTTGGTGACCTTGCCACCACGGCGGCGCACGAACCCGTGGACCCCGTCCTCGCCCTTGCCGGCGCCGACACCGACCACGTCCCCGCGGTCGTTGATGTCGGCGAGCGATGTCCCGACGAAGCCGGGGACGTCGATCGTGGTGAACCGGCCCCGCCGCCAACGGAAGCCGTGGATGGTCCCGTCCTTCATGTACTCGCCGACCACCACGCCGTAGCGGTTGATGCCGAAGGCCTGGGTGTAGCTCGCACCGGGGTACGCGATGGTGGTGAACCGCCCACGCCGCCACAGGTAGCCCTTGGTGCCCGGGGCGCCCACCTGGGGGCCCTCGGTGTTGTAGGCGCCGACGATCTCGTGGCGGTTGTTGATCCTCATGGCATAGGTGCTGATGGCGCCCGGGACGTCGATCCGGCGGGAGCGACCCCGACGATCCCGGTAGAAGCCGTGGAAGCGGCCGTCGGTGTCGTCGTACTTGCCGACGATCTCGTCGCGATCGTTGACCCCGATCAACAGGTTCTGCGTTCCTGCGTCGGGCAGCTCGATGGTGGCGGCAACTCGTCCGCGCTTCAACAGGAACCCTGGCGCGGCGAGCCGGGGACTGCCGTCGTCCGGGGCGAGGTCGGCTACCGCGGGTTGGGCGGTTGCCAGGATGCCGATCGCCACCAGGACAGCGACCAGGTGGTGGCCTCGACGACGAAGAGAGCTGCGCTCGGCCATGGTGGTCTCCTTCCTGAGCGCGTGCGTACGTCGTCGAGTTGTTCGACGCCACCAGGCCCGTGGATGCCTGACGTCAGATCACGGGATCGCGATCCCGGCCACGCCTCGGCGCATGGCGCGGTGCTGGGGGTGGTGGTCGGTGAGGGCGCGGTGGCAGGTGGCGGTCTCGTCCCAGATGGCCACGTCGCCCGGGCTCCAGCGCCAGCGGATCTGGTGGTTGGGGTCCTCGATCGCCCGGCGCAGGACCGCCAGCAGGGCGTCGCTGGCGTCGGCCGGCAACCCGTCGATCCGCTCCACGTACAACGGCGACACGAACAGGCCCGGCCGTCCGGTCCGGTGATGGGTGCGCACCAGCGGGTGCCGGACCGGCGGGTGCTCACGCTGCAGCCGGTCAGCGACGGCGGGGCCGTGGTGCGCTGCGACCGAGGCGAGGAGCGTGGAGTCGGGCCGATGGACTGCCCGTCGGCTCCGGCACTGCTCCTGGGCTTCCGCGGGCAGCGACGCCCAGGCCGCCGCCAGGCTCACCCAGATCGTGTCGCCGCCGTAGGGCGGGATCTCCAGCGCGTTGAGGAACCCCAGCTCGGGTGGGTCCTCGGTCCAGCTGAGGTCGGTGTGCCAGTCGAAGCCGGCCGGCGGGCGGTCCGCGGAGTCCTCGATGACCGACGTGGTGTGGCTCGCCCCGACGAGGCGGTGCACCGGCGAGACCCGGAGGGCGCCGAAGCGGTTGGCCAGGCGCCGCAGCTGGCGGTCCGAGAGCGGCTGGCCGGGGAGGAACACGACGTGGTGGACGTCGAGCGCGGCGCGGATGACGTCGTGGGCGCTGTCGAGGTCGTGGCGGAGGTCCATGCCCTTGATCACCGCACCGATGGTCCCGGTGAGCTTGACGACGGTCGCGCCGGGCCGCCGGCTGTGCGTGGCTGCTACGGAGGTCACCCGGCGATCGTCGGCCACATGAGGATCCCGGGCATCGGCCCGCCGGCGGTTTCGGATCAGCCTTTTGGCCGGCTTCGGTTCAGCCGAACGGCCGATGTGCAGCTCGTCGAGGCACGCAGACGCGCGAAAGTCCTTGAGTTACCGGGCGGTACGGTGTGAAACTCAGAACCGTTGCAGAGTCTGAACGGTCCAAACCTCCGAGCTGACCAGAGGCGGGGGAGGGCTGGTCGGACGTGGATGCATACGGGGGAAGGTGGGCGTCAATGAAAGACGCGCGAGGGACAGCCGGGATCACCGGGAGCGTCGGATCGTGAAGCGACGTCACGCTCAGCGCGACCAGGCCGCTCCCCTGGAGTGGAAGACGAGGTCGGTCCAGGAGGTCGGGTGGTCCGGCTGGCACACACCTACCCCTGCACCTGCACCTGCACCTGCACAGGCGCCGGCACCGGCCGTCGGCGGCCGGCCAGCCCCCCACACCAGGCCCAACGGACACCACCGCGAAGCGCCTGCTCGCTCGAGGGCGTCGACTGCCAACCGCGCGATCGAGCGGGTCAACGCGGAGTACCGGCAAGCCCGGGTCGATGTCCAGACGTGGGCCACGATGGAGCTACGGATCCGCTGCCGCGCCTTCAGGCGCCAAGCCGCCAACAGCGTCCTCGACCAGCTCGGCTACGCCTACCTGCAGGCCATGACCGAAGAGCTGCAAGCCCGCGGAGACGACCCGCGAGCCTGAGCAGCTCATCGCACGCACCTGACCGGTCCGTGACACCCGGCGGCACGCCGCGTCACGCCACGAAGAACGCCGACGTGGTGTCCTCGCCCTGCAACGGCAGCGTCTCCCAACGCTGGCTCTTCTGAGGGCGCGACATCACGAGCTGACTCCCTTGACGTCGTCGGCGGTCTGGTCGGCGGTACCGGGGATGGCGAACGTCAGACCGGTCAGCTCCTCGGACCGGTCCCACAGGGCGCGGGCGTCGTCGGCCCGCCGGGCACGGCGACTCGGCGTCTCCCGGACCGGACGTCCTCGGACGATCCAGCGGGGCCCGTAGAACTCGCCGCTCTGGGCGTGCGGGTCGGTTGCGGCCCGCACGAACGGCAGCGTCCCGACCGCGGCGGGCATCGTCAGGCGCACGAACGGCTTGAAGAGCTTGTTGGTGACGCCGTGGCCTTCGAAGCCGAGGTCGGTGCGGGAGCCGCCCGGGTGCGCGGCCAGCGCGAGGGTGGACGCACCGGCTTCCGTGAGCCGCCGGTGCAGCTCGGCCGTGAACAGGATGTTGGCGAGCTTCGACTGGAAGTAGGGCCGCCAGCGGTCGTAGCCCCGCTCGGTGAAGAACAGGTCGTCGAGCCGGAGGCGCCCGGCGCGGTGGCCCATGCTGGACATGTTCACGACCCGGGATCCCGGCGTCGCGAGCAGGAGGGGCATGAGCTGCGCGGTGAGGGCGAAGTGGCCGAGGTGGTTCACGCCCAGCTGCATCTCGAAGCCGTCGACCGTGGTCGCCTCGTCGATCGCCATCAGCCCGGCGTTGTTGAGGAGGAGGTCGAGCCGCGGCTCGCTCGCCTGCACCGCGGCTGCTGCGTCGGCGACCGAGGCGAGGTCGGCCAGGTCGAGCGCCACGATCTCGACCTCACCGGTGGCAGTGGCCTGGATGTCGTCGGCGGCCTTCTCGGCCTTGGTCGCGTTGCGGCATGCCAGCAGGACGCGGGCGCCGTGACGGGCCAGTGTTCGCGCCGCCTCCAGTCCCAGGCCCGAGTTGGCCCCGGTGACCAGCGCGGTCTTCCCGTCGAGCGGGGGGATGTCGGCTTCCGTCCATCGAGCCATGATCCGGCTCCCTTCACTAACCTGAAGCATGGTTCACTTTCCTTGCGAACATAGTGAGCCATGGTTCATCTTGTAAAGATGCGCATCGACGCCGCCCGCAACCAGGCTCGGATCCTGGAGGTCGCGCGGCGGCTGGTCGGCGAGCAAGGTCCCGAGGCCGCGATGGACGACATCGCCCGGGAGGCCGGCGTCGCCGTCGGAACGCTCTACCGCCATTTCCCGACCAAGGCCGCCCTCGTCGAGGCGGTCGTGCGCGACTCGATCGAGCAGCTCGCCGAAGCCACCGAAGCAGCCCTCGCCCGCGTGGACGCCGGGGCCGACGCGGGCGCCGAGATGGCCGACCTGTTCCGCCTCGTGGCCCGCCGCCACGCCGTCGACGCCGCGGTCAAGGAAGCCGCTGCGTCCCTGGGCGCCCAGGCATGGGACGTCGGTGAGCCGCTGGCGCTCGAGCCCGGGTCCCCGGAAGCCCGAGCGTGGGCGGCGATAGTCCGCCTGCTCGACATCGCCGCCGCCGCGGGCCTGGTGCGAGCCGACGTGAGCCCCGTCGACCTGCTGGTCCTGGTCGCCGGCGTCCCCCGTGACCCGGTCGCCCCCGAAGTGCGCGACCGCTACATCGAGATCGTCATCGACGGCCTGCAGGCCCGCTAGCCCCTTCTAATCGGCGGAGGCGGAGCGGTAGCCTCGCCCGGACGGACGCGCCGGGCAGTTCGACAGGGGGAGCGACCGTGACCGAGACAGGGCCGGGGCCGCGCGCCGCTGGGACGGGCGGCCAGGGTCGGTGGGGGAAGCTGCTGTGGTCGAGGCAGCTGCGCAAGCCGGACCGCAGCATCCACCGGAAGGCGAGCACGCTCCACGTCCTCGAGCGGGGCTGTGTGCTGGGCGGAGAGTCCGGCACGGTCGCCGACAGCTTCGGGTGGAACGACGTCGTCGAGTTCACCAAGGGGATCGTCGAGCACCACGTCAACTACAAGTACAAGTCCACCGAGTTCAGCTTCACGTTCAAGCTGCCGGACCGGACCCACGGCTTCACGGGGCGCAGCACCGACCGGCGGGAGTCGGTCTTCGACGGCTTCAGCGAGCTCGTGAGCCCACTGGTCCGCGCCGCTCAGCTGCCGACCATGCTCACCGCGCTCCACAACGGTGAGACGATCGAGTTCGGGGACCTGAAGGTCGCGCTGACCGGGTTGACTAGCCCCCACTGGCGCAAGAAGAACGAGCACCTGGAGTGGCGGGACGTGACGAACGTCAAGGTGTACGACGGCAGGTTGGTCATCAACTCCCGGACCCACACCACGTCCTGGTACACCAGCCGAACGGCCGACGTCCCGAACCTCGACGCGCTGCTCGAGATCCTCAAGATCGTCATCGACGCGCTGTGACGAGCCGCTGAGGCTCAAGGGGCCGCGGCCGCCTCCTCGATCAGCTCGACAGCCAGCGCCGCCGTCGCGGGATCACTCGGGGGAACCCACCCCCAGACCGTCCTCCCCTCGCGGATCACCGAGGCCAGCACCGGCGCCAGCTCGGGTCGACGCTTCAGCCGGCGCCGAAGGTCCCCGACCGCCCTTGTCCGAGCAGCAGCCGGCTGGCCGGCGACGAGCCGCTCCGCGTGCGCGACGGCGACCATCCC